>Ga0256845_1000222_pt1 | contig 54207 bp, 45 predicted proteins | sample RiftiametaG_FD_189101 | JGI IMG/M metagenome (GOLD analysis project Ga0256845, IMG submission 189101) | Tube worm associated microbial communities from hydrothermal vent at the East Pacific Rise, Pacific Ocean - Riftia | ecosystem: Host-associated > Annelida > Integument > Unclassified ...
CGTTCGCCACGTCGCGCTCAACTTGCTACGACAGGCCAAGAAGATGCGCGGAGGCATCGACGGCCGACGGATGAAGTGCTGCTACAGCGATGCGGCCAGGGAGGCCGTGCTTGCCGGTACGAGCGTAAAGCATGCGATTGCCCTGATACCCGCCTAGTACTTGCGATCAATTTTTTTCTCGATCTGCATCCGTTTAACCGTGCGAAGCATACTCTCTAGGCGCTTGATCTTGTCCTCGGTCCCTTCGATCATCAATGTAATCTCTCGACCTTCCAAACCTCGTTCTTGGGCTTTCCGGAACTCAACCAAAGCTCGCTTGTTCGCATTGACGCAAGCGCTGATCTTTGCGCTGTTGATAACGTGAGTCGCAGCCCCCTGGTCGTACACGAGTTTGCAATCGCTGCGGTCCGCATCGCCCGCGATCTTCAGCCCCTCAATGTAGGCGTCATGGCGACTCTCCATGCACCCCACAAGCCCACACACACACAGCAGTCCACACACGATGATTGCCTTGTTGATTAACGCCACCCGACTCTCTTTTACCCTATCTTGCTCCCAGTTCGCTAACATGCAGACTGGCCTCCTCAATACACTCGGGGTCGGCCATCTTCGAGCAGATCTCTCTCAGCCGAATCCACCCGCGCACAAGGTCCGGGCGCGTCTCGACGGCCCTTTGCGCCAAACTGCGCGCCTCCGCCATTTTTTGGGGATCGCGAGCCAGATACAGGGCTAGATTCGTCAGAGCGATGGGGCGATCAGCTTCGATTTCCAGCGCCCGCCGGGTGAGGTCTTCGGCATGGCGGGGGTCACCCATCCTGTCTAGCAGAGCCGCCAGGGCCACCAACGACGCGACGTGGCGAGGCTCAACATCCTCCAAAGTTCTTCGATAGGTGCGCGCCGTCTGAAGTATCCCTGTCGCAGATCCCTTCGCACGCGCGACCTGCCAGCGCGCATGTCGACCCAGCGCACTCGCCACCGTTCGTCGATCCACGGCTGTTCTCGAGAACTTCTGCCAGCGCTCGATAAACTCGCTGACAAGCACGTCATCACTTTCGAGCGACGCAAGGTTCTCCGCTCCCGAAGAGTCAGCCTCCCTTACAAAAACCGGTATCTGTCCCACTGTTGGAGCCCAATTAAGATTCGAAAATACCGACACGCCCGGGGACTCTAACGCCGTCGGCCCTCTCCACGCGGCCAACGCGGACTCTACACGCGCGGCCTCGCTCACCTCCCCCTCCGCAGCCGACCAGACTTCGGCTGCGGGTTGGACATGGGTCAAGCCGCGGTCGTCCTCTCGAGCGTCCGGGGCGCGATGATATAGGTGCTGGCCGGGGATTGACACCACGTCTGGCCGCGCCCCCTCGATCACCTGCGACGCCAGTATCCCGGCCGAAAGGCTGTCGCTCTGTGTAAGCAACATCGTGCCCGGAGGAAGCCCTTTCAGAACTTCTCGTGTCCACTGCGCGGGCATCCAAGAGGCCGTGACCTCTAGATCTCGTGCGCTGACCCATGCGCTCGGTAGAATCAACATTACGGCGCACAAAGGCAAAAATAGCAGGCTGGCCCGGGGCTGCCTCGTTGTCCAAGCGCCGAGCGACACGCCAACGCAAAGCCCCGCGAGAAGAGCCAGGGGCAGGCCCGTTTGCCGGTCGTCACCGCCCATCGGGTTTACGCCAACCACGTACACGAGCTCAACAACCACCAGCACAAAGACCAGGATCGATGCCCTGCGGTCTCGAGATTCACGCAACCAAACCAAGAGCCCACCGGCAGCGATCGCAGGCCCAAAGGGTCCCAGATCTTCGGCAAGACGCCCTCCCGCATGCCCCAGTTCGTGCCACCAGGGTCCGAGAGTCACAGGCAGCACACGGGCTTCGTACGCGTCTCGGATCGAGCGAGCTTGAAGATGATCCCAAAGCCGTCCGAGGGTATCCGGGTCTCCCCAATCCGTGACCGGAGCCCGTGCCGAACAAAGTGGGAGGCCGAAAACAACCAGAGTCGCCAGGACCACCACGAGCGGAGCCCATCGGGCCCAGGGCTCCCGTTTCCAAAGTGCGACCGACCACAACACGACAATCGGCAGTCCCAGCCCGAGACGAAGGTCACCGAAACCCAGGCAGGCCCAACTTCCAGCCATACAGGCGATCAGTCGATAGGCGGTTCTCTTCGTCGCTGGAATGCGAGAGTCGAGTCCCCAAATCACCACCATCATCAACCACGCCCCAAAGGTATAAATTTCCACCACTCTGGCATTGCGTACAAAGGTCAGCCCGACACACACCCAGACCGCGACGCCAACACAGATCGCCCGATGCACACGGCGCCGCCGCAGCAACACCACCAAAATTCCGATCGACCAAGCCCCGAACACCGCAGAGACCAGCGCCATACGCAAGCCCAAGGTCCCGATAGGCAAGGCGGTTGCCCAGTGCAACGCCGGCACAAACCCGGGAACCCCCGTCGGATGCATAACCCCGAGCTCGACCCCTGCGGCCCCGAGCTCCCCCGAATCCAACCAATAGTGACTCGGCGAAGCGCCAAGCGCAAAAAACGCAAAGGCGAAACAAGCCGCCCATTGGTGATCGCGCACACGATCATCGTACCCCCGTCGCCGCAGCAGCCCAAGCGACGGCCCAAACCGCGAGTCTTCCGAGTCTTTCGAATCAAAAAGAGCGCAAAGGTCCTCGATGGCGGGCTCGACCAAGGCTTCAAAACTGCTACCTTGCCCCCCGCGCCCATGGAGATTGTCCGCCCCCCCAATCGCCTCACCGCTGGCACCGCGGCGTGCATCGGCGTCTTTGACGGGATGCACCGTGGGCATCGTGCCCTCTTGGAGCGCGCCCTCCAAGCTGCACCACGAGTCGCGGTCGTGACCTTCGACCCGCGACCCTCTGAATTTTTTGCCGCACACAGCGCGCCACCACGGCTTCAGTCCAACGCCCAACGCGAGCGAATCTGCGCGACGATGGGCTGCAACACCTTGGTCTGCCTGCACTTCGACAATGCGATGGCTCGGCTCTCCCCCGCATTTTTTGTGAAAGATCTCCTAGTTAAAGGACTCGCCCCGGCGGCTGTGATCGTAGGGGAAGATTTTCGCTTTGGACATAGGCGGGCGGCTGGGGTCGATGAATTGTCCAGTCTCTTGGCTCCATCCTCCATCCCGCTCCATGTTGTCTCCGAGGTCCGGCGAGGATCCGAAGGCGCCTCCAAAATCGGCTCGACCGCCATTCGCGATGCACTGTCGGCCGGGCGCGTAGAGCAGGCCACCGCGCTGCTCGGTCGCGCTTACAGCGTCGAAGGCGTCGTCGTTCGTGGAGACGGCCGTGGTCGAAAACTGGGATTCCCGACCGCAAACCTTGGTGAACCCAAGAGCATGATTCCGGCGCCGGGCGTCTACGCGGTTCGGCTACGGCCAAACCCCAAACGTTCGGATTCCCCCGATTGGCCTGCAGTCGCCAACATCGGCAACCGACCCACCTTCGACGAGACGACGCGCTCCGACGCCCCTACCCTTGAAGTCCACGTTCTCGATCGAGCCATCAACACCGACCTCTACGATGTGGAGGTTGAGATCTCTTTTGTTGCTCGATTGCGCGATGAGGCCCGATTCGCATCCCAAGCGTTGCTTGTGGCAGCGATCACCCGAGACGTGCTTACCGCGCGCGATATCCTCAACACCGACGCCACGCACGGACATAGCGTTGAAACCGAGACACAGGATCGATTCAATGACTGAATCCACAGATCCGCTCGCCAGCCCCACTCTGGCCCAGCTGTATGTCGCCCAAGGCCACTTCGGCAAAGCCCGTCGGGTGCTGGCGAGCCTGCTCGCAAGCGACCCCTTCAATGGGCCGGCCCTCGCCCTCCAACAGCGACTCACACTGCACTTTCACGCGATGCTCACGGTTCAGACGCTTGGCCAAACGCCGGTGGCTGACGAGCAAGAAATCGCGAATTCCGCGGTCCCGGAACCTCTCCACGGTCCCTCGTCGCAGGCAAACCCGTCGCTGTCGGGCGAATTCAAGGAACGCCGCCAGCATCCGCCCATGTTGCTCGTACGCTGGAAGTTTGGCGGAGGATCGCTCCCAGAAAATCTTTCAGCGTCCGCCGACGGCGCTGTCTCTGTCCTCATCGTCACCCACTCCCGCCGCTCCCCGAAACGGGATTTCTGGCCGAACACAACCCCGTTTCGTAGCGATCATGAGCGACAACGCAGCCGCCAGTCCGTCGTAGAATCGCGCGTCACATCCTTTCGCTGCCGGTCAGAGTCGGGGGAGTGGCGGATCCGCCAACTCGAAGGCACTGGCGCGGCATGTGTTGCCCTCGCCAGGCTACGTGGGGGGGCCTTGGAGATTCTGGCCCACTGCGAGCCTATTGCCTATGGAGACCCGCGCGAAGCCGGCACAAATTCACCGATGATTGTCGGCTCCGGACACTAGCTCGTGACCCGCGACCTTGGTACGCTGGCCGCGCCATGACCTCGTTTCGCGGCGCCTACACGGCTCTCATCACCCCCTTTCGCGATGGGCGAGTCGACAAAGAAGCGCTAACAGGCCTCGTCGAGGCACAGATCGATGCTGGCATCGATGGGCTTGTTCCCTGTGGAACAACTGGAGAATCCTCGACCCTCTCCTATTCTGAGCACGTGCAAGTGATCGACGAAGTGATGCGCAGCGCTCGGGGCCGCGTCCCTGTGCTCGCGGGGGCCGGGTCCAATTGCACACGCGAGGCGATCGAGCTCGCTCGCGCCTGCAAGGAGCTGGGCGTCGCCGGTACCCTGCAGATCACGCCCTACTACAACAAACCTCCACAGCGCGGGCTTGTGCAGCACTTTCGCGCCATCGCCGACGCCGTCGCCCTTCCGATGATCGTCTACAACGTCCCGAGCCGGACAGGAGTCGATCTTCTTCCTGCAACGCTGGCGGAGATCGCCTCCCACCCCATGGTTCAGGGCATCAAAGACGCCACGGGCGACATGGACCGCCTCGCTCAAGTCCGCGACCTTGTCGATGCTGATTTCGATCTCCTGAGCGGAGATGATTTTAGTGTCCTGCCTTTTCTTGCAGCAGGCGGCCACGGCGTCATCAGCGTGGCCTCCAATGCGGCACCTGCGCTGATCGCAGATTTGTGTCGTGCCATGCGAGCCGGAGACCTCGATGAAGCCCGGGCTCTCAATCGCCGCCAACTCCCCCTCACACGCGCGCTCTTCATGGAAGCCAACCCCATCCCTATCAAAATGGCGATGGCGATCTTAGGGTTCTGCCAAACGGAGCTGCGCTCTCCTCTCTGCCCTCTCGAATCAAACAGCCCAATTATCGCCGCCCTAACCGCGGCGCTCGAAACCATCGGAGCAAGTAAGTGACAGACACAATGTTCTCCATCAACGTTGTCGGCGCCCGCGGGCGTATGGGTATCGCCCTTATTCAGGCGATCATGGCCAGCGAAGACCTGACCCTCGGTAGCGCCGTCGATCGCTCAGGCGGGCCCGGCATCGGTCAGGATGCCGGCCGAATCGCCGGCATCCCCGACCTTGGTATTCGCGTGACCGATGATCTCGCCCCGCAACGCGGCAGCATCGTCGTCGACTTCTCATTGCCTGAAGCGACAGCGAACAACATCCGGATCTGCCATGAACAGGGGATCCCTCTCGTTTTAGGCACCACGGGGCTATCCCAAGAGACTGAAGCCCTTCTGGTCGAAGCATCGCGCACCATCCCCGTGGTCTTTGCCGCAAACTTCAGCGTTGGGGTCACCGTCCTCAGTCGATTGGCCGGTGTCGCCGCCAAGGCTCTTGGTCCGAAGTGGGATGCGGAGATGTTCGAGTTGCATCACCGACACAAACGCGACGCCCCCTCCGGCACCGCCTTGAGAATCGGCCATGCCGTGGCCACGGCGACCGAGCGCAATTTCGAAGACGTGGTCGTAACCACCCGATCCGGCTCAAAACAGCAACGCCAAGACAAACAAATTGGTGTCATCGGCCTTCGCGGCGGCGACTCGGTCGGAGAACATACGCTGATGTTTCTTGCTGATGGTGAACGAATTGAGCTGATCCATCGCGCAGGCGACCGCGGTATTTTTGCTCGGGGGGCGCTGCGTGCGGCGCGATGGGCGAGCGGAGCTAAACCGGGGCTCTACGACATGGTCGACGTCCTCGGTCTCACGCACCTGTAGATCCGAGCGCTGCACTGGACGCTTCGCAGGCGGCGCTGCCCGCGAAGCCCGAGCGCTGCCGGTGATTACAGTGAATAACACCGACCCTTAGGGACCCGCGGGGTTTGAGAAGGTATTTCCCTTTTTCGCCTGTGGCGGGCGAAATGGCCCGTCACAGGCGGTCAGCTGGCAAATTGGCCGATCTAAATGCCCGAGTCCCACGGCGCCCATGCGGGAATTGTTGAGACCCTCGATCGCAGAGCCTTGCGTAGCCGGGCCTCGGTTGTCCGCGTGTTCCGCCACACTTACTGTCGCGCACACGGGGGCGTTCGATGTACGAGACGAGTCATTCCATACCGCGAGTGGGGCCCGGAGCTGGCCCCCGCGTCCTCCGAATTCGAGGCGACGTGGCGCTGCTACGAATGATTCGACCGGCAACCAGCGATAGCGCTGGCGCTACCTTCGAGGTTCCTTCGCGAGCATCGGTGCAACCCGGTGATCCTATCAACGTCGAGGTTAGCTTCGGACCGCTCGCGGATGAGGTGATGCTCCGAGGCGTCGTCCATCGCATCGTATCCCGTGAACCCGGCCAAGCACCCATCCTCGTGATCCCGGTCGTCCGCGTGCACGCCCATCGGATCGATTACATCCAGAAGGTTGTCAATGGACTGCGAATAGCGACCGCCCGAGGTCATCGCCGTGTCGCTACCGAGATCAAGGCTCGATGGTGGTGGGGCATGACGCCTCACGCGGTCAACATCACGGAACTCAGTCGCGGCGGAACCTTTATTACGACCCCACAGCTCCCGAATACCGGATTTATCTTCGATCTTGAGATGCGTCTCGACAGTCGAACAACCCCCTTGCGGCTGCCTTCTCGGGTCGTCTGGACCCAATCGACCCACGACAATGCAGGCTTCGGAGTTAACTTTCGTATCACAGATATTTTGGTCGCCAACAGACTCGCCTCGCTGATCCGAAATCAGGAGCAGCAAGCTCTTTCGGGTCGCCCTGCCTAGGCGAGAAGGACGGGACCGCGTTCATTGAATGCGTAGAGGATGTCTTTTATTCGTTCTCCCCGTTCACGGGAAGCTGAGACAGCGTCGCCGTCGCCCGTCGATAGCCGGGAACAAACGAATGACGGGCGCAACTGTGCCGACTAAAAAAATCTACGATGTCCTCCCACTGCAATTCACCCGATCGAATCCGGGAGTTCAGCTGCGCTGCGGGCAGCTGCGTGCATGGCTGAACTCCGCTGCCACCTGTATGCGCTCGTGAAACAAAGGCGGGATAGCCCACGATCTCGGGAGGCAGCTGGCTCACATAGACGTGGCCGATCGGGGTCAACTCCAGAACCCGAAGCTCGGACACGTGAAACTGCCGACGACCGGGGCACGCCAACACTTCGGCCGATTCTCCCGGCCGAAGCGCCATTGCGTTATGTCGGCGAGACCCATCACAAGCGTCATCCCCGGTCGCCTTGACGTCCAAAAAATATGCGATCGGAACATCGCCGACGTTGCGAGCCACCACCAACGAATGAAGGCGGTTGACGGAGATACCTTGGCTCTGTGCCGAGATTTTTTTCTCCACCACCTCGATACGAACATGGTCTCCGCGAAGCTCTCCACCGATCGTCAATGACCTTCGCTTGGTGATTGGAAGGCTGAAGCGGTTTGGCTCTGCCAGAATATCGATGGACATCGGCGCCAGCGAAAAAGCCTCCAGATCTGCCTGAAGTTCGGCATCGAAGTAGCTCCTGGAGCCGGCCGAGTTATGGTTGCGTGCCATCGCCCGGGCGCGCGCGTCCTCAGCTGGAACCTCGCGAGCGAGCAAGGTGCGAGTTTTTTGGGCCGAGGTGTCAGTCTTCGCTGCAACCCAAAAAACTCCGGCCGCCACCACCGAGAGAAGGCCTGCCGCAGCCGTGATTCGATGTACCCAGCTCATACGGCATCCAGGGTAGCAAGCTCCTGTCCGAGAACCATGCCGACTTCGCGCGCCAGTTCCGCCTGCGAAAGTGGCTCGCGTCTCGGCGCCTAAGTCGGAGTGTGATCACTATTTTGAACATTGCCTGACGTACAAATCAAATGTCAGCACACAGTATTTGTTCAACTTCCTGGCATCTCCGAGGATCAAGCGACGATCCCTGCGCGATGATATAGTTTGAAGACCATCGATCTCCGGAATTTTTTCTACAACGGTTGTCGAAGTTCAAGACGCAGCCCGCACGCATCTGTACACCATGGAGCAAGTCCAAAATCCCCGAGCCTCCGACATCGAGGCCACCGCTCAGCCGACCTCTACAGCCTATCTAACGGCTGCCCAGACGCAGACTCTCCGCCGCGCCCGGGAGGGCGATCAACGCGCGCTTCGATCCATCTACGAAACTCATCAGGCTCAAGTTCGCGGTCACCTCTACCGGCTGCTCGGAGCCGATGCAGATGTAGACGATCTCGTTCAGAGCGTATTTGCTCGCGCGTTCCAATCACTCGACGGGTTCAAGGGCAACTCCGCGATCAGCACTTGGCTCTACCGGATCACCGCCAACACCACGCACAACCTACTGCGACAGAGATATCGCAGAAATCGTGTCAAACGCGCGTTTCATTGGTTTGCCCTCAGCCGCGGTACGGACCTCTCAAGCGGAAAGGTCGAGGCACGCGACGAAGCGATGCGGCTGTTGGCGCAGCTGCCCCCCGAGCTCCGCGAAATTTTCGTGCTCTATCACTATCAAGGCCTCACTCTCGTGGAGATCGCGCAAATCGTCGAGCGCCCTATCTCCACCGTGGGAGACCGCCTAAGCCGCGCGCGAAAACAACTGCGCCAGCTCGTGTAATACGCACATTCGGCCGATCATGACTCCCCCTCCCATGCAAACGCCCCGCTACGGCTGCCAAGAATTTCGGGAAGATAGCGAACGCGTCATTGGCGAACGTGCAGAGACGTCCATCGCAGATCGATATCACCATCATATGCGCGGCTGCGCGGGCTGTCGACGAGCCGACCGACTGCTCAGAGCGGCCTATCTCGGCCCGATCTTACCCGAACTCGGCGACCGCCAGCGCACCCGCGAGTTCTCGGCAATTATGCGCCGACACAAACGTCGGCCCGCGAATTTCATCCGGACCGGAGCACTCTCCGCCGGCATTGCAGCGCTATTCGCAACGGCTGCTGTGCTCACGCTCTCGCTCGTCGCCCCGAACTTCATGACGGATCTACGCTCGATCGACGAAGAATCCTCCGGCGTCGAAATCGCAAGACCCACGTGGGCGGACAAAAACCGGTCAACGATACCGATGCTCCGCAAAGGCGGCATCAATCGAGTGCGCACCTTCGGGCGAATTGTCGCCGGCGACGCTCGCCTGTCGACAGATTCGGGGCTGCGCATCAGCCACGAGAACCTCTCGGAGGGCACACACTTCGAGATCGACCACACCGACCCGATGCAAATGGCACTGGTCGGGAAGATACTTGCCAGTCTCGAGCCGGGAAGCCGCGGCGACTGGAGCAAGGCGTCATCATCCCTGATCGAATTAAATCTTGATCAAGGCATGTTGGCGGTCCGCTACGACCGGATCGCCGAAGATCCAATCCTTCAGGTCCGCACTCCGACATCCATTGTTCGGGTGGTTGGAACCGTTTTCACAGTCGCGGTCGACCCCGCCGGCGACACCGTGGTCTCGGTCCTTCGAGGAAAGGTCGAGGTGCTTGACCCCGACAAAGGGCACCGCATTGCCGAGGTGAGCGCGGGCTCGCGCTACGACGTCGCAAATTCAGCCTACGGTGACCTCGGTCGAATCGAAGTCGCGGCGGCACTTCCACTCTCAAACCAAACTCGCGAAGAAATGTTGGGAATGGCCGAAGAGGTTCCACGCCTCGCCGATGGTGAAATCCCGGCGAATTGGGTGGTGCCGGGCCTGAGCGACGACCCCTCGAAGCGAACCCTTGCGTTCGTTATGGATCCGCGAATCGCACCGGCGAATGGCCACGCTCTCCCGCCCCGCCGGGCATCGACAAAACAACAGCCGCTGCCGAACCAGAGCGAAGATCTAATTGCCGAGCTGCTTAACGACATGGCGCTCTCCAGGCGACAAGAGATCAACCGCAGCTTGGACGTGTGCCGAGATTTGATCGCCTCCCCGGAGAACCGGTTCCGAGCTGCAAATTGTCTGACCGGGTTCATGGACAAATACGGCGAACTCCCCGAATCGGTGGAAGGACTCCTCCTGATCGGGATGCTTCGCATGGACTTCGCTCACGATTATCAGTCCGCAACGATTTATTTTGAACGATTTTTGCGCCGAGCGCCCGAGCATCAACATGCTCAACTCGCCATGTACAAGCTAGTACTGGCGTCCATTGAATCAGGCAGGGTCTCAGAAGGACACGCTCGTGGGCGCATCTATCTCGAGCGATTCCCGGACGGCCGGTACGTTGGGTTGATCCTCCAACGCCTCCCCGCACTAAAATCAGCGCTCTAAAAGACGTTTTCCCTTTGCCGCTCGCTCTCTCCGAAGCCGAACAAATACGGTCAGCCCCTCGACGGCCATCCAGACCATCAAGCTTAGCAGCACCAAGGTGATCGCCATCAGCGTCCAGTTCTCCACTTGCATGAAGATCTTGGCGTTCATGGCGAGAGAAGCAAAGGCGATCCCCATCACGAGGACCATCGGAATCACCAAGGGCAACACCGGACGGTCCCGTTTCCAAAAATACAACGCCAATACCAGCAAGGTTAGTGCTGCGATCATTTGGTTGCTGGCTCCGAATATCGGCCACAAGAGCCATCCCGCCTGACGACCATCTACCGTCCACGTCGCCAAGAAAATCCCGGGCACCACCGCGATACAGGTCGCTACCCACGGTCGTTGAAGCACTTTCACCTTGGCCGCCTCCCCCACTTCACTGACGATGAATCGTTCGATCCGGGTGGCGGTATCGAGAGTCGTGGATGCAAACGAAATAACCATCACCGCCATCATGGTCTGAGCAATCTCCGCAGACAGCCCCAACTGCTGCAAAAATGCCCCGCCGCCCAAGACAAAAGCCGTCGCCTTGTTGGCGCCCGCGTGCGCCCAGCTGTCGTAGTAAACCGCCCAACTCAGGTCGTCGACGGCACCTTGGGCCACAAGTTCCGTCCCACCGACCAGACCAATTCCTGCCACAGCCGCCATCGTCGCGGCCAGGGCAAGGGCGCCCTCCCCCAGCATACTCCCGTAACCGATCGCCCTCGCATCCCGCATGTGGTTGAGCTGTTTCGAGGTCGTTCCAGACGACACGAGGCCATGAAACCCTGATATCGCCCCACAAGCGATGGTCACGAACAGAACCGGAAAAAGTGGTGGCGCGCCCTCACTTTCGGCACGGATCGCGGGCGCATCGAAATCTGGATGCGCGATAAATAGACCGACAAAAAGCAGACTCAGCCCGACCAGGAGTTGGTGACTGTTTACAAAATCTCGTGGCTGAAGAAGCAGCCAAACGGGCAGCAGACTCGCTATCGCCGAATAGCCAAAGAGCAGCAGTATCCAAGTGAAGACCGCCTCGTCGGCGCTCAGGCCAAGTCCCCCATGAGCACGCGATGCCGTGAGATCAATGGGAATTTCGGTACCGATCCACACAAAAGCGTAGAGGATCACAAGCGCGACGAGCGAAGGCACGAGTGGACGCACTCCCTTCACGTGAATCAGCCAACCGACCGCCAAGGCGACGAGAATCGCCACATTTACAGGAAGTACAGAACTCGGCACCGCCGCGAACATGCCCGCGATCGCCATGGCGAAAACGGCCAACACCAACCAGCTCAACACCATCACAAAACAAAGAAACATCATTCGGACGCGTGCACTGATCACTCCCCCCGTGATGTCTGCGATCGATCTTCCTCCCTCGCGAACACTCACCACCAGCGCACCGAAATCGTGCACCGCGCCCATAAATATCGTTCCTAGCACAACCCAAACCAACGCCGGCAACCACCCCCAATAGGCGGCAACACACGGTCCAATGATCGGCGCGGCGCCAGCGATCGACGTAAAATGATGCCCGAAGAGCACGAATTTTCTGGTGGGAACAAAGTCCCGACCGTCGGCGTGCACATGCGCCGGGGTGGACAGATTTTCGTCGTCCTCGAAGATGCTTCGACCCACAAACGCAGCGTAGAAACGAAATCCGAGCGCAAACGCGAGCAGGACAATTAGGGCGACAACTGCGGCCATCGCTGAGAGTCTTCCCGATATCGGGACGATGTGGAAACCCTCCGGCCCACCTTGTCAGAGACCCGCGCTTCCGCCGAGCAAGCTTTAGCGAATCACGCAAAGAGCGACATCGCGTCTAGTACGCTCATTTTCTGGCAAGATCTTGCCCCGTACGCGAAAGCCCAATCGACAATGCTCTGTGGCTTGTACCTGCCCTGTGGGCGATGCCACAGCAACGCTCCGCCGCATCCCAGCATCCTCGGTGGCTCACGTCCCGCGCCAAAGAACAAGGAAAATGGTGTCCACGGCCGGCATTGGGACTAGAGACCCACGATCTCCACTGCTATATCGTCATCCGGCTCACCCCGCTCGGGCGACATGCAAACGACTCCTTCGAATCCTTCCTCCTCCCTCGAGAAACGTACCCGCCACGGAGTCCGTGCCCGAGTCTTCGCGGGGCTAACAGCATGTTGTGCTGTTAACTTTTACAATCCTGACACACTCGCCGGCCCTTCAGTGCCAACGAGCGTCCCGGCTCCTGCGGATCCGAAGACAACCTCGCCACCACCGGATAACCCCAGTATCGCAGTCGGAGCCAACAACGCCGTCCAGCCGAAACCATCCGGCAAGGAGTTGGCATTTCAAGCCTTCCAACGTGGCCGTGAGGCCTACTCCGCCGGGCGCTATCAGGTGGCACTAGAACATTTTCAGGACGCACAGGGCCTACACCCCTCGCCCGATTTTCACTACAACATCGGACAATGTTATGAAGGGCTTGAAAAGATCGAGCAGGCGGTCACCTCGTATCGCGCCTATTTGCGGTCCAATCCCTCGGATCATGCGAATATTCAAAATAAGATTGACCGCCTTTCCAAACAACGGGATGACCAAGACACAACCCCCCGCCCCACGGCTCCCCACCAGGACCTAGAGCGAGCGCCAAAGAGCGACACGAAGAGACTTCTCATTTCGGGGACCCTCCTGACCGGGCTCGGAGCTGCGGTCGGGGTCGGGCTCGGAATCCCCTTCGGGCTTCAGGCAAAGGATAGCAGCGATCAGCTCGACGCAGTCTACGCCGGAAACCCTGACGAACTCTCGCTCGCACAGGCCAGCACACTCAACGACGATGGCAAGCGCGCCGAGCTTGTGCAGATGCTGGGTATCGGTATCGGCAGCGCCGTTGCGCTCACGGGTCTCGCCCTCCTCGTCGTCGGCGCCATGGCAAAGAAGAAGACGAGCTCAAGCTCCGATTCTGTCAGCCGTCTCACACCAACCTTCGGACCCACAGGCCCCGGACTCTCGTTGACGGGGAGGTTCTAGAAACCATGTCCACAACACATTTTTCTTCGAAACGGCTCTTCGCCACTTCCCTGCGCCCCAGTCTGTTCTCCGCGATGGCCTTCTCCTCCGCGGTGCTCGCGGGTTGTTTTACCGGCGACTTCGATGAGAATGCCGAGGGAGCCTACAGCTGTGACAGTGACACAGACTGTTCAAATCAGTTCGTCTGTAGCCTCTTTCGATGCGTGAGCGACCTTGGGCCTTCTCTCGAAATCCTGTCTCCAGAGCCCGACTCCATCACCGCGGTCACACAGGGCGAGGGCATGACCATTACGGTCCGTATCAATGATCTCGAGCTCAGCAAGAGCGCGGGTCACACCGATGGAGATGGCTTCGTCGAGCTGAGAATCGACGACGATGTCCTCGAGTCACGGATCGACGCCGGCAACGCTGCAGACGGTATCACCATCCCCATCTCCGCAGAGACCCTCGCTAACTACAGCGCCGGCGCGCACCATATCCGTGTCCAAGTAAAGTTCGGTGACGGCTTCCGCTATCCAAACCCCTCGGCTTCGGGCCACCGTGCCTTCTTCATCGATGATGGCGCTCCGCACGTAGGAATCATGGAGCCGGGACCCGGAAGCCTTCACCTGGCAGGTCGAGAATTGGCCGTAAAAATTGGCGCGATCAACTTCGATATGGTGATCGAGGGGGATACCTGTACCCAGGAGGACTTTGAAAGTACCGAGGGATGCGAAGGTGATCCCGCCAACTTCGACGAGTACGGACACGCCCACATGTATTTGCTCGACGACTTTCCTAGCTGCCTCAACGGCGGCGTCGGCGGAGAGTGCTCTTCAAAGTATGTAACCTCTGTGCGGCCCAAGACCCAAGACGAGGTCGACGACCCTTCCGGCGTCCATGGCTCGATCCCGGGCGGGTCCTTTCCCAGACCTGGGATCACCAAGCTCTCGACAGGGCTCCAGTACAACAACCACAAGCCCTACGTTAGCCCCTCGGCTCCGGTCTTTGACCAATTTGAGATCGAGATTATCAAGCGCTAGCGATCGTCAACGCGGGCCCGGTCGCAATATGGCGAACGGGCCGACAGCCCCTAGCGCGAACTAGGCGGCGACTTTGTCGAGCAAGCCACTCGTGGACCGTCCGGGAGGGCGTCCCGCACTGGGCGTACCCGCGGTCTGAGGCTTCACGGCGCTCCCGCCCAAAGAATCTAACGAGAGGCTCCGTTCAAGCGCTTTGAGTTCATCGGGGTTGGTACGTAGCCAACTGATCACGTTGACACGCCCCTGACCGAGCCGACGATCGCCCTGCGAAAACCAACTCCCGGCCTTGCTGATCAACCCCTGTTCCATCGCTAGATCAAGCACCTCCGCAACCCGATCGATGCCCGATCCGAAGACGATCTCAAACTCAGCGGTCGTATAGGGCGGCGCGACCTTGTTCTTCGCAACCTTGACGCGGCATCGATTGGCACGCGCTTCGTCACCCTCTTTTATTGTGGCAATTCTACGAATGTCGAGCCGAACGGACGCATAGTACTTGAGCGCATTCCCTCCCGTCGTCACCTCTGGACTGCCAAACGTAACCCCGATTTTGTGGCGTAGCTGATTGATAAAAATGACTGTTGTCCCTGTCTTTTGGGCGATGCTTGAGAGCTTTCGCATCGCTTGACTCATAAGCCGAGCTTGAAGGCCAAGATGTCGATCTCCCATCTCGCCCTCCAGTTCGCTGCGAGGGACAAGCGCCGCGACCGAGTCGATCACGATCAGGCCCATCGCCCCAGATCGAGTCAACGCATCGACGATATCCAGGGCCTGCTCCCCGTGGTCCGGTTGACTGACGAGAAGCTCATCGAGATTCACTCCGAGCTTCGCCGCGTAGCGGCTATCGAGGGCGTGTTCAGCGTCAATAAAGGCACAAATTTTCCCGGATTTCTGGGCCTCCGCGATCACGTGCAGCGTGAGCGTCGTCTTCCCTGAACTCTCTGGACCATAGATCTCAATGATTCTCCCTTGCGGCAACCCACCGATGCCCAGGGCTCGATCGAGGCCAAATGAACCAGTCCGGATGATCGCATGGTGACGCGTATGACCAGGGTCTCCACCAAGCGCCATGATCGCCTCTTTGCCGTGGCGGGCGCAGACGTCGCTGATGGTCTTGCCGATGATTTGCAATCGCCCCGTGGTTTCATCGGCGCGACTCTTCGTTTTTTTGGTTGCCATGGTCACGTACCATGCGTCCATGGGGCCATCCGGCATCTGTGCGATCTCCTTAGGTTGATACGCCGCGAGCCACAATCGCGTCCCATCGACGGACCAGGGTGGCCCAGTCGCAACTCCCTGAAGGATCCCGAACCGAGTTGCGCGCGGGCACCCTCGACCCGTAAGAATGGAGGGGCCCCCCCCCCCGGCGCCCAAACGTGCCCTACGGGCCGTTGTCACCTCGCTCCTCCTAGAGATCGAGATATTCAGGCCATCGTGGCACACTTGTTATTGTCACACTGTCGCGCTGCGCCGTAGGCCCGCCCCGGTGCCAGCGTAGTCCATGGCCATCCATGATTCGCCGACTGCTTCCAACACTGATCGCCCTGGTCATCGGCCTCATGGCGACATTGACTGGCCTCACCGCTCTGCAAGGGGTGTTTATGGACGAGCGAGACGATGCCCTCACGGCCCTCGCTGAACGTCGCCGTGCGCTGCAACAATATGCGGCCGTCGCACTCCTGACCCAGCTCGACGGTGAACTCGAAAAGGCTCGTGCGCGCATCGAAAATGCCGAACACGACCCACGAATTTCCACGGATACAGTCTACCTTCGTGTCGCTGGGGAGCAAATGTTTCCCCGCCGAATCCCGACAGCGCTGGGCGGAGGATCTCCTGCAAAGATCCTCTATCACCAACTCGTCGACATGGATGCCTCCATCCCGGAGATCAATATTTTCTCACATTGGACAATCCGCCTGCGACTCCGAGCTCACTTCATCGCCGCCTTGCGGACCGAAGATCCCGGCGCGATCGATCGCAGTTTCAGTGACATCTTGCACCACCGCAGCCAGTACCCGCTCTCCGGTGCCGTCGACCTCCCGTACATGATGGCCGTACTTCGGCTCTACATCCAAAATGGGAAACCAAGCCCGATGCTGTTTCGCTTGCTCGACCACGGTCTTGATATGGGGGACGGCCTCATGATTCCGGCCTTGCAGTCACGACTCCTACGAGCGCGCGGCTCACTGAGGATCGACGATTTTGAGTTTCTCGGCGAGACCTTGGTACGGATGTGTGCAGACGCGAGCGTCGACTCCACCGACTTTGAGATGCGCTTTCGGGAAAGTGCCCGCGCACCGCTTCCGGTCCCGAAACGCGTCTCAGGCCCGTCCTTAGCCATGCATGGGACCTGGTACATGGCGCCCCTTCCCGACGGGCAGGTCGTGGGCACCGCGATCGACCTGGCATCTTTGGTTGAATCCGTCGGAGCGGACATGGTCCGCCGCGCGTTGCTCGATCTTCAAGACAATCTCGTTGTCGCTGAAACCGTCGCTGAATTTCAAGCTGCCGAGGGCGTCAACCTCGAGATCGACTCCCTTCGTTGGGCCACGACCACCGGGGCGATCATCGAGCGCTACCATCTAAAGAGTGGACTTGTCGTGCTCGTCGCTCTGCTCGCTCTTGCCATTGCCGCCCTGGCGCTGCTCACCCAGAAACGAAAACAGCAATTTATTGAACTCAAGTCGGATTTCGTGGCGACGGTCAGCCACGAATTACGGACTCCCCTGGCCTCGATGCGCCTGCTCGCGGAGACCCTCGAACGACGATTTTCAGGAGACACAAGAGCCCGTGATTATCCTTCGAGAATCGTTCGAGACATCGATGGCCTGAGCTTTCTTGTCGAAAACATCTTGTCCTTCAATCGTCTTGAAAAGGGACGGCTCGAACCCCGGCTCGAAGATGCAGTGTCTATCGAAGAACTCGTTGCGGGAATCGATGCCGACCGATACCTCTGGACACGAAAGTCCGCCGTCGTAACACTGCGGGGACTCGAGGGTGCGGAGATCGAGGCTGATCCAGATCTCCTACGCTTGATGTTCTTGAACTTGATCCGCAACGCGGCTCAGTACAATGAATGCGACCCGGTTCGTATCGAAGTGAGCGCTCATCGAGAATCTGCCGCCGCGCCCACAAAAACCTGGCGGCGTCAGCACAGGACCCCCTCACAGCAGGCCCTCTACATCCGCGTAAAGGACAACGGAGTGGGAATTCCCGAGGCGGAAATCGCTACAATCTTTGATGAGTTTCAACGTGGACGTGATCTTGGATCCGCCCATAGCCGTGGCAGCGGACTCGGCCTGGCCATTTGTCGACGAATTATGCAGATTCACGGCGGAGACATCACCGTCCTCGAATCCTCCCCGTGCGGCACCACCTTCGAGCTTCGCTTTTGACAAGAGCAATGCAATGTCCAGTGTTCAAACAACAATTTTGATCGTCGAAGATGACGAAAATCTCGGTCTCGCGCTGCGCGACAACTTGGAAGACGAGGGTTTCACCGTTGAACTGTGCACAACCGCTCAGACCGGGCTCCTGGCCTATCAGCGCTCGCCCCACCATGCGCTCGCCATACTCGACCTGATGCTGCCAGATATGGACGGCTACACCCTATGTCGCAAGCTACGAGCCCAGGGACCGGCGTTGATGATCATGATGCTCACCGCGCGTACTCTCGAAGATGACCTTGAGCGTGGATTTGAGGCAGGGGCGGACGACTATCTCACGAAGCCCTATCGACTCCGAGAACTGCTCCTACGTGTCAAGGCGCTCCTTCGTCGAGGTGGCACCCCCGAGAGCGCAGCGCTCGATGCGGGGCTCAACTTTGGTTGCTACACCCTTGACGTCTCCGCGCGCAAACTCGCCACTCCCGGGGGCCGCCCCGTCGAGCTGACACGCACCGAGTTCGATCTATTGGTCTACCTCTTGCGACACCGCGATCGCGCATTGACCCGCGCGGAGCTCCTCGATGAAGTCTGGGGCAAGGAAGTCGTCGTCGACGAACGCACCGTCGACAATTTCGTCTCCTCAATCAAGCGAAAGCTCGACTGGAAGGAACATGGCGGCTTTCAGATCAGAACGATCCGTGGCGTTGGCTATCGAATGGAGGTCGAGGGCGAAATTGGCAGCCGAAGCGACGAGATTCCCTCGACATACCCGCCAACCTAACTTACGAGCAACCCCCATTCCTCCATCGTGGCCCTCCCTGCTATGCTCGCGCGATGCAGCTCCCGCTCGACGGAACGGTTCTCATCACTGGCGCATCGGCGGGTATCGGTCGTGCCCTCGCTACGTGTTTTGCGTCCCGAGCCAGCACCATCATTCTTGTCGCCCGTCGCGAAAACCTGCTCAACGAGCTTCGTGCCCAACTGATCGGCGCACACCCGTCGCTCCGAGTCCTCGTGCTCTGTTGCGATCTCAGCGATGGGGAGGCGCGAGAACGGCTCCTTTCTCGTCTACAGTCCGAGGCCGACCCCATCGATATCCTCGTCAACAATGCTGGATTTGGTGATCAATCGTTCTTCGAAGGTTCCAGTTGGACAAAACTGGAACGGATGCTCCACCTGAATGTCATCGCCCTCACCCATCTTACCCGCCGTCTCCTACCTTCGATGATCAGCCGTCGCCGTGGCGGGATTCTCAACATCAGCTCGGTCTTTGGTGTCTCCTACCTTCCGGGACTCGCCACCTACATTGGATCCAAGCACTACGTCACCGGGTTCACAGATACCCTTCGTGCAGAACTATCCGGAACCGGTGTTGGCATCACGCAGATCTGCCCCGGACCCGTCGCAACGGAGTTTCCAGAGGTCGCCGCCAATACGACCGGAATGCCGACACCGGAGTTCATGGTAATCTCCGCAGAGCAATGTGCGATGGAGAGCTACCGGGGATTCTCCCGGGGCCGCGCCATTGTCTTTCCTGGCTTTGTAAACCGCCGCCTCGCGCAGTTTTCATCCTTGTCACCGCGCTGGGCAAACCGACTGATCCAACAATTCATCGCTCGCAAGATGCGTGTGGCCATAGAGCGCTCGTCTTCAGCCAACTCCAACATCGGGTAGACGACGCAGATGAGCGGCTTCTGCGACAAATCTCGCCTCAACCCGTGAGTTCACGTCACCGACCTCGCGCAGGTCCTTGAGAGTGAGTGCTACACGCCGAAGCCGATGCTGCGCCCTGGGGCTCAGAGCACGACTTCGCGTGAGTGATTCGAGCATTTTCGCAGCCTTTTCAGTCAGCGGGCACAACCGCTGCATCGCCTCGTTTCCAGCTGAGATCTCAGCGTTGGTGCGCCAGGGAGTACCCACAAGACGCCTCTCCTGCCGATCCCGCGCTCGGACGATACGCGCACGTATCACCGCTGAGCTCTCGCCCTGTTGCTGGCCCCCGAGCGTCTTTGGGTCCACCGGCGTGACCGGCACCACAAGATCCATTCTGTCCATGAAGGGCCCTGAAACCTTCTTCTGATAACGCTGTATAGAGGACAGCGAACAGATGCAGGCCCGCTCTGGATGACCCAAGTACCCACAAGGACAGGGGTTCATGGCCGCCATCAGCTGAAACCGAGCAGGAAACCGGCATGCATAGCCCGCCCGGACGATCGAGACCTCTCCATCTTCGAGGGGCTCTCGAAGGCCTTCGATGCATGCCCTGGGGAACTCAGGAAGCTCGTCCAAGAACAAAAGCCCTCGATGCGCAAGACTCACCTCTCCCGGGCGTGGCGGAGATCCGCCCCCTAGCAATCCAGCCGCGCTCACGGTGTGGTGGGGCGATCTCAGCGGGGCATTCTGAAGCAGCCGCCCGCACATTCTCCGCCGCGCAACATCGTGAATTTTTGTGATTTCGAGCGCCGCCTCTCGATCGAGTGTCGGAAACAATCCACAGGCACGGCGCGCAAGCATCGTTTTACCGACGCCCGGGGGCCCGTGAAAAAGAAGATTGTGACCACCAGCGACCATCACCTCAAGCGCGAGACGGGCGACCGAGAGACCTCGAACATCTGCCATATCTGAATGCACGCCCGTTTCGGGGACAAGCTCAACAGACGGGGAGACGCCCCTCTTAATCGGCCGTTCCCCACGCAAATGGCTCACAAGCTCCGGCAACCCCGAGACGGCGAGGACATCGAGCCCAGGGATAAGATTCGCCTCTCCTGAATTTTCTTTCGCTACAACAATCGTCGTACATCCAGCCTTGCGGGCGCAATCAGCGACCGCGAGTGTGCCCGCAACAGGACGTAGCGTGCCATCCAGACCAAGTTCCGCCCACAACAGCGTGTCATCGAGACTCCCCTCAGGAACAATGCCATGACACAACAACAATGCGCACGAAACCGCGAGGTCCATCCCAGACCCCCCTTTTCGGCGATCCGCCGGGGCGAGATTCACCACTTGCCGACGTGGAGGGATCGCATGACCGCAATGGCTCAACGCGTTGCGGACCCGGTCGCGGGCCTCATTCAGCGCCCCGGATGTTTGGCCAACGATCGTCAAGCATGGGAGACCCTTGCCCACGTCGGCTTCGACGGTGACGATGAATCCCTCAACACCTTCAATGCACGCACAATAAGTTTGACTCAGCATCATCCCCGACGATGCACGATCTGTTCTCCGTGAATGACTCCGTTTGCGCCGTGATTTTTCCCTGGCTGTCCCGCCCTCTGGACGCGACGACCCGGTCGGCGGCCATTCACCGATGGCTTCAAACTCCGGTAAGAAACGGGCAGAGCAACTCCGCCTCGCTCTGGGCGCCCCTACCGAGCGTCGCGCCTCTTGGACCCTGGGCCCCTGGGCCGGCGACCGGGACGGTCCGCCCGGGTCTTTGTGTTCTCGCGTGGCGCGGGCCCGTCCTCGTTCTCGCGGTCCGGTGGCACTGATGTGGAGTATTTTTTTCCGGTCTCGGCCGTACTCGCCAGGCGCAGCGACTCGAATCCAAATCGGTCACGAACGCTATCGACGGCGCGATGAAACTCGGTGGTATCCGAAAACAGATCGATCTGCCGGTTTGCGTCGAACTTGGAAATCCCAACCCCCACCAACCGAAGAGGTCGTGTTCGTGTCCAAGAATCGGCGAGCAGCGACCGGACAACATCGAGCACCACAGACTCCGAATCGGTCGGCTCCAACGTCCGGGACCGCGAGCAGGTCTGAAAATCGCCATAGCGAAATTTGAGACTGATCGTCCGCGCCTTGAGCCCGCGCGCACGAGCTCGCCAACACACCCGTTCCGCCAGCGAACACAACATCGCGTCGATCGATTGCGGGTCGTCGACGTCCTCCCGAAACGTCCGTTCGTTTGAGATGCTTCCGACCCCGGTGACCTCCACATCGCGCTCACGGAAAGCCGGCGCGGCGGCATCGATTTTCCCTTCGGATTCGCCTCGGATTCCCCGCTGGATCGACGCGACCCTCGATCCAAAAATCATTTTGAGCTTCGCCTCGGATGCCGTAAGAATCTGTCCCAAGGTCACGATTCCCGCGGCGGCCAGCCGCTCCTCGGCTGCCGGACCGATTCCGGGATATTTTCTCACCGGCAGGGGCGAGAGCAACTGGGCCTCATTGCCTTCAGGAACAAAAAGAACTCCGGCAGGTTTTGCGAGGCCGCTGGCGATTTTCGCTACGATCTTGCTGCGAGCGATCCCCACACTCGCTGGCAACCCCAGCTCCGACTGAATGGTCGCGGTCAGCTCTCGAACGACCCGTTCGATCGTTCGATCGTCGTCGACGTCTTCGGACCGCCGATAGAGTCGCTCGCATCCTCTGAAATCCATATACAGCTCATCGATGCTCGCAACCTGAATCGTTGGGCAATATTTTTCGACGATCTTCCATACCTTCTGTGAATAGCCCCCATAGGTATCATGACGTGTCGGCAAAAAGATCGCATGTGGTGCCAAGGCGACCGCCCGACTTAGAGGCATCCCCGACCTCACGCCACGCTCGCGGACCTCGTAGCTCGCTGCCGTCACGACCCCACGAGATCCCGGCCGCCCTCCCACCACCACAGGCTTTCCTACAAGACTCGGATCCAATATTCGCTCGACGGAAACAAAAAAAGTGTCGAGGTCCAAGCAGCAGAGTCGAGCGAGCATGGGTGTCCCGCACGACCATGCCTGAACATCTGTCCAGATTCAACACAGATCCGCCACAGACTCTCCTCGCCGCGAATCTTGGACGCGAACCCCTGAGATGATAAATTCGGCGGTCTAGATGAGATCTGCGCCCAACGCCGCGTCCGCAGACCTTCGATCGACGAGCACGACCATGAAAGCTGCGTTCACGCGGGGAAAGGCCACCGTCTACCACTCGGACTGCCTTCTGTGGCTAGGCCGTCGACGCACAAACACGCTGCATGCCGTCGTCACCGATCCCCCCTACGGACTGGTGGAATACACACCGATTCAGCAACAAAAACTCCGTAGTGGCTCGGGGGGAGTCTGGCGAAAACCGCCTGTGATCGGGGGGACAACACGCGCCCCCGTTCCCCGCTTCACCACGCTCTCGCCAGCGGACTTGAAAAACATGAGTGATTTTTTTCTGCTGTGGGGACGTGAGATCAACCGTGTGCTCGTACCCGGTGGCCACGTCATGCTTGCGACGAACCCACTCGTCGCCCATCGCGTCGCTCGTTCGCTCGAAGCGGCTGGACTCGAAATTCGTGGAACCATCACCAGGCTGGTCATGACCATGCGCGGCGGCGATCGGCCCAAGAACGCCCACACGGAATTTTCGGATGTCACAGTCATGCCACGTTCGATGGCGGAGCCGTGGCTCCTCTTTCGAGTCCCCTTGGATGGACGTGTGCAAGACAATCTTCGGAAATGGGGCACGGGGGGTCTACGGCGAATCTCAGGTCAACGACCCTTCGGTGATGTAATTCGCTCCGCGCCCACCCACAAACGCGAGCGCCTGCTCGCTCCGCACCCCAGCCTCAAGCCGCAGGCATTCATGAGACAGCTGGTGCGGGCGAGTCTTCCCCTCGGACGAGGCATCGTCCTCGACCCCTTCGCGGGCTCAGGCTCGACACTCGCTGCGGCCCAGGCTGTTGGCTACCGCAGCATCGGCATCGAACAAGATCCCAAATACCTCGCTCTTGCGAAGTCAGCGATCCACAGGCTCTCACGGATCGATTGTCCGGACCCTATGGGGTCGTAATGCAAACATCGTATGCGAGACCGACGGGTTCGAGTTGCTGATAGCTCACGTTCCCCCCCAAACTAAAAGAGAACGAGTCCAGACGCCCCGGCTCCGCGCCATCGTTCGAGTGCTCCTCGACGATCTCCACGCGAAGTCGATATTCGCCGTCCGGAACCTTTTTTCCCGAGCTATCTGTCCCATCCCAACGAACGACATCGGTTCGCGGCATGGTTCGGGTCGCCCCTGTCTCCGCGTCCGCGCATTCGTCTCCACTCGCTATTCTCCAGTGGATCAAATGCTCTTGTTGCTTGTCGGCATACACCGCAAGTGTTTTCACAAATTTACCGTCTGCACGGTCGATCCAGTAGGCCACAGCCTGATTGGGCGAATATTTTCCATTGTAATTCAGTGTCGAAACCGTCGCCTCCCACCGGGCGGCCGGCTCGTCCGCATCGACGAGACTGAGCTCCAGATCAAAGACCCAGTCATCGTCGTCTTGTCCTTTGGGATGAACCTCCACCGCGATCGTGCTTTCACCATCACCAAAGGCGGTGGCATCGGCGACCGCCGACACATAGATATTGGACTCTCGCTCCATGACCTCGTGGCGAGGACAGGTTTTTTCGACGCTGCAGACCTCAGATACATTCGAGCTCACGAGATGCGTACCGTCGACGTAGACAACGGCAGCGTCATCACGCCGCATTCTAAGCAGCGCGATCGACCCCGGCTTCGCAACATAGTCGGCGCCACGGGTACGCAGATAAATCACCTGTCCGCCCTGCCTGGGCACCACCGTGTTGATCCCTCTCGCGTTAACGCCAAGCGGTGCATTGCCGGTCTCCCATCCAGAATCGTCAAAATCACGCTGTGTCCATCCCGCGGGCGCCGAATCAGCGACGAGAAACCGCCACTGTCCTCCAGCCGCCACCACGCGCTCCCCCAACTCGTGTTGGGAGCTACCCGTCGCGCTCGGTGGACTCCCAATGGAGTCGGTGTCGCTACCCGACTCCATTGAATGCTTCCCCTCACCCGACCCCTCGGAAACAATTTCCAGTCCTCCGCTCCCCGTGTCGCACGCTCCGAGCAAAAATGCCGCCAGCCACGTGGCTTCAATTTTCAGCCGCATCCACACCCTCCCCCACCGGCGCCGCGACCTCCTACGGCACCCTCTCTGTACTCAAGCGCGTGTTCTGGACCTGCCATCAGCCGACTCGCACCTCCCACACGCATGTCCGGCTGAGCAAGGCGCCCTCGCGTCGCCGGTGGTATCGGTGCGCACGCGCTCACGCACAAGCCCACGACGATAGCCACACACAAAGTTGTGAAAAACCGAGGTGACTGCCCAACGGAGCCCTCCTTCGGCACTGCCCGCCTCCACGGAGACCTTCTCCGTCGAAAGAGCGACATCCCGAGCAGTCCAAGTCCAAGTCCAAATCCGTTGATCGTCTTCGAATTATTCGTCATCGAGCACCCTTTTTGGCCCAGGTCAGGCCGACTGAGTTCCACGGAGAGAAAAGCTGGCTGATCCCCAAACGGACCCGCATCACGGTTGGTCGCTATCCCTGCGACCTGAAACCGATACGCAGGGGGCTCTCCCACTTCGGGTGCGGTCCATAGAAATCGAGCCCGCATGGCTCCGCAATCATCCGTTTGTACGATCGTTCGACCCTCCGCAGTGTCGGCCAGCATCGTCGCACGGGTCCCCATCACGCACAGATCAGCGCTATCGACCGCCTCCGAGTCGATCACGCCGAACACCCCCGCCCTGTGCCCACGCACATCGAAGACCTCGGCATTCAGGGAGAATCCCTTCAAATCTGTCTTCCAGCTGATCTCTACCTCATATTCGGATCCAGCTTCGATTGGGTCTGAGAGCCCACGTACCGAAATCGCGGCCTCGTTGCCGGCGGCCACGTGACAGACCGAACAGTCATAGGCATCGTTCGGCGCTCCTGTGAAATAGCGACCGCCGCCTCCCCCGACCGTGGCCTCAAGCGCGAAAGAACGTGGACTCGAATACCCTAGCGCAGTGGAAGGTAGCATCCCGAGGGCCGGCAACAGAACGATCGGCACGAGTGCCACCACAGGCCGCCAGCCCCACGAACACCTCTTCTTCATTGGCCTCACTCTTCTTCTCCGCCGGTTTCATCGAAAACATCCGTCTCATCATCACCCGCGGCCCAATTTCGCAACATAACGTACCCCGGGTCACTATCCGCATAGACGTTATTTCCCCATCGATCACGACCTCCATGCTCAAAACCATTCAAAGGTTTTGATAAGAGCAATGGCAGTGCGTAATCGCCCCTTTCTATCAACAGTGCTCGAGCACGTTGATAGCTGCGATGTACCTCCTCATCCGTTGCAGGATCTCCCAGCCCTGTCGAGTCTGGGTCGAGGCGGGTCCGCCCGGGACCAAAAACCACCAACGAGCGGTCCCCGTTCCCGTGGCAGGCCGGAAATCCACAGTCCCGAAGCAGCACGGGATACACTCTATCCGTGAACTCCAGGGCATCTGGAGCGGGAATTCGCTCGATTTGCGGATCACAGCCGAAACAGTGAAAAGCCGCCGCCCATCGGATCGTAGAACAAGCTGGAAACGATCGAAACCATCTCGGCTCCCACGTACGTCGTCGTCGTCCTAATCGCCCTACCCCGAGTTCCATATCGATACGCTAGTCACTTCAAGTTTCTCTTGCAACGCGTATTGAGTGATGAGGGCAATAAATATTGTGGATGAGATGGAAATATTATCTTGGAAAACCCTCTCTCTCTCTACACAGCGGACAGTGGAGCGTTATCGCTCCACTGTCCGCTGTGTAATCACCTGAAACTTTTAGCGTCTTAATCAGAGCTCCGAGAGCTCTACATTTTGAGATGGCGAAACATGACCTTGTGACGCACCCATTCGCATTGCAACTTCGATAGAAATTGGTATCCCACCACTGTGCCAACTCGACGATCCACTCGGTCGAGGCCCAAGCCGGCGTTCCACCAACGCCCGTGGAACCGAGTGCTCCTCGTTGCCCACATTGCCGCTCTGGTTTGGCCACAGGCCATCGGCTTCGCCGCCGCAGATTCCTACGGAGGACCACAAGAGAGCGCTCATTCTAGCTCTGACGGCGCCCCAGCCGAGTCGAACTCATCCAAAGTTCCTACCGAAATCGACGGCGAGATGGGGGCGGCGATTTATGTACGCACGGACACCGACACCACCACCGTAGTGTCTCCCCAGGTTCGGTACCGCATGGACATCGGTCCGGACGCCGCGACCATCGAGTTGGGTGCTACCATCGACGCGTGGTCCAGCGCATCCGTGGACATTCGAACCGCTGCGACCCCCCGGGTCCGCGAAAATCGGGTCGAGCTCACGGCAAGTGGGTCCTTCGCCCTGCCGAAGCGGCGAAGATTTGGTGTCGGATACCGATATTCGCAAGAACCAGACTATCTCTCGAACGCCGTGAACCTATTTGTGAGTGGCGAAAGCAACAACCGGCGCGCAACGATCACTGCGCGAGTCTTCGCAGCCTTCGATGCCATCGGTCGTTCTGGCGACAAAGACTTTTTTTCCCGAGCGCAATCCGTGGGTGGATTTTTTGGATGGACCCATGTGTTGAGCGGAAAATCCTGGCTAACTCTCGGCAACGAAACACGAGCCACTTTTGGATTTCAATCCAGTCCCTACCGACTCGTGGCACTTGGCGGCCCTGGCCCCGGATGTGCAGGGTCGGTCTTATGCATCCCCGAAATCGTCCCCAGACGGCGTGTCCGCAACGCCACAGAGGCAAGAGTCCGCTTCGCTCTACGGCCACGAGTCTCGCTCGGTGCCACCTATCGATTCTACGCGGACAGCTGGTCACTGCTCTCGCACACCGGGGCCATCGACCTCGGGTTAAACCTCCCCCAGTCCTTTGTCCTCGCATTCGAGAGCCGGATCTACAAGCAAGGCCCAACCAACTTCTATAGGGCCACCTACCCGGAAACAGGCAATCGCTGGGCGACTCGCGACCGCGAGCTTTCGCCACTGCTTAGCTTTCGAAATCTGGTGAGCGTCTCGTGCGAACGAAAGAAGAAAAAACTCGGCTATGCCGTCGGAGTGCTGGCCGGTGGAACCTACTACCGATATTTCGATTTCCTGGGGCTCGAGCGGGTCTTCGCGCTTGAGCTCGGCCTAAACACAAGCCTCCTCTACTAGCCATGAAAGCTACGATGCATCCCAAAACCCAGTCGTTTCGATATCTCCTGATGACCCCACTTGTCGCCGCCCTTGCTTCAGGATGTGCCCCGCAGGGCTCGATGCCGGCCTCCCCCCCAGAGGCCAGCGAAAAACTTCCGCAGCCAGCCCCTCCGCTACACGGAACTCTTATCGACGGAGGCTCCTTTGACCTCGCTGCACGCGACGGCCAGGTCACGGTGATCGATTTTTGGGCAGTCTGGTGCGAACCTTGTCGGCGAACCTTGCCTTTTGTCGCCAAGCTTCATGCGCAGAATCTGGAAGGCGTCAATGTAATCGCTGTAAGCGTCGATGATAGTGCCCAAGTCATCGCGCCCTTTTTGTCGGACCTTGGCCTGTCACTTCCCGTGCTTCATGACCACGGAGGAGCCATCGCGCAGGCATGGGCCCCCCCCGCGATGCCAACGGCCTACGTCGTTGGCCCGCACGGAAAAATTCAGTTCGAACTTCTCGGTGAAGAAACGAACCACGAGTCGCTCTTGAATGCCAAGGTCAAGCAGGCCCTCCAAGGTTCGTGACTTCGTTCCGACCTGCTTGTGGGTCTCGCCTCACGGACAGCCTCATCGGCCCTCCGTGAGGTCTCGATTCACGCTCTATCCATTGTCGGCCGGCAAAAACGAGTACTTTTCGGAGTACGCCATCATTTGGTCTTCGAAACTTGTGGGGTACTCGATCTTCACGTCGATGATCGCGTCGCCCTCCATGACAGGGACCAATTTGGGCTGAATAAACCCGCCATAAGGCGCGATGCCCAGCTTGGCGTAGCGCTCCAGAACCTGTGCATGAAGCTTGGCATCGACCTTCACCCCATAGCCCTCGATCAAGGCTTTTCCGGCCTCGAAATCCCCCTCAGACTTAATCCTCTGGAGCTCGCGAAGAAGCTCTCCGAACAACGTGCGAAGTTTTTCGTAGTTACGAACTACGAAAAAACTCTTGCCGTCTTTTTCGATCCGCTCGATGACTTGGTCGGCCTTGCCCTTCTCAAGAGCCCAGCCGGCGACGAGCTGCCGGTTTCGCATGTGGGACTCCTCAATCTGCTCTCCCAACGGAAGACGAGCGAGCTGGGCAATCAAGCCGTTACGAATGTAGGCGTCGTACGCCGCTTTTCCCACCTCCAGGCTCGGCATCAGTCCCATCTCGACCAATTTCGGATCCATAATGAAATAGAGCCCGACGAGATCTGCACGGCCCTCCTCCAGCGCCGAGGCGTAGCTCTTTAACGTCTCCTTGGGTGTACCGACCCCCTCGTTGATCGTTCCTGAGGCATGGCCGATGACCTCGTGCATGTCGACATGCAGCACATGCGCGAGTTGGCCGTATTCTTTCGCCCGCGTCACCTCGCCGGGCGAAGCGGCAAATTCCTCGAGCGCGCCTCCCTTTGACGATCCTCGATCGTAGGCATGCACAATATTTCCAAGGGCGACCGATTTTGATCCGTGCTTTGAACGGATCCAGTTCGCGTTGGGAAGATTGATCCCGATCGGTGTGGTCGGAGCCGCGTCCCCGCCCTCGACCACGACCGTAATGACCTTGGCGGAAATACCGACGACGTTCTTCTTTTTGTGGTCTGCCTGAATGGTGGAGTGATCCTCAAACCATTGGGCAGCACCGCCGATCGCTGCGATCCGTTTGCTGGCCTCCAAATCTCGGATCGAGACCACAGACTCCCAACTCCCGCGGTATCCCAAGGCATCGCCGTAGACCTCGATAAAGCCATTGACGACGTCGATCCGGGAGTCTGTGTCCGCGACCCAAGCGATGTTGTATTCGTCGAATTTCCGGAGATTTCCGGTCTTGTAAAACTCGACCAGGAGATCGAGGGCCGCCGCCTGCTTGGGATTTTCGGCCACCGTGCTGGCTTTCTCAAGCCAATAGACAATCTGCTTGATCGCCGCATCGTACATGCCTCCGATCTTCCATACTTTTTCGACGATCTTTCCGTCTTCTTTCACCATTTTGGAGTTGAGCCCGTAGGAGATCGGACGGGGCTCCTTCTTGTCGATCTTCGCCGCATAAAACGCTTCGACCTCTTCCTGGTTGACCCCTTCGTAGAAATTGTTTGCGGAGTCGACGACCGGGTCGGCGCTTTGGTCTCGATTCACGCCCTTTGCGTCGACGTCGGCGTTGAACAAGACCGCACTGATACGAGCGATCAGTCCGTCGACCTTCTCGCCCTCGCGCAAGGGCAGGCCCTCTGCATCCGCACCCTTTACAAGCCGGGCGAAGGTCGCTTGGCTAAATCCTGGCTTGAACTTGCGGCTCGAATAGTCATGATGAATACCGCGCGCAAACCAAACCTGCTTGAGGTAGGTCAAAAAGGCGGCAAACTCGGGGTCCGCTCGGTCGCCCTTGTAGGCCCTAACCGCAGCCTCGAGGGTGCGACGAATCGTCAAATTGTGCCGATATTTTTGATCGTAGCCGATGTCGCGGCCCGACAGCGCGGCTTCGTAGAGGTAGTAGACGAGCTCTTTTTGTTTCGGCTTGAGACTCGCGAATCCGGGCACCCGGTAGCGGAGGATCTTCGTGTCCGCGAACTTCTCACTAAAATAACGAAATTCGTCGTCGGTGGCCGATGGACTGGGGTCATCCCCGCTCGAGGCTTTTTTCTGATTCGCAGAACGATTCGCGTCCGACTCGCCATGAGCGGGCTTATCTTGCTCAAGCTTCGGCCCTTTGCCCGCAGGTGAACAAGCCGCAAGAAGTCCGGACAAGGACAGCAGAACTAAAATCGATCGAGATACACGCGGGGCCATACGCGCAGGGTAGCGCTGCCAAGATTCTCGGATCAAGCCAGACCGGGCCACGACCTCATCCCTTGGGCTGCACGGTGGTTTTCTCGCCGTTTCGGCCGATGGATGGCCATGGGGGCGGCATCGGCCATCGTCCTCGGCGCGTGATTTGCGGATAGACGTTCACAGCGGCCCCACGCGCACTCCCCATACAACAAGCCCTGCGGCCAGGAGCCTCGCTTGGAGGTGATCCACAGCGCCCGGCCCTGAGGGGTCCCACCCCGGGCTTGATCTGGCGCCCGGCTACCCTCTAGCCTCGCTCCCAGAGGCATGGATCCAGAGCAACTCCAGCGACACCGTCGCTCTCTTGAGACAAGACGCGGCCAACTCCGTGAAGAGGGCGATCTTGCCGTCGAGCCGGTGCGGGTCGACGCGGTCACCGCTGCCGATCTCGACACCCAACCGCTCGCGGAGATGAGTCAGTCGATCGCCTCACGCCGCAACCAGACCCGAACCGGAGAGATGGCGGATATCGAACATGCGCTGGCAAAGATCCAGGCCGAACCGAGCGACTACGGTCTGTGCGAAGACTGCGAAGAAGCGATCGCCCCGCGTCGGCTGCAGGCGATGCCATCGGCCCGCCTGTGCATTCGCTGCAAAGGACGCCGCGAAAGCGATACACCCGGTGGGCGCCGCACACATCTCACCGATTACCAATGAGCGGCTGCCTACGCGCCGCCGACCCCCGCAGGAAGCCACCGACACTCTCGCAGTTTGACACGGCCGTCCTCGCTCACCGCGATGCCCTCGCCCTCGAGTCGCTCACGCTGTGCCTCAAGCCCCCGCGAGGCCCCGAGCGCGATGCGCCCCGCGGCGTTCACTACCCGATACCACGGCACGTCGCTCCCGACGGGCAACATGGCAAGCGCACGCCCGACCTCACGCGCCCTGCCAGGTAGATCTGCCAGCGCCGCGACCTGGCCGTAACTGACCACCCGGCCCGAGGGCGTCGCTCGAACCACCGCGTAGTAGCGTTCGTAGCGTAGCCACATCTCTCGATTCTTGACGTGCATCGACAGTCCGCAAGGATCATAGCCCACGGCCGTTCATCGACCCGAGAAGCGACCACCAAGCTTGCAGCGCAAAACGCGAGATCGTACATACCCAGGTCCCTCGTGCCGCAGATCGATCTCCACGCCCTCAATCCCTCCCAACGAGCCGCGGTCGAATGCACGGAGGGCCCGCTCTTGGTCCTGGCAGGTGCGGGCTCCGGCAAGACACGTGTCATCACCACACGCATCGCCCACCTGCTGAGCAAGGGTGTGGAGCCCGGTGCGATCGTGGCTCTTAGCTTCACCAACAAGGCCGCCGAAGAGATGCGGACACGGATTGCGAAAATGGTCGGCACACGCACGGCCAAGGCGCTGGTGCTCGGTACCTTCCACAACCTCGGGGTCCGAATGATGCGTCAGGACCCACGTGGCTTCGATGTCCCCAAACGCTTTACGATTCTCGATCAAGGTGACGTCTACGGGATCGTACGCTCCCTTCTGAGGGAACTCGGCTTTCACGGCCCGGGCGCCGACCGACGCTACGATGTGGGGGCGATCGTCCAGCGCATCAGTCTGTGGAAAAACGAGTTTCTCGACGAAGAGGGGGTTCGTGACCGGGTCTACAAGGCCCCTCCCAACGACTACGACGAAATCGCATCTCAGCTCTACCAAGCCTACGATGACCGACTTCGGAGTCTGGGAGCGTGTGATTTTGACGACCTTGTCTGCAGAATCGCCCAACACCTCAACGCCGACGAGGAGCTGCGGGCGAAATGGGTCCTACGTTTTCGTTACTTGATGGTCGACGAATACCAAGACACCAACACCGCGCAGTTTCAAATGATTCGCGCGCTGCTCGGCCCCGAGGAGAACCTCTGCGTGGTCGGCGACGACGATCAGGCCATCTACGGATGGCGCGGGGCGAAGGTAGCGAACATCCTCGGCTTCGACATGTATTTTCGCAACGCGACGGTGATCAAGCTCGAAGAGAACTACCGCTCGTGTCCACAGATCACCAGCGCCGCCAACTCTGTAATTCGCAACAATCAGGCACGGCACGACAAACAGCTTGTCCCGACCCGGCCCTCCGGCGAGGACGTTATGGTCGTCACCTGCGAGAGCAGCGACCGAGAATGCACGTGGGTCTGCGATCGCATCCGTAAACTCATCGTCGAAGAGCGGGTACCCGCGCGCAAGATCGCGGTCCTGTATCGGTCCGGAAGGCTGGCCCGTCCCATCGAAGGGCTCCTCAAGGAACATGGCCTCGACTATCGCGTGCTTGGGGGGCAGGCCTTCTACGACAAGAAGGAAACCAAGGATGTGCTCGCCTATCTCAAGGTTCTCGTCACGCCAAAGGACGATCTTGCGGTTCGCCGTGCCCTCGATACGCCCCCACGAGGCATCGGCCGCAAGACGATGGAGTCCCTCAGCAACCACGCTGAAAACAACCATTGCCGCCTCATCGATGCCGTTCACAACTGTGCCGAGGTCGAGGGACTCACGACCCGAGCAAGACACTCGCTCGAGTCATTCTCTACAATGATCAAGCAGGCCAGCCGAGAACGTCACGCGGGAAACTCTGTGATCGCTCCGCTTCACGGCATGTTGGATGCCGTCAAGCTCCGAGAGAATATCCTCAAAGAAACAGGCTCCTCCGAAAATACAAAGCAGCGTTGGTCCGGCGTGGAGTGGCTCTTCGCCAGTCTCGAACGATTCGAAGAACGTGCTCGAGGGGACGCCAAGGTGACTTGGTACGACTATCTCGGCAGCATGGCGCTCACCAAGGATGAAAAAGACGCCAAGGACGACAATCTGATCACCCTTGCCACAATGCACTCGGCCAAGGGCCTCGAGTGGTCCCAGGTCTTCATCATTGGCTGCGAGGATGGGATCATGCCCCACAAGCGGGTGATCGAAATCCGGGTCAATGATGCCATCGAGGGCGATCTCGAAGAAGAACGTCGCCTGTTTTACGTCGGAGTCACCCGTGCACGAGACCGACTCTGGCTCACACGCGGTGCCGTGCGCATCGATCGTGGACGCGAACTGGAAGTGAAACCGAGCCGTTTTTTGGCAGAGCTTCCCGACGATGGCGTGCAAAGATATGACGTGAGCAAGGAAGAAGTCCTCGCAGCCGACGACATGGAGGCCATGGCCAACGCCTTTATGGCCCAGCTCACACCGCCAGAGACGGCGGACAGCTAGGCTCGACTTTGGCGGAACTCCAGACCTCTCAGGCGTACCCTACGGCGTCGAGCAAAGGCTCCAGATCTTTTTGATCGAAATCGAGGCGGTCAACACCCGTCCGACCATTCATCCAGAGGGTCCAGGACTCGCGGCGCAGGGTGGCCAGCATGTCCGAACGCGGACAGGGAGGTTCCGGGGCCGTTTGGCTCAGTCTGCGTACCCAAGGATGACGAGGGAGTAGGTCCACATCAGAGATAGAGTTCAAGGGTCTCCCAGGGAGTGTGGCGGTTCTTGGGGTGGCGAGTTTCTTTTCTTTGACCCGAGGTCGTCCCATTCCGTACGGAGTCCATGATTCCACGACCGAGGACTGCAACCTTCTCCGTGACGGATGGTTTCTGACTCGAACACAACTTTTTGGGTCTCGAACTTCGAGAGTAGGCCTCGCATGACAAGGGAGTCGATGAACGGGAGGCTGCGGCTGGAGATGCTGCCCTGAGGGCTGTCTTCATCCCGAGGTTTCAGCAGTTCTCAAATACGTCTGTAACAATCGACCTGTCGATATTGTCGCGCTGCAGGTCCATCGAACCGACGAGGTCGATACCGCCGACCGTGATGCTGCCCAGAAGGTCGATATTGGGTAAGGCGAGGATACCATCGAGGTCTTCAACGGCCGTGACGGTTTCGATGTTGATTGCGAGTTCGATCGCCCTCGGGAATAAAAGACATGATTGCATTGATATATTTTTAGACTGCAGACGCACTCTCTACCCTTGGCGCGACGATTCCGGTGACGTCGACCTCTAGAGCATGCTGGATGCCCGTGTCGGGAGGGGCCTGGACGTGATGTTCTTTCTCAAATTTGGGTGGACGGCTCAATCGACCTGACACTACACGGGCATCGGTGCGCTCGCCCCAACACTCGACGCTTGCGCTCGAGTCTGCACTTGCTGCCGCTCTAGGGCTCGAGTCTTCCGAAAGTCCTCGGCCCTGGCAACTTGAGTGAATTCGACGCTTGCACCTTCAGCCTGCACAGCCTGTTCAACCTCGGCCAGCGACACACGAAAAAATTCTTTGCGTGTGTTGATCTTGTTGAGGCGACGGTGATGAAAACGCTTGTGGAGCGAATTTTCGAGTGCGGGTGCATTGTCCGATCTGATCATCGCATGCACGTCGAATGTAAACGGTACGGACGCATCCCCAAGCTCCTTAACACGGTCCATAGGATCGAGACGTCGAGTCATGCCGATCTTGTACACATTGTCGCCGAACGAACCGAGATTGGAGATCACGTAGACCACACCTCGCTTTGTCTGCTGCGCCATCGAAAGTGCGCGAGTGTTCTGGTTGGCAGCGGCGAGTTTCTGCTCCAGCGCTTCCATCTTGGCCAACGTCTTCGCTCGCTCGGCTCCTGTGAGCAACGCGACCTCAGCTTCAGCTTTCTTCAGGGCAGCAGCATATCGATCTTCTTCGGCTTCGGCGGTCCGCTGGGCCCTCTCAAGCTCCTTTTCGACTCTCTTTTGCTCCGTGATTTCTTCACGCAGCGCCTTTTGCTCTTCTTTCTCTCGCTGTTTTTTCTCCTGGTGTTCGTGCGCGAGCGTCAGCTCAAGAAACTTGAGGTCGCAGTATGCTGGAGTGATGTAGCATTTGTTTGTCTCCCCGAGCTTGTTGATTCGCTCAAACATCCGCTGGATCTTGCTCTTGCTGGCATCGAAGTTGCTGTACGTCACCTTCGCTATGATCGCATCGCACGCACCGTTGAAGGCGTTGAGCATGAGTTGCAGATTTTTTTTGGTCATCTGCTTCCCTTTGGTTTTGCTCCCTTCGACTTGCCATTCGATCGCACATAGGGCCGCTGTGCCGTTCTTGAGTATCTGTTTCTGTCCGTCACGGATGGAGGTCAAGTGCGCCTTGTACTTTTCCGACGTGTCATAGTCGAACTGCGGCTCGTAGTGACCGAACTCGAGCATCTGGGCTTGTTCGTCGAGGCGGCCGATGATTGTCCGAAGTCGATTCAACTCCTGCTTGTACCCGTCCCTCGTTGCCTGGAATGTATTGGTCTCGGCCGCAATCTGTTCCTTCAATTCGCGGTGCTGACCCTCGAGTACTCGAATTGCCCCCTCCACATCGATAACCCCCCGATAGCGATTGGCAACGTCCTGGATGCCCCGCAGGTCAGTCTCGGTCTTCTGCAGGTTGGTTTGCGCCTGCGCATGCTCACGCCGGCTCTTGCGAAGCATAAGCCCCAGCACCACACCCGCGATGGCTGTGCAGAAGAACACAAATAGGAATAGAAATAGAAATATTGAATTTTCATACATCATTGGAAGACTCTCCATTTTTGCGCGATGGAAACCAGACAGGCACTTTTCCGCGCCTATCTGCACTACAAGCATAGAGTGGCCAGCAGCGTTCGACAATGTCCCTCAGTTAAACCAGGAGATTCAATACGGAGTTGATGGTCACGACTTCATAACCGGTGCACGAGGGACCTCCTGGGTCGATGTTGTGGAACTTCGAAGACGCGATCAACGAGAAAATGGCCCCGGCGGTCTCGGCATATTTGTCGCGTCCAGAGAAGAGGCTCGAATTCGAACCACTTTACGCAGCTCGCCTTCACTAAGGTTGTGGTCGAGGCGCAAACGGCCATCCTCAAGGACCCGTTGCAGCGCTTGGCTTTGCCGAACCGCATCGCCAAGCGATACGTCGATATTCCGGTTCCACAAACGTGAAAAACTCGTCCAGCAATGGCTTGAGATGAGTGTTTGACGGCGACGAATCTCCGCGGGAGGCGGTTTGTTCTTCCGGAAGACCTGCGCATCCACTTCGAAAATTTTGCTCAGACGCAGCAAGATTTCTCGGGCCAGTGGCGCCTTGGCAAAGGCCGCCTCCCCAAACTTTCGGCGGCAGTGACTCCAACAACCAACCTCGCTGCGTGTGCAACCGTCATCCTCGGGGTCGCCGGGCTTGGCGGGTCGAAACAACGCATTGTAGACACTGCAAGCGTCCGCTTGAATGTAGCCCGAGAATCCCGGACATCGTGCCCCTGTCGATACAGAGCCTCCGTATGTGCGATTGTGCTCTTGGCGATACAGCGGCATTCCATTGCGTGATGTCGATGCACTCTGCGTTCGCTACAAAAAGCCGTTTTTTGAGCAAGAGCAACTCTTGCTTGATCTCCATATAGCGCGCCCTCAACACCTCGTAGGCCTTGCTTTTGTCGCTCAGTTGGGCCGCGAGCGCAGCCACCTGAGCCTCACGCTCGACGAGCGCAGCACGGGCGGCGGCCAGTACGTTGGCAATCTCCTCATCGGAGCTGAAACCATCCTCCATGGACTCGAGCCTCACCACAACAAAGACAGGGGTAGTCGCTCAGATCTCCATTGTCCAGCCCCTTTCGAAGAAATGGATCCGGACCGTCGGGAACGTTTCGTTAAGCCCAGGCGTGGGTCGTAGGCGGTCGAGTCGAGCAACGTCGAGTCCATCGAGCAGGTCGCTCTAAAATGCCTTCACAAGGGTCCTGCGGCGGTTGAAAAACACGAACAAAGCGGCGCTACGTGGGTCCCTGTGCATCACTTCCTCCACCAACCCTGCGATGCCCGCCGGTATCATGAGGGTGTCCCTTCGGAGGCATTTTCGGGCGTAAGAAGTCCCAAAAGACATGACAAGGTGGGCGCATCAAAACCGGGGGCAATGTCGACCCGGACGGTACCCAGGTGCACGCGCAAAAGAGGAGGGTCGTCGCCGTCGGTGTGTCCCCGAAGCTCTGTCCGCACTTGCGCAATCCTCCTCGGTCGAGGCCCGGATTTCGGACCAGGGTATGCCTTGACCTCCGTACGCCTCGTTTGCGGCTCCAGTCGCGTCGAGCCCCGACCTTGAGTCCATGTCGCACGCTGTATTCCGTGGCCGACTCTCCACTCTTGCGCCATGCCCGAACATGCTTTGCCCATTCTTTCTTTGTGATTTTCATCCCGAATCTTTGGACAAGATTTTTGCGCTTCGCTAGAGGTCCCTCGTGTACCGGTTACTCGCTCGACGGCGGGAGACTTGAGTTCTTCGAGTTGTCATTGAGTTTTTCTTCGGGTTCATCAATACGTGCAACAGGCACTGCGAGCGGATCTTCAGCGGCAGCAAGGCGATCGCCTTGAGATTGTGCTGTCTCTTGTACGTCGCCGCCCACGTCGAGAGTTGATCACGATCTGGACCGCCCGTCGATCTCCCACAACGTGTGGTTTCGTGCATGATTGCTCTCGGCGGCTGAACAACTACCCGCCGGTCGGGGCCCGACGCGTCGGGCATCGCAGGACGGATCAGCCGCGGTGAAAGAACACCCGCCGGGCGTGCGTGGCCGCGGGGTTGGAGAGCAGGCGCAGAGCGGGGGGAGGACAGTTTCCGACCGCCACCCTTTTCGCCGTCTCGAATGCATCGTGGATGGAGTCTCCCTTCGCTAGCAATGCAAAGAAGCGTGCGCTGAACGTCTCGGCGTTGCGGATATCCAGTCTGTTCTCCGACACCACAACGTGATCGGCCGCATGGATAAGCCGCTCGCCCAAGAAGTTCGAATCGCAGACCAGCAAGACGATGAGAACCGGGCGGACTGTGCTGCGGCGAAATGCATCGACAAGTTCGTCTGCCCCCGCTGGCCGCGCGTCCTCGGTGGGACCGATCAGGCCCAGCGTGCCGTCCCCATTGCCGTGAGCGAGGACCAGAACGACGTGCGGCTTGAAGCGAACGAGCCGATCGTGCATCGTATCGAGACGAACGTTCCCGTCCCATTGCACCACGTCTTCTCCCGAAAACCCTCCTTCTTTGAGGGCCTGTGCGCTGGCAGTGAGTGTGGCGCCCATGCGTGCTCTCGTCTCCATCACCGGCTCCGCACCCAGAAGAAGAAACCTGGGCCGACGAAACCAAACCGGTTCTCGGACTCCCGACAGAGTCAGCGCAGGAAGATACTTGTTCCGCGACTTCGAAAAATGCGGGACCTCGACGTCGCCGTGAACCTCGGGGCGAAGCACGCGTCCAAGCTCGAATGCGCCCCATGTGGGACCGAGGTAAGCGACCACGCCGCGGCTGTGTTCGTGTTTCCCCCCGAGCCGCACCAACTCGGTCGCGACTTTGTACAGGAGCTCCTCAATGTCTCGCCACCCGACGAAGACCACTCCCGGCGAATCCTGAGCACCGGGACGTACTCGCGGCACGAGCTGGGACAGTCCAGCCACCCCCTTTGCAAGTGCTGGCTCTCGCTTCCCCTTGAGGGACTCAAACTGCTCGACGTTACACAAGTCTCCCTTGCTCCCCGAGAGTCTCCCCGCGGAAGCAAAGACGGCATGGCGAGGAATGAGGGGTTGGAGCGAATCGTCGGAGGCGAGCTCCAACTCGTAGTCCACACGGCGTCGATCCTTCACGGGGCTCAAGAAGCGATCCCACGATGTCTTGTCCCCCGACTCGTTGACGAACAGGACCGGACAAGCCATTTGCTGCGAAAGGTGGCCCGCATACGCAAAAACGGAGATCGGAGCGTGCCCCGCCACGACGAGGACGACGTTACGCCCCAACGCCATCGTCCGTTCCTGCAACTGCTCGACAGCGCTTCGTACCTTCTCCCCGACCTCCTCCCACCACCGCGGGTCCGCAACCTTCTCGTCGTCTCCGTCCATCGTCACGGCGATCACATCCTCCTCTGCGAGTTCCACCTCGCCATGAACCCGGACGAGGCCCGCATCGAGGTGGGCTCGATTCCCTTTCACCCTGACGTTCAACAGAAGCAAGATGTGCCGCGGCTGTGCGTTTGTGATCGACGGGCTTGGCGTTGCAGCAGGTCGGAGCTTCCGAAGAACGTCGGGAAGCTCGTAACACTCGTCGAAGACCACCGGGGTCATTCGCTCGTCTCGGAGGTCGGTCGCAGACACGAGCCCCTGGTCTCGGCGGCGGACCAGCCAGTCGTGGGTCCGCGGGGATTCACGGAGTGCATCGCGGGCCCACGCTCGAAGACGATCGAAGCTCGGGTCGGTCAGCCCCGCCCCCATCCCCACGAACACCATGGTTCCAAGCGTTCGAACGGCCTGCATCAAGCGTTCGGTTTGCGGATCTGCAAGGAGCCGTTTGTAGTCGTCGTTTCCAAGAATGACGCTCTCCGGGGACCTCCAATGTCCATGGAGATGGACGACCGCCTCGCGAGACACCGCGAGTACATCTTCGACGGCGGGACCGTCCCGCCAGGACACGGACTCGATCCCCAAGAATTTCTCGAGCACACCGTCGTAGTTGGTGGTAGCGATCCGAACCCCGAGCCTGTGCAACTCTGCGATCTGCTCGAGCACGGCGGTCTGCTTTGCACAGCGGTCGAACTCCTCGAACACCCCCTTCAGCCACGCTCGATAGGCGCCGCCGTCCCGCCCACCCAAGGCCTCGACGAGCTTGTTTCCAACATCCACGTTTCGGTCACCTGAAGAGAGCGCGGTCGACAATGCTTGGTACTGGGCTCCGACGATGAGGTTGAGGCCCTTGGCATGAGCAAGACCGTGTCCGAGCAGTCCGCGCCACGTCGCATGATCGACGCATTCGTGAGTCCCGAGCGCGTCGATCGTGACGCCTGCGCCGACGACAAGGACCACATGGCCTGGACTGCAAGCCACGCGATCACGAAGTTGTTGAAGTTGTGGAAGCTGGAGGTCTTTTGACATCTTTAATTCTCCAGATTCTCCTCACGAAGGACGAACGCACAGCCTCCGCGAGCACCCGCGCCCGCTGCTTGGGGTTCTTCAGTCGACCCAACTCCTGGTCGGGCCAGGCTTCAAGGATCCCCGGGTCGTCCGTGGCCACCACGACGCGCAAGCTATCGTGCTTGAGCAAGGAGAGCAGCGGTGGGTCTTTGAGCCCGGCGACGACGCAATTGGACGAGGGGCACGACTCGATCACAATGCCGCGGCGGACGACGAAGTCTTCCACTTTCGCCCGAAGGATCTCGAAGCGCTGCTCCCACACCGAGTTCACAACAACTCGCGTCATCACACAGGAACGCGGCGCATCCGGATTGACAAACGACACGCCAAACAACGGCACACCGACGGGGGGCACTGGTAACGCGAGCGCCGGGCGGACGGCGGCAAACAGCGGCAGGCCACGCACCGCGTCCACAACGGCGCGCGAGAGTTCCAGCTCGGACTCTCGCGCCGAGATGCCGCAACCGTATGCCCACGCCATGTCGAGCGCATGAACCCCGGCTGGCTTGTGAAGCTCCAGTTCTGCCGAGCCAGACTGCCGTGATCGTCGAATCCAGACCTTGAGTTCCTCTGGGCGCAGAGCCAACACGAGACCGTGCCCGATGCGATCGCCACACTCGAGCTTCAGGTGCTGCACGGCCTCCCAGACCTCGCGCAGGCCTGTGAGTGGGTCGACGAAGTCCTCCCCCGCATGGACGGTAAATCCAAGCCGCACCCGGCTGCCGAATTTCGACGTGGGTGACTCTCGATTGAGCGACTCCCATACGGCGTCGGGCGATTCTTTCCCCACCCTGCGCTTGAGTTCCGTGACATCGAGGTCGCGCCCGCGCCTCATTCCGAGGTTGTATCGGCGGTTGTAGTCCCCAATGACCTCGTAGGGTGCGGCCAAGAAACGGCAGGGGGAGCCACACTCGCGACCAGCAGCGTCAACCCCGACCACGAAGGTGCGGATCGCGGGCACATCGCCAAGGATTGCAACCAACGCTTCGGCCTGCCGGGTCCAGATTCTTTGCTGGCCATCCAGGCCCTCGACCATCCCGGCATCGTCGCGTTTGCCCAGGTTCACGCCTTTGTCGGGCAGGCCCTCCTGCTTGAAGAACGAGCACACCAAGCCCATCGCCAAGGGCTTCTTGGAATCCTTGACATAGTCGAGATAGCCCAGGACGAGCGAGCGGAGGGCTGCCTGCGTCTCTCGCCGGGTTGCCTTGAGGGTCGGGCGCAGCTCGAGGCTCACGCAACCATGGTCTTCGAACTTACGGCACACGTCCCGGATACGCGCCCGCGTATCACCCCGCTGCCAGCGTCGCTTCGACGCCTTGCTCACCCGGTCGAACGCGGTCGTGAAGAAAGCGAGTCCAGTGTGACGCCGTCTCACGAGGAACGCACGCCGCGTGTTGATGAGCAGGAGCAGGTAGCGGACGGCTTCAGGACACGCCCTGCCCGATCTTAGGTCATCAAGGATCTGAAGAATCTGTTTGCGCAGCGTCTGTTCGTTGAAGCCAGGATTGGCCTTCTCGAGTTTTCGCTGAGCGAGCGCCGCGTCCTCAAGCCTCCGCGCCCTCGTGCCCCCGCACGGGAGGATCTCACAGCGCCACATCGCCCGCGACCGGGCATTGATCATCCAGTCGCGCCAAAGATCGTCGAATGGAATCGACCCGCGAAAGTGCGCGTGAAGCTCATGAATCTCATGAAGCTCATGAAGCTCGTCGCCGGAGCCCTCGACCCGCTGTGGGTTGAGCTCGAGTTCGGGCAAGCCCTCGAACCGCAAGACCTCATCATCGGATTCAGCGCATTTCGAGAGGTTGCAGAGAATCCTGCCGACAAATACAGTCACACTGGCGCTATCACGCAACCCCGCCGCAACGAGTCTGGCCGTCACTTCGGGAAGCGAATCCCCGCGGCGCTTCGCCTCGTCGATAAGCGTTTCGAGCTTGGCACGGACCTCCCCCCACGGCGGCGTACCGACCGTGGCTGCCAGCAACACCGCCGCGAACGGATCATCCCCCAGTACGCGACACAGACCGCGAATCTCACTACGATTCAGAAGCCTTCTATCCTTCCCCGATCGTGCAGACCCAGTCGTAGCTTGCCCGGTCGGTCTTTGCGGACCATTCGTAGAGACGGACCGGCTGAACGCTGCTGAGCCGAGTCCCCAGCAGGACCGCCAGCGCGGCGGGCATCTTGAGTCCTAGATGGATTTTCTGCGCTCCAGCCACTCGAATCTCGGAGAGGATCTCGAGCGCGTCGTGGATCAGATTCGCCACGCTATCTTCGTCCCCCACCCAGTAGCTGCTGTCGGTCTCGTAAACGAAGGGCCTCGGGCCACCCCGAGAGACAGGCGTCGCCCTGTCTCCTTCAGACCAGACTGTCTCGCCAGAGACGCCTGACAGACCGCCAACAGCCAGGACGACCCTCGCCTCGCCCTTTTCGTCGACCCTGCCGGATGGCTTGTCCCTGTCCCTGCGCTCCGCGAACGAGGACGTGCGGTCGCCCACCGGCCGGGCTTTCCGCAGGCGTAGCGAATGCAGCTTGGATTGTTCTCGCCCAAACACCGCCGCAACGTCGCGAAAACCCAACAGGTAGCCCAGATACGCGCACACCGACAAGGGGGCCCTAGGGAACACCACGATAGCGCCCTCTCGGGGAACCGGTGGGTGTTCTCCCCAGAGCTTCTTCTTGAGCTCCTCGCAGACGTCGTGCGCTTGCTCGGACGCGATCCGGTCGCGGGTGGGGGTGGCGCCAGCTTGGGAGTGAAGGTCCAGGTCCACGATGCATTCTTCGTCGAAGAACTGCAAGGCCCAGTCCCCGGCGATCTCGGATGCGTCGTCCCGGACACTGAGCCTAACGAACGTCGTCCCTGGCTCCGTCTCGGGCCGCTGCCACAGTTCTTGCCACAACCAAGCAAAGCGCTGAAGCAGCCGCTGCGCGCGAGGCCTGCGGCTCGGGTCGAGTTGCTCGAGCCTCTCGACGACGGGGATCGCATTTCCACCGTCGCCCCGCTTCCAGTCGCGCTCGGTGGTCATCTTCAGTGAGTCCCGAAGTTCGTCGGGATCCTCGACGAACGACTGGTACAGGCCCAGCTCGGGGTACGACTCGTCGAACGACAACAGCAGCCGCATGAACGATGGCGTGTTGTCCGGTGTCGAGCCCACGGCGTCCTTCAGCGACTCGAAGAGCTTGGCCACCGACTCGTCGGTGGCATCGGTGGCATCGGTGGCACCCAACGACTCGAAGAGCTCGGCCATGCGGTTGTACACCCGGTTGACGCCGCGCCAGGTCCGGGGCAGGAGCTCATCGGCGAGCTGCTTCGCATGGTGGCTCTCGAAGGGACGACCATCATCGTCATCGTCGTTGCGACCCCGCCCATATTGAACGTGTTCCGAAGCGATCGCTTGGTTTCGATACAGCGGAGGTCGAAACGGATCCCACACCCGGGAGCCCTTGAGCCAAGTCTTGCCGGCGATGTCCTTCTCGTCCTTCTCGTCCGTCCCGGGCCCGGGCCCGTCCTCGACTACACCACGTCGCTCCTTGAGGGTCGGCGTCGGCAGGTACCACTCCACGTCGAGGTACTTCGCCAAGGTCTTCGATGCCAAGCCGATGTGCGCGTTTTTTTTGCGCTCAAGGTACCGGTCGAACGCGGTCAGCAGGGTGCCCCGATCGGCGGCGAACAAGACCGTCAGCGACACGTTGGGGAAGAGAATGTGAAAGTGCTCGAGAATTGCCGGGCCCAGGCTCGGGGACAGGTCAACATCGTCGACAAACACGACGTAGCGACGGTCATCGTGAAAGAGTTCCTTCAAGAATTCGCGCCGACTCTTGGTCGGCATCGAGATCTCCGCGTAGAAGTCGGCCGTCTTTTGGGCGAGGCACGAAGCGTCCGTGGCGACCTCCGTTTCGTATTCGAGGAATCGATCCGGGTGTCGTAGTTTGGCCTCAAAAACCTGGATTTCTGTGTAGGCCTCACAAGCGCCATCCCGCCAATTTTGGAGTGCGTTCCCCTCATCCTTGAGCCAGTTCAGGATTGCGAAGAGCAGATTGTCCTCACCGACCTCAAGCTTGGCGGGCTCGAACAAGGTCGATCCGACCTCAATATTCTCGTATTTCTCCTCATTCTTACGTTTCTCCTCCGTGAGGACGAACTTGACCGTCTCGATCATCGAGGTCTTGCCACTCCCGCGTTCTCCCCAGACGGCTCCCATGCGCAGCGCGGGTCCGGGCTGGACACACCACTGCGCGATGCGTTTGGCCAGCCTAGTGAAGTCGCTCTCACCTTTGACGAGTCGCGGCTTCTCAGGAATCCTCTTGTAGACATTCTTGTCGACACTCATGACATCACCTTCAGCTCCATCCGCCCATAGCCCGCCGCACGTTTGGCCCCGATCCCCTCGATCCGAAGCGCCTCACCGAGCGCTTTCACGACGCCGCCGAGCGCCTCCTCATCCTCGAAGTCGCCTTGCCCCGGCAGCAGGCCGATCACAAACTCGAAGGTCGTCTCCACCACGGTCACGAACGTGTGCGGAACCGGGCTGAGCCACTCGGCAGGCGGAGCCTTGCCTCGGTAGTACTCGCCGTAGTGTGGCGTCAGGACGTCGGTGGCGAGCTTGAACTCCCCGGCGACAGGCAGGGCGTCGTGAAACACGAGTCGGCCACGCCGAGCGCCGGGCCCTTCGCCGTCGGCAGCAGGACTACTACCAAAAAGGTTGTCGACATCGAACGCCGAGGGATGCTCTTGCACCACCCATGCACGGGTCAGGCCCTTGAGTGCAGATCCCGGGATCCGCGGGCACCCAAACACATGGTGGGCGGACACAGAGAGTTCGTGCGCGGAGGCGCGGCCGTAGTCGACGAGCAGTCGCCCGACAACCTGCGCCGAAATGCGGCGGTGCTTTCCACCGTACAAGGCCGCGGCCACATCGGTGGGCTCGACGGCCTCGCGCATGCGCGCGACCGCCGTCGCTGCCGCAGGTGCGCACTGCGTTCGCGCGCGACCGAGCGACTCCCGGCAAACGCGGCGGCGAAGCTCACTGACGCGCTCCTCCTTCTCCAAGGACCACTTCCCCCTGGTCTCCCCCTTGTCGTTGCAGTTGCGAACACGCAGATATTTGTCGAGCCACAGGCCGACGTTGTCACCGTCCTCGGGCCGAAGATCGTCACCGCCAAGCAGCGCGTCGAGCTCGTTGGGCAGCCGGAGTCGCAACGTCACGGCGTGCCTCCCTCGCTTGCGTCTTTGAGCCTGCCTTCGGCAAATCGTTTGAGCCACTCGGACGATGTCAGCAGCTCCCGTGACAGGCGGCGATAGTCCGCGGCTAAGAGGTCGACCACCAGCGGCATCGCGCCCTCGGAGCCGACAAGCTTCTTGCCCAACACCGTCGCAACTCGCAGACTGAGGTGTTGATACAGCAGGTCTCGGCCCTGCGCGGAGGCGGGGTTTCGATCCTTTCGCTTGCTGTACAGATATGCCAGGGATTGCCCAAGCCCGCTGGCAAGCATGCGCGCGGGCAACTTGCGCGCCTCGGTCAGGTACTCGTCCTGCTTGCCGCGAGACTTGGCTGCAATCCCCACAGACTCCCAGGCCCATTCCACACGCTTCTTCTGCAGCTCTTGTGGGGTTGTGCGCTCGCTTTGCGCCTTGGGCATCACCGAGCCTCCCCAAAGCCGAGCGCCACCACACCCCGGCCGATCGAACGATCGCCCCCGAGGAAGATGCGCTTGCGCTTCTTGAGCACTTTGCTGAACGACTTGTTCAGAGTGATGGCCTCGCGCGCATCGGTCTTCGCGCGGCGGCACTTGTTCATCATCGTGACCGACCACAACAGCGCCTCCGAAGGCAGAACCTCCTCGGTCCACAGCGCCCCTTTGGCGACCGTTCCCGTATTCGGGTCAATGCGCACCCGGGTCACCACCTCGGTGCCGTGGCGCCCCCAATGGAAGAACTCCGTGTCGGGCAGGATCACGAGCTGCCGTTCGACGCGTTCCCGCAGCGACGCGTAGACTTCGCCCGGGGGGAGGGCGGAGGCAATCAACTTCGCCAATGCCCCAAACGCGCCCACGTCCGCCGACTTGGCCGCGTAGCTCGAGTCCTCGACCACGACGGAGCGTTGCTCGTCGGACCCGAGGACGACATCACTCTCGGCCCCGACCAGCGCCTGGTCGTCGTTCTCTGGACGAAGAGTCCGCCACAGTAGCGTTTTGGCGTCCCCGCCGATGTCCCGTGCGAGCCGTTGAAGCACCAGCGGCGAGGTGGCCCATGCCCACCCGCCACGGGCGCTTCGTAGGGGTAGCAACAGGATGCGCGCGTCGGTCACAGCCAGAGCCCCAGCGTGCTCGTCTTCGTGGTTCTCGCTATCCGAGCCGGCCTCCAGCGAGTCGTCCGGGGGACGATTGCCGAACAAGGAGAGCTCCAGGTGCTTCTTCTCGGACTCTTCGTCTCGGAAGATCTCCCGAAGCGCGCCCTTGATGCCCGAGGCCTGGACCTGGGGCAGCTCGGTGATCCGCTCCCGCTGGATCGGCAGGTCGATGGCACCCGTGCCGCCAGGGGCCCCCGCATGAAGCGGGGTCTCGGTGTAGAAAAAGAGAAGGGATCGTTCGAGGGTGTTCATTCGACGGTACTCCAGTGTCCGTATCCGTAGCTGTGTGGCGGAACGCCGTGGTCTTTGGCCCGCAGTTCCAACGACCGGCGGACGGCGTGTTGGTCGGTGCCTTTTTTAAGGCGCAGCACGGCGCCTCGGTCGAGCGCCGCTTGCAGCGGCCGGGGTTGTCTCTTTTGCATGTCGAACCCGCCAAGGCGGATGGCCTTGCCCAGTGCATGCTGAAGCCCAGGCGGAGGCTGCGTGGGATCCCAGAGCGTGGGTGTCCATGCCCAGAGCTTGGTGGGCCCGGCCGGGGCCTTCCATGTCGGCGCGATGCGGTGCTCGATCACTTGAAGACGCACGTGCCCAGACTGCCCACCGAGGCGAATGCTCTCCCCGTCGAGTGCGTTGAGCTGCGTCTTGAGCAGCTCGCCACGCGGACCGCCAACGTCCACCTCCACGGCGAACCGCGCGACCTCGGCGAGGCGATAGGTGAGCAGGGTGTAGAGCATCCCGCGTGCTGCGGTGAGGGTCCTACCCCGGGTGCGGGTGGCGCGGGCCAGCCCAACCCTGTGTTCGGTCTGCAGCACGGCAGACTGGAGGATGAAGTCCTCGCCCTTGAGCAAGGCAAGCTTCCCGCCCTCGACGTACTTCTTTCCACCCTCGGGCGTCAGGCAGCGAACATCCCCGGACGGCTTGACGAGCTTGCCACGCACCCAAGGCAGGCTGCTGTCGTGCGCTCGCAGTTTCTTGGTATGGCCGTCCCAACGAAAGCAGGCCGAATCCGCGGATGCTGGGCGCTCACCGAAGACCTCGAAATGTGGTGCATCGTCCTTGGGGCCATCGACCTCCACCAAGTCCGCGGGCCACGGCAAGAGGTACTCGAACTTGCGGTCGACACCACACGAGCACGAGCGCTGGCGACACGCACAGCGGGCAAGCATGGGACCCCGCAGTGCGAACTTTTCCTTTTGGCAATTATCGCCGAGCAGCTCGGCAAGCTCACCATTGAGCCCGAACTTTTTCTTGGAGAAGTCTGCCCCGGCAGCCTGAAACAAGGCGCTTCGAATCGCGCCGCGGAACACAGACGGGTAGGGAAAACGAGAGCGGGCGATTCCATCTCGCCCCGCATCAAAGGGGCGATGGTCCCGAAACATGAGCACGCCCAGCGGCTCGAACAACAACGTCCACCAGGTGGTCATGGCTGGGCCTTCTCCTTCACATGGCGGTCGTAGGGGTAGTCGATCCCGCCGTGTTCACGAACGAGGAACCGAACGAACGCCAGAAGATCGAGAATGCGGTCCATCGTATTGTTGTCCTTGTCTTCGAGCATCCGTTCGAGGGGCGGAAAGCTGACCGAACCGAGAACCTGTGAAACCCGATGGCGCAGCGGATCCTTGCAGTCGAGCGCCTGGAGCATGGGCGCTTCGGCACGTAGAGCTTCCAGCGCCGCAGGGCGTAGAAGCTCGGGTTCCCGCTCCCGCGTGCCCGATTCGCTGTCGGTCTCGAAGGCGTTCGCCTTGCTCCACAGCTTGTTGACATGGGTTTGTAGCGCGCCCAACTCCTCCCACTTCAGCCGGACGAACATCGGCATGCCTGAGCGCGTCGACAGGTCGACGACGACGGCATCCTTGGCCTTGCCGCGGCCTTCGGGCTCGCTCTTGGCCGACCGCTCTGCATCGCGCGCTCGCTTCAGGACCCCCTGAAGCGGATCCTTCCAGTCAGCCACGGCCACTCCAGCGCTGAGGGTGACCTTCTTCCCCAACGCATCAAGCCCAATGAATTGCTCGCGCAAGGCGGCCAGGCATGCCCACACATTGTGAAGCGGAAGAAACGCCAACACATCGTCGCCGCCCGAGTAGACGAGTTTGCCCAGGTGCTTTTCGATCACCGCGTGCAGCCGCTGGGTGGCCAGGATTCCCTGCCGTCGCGAGACGTCCGCGTGGAGCCACGCGCTGACGGGACGCTTCTTCTTGTTGTCGTACCTGGGAAACTCCTTGTGCGACCCGTCGAGCCACGCACCCATGTCGTCGACGTCGAGCATGACGATGGCGTAGTAGGGCGACGGTTTGCGGCCGCCCGACATCGTCGCCAGCGCCTTCCGTGCTTCCTCGAGGCGAGCGGCGAGGTCCGGAGATTGGTCCTCCGGGTCGTCGTGGTCGCGAAGGCACGTCTTGAGGTCGTAGGAGCGGGTGTACAGCCAGGTGCCATCGGGCTCGAGGAGGGGCTCTCCTGTCCCGAGCTCGCCGAGCCCCCGGACCTGGTTGCCGGGCAACGTGAAGCCCAGCAGCCGATGGGCCTTCTTCACCGCCTCGTGCCAGGCCTTCACGTCTTCCTTCGACGCGTCCTCGGCCAGCTGGCTGCGGAACGGGGCGGAGGCAATGCTGGCAACCGAGGGGAACCGAAACTGGGCCCGGTCCTTGGAGTCGCTCCAATTGCGCCCAAACTCCTCGGCGACGCAGCAGCGCAGGGCAAAGCGCTTGGTCAGGCAGACGGCGCACAGCATCTCGCTTCGCCGCAGTTCCAGCGTCTCCTTGTTGGTTTCGGCGGGGTCGCTGGATTTGCTCGTCTTGCTAGCACCAAACTCATCGACGCCTTCGACGCCCCCCTCCTTGGGGGGAACGCGGTCCATGGCCTCTCGCAGTCCGCACTGCGTGCACTTGTCTCGCGCATCCCCCTTGGACTCCCCGGGGGGAACGACCATGCGCAGGGCGCCCAGGGTCGAGCGTCCGAGGGCAAACACGTCAGCGTAGCCCTCGCCCACGTATTTGACGGTGGGCTTGCGGTCAGCAGTGGTGAGCATGGATTCCAACGCCGAGACCTCGGAAGGCCATCGCTGAACGACGATATCCACCACGGGATGCTCGGCGATCTGCCCGTCGAAGCCGTCGAAGCCGCCGCCGCCCAACCACGTGCGAACTTTGTTGGCCATGCAGGTCCAGCGAGCGGACACCGCTCGAGCGAGGTCCTCGGCGAGGTCCTGCGCCTGGCCTCGCGGGACGATGGCAACAAAGCGGTTGGGTACACACGGGCGCAAGCACTCTTGCAGCGTCTCGTCGTCTCCCATCTTCGTGTTCGAGTCCTCGCGGTAGCGAGCCAGTGATGCCAGGTGGGGATAGACGACCGCATGGGGGCCGCACTTCTCGGCGACCACTTTCACCGCAACAAAGGCCAGTTCGCTGACGAGGTAACTGCCGATCCACAGGTCGCTGGTGCGGCGAGCGGCTTCGATGAACGACTGCACGGGCCCATAGTGGACGAAGAGCAGGGCCGCCTCGCCGCCGTCCCAGCGAGCGTGCACAAGCGCGGCCGCGGTGGTTCGGTGGGCGAGCCAGGTGGGGTCGCTAAACTTCGCGTCACCGAGTATACCGCTGTGGCCATCGGTCTCGTGCAGCGCAGCCCAGAGTTTCTTGAGGTCGCCTACATGCTCGAAGGGGATCGCGGTCTTGGTCTTGGCCTTCTGGACCCATGTATCCCAACAAGCAGACGAGGGCGTCTGCTCGTTGAGCTCTTCGTGCGAGAGCGGGTGCAATCGCGTGCCCGGGGCCGGGCCCGTCCCACCGCCGGGCACGTGCACGCCCTGTGCGTCGCTTGCACAGCGGCGGTGCAGCTCGCTCCGATCATCCTGCTGGAGACCGAGCCAGTCCAAGATCTCTTGCTCGCGCCGCGGCTCCTGGCCGGGCTCGGTGATTGCGAAGGGGGTGGGCAGCAGCAAGGCGCGTGCCTCGTGGCGAGCCCGGTGCAGCGCATCATCGTTGGAGGTCATCGGTGCCGCCTCCGGGATCGTGACGGTGGAGCCATGATGTTCTTCTTCTTTGACTGCTCGACGGCCTCGGCGATGAACGTGTCGAGGATGGCCGCGTCGGGCAGCTCGACGGTCCCGCGCGCACCGTGTTGTTGCAGATCACACCCCAGTAGCGGGGTGGTGTTCTGTCCGGCCATGTTGATGAGGGTGACGCCATAGTCAGGCTTGCGGCCCCTTCCCTGGATCGCATGAACACGAACGATCAGCGGGGACGGGACCCGGTCGGTCTTGATGTCCCGCGAGACACCGCGTGGAACCTCGGGTACGAAACGGGTCGTCTTGTTTCCCAAGGACCTGAAGAAAAAGCCCAGCGGAAGCCCAAACGCAGCCCGGCCCACGGTCTTGGGCACCTGGCGGTTGCGGATCGAGGCCTTGACGGCGTGGTAGTCGGGCAAGGGCTCCTTGCGCTTGAGCGAGGAACGAAACTCGAGCAGGAGGCTGCCTGCGGCTTCGAGGGCGATCAGCGGGTCGGGGCTGGCCGGAACGAGCGTGCGAAGGGTCTTGATCCCAGCCAGCGTGCGAATGTGGGGATGGGGTCGCACGGCGTCGTTGCGCAGCAGTGCGGTACCGACCTTGGCGGATCTGCACAGGCCTTCGACGGCCTGGTGGGAGAACTCGAGGCCTCGTTGAAGCGCGCGTAGGTGCTCGTCGTGAGACCCGGGGAGCTTGGTCAGGCTCGAGAAGGAGCGAAGCAGCGGCGGGCTCTGGCCTTCACTCGCCAGCCAAAGCTTGACGAGGCGCATGGAACCAAAACCCCGCCGCCATCGCGCACCAACCCCCCCAAACGCGCACCACAGCCAGATCGATGAGGCGAGGATAGGAACGATCTGCTCGGCGGTGAGCGCGGGGTCCTTGTCGTGCTTGTAAGGACGCACGGCGAACGAGAGCTCGAACGGAGCGCCCTCGCGGGTGATGAGCTTGCTGGGTGGACTCGCCTTGGCATCGAACACGCCGTAGCCCAGATACCCAAGCCCGGTGCCACCCTTCGGCTGGGGGTTCCACGACTCGATGTGGCCACCGCGGGGAGGGGCAAGACTGACCGAGGAGCGAAGCGTGGTGGACCCGAAGATGCGCGCCTCGAGCTTCTGCAAGGCTGCAACCATGTCGAGGTTGTGCTTCTGCTGAGCGTTGTCCGACAGACCTCGAGCAGGCCAAAGCGAGCCCGCAACATTGGCCCGAAACCACGTCCGCAAGGCACCCCGGACAGCGCTGGGGCGGAGGGCAACGTAGGGGTCCGCATTGCGAGGCTCGGATCCACCGCCGAGTGCGGGGGTGTTCAGTTCGATGGTGGCGCGAAGCTCAAGCATGGCGGGGCCGCAGCGAGTGTATCAGCGCGAACGAAATGGTGCCACAGCGGCTCGTGGTGACCCGCGGCGGTCGTCCTGCAGGAAGGGTTGCGCAAGGATGGGAATCAATCGCCTTGGGAGACTCAGTTTTGTGCACGGGTTAACCTGCCGGGGATCAAGGTGCGGAGTCATCCCCTATACAGCGCCTAGCACTTCACGGAAGAATACCTGACATCGAATCTCCGCATCAATGCTCGGAATCACTCTTTGTTCATCGTCAGCGATAGGTCGTACCAACATATTCGTTTTCAAGCATCGGTCAAACCCGAGTTCTTCTCCCGCAGCGCCCAGGAGTGAGAATCGCTCGTGCGCCAAGATTGCAACCGAGAACTGCCGGTCTCGTCACTCTGGCCAGCGCACTTTTATCCACGACATCCCCATCCAAAACCGTAGGTCCTTCATGTCGCAGAACATCTCCTCTCTTGAAAAATGTCGCCCATACCTCTTCTTGCTCTGGGTCCCTGTCAGGTCCCTCGGTGATCGCCCAAAACCGGCCACAATAGCGGGTCCGGGGCGCTGACCAAGGCACGAGGGGGCGCTACTGGGTAGAAAACCAGGTATTTCGATCACTTCGCGGTGCCGATCGACAGCGAGAGGGAGACGTCATCCTCTGTGAACGGGCGAGATCCTGACCCTGGAGGATACCGATGGAACGATGGACACCCCGAAAGAAGCGGACGAAACAAGAGCAGGTGCTCATGAAGCGGTTGCAACGGAGACGGAGGCTGTTCGCCTTCCTGCGGCTGCACCGAGATGAATTCTTTGATGAAGGATTTCAGGAGGAACTCGAAGGGATGTATCGCTACACGGGCGCGGGGAACGACCCTTTACCGCCGGCGGTGCTCTGTATGGCCCTGATTCTGCAGGGCTATTTGGGAGTGTCGGATGCGGAGGCCGTCCAACTGACGATCGTCGATATGCGTTGGCAGATGGTGCTCGGCTGCCTCGGCGCCGAGAAGCCCTTGTTTGCACAGGGAACGCTGCCGCAGTTTCGGCAACGGCTCGTGGCTGCGGACATGGACCGCCGTCTCCTGGAGCGGACCCGGGAGTTGGCGAAACAGACAAAGGGAGTCAACTGGAAGAAGCTCCCGAAGGCGTTTCGAGTGGCGGTCGATTCACGCCCTTTTGAGGGGGTCGGGCGGGTAGAAGACACATTCAACCTGCTCGGCCATGCTGCACGCAGGATTATCGAATGCGCCGCAGAGCTCGTCGGCCGTGAAGTCGGCGACGTGTGCCGACTGGCGGGCATCCCTCTGCTTCGGCACTCAAGTATCAAGGCAGGACTCGACGTGAACTCGAACGACCCCGAACAAAAGGACCAAGCCCTAGCCTCGACTTTGGCGGATATCCAGACCTCTCAGGCGTACCCTACGGCGTCGAGCAAAGGCTCCAGATCTTTTTGATCGAAGCGGTCTACACCCGCCTGATCATTAATCCAGAGGGTCCAGGACTCACGCCGCAGGGTGGCCAGCATGTCGGAGAAGCTGGGCGACTTTTTCGTCCGGTACCAGGGCGCAAGGCGGACGGGGAGGTGCCGACGGGGTTTGGCCCAGTTCGCATACCCAAGGATAACCAGGGAATAGGTCCACATCGCCATTGGCGCGGTGCGGTGCACGGCGTGTTCGGTTCGATTTTGTGGGTCCTCGAAGCCGAGACGGCTCTTGACCCAACCGAAGGTTTCTTCGAGGGACCATCGCGGGCAATACAGTTCGATGACCTGCTTCGCGGTCAAGTTGA
>Ga0256845_1000223_pt1 | contig 53959 bp, 54 predicted proteins | sample RiftiametaG_FD_189101 | JGI IMG/M metagenome (GOLD analysis project Ga0256845, IMG submission 189101) | Tube worm associated microbial communities from hydrothermal vent at the East Pacific Rise, Pacific Ocean - Riftia | ecosystem: Host-associated > Annelida > Integument > Unclassified ...
CATAAAAGCCTAAAAATTATGTAATTTTGCAAGCTTATACGTCCAAATTAATGAATGTTCAAGAAGTACTTACAACCAAAGTAAAAGAAGCTGTTTTATCCATTTTTAATGTGGAACTCCCATCGGTGGAGTTTCAAGCTACCCGTAAAGATTTTGAAGGTGATATTACTGCGGTGGTATTTCCTATGCTAAGATTTGTAAAAGGAAATCCAGAAGTCATTGGGAACCAGATTGGTGAGTTCTTGCAAGAGAACGTAAAAGAGGTGACCGGATTTAATGTGGTCAAGGGTTTTCTGAACATTGTAATTAGTGATGGGTTCTATTTGGACTTTTTCTCTTCCATCAAAAATAAAAAGGAATATGGTCATGTAGTTCCATCTGATACTGGTGCGGTCATGGTAGAATATTCATCGCCCAATACCAATAAGCCTTTGCATTTAGGGCATATTAGAAACAATTTATTGGGATATTCTGTGGCCGAAATCATAAAGGCTTCAGGTAAAAAAGTATATAAGACCCAGATTATCAATGACCGCGGTATCCATATTTGTAAAAGTATGTTGGCTTGGGAGCGATTCGCTCCATTGGGTAAAGATGGTAAAAAAGAGACTCCTGAGAATACGGGTTTAAAGGGTGACAAACTGGTTGGGAATTATTATGTGGCCTTTGACAAAGCCTATAAAAAAGAAATTGCCGAATTGGTTGCCAATGGAACCGAACAAAAAGTGGCTGAAAAAGAAGCTCCTTTATTATTGGAAGCTCAAGAAATGCTTCGTAAGTGGGAAGCTGGTGATGATGGAGTGGTAATGCTATGGAGAACGATGAACAATTGGGTGTACAAAGGTTTTGAAGAAACCTATAAAAATCTAGGAGTAGATTTTGACCAGCTTTATTATGAAAGCGACACTTATTTATTAGGAAAAGATGTAGTTGCTGACGGACTTAAAAATGGGGTGTTCTATAAAAAGGAAGATGGCAGTGTTTGGATAGATCTCACAGATGAAGGTTTGGACGAAAAAATTGTATTACGTTCCGATGGTACCGCGGTATACATGACCCAAGATATAGGTACTGCCATACAACGTGTAAAAGATTACCCAGATGTTAATGGTATGGTCTATACTGTTGGTAACGAACAAGATTATCATTTTAAAGTATTGTTTTTGATTCTTAAAAAACTTGGATTTTCATGGGCGGGACAGCTGCACCACTTAAGCTATGGAATGGTGGATTTACCCAGTGGTAAAATGAAGAGTAGGGAAGGGACAGTTGTAGATGCGGATGATTTAATGAACGACATGACCCAGACCGCCAAAAAAATCTCTGAAGATTTGGGTAAACTAGGAGATTACTCAGATGCAGAAAAGCAAGAGTTATTCAAAAAGATCGGCCTTGGGGCCTTAAAATACTATATTTTAAAAGTAGATCCTAAAAAACGTATTCTTTTTGATCCTGAAGAATCTGTGGACTTTCAAGGAAACACGGGACCTTTTATTCAATATACGTATGCAAGGATTCAATCTATCTCAAGAAAGGCCAAAAGTGCCAATATTGACACATCAAGCGCAGTAGAAAGGTCTTTAGGGTTGCATCCTAAAGAAAAGGGATTGTTGAAACAAATTCAGTTGTTTCCAGAAACCATTCAATTGGCGGCGGAAAATTATAGTCCGGCCTTGATAGCCAATTATACCTATGATCTGGTAAAGGAATTCAATTCTTTTTATCAGCAAGTATCCATATTAGGGGAAGCCGATGAACAGAAGAAAATTTTACGGGTACAACTTTCCAAAAAAGTGGGAGAGATCATTCAATCTGCTTTTAAGTTGTTGGGTATAGAAGTGCCAGAAAGGATGTAGTTGCCCAATGTTTTGTTTAAAAGCTTGTCATTTTGATGAAAATGAGAAACCATGTTACTTGTGGATTACTACTTACACGGGAATGATAAATCAAAACTTTACTCTAAAACTAAGGTTGGGTGTAATGCCTAAAGAAACATTCTCCACCGTTTCAATTTGGTTACTTTCATTGAGCCTGTAATAGGTGTTTAGAATGTTCTTCCTGTCAAGAAAGTTGATTACAGAAGCACCCACAGAGGCTTTTACCCTATCTCCCATATCAAAGTTATAAGTGGCCGAAGCATCTGCCCTTATGTATTTTGGCAGTCTATCACTATTGGGTTCATTATAATTTATGGTATTTGGGAATGTTGTCACATTTATGGCCCTGTCCCCATCAATTGGTTGGGTAAAAGGCCTTCCTGTTCTGTAGTTTAGCCCAACTCCAAGTTTTAAACTTTTGTAGGTGTATATTCCTGCAAAGGTAATATGGTGCCGAATATCAAGATTATTAGGAAAACGGTTGGGTAAAATGTCCTTAAAAGTATAATTGTTTACATTATAGGTATAGCTCAACCAAGTACTGTAATGTGGTGTTTTTTTATTGATAAGGAATTCCGCACCCACAACATCATACTTGCCAATTTCCCCATTAAATTGATTTTGGTTCTGGAAACCTTGGGTTACCGTGCTTACCCCATTTACTTCCTTGTAGAAACCTTCCAAGCCTATGTATAGGCTTTTTTTATCATAGTTGATTCCTATAGATGCTTGTTTGCTTTTAGTGATAGGTATAGAGTCGTTATCTGAAAGTCTCCATCTTCGTTTTTCCACACCTAAAAAATTTTGTTCCAGATCAATGATTTGGTTGGTCGTTTGGTTTTTGAACTCTCCCTGTATTTCAGCCTTGAGATAATCTGAAAAAGAATAGCTGATATTCAACCTTGGCTCAATGATAAATTCTTTAAAAGTGTCCAGATTTTCAATATAGTTGAGACGTGCACCTCCACGAGCCTTTAATTTCTTACTGGATGAGGTATAATTAAGCTCAGAAAAAATGGAATGGGTATGTATAACGCCTTTACTATTGCTAAAAAAAGGAGGGAGAGTAACAATGGCAACATTTGTAATGCCCACTTCATTGAATTGGTAACCGTTGACCCATTGTAATTGCTCAGAAAAGGTATAATTGGTATTGATTTTTACAGCTCTTTCATAAACTTCGTTCTTTTGAGTAAGCTGTTGTATTTGATTTTCCAAAACATTCTCTGCATTTAGGTTGTAGCGTGTATAATAAATGTTCAATAAAGAAGAAAAATTCCGAGTCCACTGACTTTCCAGACTGCCGCCAAAAGAGAGGTTGTTCTGGTTTAAGGTGCTTTGCGTTGTATTGTTTTCTTCAATGGTTTCAAGATAATTTAAATGATTGTTGATGTTGATAAAACTCAATCGGACTTTTTGATATTCGTTGATGTCATATAAGACTTTGGCGGTAAAGTCATAAAAATAAAAACGCTCGTCCCTAGAAATGTTTCTGTCCGGTGATTGATTGTTTCCAATTTTAATGGCACTGTTCTGAAAAGCTTTGTCAATAAATTGATTGTAGATGGGCGTGTTTAAAAAATCTGTAGTGGAACGCCTGGCAGAAAATTGAAATGCCAAATCTTGGCTTAAAGGAACCTGTCCATAAATATCCCCACTTATTAAATTAAAACCAGCTCCGCCAAAAAAAGTGCCTTTTATTTCATTCTTGGTTTCCATACTAATCACACTGCTAATGCCATCACCATATTGGGCACTAGTACCATTTTTTATAACAGTGACCTTATCCGTTAAATAAGGATTAAAAGCAGAAATCAACCCAAAGAAGTGTCCAGATTGGTACATTTTAATGCCATCCCAAAGAATAAGGTTCTGGTCATTTGTGCCTCCACGGACATTAATGTCAGATACCGTTTCATCAATACTTTTAATACCGGGTAAGGCTTGTATGGTCTGTAACACATCTGGTTCAATAAGACCGGGGAGAATGCCCAAGTCCTCTGTGTTTAATTGAATACTGGCATCAGCTTGTTTGGAAAGCCCTGTGGTTAAAAACTCAAATAGGATAACCTCGTCCAGTTGTTCATAGCTCAACCCCATTAAAATAGGTTTGCAGGGATTTTGATTTGTTAATTCTTCAACAGTTATATATTGTGTTTTATAACCCAAATGCCGAATACGGAGCATGGTATTTCTTGGGATGTTCTCTAAAAAGAATTTGCCTTCAAAATCTGTAAGTATGGCAATTTTACTATTTAAGACCTCTACCGTGGCCCTCGTCAAATTATTTTTATAATTGTCCAGGACAAGCCCGCAAATATCTACTGTAGTACTTTTATATAGGGAATAATAGCGGTCATTTATTTTTTGGACTTTGAGTTGGGTCTGGTCTTGGATATCCTTTAATATATCTTCTAGAACATTACTTTTGGGATTGGGGATCAATAGAGCCTGGATATCCTTGTCCACATAGGAAAATTTAACATCAAATTCCTTTTCCAATTGTTGTAAATAGGGAATAAGGGTTGTGGATGCATTGGGTGTTTCTTGGGCCTTACTAGAAAAAAACGTAAGGAAGAAAAACAAGCATAATAAACAACTAATATATTTACTGTGCGCTTTCCGCATAGAAGAGTACTTTATTCCCCTCTAATTTAAATTGTATTTGAGAGGGAACACTAATGCTTTCTAACGCTAATTCTGCGTTAGTGTTGCTAAAAGTGCCTGAAAATAATTGGTTTAAGTCAATGTTTTGGGTTTCAATAGTTATGTTGTACTGTCTTTCAAATTCATCCAATACATATTTTAAGGGAGTACTTTTAAAAGAACTTTCATTGTCCATCCATGATGGTTGTGTTCCTTTAGGTGTTCCCATATCTATTACTTTTCCGTTGATGACCATGAAAGAGTTCCCAGCAGGCAGTTTGATCTCTGTGCCGTTATAGGTGATACTGACCAAACCTTCATAACAAGAAACTTCAAAATAGTCTTTTCTATTTTCAACATTAAATTGTGTTCCCAAAACAGCAACCACACCATTTTCTGTAGATACGGTAAAACGTTTTCCTTTGGCAACTCTAAAGAAAGCTTCACCTTCTAAAGAAACGTTACGTTCTTTATCCCACTTCTTTTTACTGTAAGAAATTTTGGAATCGGCATTAAGTGCTATTTTCGAATTATCTGGCAAAATTACTTGGGTATGTTCTGCAAACTGCGTAGCAACATTCTCATTCAAGGAATCAATATAGAGGTATGAGCCAACAGCAATAACTGCCACGGCAGCTGCTATTCTCATAAATTTTCTGATAGGATTCAATTGTACCACTTTGACCTCTTTGTTAAGATTGGTCGCTTTAAAGTGGTTCAAAGCTTTTTCAACATTGAATTCTGGAGCCTCCATAGTTTTAGAGATCTCGGTGATTTTCAGGTAAGAAGCATACTCGTTAGATTTCTTAAAATCCTCGAGCTCTTTTCCTGAGAGTTCATTGTTGAGCCATTTTGCTAAATAATTTTCTTGCATCATTTCTATGCTTTACAATACTATAACAGTTCAGTTTTAAAAAACCCTACCTTATTAATGTTAAGTTTTAAATTTTAAGTTGAAAACATTCTTTAGGCTCAACACTTAAAACTATATAGCATCAATCTTTTTTCTTAAGCTTTTCAATGCCAAATGCATTCGTTTTTCTATTGCCTTTACACTTACCCCTTCTATTTCTGCAATCTCTGCATACTTTTTTTTATCTATCCTGTTCAAGAGAAAAGTAGTGCGTTGGTTTTCGGGCAAACTGTTTAAGGCCCTGTCCAGTTTTTCCTTGTATTCTTTTTCTTCCATTAAAAATTCTGGAGACTCATAAGTGGTGTCATTCACCCTGTCGGCATACTTCATCCGCACTTTTTCAGCCTTTAATACATTAAGGTATAGATTGTTGGCAACGGTATAGACATAGGGCTTTGCTTTTGCTGGGGTGACCTTGGTGCAATTCTCCCAAAGTTTTACAAAAGCTTCCTGCACAGCGTCATGCGCTTTTTCTTCATTCCCAAATTTATAATATATGTAGTTAAAAACCGTTTTGGAATTAGTTTCAAAGAGAATACTAAAGACCTTCTCTTCACATACGTTATCTGTATTTTTACTGTTCAAGCGATTGGTTTTTTCAAAGATATTTTAAAAAAATTAAAAATGGGGTAGGGTATTTTAAAAGTTAGTTGTTTTAAAACTATACGAACATAATAAAATCCAAATCGTTATGAAAAAGTTTTTGAGTTACTTAATGTTTACGGCCCTATTTACAGGAGCGCTTATTTTCACCTCTTGTCAAGAAGAATTTGAGGAATTGCCCGATGGTGATGAGCAAGAGACCATATCGGCCAGTTCTGCCACTGCTAAACTTATGGAAAGAACATCTTCTAAGGATGGTTCTTATGATAATATTGTGGATGGCGTTAGTTGTTTTGCTGTTCAATTCCCTTATACAGTTGAAGTAAATGGATTGGAACTTACCATTGATTCCATTGAAGATTTAAGATTGGTAGAAGAGATTATTGATGCTGTGGATACAGATGATGATTTCTTGGAAATTCTTTTCCCTATTACTATTACGTTGGCAGATTATACTGAAATAACAATAAGCAGTAAAGATGAATTACGCGCTATTGCTGAAGAATGTAAAGAAGGCGGTGATGATGATATAGAATGTATAGATTTTGTGTATCCGATTACCTTATATACGTTTGATGTCAATTTAGAAAAAACCGGTAGTGTAACCGTGGACAGTGATATGGAATTGAGACGTTTCTTTGCAGGTACAGATGAGCATGACTTTATCAGTATAAATTTCCCGGTAACATTGGTTCTTTATGATGAAACTGAAGTTGTTGTGAATAGTAATGCCGAGTTGGCTCATGCAATTGAAACTGTTAAAGATGCTTGTGATGAAGATGATGACAATGATCATAATGATGATGATTTTACGAAAGAGCGTTTAGAAGAGTATTTGGTAATGTGTCCTTGGTTGATTCATGAAGTTAAAAGAAACAATCTGTTACAAACAGATCAGTATATTGATTATGTAATGAACTTTAATGAAAACGGGAGCGTGGTTGTTAAAGATAGAGGAGGTAATTCTTTGGAAGGAACATGGAGTACTGATGTAGGTGAACACAGAATATTTTTAAACTTAGAGTTTGATCAATTGGTTGACTTTACTTTAGAATGGGCTGTATATGAAATAGGCGAAGGGAAAATCAAATTATATGCTGGTGATGATGACAAAATTATTATACACAAGACATGTGATATTGTAAATGATGACCCAAATACTTTGAGAAGTATATTAAAAGAATGTAGCTGGATTATTAAAAAGGTTAACAATCAAGGTCAGGAAGTAGATAGATTACTAGGTTTTGAATTTGAATTTACACCAGAAGGAGTAACCTTGAGCAATGGAACAACAATATCTCAAGGTGATTGGGAAATAACGACTAATGGCGAAGGAGTTGCAGTATTGGCAATTAACATGGGAGAAGAGCCAAGTGTAAGCTTTGAGTGGCCATTGAGAGATCTTGGTGACAAACGTTTAAAGTTTGAAGTAGGAAATTTTGAGTTGATTCTTTTAAGAAACTGTGAAGACGATCATAATGACGGCGACCTTTTAGAGATTAGAAATATTATGATGGGTGGTGATTGGACGGTTGCCAGCCATACTAACGGAGGTGCTGATTATGCAGGATATGATTTCTCTTTCTCTGCTGAACATAAAATTACGGTATCTACCAATTTAGATCCTCTATTGGATGGTATATGGAGAGCGGTTAGAGACAGTGAGGGAGAGTTAAGGATATATCTTAACCTTGGAGATGAAGAACTATTTGGTGAATTGACTGAAGCTTGGAAACTTATCTCTCTTGAGCAAAATAGAATAGAACTTAAAAATATAAATGGTGATGGAAGCTATGAAATACTAGTTTTCGAAAAATAGCCCCTTTTTTACCCTAAGTCTTTATGAAAAGCACCTATCTTAGATGGGTGCTTTTTTGTTTTTGTATTATTTCTATAGTAAACTTTACACTTCCCATTGTTATCATTAAATTTGCATTTCCCGTTAATAATGGAAAATTATGTTTGATAATTTAAGTGAAAAGCTAGATAAAGCCCTCCATGTCCTCAAAGGTCATGGTCAGATTACAGAAATTAATGTAGCTGAGACCGTAAAGGAAATAAGAAGGGCGTTGTTGGATGCAGATGTCAACTTTAAAATAGCCAAGGAATTTACCAATAAAATCAGGGAAAAGGCATTGGGTCAAAATGTATTGACCACCTTGCAACCTGGGCAATTGATGATAAAAATTGTAAAGGATGAGCTGACCCAATTAATGGGCGGTGATGCGGAAGGAATTAATCTTTCGGGAAACCCTTCAGTAATATTAATGTCCGGTCTACAAGGTTCTGGTAAAACTACTTTTTCAGGAAAACTAGCCAATTATCTTAAAAATAAAAAAACAAAAAAACCTTTGTTGGTCGCCTGTGATGTATACAGACCAGCGGCAATAGACCAATTGCATATAGTTGGTGAGCAAATAGGTGTTGAGGTATATTCAGATAAGGAAAATAATAACCCTATAGCTATTGCAAAAGCTGGGGTTGCTCATGCAAAATCCAATGGATACAACGTGGTAATCATAGATACCGCTGGTCGTTTGGCAGTTGATGAGCAAATGATGGATGAGATTGCCAATATACATAAAGCTGTAGCACCACAGGAAACACTTTTTGTAGTGGATGCCATGACGGGTCAAGATGCGGTGAATACAGCAAAAGCCTTTAACGACATCTTAAATTTTGATGGGGTTATATTGACCAAATTGGATGGTGATACCCGCGGTGGTGCGGCCATTTCAATTAAATCGGTCGTAGATAAGCCCATAAAATTTATTGGTACGGGAGAGAAAATGGAAGCAATAGATGTTTTCCATCCTTCACGTATGGCAGACCGTATTTTGGGCATGGGTGATGTAATATCACTTGTAGAAAGAGCCCAAGAACAGTTTGATGAGGAAGAAGCCCGAAAAATCCAAAAGAAAATTGCCAAGAATAAATTTGGTTTTGATGACTTTTTGAGTCAGATACAGCAAATTAAGAAGATGGGCAACATGAAAGATTTAATGGGGATGATTCCAGGAGCTGGAAAAGCATTAAAAGGAGCAGATATTGATGATGATGCCTTTAAACATATAGAAGCCATTATTTATTCTATGACGCCAGATGAACGTTCCATACCATCAAAATTAAATGCAAATCGAAAAAAGCGTATAGCCAAGGGTAGTGGACGTACCGTACAAGAAGTGAACCAGCTTTTAAAACAGTTTGATCAAATGGGCAAGATGATGAAAATGATGCAAGGAGGCGGTGGAAAAAAGATGATGCAGATGATGGGAGCCATGAAGGGAATGAAGTAATTTAATAAGCAATAGATATTTTTTATTAAAAAGAAACAACCAACAAAATGGAATTACTAGACGGAAAGAAAATATCAAACCAGATAAAAGAGGAAATTGCTGTTGAAGTGGCTAAAATTAAAGAGCGTGGGGAAAAAGTACCTCACCTTGCTGCTATAATAGTAGGTAATGATGGTGCCAGCCTTACCTATGTAGGTAGTAAAGTAAGATCTTGTGAACGTGTTGGTTTTGAGTCCACATTGGTGCAAATGCCAGCAACAACAAGTGAAGTTGAACTGTTGAACAAAATAGAGGAACTCAATAATAATGATGATATAGATGGTTTTATTGTGCAATTGCCTTTACCACCGCAAATAAATACCCAGAAAGTGATTTTGGCTGTGGATCCAGATAAAGATGTGGATGGTTTTCATCCCATGAATTTTGGAAAAATGGCATTGGATATGAGCACTTTTATTCCAGCAACACCTTTTGGTATTTTAGAGTTGTTGGAAAGATATAAGATAGAAACCCAAGGAAAACATACCGTTGTAATTGGAAGAAGCCATATTGTGGGTAGGCCTATGAGTATTTTAATGGGTAGAAAGGGATGGCCAGGGAATTCTACTGTGACACTTACCCATAGCCGAACTAAAAATATTACCCAGATTATTTCCCAAGCGGATATTATCATTTCAGCATTGGGTGTTCCCAATTTTTTAAAGGCGGAAATGGTAAAAGATGGAGCTGTTGTTATTGATGTGGGTATTACCAGAGTGCCAGATGAAACTAAAAAAAGAGGGTACTACCTTACTGGTGATGTAGATTTTGAAAATGTAAGCAAAAAAGCATCATTCATAACACCTGTTCCTGGAGGAGTAGGGCCAATGACTATTGCTATGCTTTTAAAAAACACACTTTTGGCAAGAGAACGTCATCATAAAAACAAAAAATAGATTAGCTATAGTTTATTTAGGCAGAACAATATCTTTTGTAATTTCTTCATCATCATTTGGTGTTAGTAAGTCAATATCATCATTGGTGCAACTATTTAGACATATACTTGAGAAAAGAATCATTAAAAGAAAAACAGCTTTTTCATAACCAGCAATTTAGTAGGTGTAATTACCAATCTTAATACTTTTAATAACGCTAAAAACTAGGTTTTGTTATAGTTAAGATATTTTGATAGAGTTGTAAATATCAACTGATTTTGTATTTATGATTATAAAGGACTTTTCAAAATTGCAATCGATTGTATAAAAATATTCGCAACAAATTAATTTGGAATCTTATTTATATTTATTCATAATGTCTTTTTGTTGATAAATCCTTAGTTAAGCGAACATGCTTATTTACATGGGTTGCACCTTGATTGTTTTAGAGGTTCTGATTTTGTGAATTAGTTGAACTAACTAAAAAGGAAACCATGAGTACTGTCAGTCAAAAGATTTCTGTAAAAGAAAAAATAAGGTATAGTTTAGGGGATTTAACTGCCAATTTAGTGTTCCAGACCTTAGTTTGCATATTTGTCATATTTCCACAAGAGACAATAACAACAGCCATTAAACTTAAAATGGAATATTTAAAGAATTGTTTGATCTAACTTAATGTTTAGATTAACAGAAGTGAAGATATTATTTTAAAAAAGTGATAATTTGATTATTGATTTCTTCTTGATGCATGGAATGTCCCAAGCCTTTTGTTTTAATGAGTGTACTTCCTTCCCAATTGGCATGTACTTTTTCTGATGCATGAAATGGGGCAATAACATCCAACTCATCGTGAATGACCAAACCTTTTTTGGTGTTGCTTTGCACAAATTTTGAGGTAGAGAACTCATGGATATTAAAACCAAACCTTTCATTAAAATAATCATCTAAGGCTTTTTCAACTCTATTATTATATTTTAACATGGTTTTGTATTGCCCCATAATTTCTGATAACTCGGATGGAGCACCAATGGTCACTATTTTTTCTACGGCAGAATTTGGATATTTGTATTGATTGTATATAGCGTTCATTCCACCAACAGAATGGGCAATAATATGTTGCGGCTCGTATTTTTCAATAAAATGCTGAGTGCAATCTGTATAGAGAGGTACATTAAGTTCTTTTCCTGTAGAATGTCCATGTGCTGGAGCATCAAAAGCAATGATGTTAAAACCTTCCTTTTTTAATTTTGATATAAGATTTCTCCAACGAAACGTATTGCTTTCCCAGCCGTGTATCAATAGCACAGTATCTTTTTTTCCTGACCATTGGTAAGACTGTAAACGGTGACCATGTACTTGTTCCAAACCAATTTTTGCATTGTCCAAATATTCTTTTTGATGCGGTAACACCTTCCCCTTTCTAACAGTACAGAAAACACTAAAAGCTTTTGCAGCGACCTTTTTTCTTGAAAAAAGTGACATGCTGTTAAAATAGACACCGTATGTTAAGAGAATATATTTGGTAAGTCTTTTTTTCATTTTCAATATCAGTTACTTTTTGTAACTTGATTTTTATTTATTACCAAAATTACACAATCCTTTTTAATAAAAATGATGTTTCAAAAGACAAAGTAAGTATGAAAATAGAAACTATTACTGATTATCAGAAACTTAAGGTAGCCAAAAAAATAAAAGAAATGTTTGGAGCAGCAAATACCAATGTGGAAGCTGAACTTTGTCCCATTCGGGATATTATGGCAATGTCGTCTGATAAATGGAGTATTTTAATCTTCTTGTATTTAGGATTCTTTCCTGTACTGCGTTTTAATGAACTGAAGAAAAAGGTGTTTGGTATTTCTAATAAGGTTTTGAGCGAACGTCTTAAAACGTTGGAAAGAGACGGGTATATTTCCAGAAAAATGTATCCAGAAGTACCGATTAGAGTAGAATACAAATTGACTGATTTTGGACATTCATATGTTCAGAAATTACTGGAGCTTACTGAGTGGGTAAACAAATACAAGGATACAATTAGGGAGAATAGACTAAAATATAAAGCTTCTTAAGAAAAATCCTCAAGGTTTTACCTTGGGGATTTTTCTTTTATATAATTAATTTGTTTATTGAATATTCCCAGAGTTGGTTACAAAGGCAACATATTTGCTGTCTGGAGACCAACTAGGGACTTTAATGGTGCCTTGACCACCATATACATACCCACTTTAGGCTCACCACCTTCAATAGGCATAATTCTAAGCAAACAATGTTGATAGAATGAGTGTTGATCAGACGCTATGGTATCTGGAAAAGAGATAATAAAAAGCTTTTTTTAATCTGGTGAAACATAAGGAAACCAATCGTAATACTTTTTATCAAAAGTCATTTGTGTTTGGTCTTTTCCGTTTGCTTTCATTCTCCAAATTTGCATGGCTCCCGTACGGTCAGAGTTAAAGTAAATGAATTTTCCGTCTGAAGAATATTCAGAACCATCATCTAGTGTGGCTAGATGGGTCAATTGTTTTTCTTCGCCTGTAGCAACATCAACTTCAAAAATATTGAACTGGTCATTTCTTTGAGCTGTAAAGATTATTTTCTTATCATCTGGAGTCCAACCGTGTAAATAAGAAACCACTACATTATCTTTGGTTACTTTTAGAGGATTATTACTATCTTAAATAGGTAAATAGAACTTAGCCGTTTTGTTTAACAAAAAAAATCAATCCCAACCCATCATCATGTATTTGATTTTTGCGCCATCTGGTACTTGTACAGCTTCTATGTTAGATGCTCCATACCTAAGGTTAGATGGTAACTCTTGCTTATCTATGGTGAAATAAACAGGGTTGTCCTTAATTAAAATAACAATGTTATTAAGGGAAGTAATTATTTTTTGAATAGTATAATTGTCTTTTATATCCTTAAAAGTACTGTTAAGGCTCACTCCTTTTTCTGTTGTAAAACGGGAATCATAAATACGGATGTTTTCAATTGTTGGAATACTATCGATATTGGGAGTAAGGCTCAACAAATGTTTGCCGCCTTTTTCATAAATATCTACTTTTTGAAGAATGTAGCTTATTTTTGAAGAGGTAGTGTCTTGTACAACGGAATCGGTTATATAAATAGTTTCCAAATCACTCAATAAGGAAGTTCGGTCAAGTTTTCCTACACTGTCTTTTGTAATTAGAAAAGTAGTGTCTTTGTTGCCTTGACATTGGATGAAAAAAGCTGATAGAATGATTATGGTAAGTATATGTTTAATGTTCATTTGTGAGTTAAGCTATAAATGATTTAATGAATTAGTGTGTTAATATTTAGTTTTAAAGTATGTTTTCTTATAGTAATCTGAACCTGTTACCTTAAAACTTTTTTCAAGACCCCCAATACACCTCTAATAAAAGTTGCACTGGTGACTACTTTTAAAAAAGGGTTCATGCGGGTACTTCTTCTTCTAGAACTGGTTCTTCTACTAGTGGGTTTGTTTTTCTCTTTTTCAGCTATTTTTTCTGCCTTTTCAATTTTTTCATTTAGAATTTCATAAGCACTTTCTCGGTCTATATCTTCACTATATTTTTTGACCAATTTGGAATTGTCTATAAGCTCTTTTAGTTCACTTTTGGTAAGCACATCCATTCTGCTCATGGGTGCTCTGAGCATAGTAGCTGCCAATGGCGTTGGTCTTCCTTTTTCATCCAAAGCAGAGATTAATGCTTCTCCAATACCCAGAGAAGTCAATACTTCTTTAGTGTCATAATACTCAGAATCTGGGTAGTTTTCTGCTGTTAATTTTATGGCTTTTCTATCTTTAGCTGTAAAAGCTCTTAAAGCATGTTGCACTTTAAGACCTAATTGTGCCAAAACATCATCTGGTACATCTGTTGGATTTTGGGTTACGAAATACAATCCTATGCCTTTGGAACGAATCAATTTCACAATACTTTCTATTTGATTTAATAGAGCTTTGGAAGCTTCTCTAAAAATAAGGTGAGCTTCATCTATGAAAAGAATCAACTCTGGGCGGTCACTATCTCCCTGTTCAGGAAAGGTGGAATAGATCTCTGCCAAAAGACTCAACATAAAAGTTGAAAATAGCTTGGGTCTGTCTTGTATATCGGTTAGCCTGATAATATTTATATACCCTCTCCCATTTTCATCAATTCGGGTCAAATCATCTACCTCAAAAGATTTTTCTCCAAAGAACAGGTCGGCTCCTTGCTGTTCCAATTCTATAATTTTTCTAAGAATGGTTCCTGTAGAACTGGTAGAAATACGTCCGTAATCTTTTTGAAATTCTTTTTTGCCAGTACCAGTAGCGTATTGCAATACTTTTTTAAAATCTTTGAGGTCTAGTAATGGTAATTTATTATCGTCACAATATTTAAAAACAACAGCTACAATGCCTTCTTGAGTTATTGTTAAATCTAAAATTCTAGATAATAAAACAGGGCCAAATTCAGATACAGTAGCACGCAGTTTTACACCATCTTGTTCTGACAGGGATAAGATTTCTACAGGGAAACTTTTAGCATCGAAAGGAATTCCTATTTTTTCATGGCGTTCATCAATTTTTGCATGACCAGGACTTGGTTGTGCTATGCCACTTAAATCTCCTTTTAAATCCATCAATAAGACAGGAATGCCTTTATCTGATAGGTTTTCTGCCATAACCTGTAGGGTCTTGGTTTTCCCTGTTCCAGTTGCTCCTGCAATTAAGCCATGTCGATTTAAGGTTTTTAAAGGAATTTTTACATGGGCTCCTGTTACGGTTTTGCCATCTAACATGGCAGCTCCCATGGTAATGAAATCACCTTTAGTGGTATATCCTTTTTCTATATGTGCAAAGAAATCTTCTTTGGTGCTCATCTGCTTAATTTTTGATAAAAATAAGGGATTTTAAGTCAATTTATTTCTGGTTTTGGCTTAAACTTATTTTTCCATTACAATTCCATCAAATTGATTTAGTTTTTTGAGAGTAAAGTTAAGGTAGCCTTCTTTCCAAGTATAGGGAATTGATTCTTCAGTTATCATGGAGAATAGTCGAGAAGGCTTAGTCTGATTTTATTTTAAAGAGGATTTTCTTCTAACGGAAGCGTTAAGCCACCACTGTATTCGGCAAAACGTTTTTTATCGTGTTTATTTTGGTCAATACCATAGTAGCCGCCTAGATATACGTTCTGGGTTGCATAACCTGGCATATTTATAAAAATTCCATCTATGGGAAAGGTGTCAATTACCTCTTCCACAATTTTAATTGATTTTCCTTGTAAATAAGGAGCGTTAATGGATATTACATACATATCATCATTAATTATGCGCTCGCTCTTTTGGGAAATATAAAACCAATCTGGATGTGCTTTAAAAATACTTTCATGGGCTCTACTAAAATCGAACCGAACAATAACCTTTATGCCCAATTTGTGGTATTTTTCAATAACATTACCCAACATGTTTTCTTTCATATAAGGATTTGTGTATTGAAAATCCAGTTTTGTGAGATAGAATGTCATGATGCCACCTAACATTTATTAGAAGTACATTGGCAGAATAATATTGAAGGTCTGCAATGAGAGAATCAACATTCAACTCTGCTTCATAGGCAGGTAGGTTAGTTTGTATAAGACGTAGGTTGTTTGTGCTTTCCACCATAGCATGTCCTTTGGCCATTCTGTTTGCACTTGAGAATGTAATGTAGTTATGCAAAAAAAAAGTAATAATAGATAGAAGGGAGATTAATGATGATTTTTTCATGTTCTTGGTAGTAGCGGTTGGGTTATTGGTATAATAATTATATCACTAAATATATTTTATTTTAGTTGGCTATGTTGTTAAATATGACGTATAAAAAAAGCCCATCAATTGATGGGCTTTTTACTAGAAATAAAAAAGTGTTAATCTATAACTTGCACGTTTACCGCGTTTAATCCTTTTTTTCCTTGTTGTAGTTCAAATTCTACATTGTCTCCTTCTCTAACCTCATCGATTAGACCAGAGATGTGTACAAAATGATCTGTTTCTGAACCTTCTTCAGTGATGAATCCAAATCCTTTGGAATCATTGAAAAATTTTACTGTTCCTTTACTCATAATAAAAATATTAAATTAATTGTTAAGTTTAATGCAAAAATGATGCCATAAATTGGAGTTGGGTTTATGAGGTAAAACAAAATTTAATCTCCATAGGGCTTTTTAAAATACATTGAAGATATACTCCCGTTGAAGCCTTATCTTTGCCCTATGATAAAAGATGAGGTTTTAGCTTTGGTTGATAAAGGGGAAATGCTTCCTTTAATGGAGGAATTTTACACTATCCAAGGCGAAGGTTATCATAAAGGTACAGCTGCTTATTTTATACGTATAGGGGGCTGTGACGTGGGTTGTCATTGGTGTGATGTAAAGGAGAGTTGGAATGCGGAAACACATCAGCCAACAGCTATTGGGCATATTGCCGAGAATGCCACAAAATATTCTGATACCATTGTAGTAACCGGTGGAGAACCTTTGACATGGAATATGGAGCCATTGACGAAAGCATTAAAGGAAAAGAATGTCCAAACACATATAGAAACTTCAGGGGCATATCCTTTAACAGGAGTTTGGGATTGGATATGTTTATCGCCCAAAAAGAATAAATTACCAGTTGCACCTATTTATGATAAAGCTCATGAACTAAAAATGATTGTGTACAATAAGCACGATTTGATTTTTGCTGAAGAACAGGCAGCACTGACCAATAAGGACTGTATTTTATATTTACAACCTGAATGGAGTGTAAAAGAGAAGGTTGTTCCAATGATTGTGGATTATGTAATGCAAAACCCTAAATGGAAAGTATCGTTACAGACGCATAAATACTTGAATATACCTTAAATACAATTGATGAGAATAGACATTGTCAATTAGTAGTTAGTTGTTTACTGGTCATTGATAATTGTTCACCGCCCTCCATTAGATTGTAAATCCAAAATACATTCCGCATCCAAGTCAACTGCTGCTGAAGTTCCTTTTGATTTTTGATGCTCCAGCATTTTTAGCACGCTATTGCCACTAAGTGCACAAGTAGAAACTAAAGCGTTTTTCATAGTGACGATATTGTTTTTTCCAGAAGGCCCTCCAAATTGCAGTTCGGCTCGCATTAAACAACCAGCAACATTGCAATGATTTTCTGCATCGGTGTCTTCATGGTCATTCACAGGAGTAGTCCCTAAATCAACTAGACCAAATAAATGTCCAAATTCATGGTTTAAAGTGGCAGATTCTACATCAGCATTGGTAATAAAAGAACTTTTCCCTGCCAATGAAAGGATAGTTGCTTCATGAATGACCATAGAGGTATTTCTGTACACTGTTCCCAAAGTGACCAAGTCTTCTTCTTCTTCATCGTCTTCATCTGGGGCATCGGCAAAATAAATATAAATACCTAAGGTTGTGCCATTGTTGAATACGGTTCTATTTTTGGTTTCTAAATCTGAAATTTCTTGAAGGGTAAGGGTTTCTTCATTTGGAGATGGAAGTTCATTGTAGACCAACTGAATATTTTGTTTAAAAGTTCTTTCCAAAAGAAAGATCCTAAAAGCATGCATAGCTTCTTGTGAAGGTCTAAAGCCTTCCACGTAAGCTATTTCAATCAATAAATCATTAAAATTTGCATTGCCCAGTAGGTCACTTGCAGATGCACCCGTTGCCAATAAGTTAGCGGATTTGTCTATATTTTGATTGTCAGGGGGATTTGTTGTGGAATCTTTGGAGCAATTTAAAAGAACCATTGAAAGAAAAATCAATAATAAAGAGCGATATTTTTTCATAATGCAATTTTTTTAATATCAATTATTAACAAAAACGAAAAGATGATGGTTCTTATTGTAGAAAAAAGCTGAATTTGGCCAAATAGTCATAATGCTCCCCTTGTTTCATAAGCTCACAGTTTAATCCATTGGCTAAAGCTGCTTGCTGTAAGGTACTATAATCTATATATAGCCAAGAAAAAGAATTGCTTTTCTCGCCTTTGTATTTCATTACAAATTCAACCTCCCCGTAATAATCACCACTATCTGGAATCCAATACCCACCATCATTACCTTGTTCATACATGTAAATAATGTCACTGGAATCCAATAAAATTTGACCATTGGGGAGTAACAATGATTTTAAATGATTAAAAAACCTATTAAGCTCATTTAGCTTACCAACAATACCAATACCATTCATCAATAGGAGAAGTGTATCAAACTTCGTTCCATTATAGTCGTAAATGTTAGATTGTTTAGTCTTGGTGATTCCTCTAGCTTTACAAACTTCAATGGCTCCTTTGGAAAAATCGAGTGCCGTAACATGGAGCCCCTCTTTTTGTAAATACAGACTATGACTACCTGCACCACAACCAATATCCAAAATAGTTCCTTTGCACAATTCCAATGCTTTTTGTTCTAATTTGGGCATTTCTTTAAAGCTTCTAAAAAGATAGGGAAGGGGAATACTATCTTCTTCGTCCAAAGAGGAATAGGTAAGAATATCTTCTGTATAGTTGCCCAGTTGGTAATCTTTTAGGGCTTTGCCAAAAACATCTGACATGGTTTACTCTTTTTTAATTGTTATGCAAATGTGAGATTTTATAATCAAAATTGATATAAAAGAGTAAATTGAATATACTTTTTTAAGTTTGTTGTGTATGGAAGAAGTTTTAAAACAATTGAAAAAAAAGGCAAAGGATAAGTCTGGTGAAAACAAAAAGTATTTTGCCAAACTTAAAAAGAGACCTCCAAAGAATTTGGACTATATAATGCAAGAATTGCATGATGCCGAATTTAAAAAAACCAATTGCCTTACATGTGCTAATTGTTGTAAAACCACAGGACCATTATTTACCAATGCAGATGTGGAACGGGTTGCAAAACATTTTAGGTTGAAGCCCCAAAAATTTATATCTCAATATTTGCAAATTGATGAAGACAATGATTATGTGTTGCAACAAGTGCCGTGTGCATTTCTAGGTGCAGATAATTACTGTTCTATTTATGATGTAAGACCAAAAGCATGCAGGGAGTTTCCACATACTGATAGAAAAAAATTTCAACAGATAAGTAATCTTACCTTAAAGAATGTTGCTATTTGCCCAGCTGCTTTTAATATTGTGGAGGAAATGAAGAAAAAGATTATTAGGTGATTGGTTTTTATATAAAACCTAAAACCAATGTTGAGCCTAATGGGAGTAGTTATTAATCCAAAATAAAAAGCCTTATTTTTAAACATGGAACAAATTGTAGACTATTTTGAAAATATACCCACCCTGCACCGGACTTTACTTTTAGTAGGTGGAATCACCTTTTTTTGGTTGCTTGAAGGAGGAATCCCCCTTTTTAAGTTTAATTATAAAAAATGGAGACATGCGTTGCCCAATTTGTTTTTTACCCTTACCACTATCATTATCAATTTTGGTTTAGCATTTTTATTGTTGGCCACAAGTGATTGGGTTACTGTCAATGATTTTGGGATTATCAATTGGATTCCTGGTTTACCGTTATGGGCATATATTGTTTTGGGGGTGTTGTTGTTAGATTTTATTGGCGCTTATTTGGCGCATTGGGTAGAACACAAGGTAAAACCTTTGTGGATGATACATTTAGTTCACCATACCGATCATAATGTGGATACAACAACAGCCAACAGGCATCATCCTATAGAGAGTGTTGTTAGATTTGTTTTTACCCTTTTAGGGGTATTTATTATAGGAACACCTATAGGTATCGTAATGCTCTACCAATCTTTATCGTTGGTGGCCACACAATTTACCCATGCAAATATTAAAATACCCAAAGGATTGGATAAAGTGATGAGTTATATTATTGTTTCACCAGATATGCATAAAGTGCACCATCACTACAAGCTACCTTATACGGACAGTAATTACGGAAATATTTTTTCCATTTGGGACAGAATCTTAGGAACTTATATGGAGTTGAAAAGAGAAAATATTGTGTACGGTGTGGATACTTTTCCAGATGAAATAGGCAATGGACAGATTGGAACCCTATTAAAACAACCGTTTCATAAATATAGAAAGCCAAAGGCTCAAGGGTAAATCAAATATTTTTCACGAATCTTTTTAAAATCCTTCAAGTCTTGTTGCCAAGTTTCTTTAATGGCTTCTTCAGAGAGACCAGCTTCAATCTGTTGTTGCAATTTTTCTGTTCCAGCATGCTTGGTAAATCCATTGGTAAGAAAGAAAAGGTTTTTGTCAGGGCAGTTTGTATAGGCATCAATTACCCATTTTAAAGAAACTTCACCCATTTTTGGAACACTAGATAAATCCATTCCATAACTAATTTTACCTTTTTGTTTTGGGTATTTTGAACCAAAATTTGATTGAGATGTATAACTGAAACTATATTGGGTACTGTCCAAGAAAGAAGCTCCATAACGTTGAAATTGAAATTCGGTTCCCCTGCCAGCATTCACATTTGTGCCTTCAAAAAGGCCTAGGCTAGGGTATAGGTTTATAGCGTTGTCATTGGGTAAATTTGGGGAAGGTCTAATGGATAAACTGTAATCACTATTGTGCGTGTAATTTTCTAATGGAATCACGGTTAAATCAGCCTTATTTTTACTTTCTAACCACCCTTCTTCATTAATCATCTGTGCATATTCACCAATGGTCATTCCATATACCAACGGAATTGTGGTCATTCCCAAAAAGCTGGTATGTTCTGTTTCCATGCTTGGTCCATCTATATAATGCCCATTGGGATTGGGCCTGTCCAAAACAAGAATAGGGATATTGTTTTCGGCACAAGCTTCCATGACCAACTGTAATGTTGCGATATAGGTATAAAAACGCACCCCAACATCTTGAATGTCAAACACAATAATATCCAAATCTTTTAGTAGTTCTTTAGAAGGCTTTCTGTTTTTTCCATGAAGGGATAATAGCGGCAAACCTGTTTTGGTATCTATATCATCTTTAACTGCTTCACCGGCATCTGCCTTTCCTCTAAATCCATGTTCAGGGGCAAATACTTTTTTTATATCAATCTGTAAAGAGAGCAATGAATCCACAAGATGTGTATAGTTATTTCTGTCTTTAAAAATAACACTGGTTTGGTTGGCCACAATGCCAACACTTTTTCCTTTTAACAATGGGAGATAGGCATCTGTTCTATTAGCAGCTACTACAATGGGTTTATTTATGGTGAGTTCTGGTTTAGAGAGTTTGGCTTCTTCTTGAGATTTATTCATTTTTACTTGGTTTCCACATGCGGTAAACATTAAAACCCAAATGAAAACTGTATTTTTGAAACTATATAAAATCGACATAAATTGAATTTTGAGTTTTTTGTTGCTAAACGCCTTATCACGGGTAAAGAGCATAAAATTAGTATTTCTGCACCAATAATAAAAATAGCTATTGCAGCCATTGCTTTGGGTGTTATTATGATGTTGATTGCCATTGCTACAGGAGTAGGTTTAAAACATAAGATCCGTGAGAAGGTAGCTGCCTTTAACGGTCATGTACAGATTTATAATTACGATAATAATAACTCAGAAGTTTCAGTAGTTCCAGTTTCTACAGAGCAGGATTTTTATCCAGAGTTCACTTCAGTAGAGGGTATTTCCCATATACAAGCAGTAGCCAGTAAAGGTGGTGTTATTAGAACAGAAGAGACCTTTGAAGGTATTATTGCGAAAGGGGTGGGCAAGGATTACAATTGGGATGTTTTCCAAGAATATCTGGTAGATGGTAAACTGCCCAACTATATGGACGAGTTGAATACAGAAGTGTTGATATCCAGTATATTGTCTAATAAATTACAATTGAAAACAGAAGATACCTTTTTCACTTTCTTTTTAAAAAATGGTAGTATACAGAGTACGCCTAATCAACGTCAGTTTAAAGTGTCGGGTATTTATGATAGTGGTTTTGAAGAGTTTGATGCCAAATATATTATGGTTGATATTCGCCATATTCAGCACATGAACAAGTGGAAAGAGAGTCAAGTAGGTAATTTTGAGGTTTTTTTAGAGAATTTTGATGATTTGGAGGAAAAAAGCAATGAAATTTATGGAAAAACGCTATCCTCTTTAGATTCACAAAACATAAAAAATAAATACCAAAAGATTTTTGAATGGATAAGTCTATTCGATTTTAATATAGCACTCATCATTGGGATTATGATTATTGTTGGGGGCATTAATATGATTACCGCACTTTTGGTCTTGATTTTAGAGCGTACCCAAATGATAGGGATTTTAAAAGCTTTGGGTGCTGCAAATTGGAGCATTAGAAAAGTGTTTTTATACAATGCCGTTTATTTAATTAGTGTAGGCTTATTTTGGGGCAATGCCATAGGTTTGGGGATATTGTGGGTTCAACAAAAATTCCGACTGTTCAAATTCCCAAACCCTAAAGAATATTATATGGAATACATTCCAGTGCATATAGATTTTTGGACAGTATTGTTGTTGAATATAGGGGTGCTGGTGCTGTGTTTGGTGATGTTATTGGTGCCTTCTTATATCATCACTAAAATTTCCCCTGTTAAAGCTATAAAGTTTGAATAGTTCATGTTGATAATACCTGTTGAGAATTAATTTTAATATCTTAAAAGCAAATAAACTGATTATGAATATTTACCCCCGACAACACAAAACATTAATAAACGTGTTTTTCAGTTTTTTTGTTTTCATTTTTATTCTTTCCTGTAACAGTGATGATAATACAGTTTCAGAAATTGAAGAAGAACTAGAACAAGAACAGGAACAGGAACAGGAGGAAGAGCATGTGATAGCACCAGAAGACCGTTTGCCTCAAATTACAATCAATACCAATGGAGGTACAATTGTGGATGAACCAAAAATTGATTCCGAAATCATTATTTCCATTGCAGATGAGGTTGCCTATCGGGGCAATATAGGAATAGAAATTAGGGGAGCTTCTTCACAAATGTTTCCAAAGAAAGCTTATGGTCTGGAAACAAGGGATGAAAATAATGAGGATATAGATGTATCCCTTTTAGGAATGCCAGAAGAAGAGGATTGGATTTTGTACGCACCGTACAGCGATAAATCATTAATGCGGAATTTGTTAATATATAATCTTTCAAGAGATATGGATAGGTATGCCAGTAGAAGTGTTTTTGTTGATTTAACGGTAAATGACCAATATCAAGGGGTTTATGTTTTTATGGAGAAGTTAAAACGGGACGGCGAACGTATTGATATCAATAAATTAAAGGAGGATGAAAATTCTGGAGAAGATGTAACAGGTGGTTATATTTTAAAAATTGATAAAATAGCAGGAAGCAATTTAGGTGAAGGATATAACGAGTTGAATTCTTTTACATCTCAACACGATCCATTAAGTGCAATCATAGGGAAAGAGATTAATTTTCTATATGAATATCCAGATGCAGAAGATATTACAACAGAACAGAAAACTTATATTTCTACTTATGTGGCAGATTTTGAGAATGCATTGGCATCAAATGATTTTACTGATGAAAGTTTAGGTTACGCACCTTATATAGATGTAGATAGTTTTATAGATTTTTTCCTGCTCAATGAGCTTTCCAACAATGTAGATGGGTATCGGTTAAGTACTTATATACAGAAGGATAAGAACGAGAAATTAAAGATGGGTCCCATTTGGGACTTTAATTTAGGGTTTGGTAATGCAGACTATTGTGATGGCGGCAGTACCAGTGTTTGGGCATATAAGTTTAATGAACGTTGTCCAGATGATTTTTGGCAAGTTCCTTTTTGGTGGAACCGTTTGTTGCAAGATCCAGTATATGTTGCTAAACTGAAAGATAGGTGGTCAGTGCTTAGAGGCAGTACTTTATCAGAATCGTCCATTTTGGGAAAGATTGATACCTATAATGATGCGTTGGAAAATGCAGGGTCAATAGACCAGAATTTCAATACATGGAATGTGCTTGGAACTTATGTGTGGCCTAATTCATTTGTTGGAAACACGTATAATGAAGAAATTGACTATTTAAAAAACTGGGTAGAAGACAGGTTAATGTGGATGGATACCGAAATAAATTCCCTTTAAAATGAATTATAAATTTAACTATATGAATAAGTTTTTTGTAGTACTCGTAACAAGTTGTTGCGTATTTTCTTTAAATGCCCAAAAGCTTTCCAGAGCAGAGAAAAAATTGGTAAAATCCATTGAAAACAACAATGCGGAAGCTATAGCGTTTTTAGAGAAGGTGGTAAATATTAACAGTGGCACATTAAACTCTAAAGGTGTTAAGGAAGTAGGGATGGTTTTTAAAGATGCTTTTAATGCCATTAATTTTAAAACCAATTGGATAGAATTGCCTGTAGAGCTTAACAGAGCAGGCCATTTATTTGCTGAAACTTCTGGAGGAAAAGGAAAGAAATTACTATTGATAGGCCACTTGGATACCGTTTTTGAAGAAGACAGTCCGTTTCAAAAATTTGAGATGGTCAATGATAGTATTGCGCACGCTCCTGGAGGTAATGATATGAAGGGTGGAGACGTAATCATTCTTTATGCTCTAAAAGCATTGCAGCAAAATGGTTTGCTAAAAGATGCCCAAATTATTGTTGCATTTACAGGTGATGAAGAAAGTACAGGAAAACCTACGGGAATAAGTCGTAAAGATTTAATAGATGCCGCTAAACGGAGCGATGTTGCCTTGGGTTTTGAAACATCCACAGGTTTCAATTATGCCACAGTTGCAAGAAGGGGTGCTTCTGGTTGGGAAGTAAAAGTAGAAGGGAAACGTGCTCATTCCTCAGGGATATTTAATGATAGAACGGGCGCAGGTGCCATTTTTGAAATGTCCCGTATTTTAAATGAGTTTTATAATGAAGTACGGGGAGAGGAATACCTCACTTTTAACCCTGGAATTTTATTGGGAGGTACTTTCGTTGATTTTAATAAAGAAACCAGTAAAGGAAATGCTTTTGGAAAAAGTAATGTGGTTTCCCAGACGTCAGTTGTAAAAGGTGGACTTAGATTCATATCAGAAGAGCAAAAAGAAAATGCGAGAGCAAAAATGAGAAAAATTGTAGCTAACAATTTACCACATACATCGGCAGAAATTAATTTTACGGATAGTTACCCGTCTATGGGGCCAACAGAAGGAAATATTAAGCTTTTGGAACAATTAAATGAAGTGAGTTTAAGTTTGGGGCAGGGAGAAGTATTGGCCTATGATCCTGGAAAAAGGGGAGCTGCAGATGTATCTTTTGTTGCGGAGTATGTGGATTGTTTAGATGGTCTTGGTACTATGGGGACAGGCGCACATACACCAGAAGAGACCGTAAACTTGAATACGATTGAAGAACTGACCAAAAGAACAGCAGTTTTAATATACAGGCTTATTAATCAGTAATATATGGTTACACTTTCGTTAGGAAATCAAGTAGCAATAGTGGATGCTGGGGAGTTGGTGGGTTATCAAGTAGATGGTCATGAGTTTATTCATCAAAAAGGAAGTCCAGGATGGAGGAGTTCGGATACAGAAATGTTTCCCATAATTGGACCAACAAATGAAACGGATTTTAGGGTCCAGGTTTCTAAAGGTAATGCGATTCAAGACCAACATGGTTTACTAAGAGAAATGGACTATGAAGTGATTTCTAAAAATGAAACTTCAGTAATATTCCAAAAAAACTACAAAGCAGGGACTTTGGTCAAGAATTCAAAATTTCCTGAAAAATCAACAAAACAATGGCTTATTTGGCCTTTTAGCTTTGAGTTTCAAAAGAAGTATGAGTTAAAGGAAGACGGGTTGGAAATTATGTTTACCGTTTCGGGGGAAAAGGATATGCCTTTTATGTTGGGGTACCATCCTGCGTTTAAGTTACATTCAAAAAATCCTGTGATTCAGGTAGGGAATAAAGAAATTACTTTGGATGAAATAGTAGAAGTGGGCAGTAGGGCATTTCAGGTTTTAGATTGTGAATCCATCATGCTTAAAGATGAAAAAGAACTGCATATCACAACAAAAGGATTTGGACATTTTATGTTATGGACAGAAGTTCCCAATATGGTGTGCATAGAACCTATTACGTTTTACCCCTATGCTGTGGCGCAAAGAAATCTTTATGAAGGTTTTCAATATTTGAATGCAGACCATAAAGAGTTTAAAGTGTATATTAAACCAATAAACAACTAAATATGTTTTCTATAAGTGACGCATTGGAGCAAAGCTATGGCTATCTTTTTGAACCTCAACTTTTGGAAGAAATTGAAAAAACGGGAACCTTAAAAAAGATAAAACAAGGAGAACAGCTTATGGAAATTGGGGATACCATTGCCATGATGCCCTTGGTTTTGGATGGAGCCATAAAAATCCTTAGGGAAGATGCTAATGGAGATGAACTCTTGCTGTATTTTATTGAAAAAAGCGATACTTGTGCCATGACATTTTCCTGTTGCATGGGCAATCATAAAAGCGAAATACGGGCAATAGCAGAAACGGATACTACTTTGTTGTTGATTCCTATACAACAAATGGATATTTGGATGTCCAAATACAAAAGCTGGCAGCATTATATTTTGGACAGCTACCATACCAGAATGATGGAGCTTATTGAAACCGTGGATACGCTGGCCTTTTTAAAGATGGACGAGCGTTTGATGAAACATTTGCGGGACAAGGCCAAGGTTACGCATGATGTGGTTATTCACACAACACACCAAGATATTGCGTATGACCTGCATACTTCCCGTGTGGTGGTGTCCAGGCTTTTAAAACAATTGGAAAGGGACGAAAAAATAGAAATGCATAGAAATAAAATTACAGTTTTGGATTTGTAAAAATGCCAAAATTTTGTGGTTGGTAAAAATTAATTTTATGGAATACTTCACTTTAGCAAGGGTAATACATGTACTAGCGGTTGTTCTATGGATTGGAGGAGTGGCAATGGTTACAACTGTGATTATCCCTGCAATTAAAAAAATCAAATCAAAAGAAGAAAAAATAGAGTTTTTTGAGAAAATAGAGGGAAGATTTGCGTTTCAAGCAAAAATAACCACGCTCTTAACAGGTTTGTCAGGATTCTATATGCTTTATGAACTAAATGCATGGGAAAGGTATTTTGATTATAGGTTTTGGTGGATACATGCAATGACACTGGTGTGGATAATTCTCACACTTGTTCTCTATGTGTTGGAACCACTTGTACTTCACAGATTATTTAAAAAGTATGCAAAAGAGAATCCGGAAAAGACATTTAATTTTATGCACAGAGCCCATTGGTTTCTATTGATATTAAGTCTAAACACTACAGCAGGTGCAGTTGCTAGGAGCCATGGATGACATTTTTTAATTTTATAATATAATCATTATATGCCATATAACATTGTCCTTATAGAACCAGAAATTCCAATGAATACTGGAAATATCGGTCGTCTTAGTTTGGCATCAGGAAGTAATTTACATTTAGTGAAACCTTTTGGTTTTGAGATTGATGATTCACGGTTAAAACGTGCTGGATTGGATTATTGGAAACATATTTCATTGTTCATTTATGATAATATAGCTGATTTCTTCTTGAAGAATAAAGGTAAAGACATGGTCTTCTTGTCTAGCTATGGAGAGAAAGACTATTATTCCATCGATTTTAAAGAAGATATGTTTTTTGTGTTTGGGAAAGAATCTGTTGGTCTGCCTAAAAACATCATCAATGAGCATATGGGAAAGGTTTATAAAATACCCCTTTTAAGCCCTCATATCAGGAGTTTAAATTTGGCCAATGCTGTAAGTGTAGTGGTTTATGAAGGGATACGGAACAGTAGTTTAAGTACATAATTCATTTTTTCACAAATTTATAACTATGTCAATCAATAGAAGGTCTTTTGCCAAAAACACTTTAGCTGCTACCGTATCGTTTAGTCTATCTTCATTGGCTGTTAGTGGTAGTGTAAATAAGAATAAAAAGACCGATAAATTAAAAATCCTATGTATTGGTGGGCATCCAGATGACCCTGAAAGTGGTTGTGGTGGTACTTTGGCAAAACTTTCAAATGATGGCCATTCAGTTAGCGTAATATATTTAACACGTGGAGAAGGAGGTATCATTGGAATGCCAAATGATAAAGCAAGAAGAATACGAACCAAAGAAGCTGAAGCTGCATGCCAGATACTCAATGTCAAACCAATTTTTGCAGGACAAATAGATGGAGCCACAATTGTAAACAATGAATAGGTAGAAATTGCAAGCATTGATATTGGCAGAAAACCCTGATGTGGTCTTTACCCACTGGCCAATAGATACCCATAAAGACCATCAGGTAGCTAGTCTGCTGACCGTTCAAAGTTGGGCAAGAATGGGAAAGAATTTTGCGTTGTATTTTTTTGAAGTATGTACTGGAAGCCAAACTACGGGCTTTACCCCAACAGATTATGTGGATATTACATTGACGCAAGGGCAAAAAAGAAAAGCAGTGTTTTGTCATACCAGTCAAAATCCAAAGGCTATTTATGAAGCTGACGATTGTAATCATGCCCTTATTGAAAAATTTAGGGGCGTGGAAATGAATGTAGCTGCTGCTGAAGCATTTGTAAAAATGAATGGAACGCTTAGTATGTAGCTGTCAATGGAATTTTTGACTTAGTTACCCGCGTTACTTTCATTATCTGTATTAAATAGTAAATTTGCACCATGCAAAGATTCTTTACGTTTCTTCAATGGCTGCCTAATTATAAAAAAGGTTTTTTTTCTAAAGACTTGGTAGCTGGGCTAACAGTAGTAATTATATTGATTCCCCAAAGTATGGCATATGCCATGGTTGCAGGGTTACCACCAGTTTATGGTCTGTACGCTGCCTTATTCCCATTATTAATGTATGCTTTGCTGGGTACATCCAGACAGTTGGCCATTGGTCCTGTGGCTATGGATTCTCTTTTGGTGGCTGCAGGTTTGGGGGCACTTTCCATAGTTGGAGTAGAAAATTATATTGCCATGGCCATTTTATTGGCTTTTTTGGTAGGTGCCATTCAATTTGCATTGGGTGTTTTTAGAATGGGTTTTTTGGTCAATTTTATGTCCAAACCTGTAATCAGTGGTTTTACTTCTGCCGCAGCACTTATTATAATATTCAGTCAGTTAAAACATTTATTGGGAACTAATATTGAGGGAAGCAATCAGTTTCATAAACTCATGTTCAATGCTTTTCAAAAAATCCCTGAAACCAATCTCTATGATTTTGCAATAGGACTATTGGGAATCATTTTAATTATTCTCCTTAAAAAATGGAATAAAAAAATCCCAGGCATACTTTTAGTAGTGGTATTGGGGATTTTAGGAGTTTATTTTTTAGGGTTGGAGAACCAGGGAATTCAATTGGTAGGTTCTATTCCAAAGGGGTTACCTTCTTTTAATGTGCCAGATTTCAGTGTGCAGAATATTAAAGATTTGTGGCCTATTGCCCTTACGTTGGCTTTCATAGGTTATTTGGAAACGATATCCATAGGAAAAGCAATAGAAGAAAAAGGTAATGAGGAAACTATAAATGCCAATCAAGAACTGATTGCTTTGGGCACATCTAATATGGTAGGTTCATTTTTTCAATCCTTTCCAGTTACCGCTAGTTTTTCCCGTTCTGCAATTAATAATGAAGTTGGGGCAAAAACTCCGATAGCATCATTGATAAGTGTGGTCATGGTAGTTATTGCCTTGTCGTTTTTAACACCATTGTTATATTATTTGCCCAATGCAGTATTGGCATCCATTATTATGGTCTCTGTATTTGGTTTAATTGATGTTGGTTATGCCAAAACCCTATGGATACATAGAAAAGATGAGTTTATAGTATTGTCGGTCACTTTTTTGTTGACTTTGTTTGTTGGGATAAAAGAAGGGATTTTAGTAGGGGTGTTGTTCTCTTTATTGTTGATGGTATACAGAACATCCAAACCTCATTTTGCTGTTCTGGGGAATATCAGGAATTCAGATTATTATAAAAATATAAACCGTTTTGGTGATGAGGTGGTGGTTAGGGAAGATTTGCTTATCATTAGGTTTGATGCGCAATTGTATTTTGGAAACACCAATTTTTTTAAACATCAATTATTAAAACATATAAATAGTAAGGGGAAAGCATTAAAAGGAGTAATTTTAAATGCAGAAGCCATAAATTATATAGATTCCACTGCGGCAAAAATGTTGGTTAAAGTGATGCAAGAGATTCATGCAAAAAACCTTCAATTTTATATTGCAGGTGCTATAGGACCAACTCGGGATGTTATTTTTAGCAGTGGTATTATTGATGAATTGCATCAGGAGCACCTTTTTGTAAAAACAATGGAAGCTGTGGCTTATTTTGATAACCCAAGAGAGGTGTCGTCCCTACTTGGTAAAGTGGCCAGACAGAATATAAATCAAAGTAACTAATGTTACCCAGTACATATATAAATGGCTGTATTTTTGGCTGTTAAAATTAAAGTTGAAGAATAGTGAAGATAGAACAAATTTATACGGGGTGTCTAGCTCAAGGCGCTTATTATATAGAAAGTAAAGGTGAGGTAGCTATAATAGATCCACTTAGAGAAGTGCATCCATACATCAATAGGGCAAAATTGGATAATGCCAAAATAAAATACATTTTTGAAACCCATTTCCATGCAGATTTTGTGAGTGGACATGTAACCTTGGCCAAAGAAACAGGTGCTTCAATAATATATGGTCCAACTGCAAATCCTTCTTTTGATGCAATTATAACAGAAGACGGACAAGAGTTTAAATTGGGAGATGTGACTATAAAAGTGCTCCACACTCCTGGACATACTATGGAAAGTGCAACATTCCTTTTAAGGGACAAGAATGGAAAAGACAATGCTATTTTCTCTGGTGACACCTTGTTTTTGGGTGATGTGGGCAGACCGGATCTTGCTCAAAAAGCTGCGAACATGACCCAAGAAGATTTAGCGGGAATTTTATTTGATAGCCTAAGGAATAAAGTAATGCCTTTGGCAGATGATATTATTGTGTATCCTGCCCATGGAGCTGGTTCTGCCTGTGGCAAGAATATGATGAAAGAAACGGTGGACACTTTGGGCAACCAAAAGAAAGTGAATTATGCGCTGAGATCGGATATGACCAAAGAAGAGTTTGTAAAAGAAGTTACAGAAGGACTGTTGCCACCACCAAAATATTTTCCTTTAAATGTAAAAATGAACAAGGAGGGTTACAAAGATATTGATGAAGTTTTGCAAAAAGGTACAACACCGTTATCGCCAGATGCTTTTGAATTGCTAACCAATGAAACAGGAGCTATTGTTTTGGATGTACGCCATCAGGATGAATTTGTAAAAGGACATATTCCACGTTCCATTTTTATTGGATTGAATGGAGATTTTGCACCATGGGTAGGTGCATTGATTGCAGATGTGGATCAGCCTATTTTATTGGTTGTCCCAGATGGACAGGAAACAGAGACCATTACCAGATTGTCAAGAGTTGGTTTTGATAATACTTTGGGTGTTTTAGAAGGTGGTTTGGAAGCATGGGTCAAGGCAGGAAAAGAGTTTGATACCATTGCTTCACTTTCAGCTGAGAACGCAAAGGAGGCCATTATAGAACATAAAGCTCCAGTTTTTGATGTCCGAAAGAAAAGTGAGTACTTATCAGAATATTTAGTTGGTGCTGAAAATACACCATTGAGTTTGTTGAACAATCACTTGGCAGAGTTTCCATCAAACGAACCTTTTTATGTGCATTGTGCTGGTGGATATCGTTCCATAATAGCAGCGTCCATATTAAAGAGTAGGGGAATCCATAATTTAATAGATATTTCAGAAGGATTTGTGGGAATAAAAGCATCTGGTTTTGAAGTAACAAATCATGTGTGTCCCAGTACGCTATAAATCAATTTGTTATTGATGAAAGGAAAAACATTAAAATGAGACTTAATAAAGGAATAAAACTGGTATTGGTTTGCGTTGTATGCGCAGGCTTGGTTACTGGTATTGTTCTTTTGATTAATTTTTTAACCAATAAATAACGTAATTATGAAAAAAAACATGGGAAGTACAGATAAAATTGTACGAATTATTTTGGCTCTAATTGTGGTCGCTTTGTATTACTTTGGTGTAATAGAGGGAACATTGGCATATGTATTGTTGGCTTTGGCGGCAATATTTGTTTTAACCAGCTTGATAAGTTTTTGCCCTTTGTACGCACCTTTTGGGATGAGCACCTGTAAAACCAAAAGCAGTGATGTTTAGCTAATGGTTTAAAAACAAATAAAAAAGATGTTACGGTTAGTTTTTGCTGTGACATCTTTTTTATTTGGTGTAGTGATAAATAAAAAGCAATTGTGATATTTTTTTTCATTAATGTTTTTTTTTAGTCCTAACAGGAAATATAAAATTATATTCATCATTCATTAAGCAGCAAGAATGAAACTTCACCTGATTGATAGAAGTAGTGCTCCTACCAGCTCTTTCTCCATAAAAAGAAATGTTTATCCGCATTTTTTAAAGGTATGGCATTACCATGCAGAGCTAGAATTGGTGCTTATCAATAAAAGTACAGGCACAAGATTTGTTGGGGATAGTATAGAAAAATTTCAGGAGGGAGATGTTATTCTAATAGGGAGAAATTTACCTCATATGTGGTTAAATGATGAAATTTATTTTAAGGAAGAGTCAGATTTAATGGCAGATGCCTTGTCCATACATTTTAAAGAAGATTTTTTAGGGAATATATTTCAGCAAACCTCAGAAATGAAACATATTCACCAACTATTTAATAGAGCAAAGCTGGGCATTAAATTTGAAGATTTACTTCCTGCTTTAGTTGAAAAAATTGTAGCATTATCTAATCTAAATTCTTTTGATAGAACTTTAAAGTTTATCCAAGTCTTAAACGATTTGGCCGAAATTAAAAAGTATAAGCTTTTAGCAAGTAACGGTTTTATTTCAACCTTTAATGCTAGTAAAGATGAAAAGCTAAGTAAGGTGTATTCCTATGTTTATAACCATTTTAAAACACCTATTGGTTCTAAGGATGTAGCGGAAATAATACATATGAATCAAGCAGCTTTCAGTCGCTATTTTAAAAGAACCCATAGAAAGACCTTTACTAGATATTTAAATGAGATTAGGATTGGTTATGCTTGCAAATTATTAATAGAACAATCCTTTAACATTAAAACCATTTGTTATGAGTGTGGCTTTAATAATATCTCCAACTTTAATAAGCAGTTTAAATTAATTCTAGGAATTTCACCTTCAAACTACTCAAAAAAACACCGTATTCATTAATAGAATTATTGTTTAGGCAAAAAAAGTATCAGTATTGGTAAAATAAGCAATACTTTAAGCCAACAGAAAGGTATATTTTTGAACATATGAAGAATAGCCCTATTACAATTACTGATATTCAGGTCAAAGACATTCGGTTTCCCACCAGTAAATCCTTGGATGGGTCAGATGCCATGAACCCAGACCCAGACTATTCCGCAGCTTATGTAATTTTAAAAACTAATCATCCAGATAAATTGGAAGGTCATGGGTTGACCTTTACCATTGGTAGGGGAAATGAGCTTTGTGTTGCTGCTGTAGAATCCCTGTCCTACTTACTTATTGGTAAAAAACTGAAGGATTTTACCCAGAATATGGGTGCTTTTTGGAAAATGATGACCAGTGATAGTCAGTTGCGTTGGGTGGGTCCAGAAAAAGGCGTCATTCATTTGGCAACTGCTGCTTTGGTCAATGCCGTTTGGGATTTATATGCCAAAACGGAAGGGAAACCCCTGTGGAAATTAATAACGGACATGTCCCCATCCCAATTGGTTTCTTGTATAGATTTCACCTATATCACGGATGCCTTGACCCCAGAAGAAGCATTAGAGTTGTTAACCGCTCAGGAAAGCACAAAGCAAGAGCGTATAGATGTGTTGATGAAAAATGGCTACCCTGCCTATACCACCTCTGCAGGTTGGTTGGGCTATTCTGATGATAAAATGCGAAAGCTGTGCCAAGAAGCAAAGGCAGAAGGCTTTAAGCACATGAAAATAAAGGTGGGTTCCAATTTGGAAGATGATATGCGTAGAGCCACCATTATCCGTGAAGAAATAGGGGAAGACCTAGTGTTGATGATGGATGCCAACCAAAAGTGGGATGTGAACGAGGCGATTGAAAACATGGACGAATTAAAGAAATTCAATCCTTGGTGGATAGAAGAACCCACAAGTCCAGATGATATTTTAGGGCATGCAAAAATCGCCAAAGCCGTAGCACCGATAAAAGTAGCCACGGGAGAGCATTGCCATAATAGAGTAATGTTTAAACAATTGATGCAGGCAGATGCTATAGGTATTTGCCAAATAGACAGCTGTAGATTGGGTGGGGTCAATGAAATTTTGGCCGTAATGTTGATGGCAGCCAAGTTTAAAATTCCAATATGCCCACATGCAGGCGGTGTAGGATTGTGTGAATATGTGCAACATTTATCCATGATAGACTATATTGCCATAAGTGGATCCTTGGAAGATAGGATTATAGAATATGTAGATCATTTGCACGAACATTTTCTAGACCCAGTAGTAATGAAAAACGGAGCCTATATGCCGCCTAAACTGCCTGGATATAGTATTGAAATGAAACAGCAATCTTTGGTGGATTATGAATTTTCAAATGGAAGTGTTTGGAAGTAAATTTATATGTAATTATAAATTTAATGAAAGAAGAAAGGAATACAGATGTAAATTCAATATTTTCAAATTTGAAAGTGGTTGAAAAAAATTTATTAAAAGAACCTGAAATATTTTTGAATATAGGAGAAGTCCATAAAGGTAAGGGGAGTGTTCATGCAATGGATTTATATACCTCTGCAGTTATTAATAGAGGAATTGCATTGATAAAAGGATTTATTATTTTATCGCTAGAGAATAACTATATATCAGCAGTTCCTTTAATTAGACTTCAAGTTGATAATTGTTTAAGATTTTATGCTTCAACATTAGTGTCGAATTATGATGATTTCTTTTTAAAATATTTAGAAGGTGAACATATTAGAAATATTAAAGACTCAAATGGATATAAAATGACAGATAATTATTTAGCAAAAAAACTTAATAAAGAATTGTTCCCTGGAATTTTAAGCCTGTATCAAAATTCATCAGGTTATGTACACTTAAGTAATGAATATTCTTTTTTGCAAACTAGTATATTAGATAGTAAAGAAAGAAGTATTACAACAAAAATTGGTGAATTTGATTTTTTTAAAATTGATAAAAAAGTAGATTTTGCGTATAATATGTTCAAGGCCAGCGAATTTCTTTTAGAACTTGTGAAATTGTGGAAATTTCAAAAACATAAAGTAGAATTAGAAATGTTAAATGGAATCGATAAAAAAAACAGAAAATAACAACATTATGAAAAAACGACTAAACCTTCTAGTATTCATCCTTTTGCTACAACCCACAATTGCACAAGAATACACACCAACACAAGAAAATTTAGAAGCACGGCAATGGTTTCAAGAGGCTAAGTTTGGGTTGTTTATCCATTGGGGCGTATATAGTCAGTTAGGAGATGGAGAATGGGTTATGCAAGAGCAGAAAATTTCAATAGATGCTTATGAAAAGCTACCTGCTTTTTTTAACCCTATTGCGTATAACGCAGATGAATGGGTGCGTATGGCAAAAGATGCGGGAATGAAATACATTACTATCACCAGTCGCCATCACGATGGGTTTTCTATGTTTGACTCTCAAGCAACCGATTATACTATTGTGAAAAAAACACCCTATAAAAAAGATGTGCTTAAGCAGTTGGCAGAAGCCTGTAGAAAACATGATATGAAGCTATTTTTCTACTATTCGCTTCTGGATTGGCATCACGATGATTATTATCCAAGAGGGCGTACAGGTACAGAAATAGATGGTAGAGGTACGGGAGAATGGGAAAAGTATATTGCTTTTATGAAAGCACAGCTTACAGAACTGCTTACCAATTATGGAGATATAGCAGGTATTTGGTTAGATGGGCATTGGGATCAACAACAATGGGACGGTAAAAATTGGGGAGATGTACAAGTAGATTGGCATTATATAGAATTGTATAAATTAATACATAATTTACAACCCCAATGTCTTATTGGAAACAACCACCATTTGGCACCTATTCCAGGAGAAGATTTTCAAATGTTTGAAAGAGATTTACCAGGCCATAATACCACAGGTTGGGGAACAAGTGCGGAACATGTAGGACAGTTACCAAAAGAAGTTTGTGAGACCATTAATGGCTCATGGGGTTTTAAACTTCAAGATAAAGCACATAAATCAGAAAAACAATTGATTCAGTATTTAGTAAAAGCAGCAGGCTATGGAAGTAACCTACTACTCAATGTAGGCCCAATGCCCAATGGTGAAATTCAACCAGAACATAAAGAGTCTCTTAAAAATATGGGCGAATGGATGCGTGTCAATGGCGAAACCATATACGGTACGGTACAAGGTCCAGTTTCTCCAAGTGATGAAATGGCATCCACTCAAAAAGGAAAGACGGTGTATTTACACTTGTTGAATAAAGACAAGGAATTGTACTTTATAGAGAATTTTGATGCCAAGTTTAAAAACATCAAACTATATAAAAATGGTAAAAAAGTAACCTACAAAATAAACGAATTTGGACTATTTTTAGAAATCCCAAAAGCGGATAGGGATGAGGTAGATACTATTGTTGAAATTACATTAAGATAAGAAGATGTCAGAATTTAGATTGGATGGAAAAACAGTTATAATTACTGGTGGTGCCAGCGGTATTGGAAAAGCAATAGCGTTAAAATTTGCAGAGAATGGAGCCAATGTCCACATATTGGAAATAAATAAAGATGTAGCAAGGAATACCATCAATGAAATCAAGGCTTTGGGAGGGAATATTACGGCACATCAATGTAATGTTGCAAATCAAGAAGAAGTACATAAAGCAATTACTGTCATTTCCCAAAATGCCCCAATCAATGTTTTGGTAAACAATGCAGGGATTGCCCATATAGGAAATCTGGAAAAAACAAGCGAGGCAGATTTAGATAGAATCTATAACGTAAATATAAAAGGAGTGTACAATTGTATGCATGCCGTTGTGGAGCAAATGAAAGAGAACGGAGGCGTTATTTTAAATATGGCTTCTGTTGCGGGTACTGTTGCGGTTGCTGACCGATTTGCTTATTCCATGTCCAAAGGAGCGGTGTTAACCATGACCTATTCCGTAGCCAAAGACTATGTAGGTTATGGTATTCGGTGTAATAGTATTTCACCTGCTAGGGTACACACCCCTTTTGTGGATGGTTTTATAAAGGATAACTACCCAGGGCAGGAGGCAGAAATGTTTGAAAAACTTTCTAAAACTCAGCCTATAGGTCGAATGGGAAAACCTGAAGAAGTAGCCAGTTTAGCCTTATATTTATGTTCGGATGCAGCAGCATTTATTACAGGAACAGATTTCCCCATAGATGGAGGGTTTATAAAATTAAATGGGTAGGGTATTGCCTCTAATTTACCTGACAGATGTACCTTGAGAAGCCTGTGCTGAGCGTAGTCGAAGTATAGTCGAAAGGGTTTTTGTTAGGAAAGATTGTGAGGAGCGTAATTAAAGTAAAATAGAGTCTAGTCGTCAGTTCGAGTAAAAATTATGGTAAGAATTTTGTATCAAGAACGGGTTAGTAAAGTTAAAAAGTAAAACAATAAATGAAATTAATAAGATTAGGAAATAGCGGAGAAGAAAAATCAGGAATTCAATTAGAAGACGGAAAGCGTATCGATGTTTCTACTTTTGGAGAAGACTATAATGAACAATTTTTTGAAACTAATGGTTTGGAACGACTCCAAAAATGGGTTGAAGAGAATGGAAGTAATTGTCCGGTTATTTCAGAAGAAATCCGTTTGGGGTCACCAACCTGTCGTCCTTCTAAAATAGTATGTGTAGGCTTAAATTATGCAAAACATGCTACAGAGGCTGGGATGGAAATTCCAAAAGAGCCAGTATTGTTTTTTAAGGCCACATCTGCAATTGTAGGGCCAAATGATGATTTGGTTATTCCAAAAGGCAGTAAAAAAACTGATTGGGAAGTAGAGCTAGCCATTGTAATAGGTAAAAAAGCATCTTATGTATCCAAAGCTGATGCGCTGGATTATGTAGCTGGTTATGTGTTGCACAATGATTATAGTGAACGTGAATTTCAGTTGGAAAAAGATGGGCAATGGGTAAAAGGAAAAAGTTGTGACACCTTTGCGCCACTAGGACCATTTATGGCAACAAAAGATGAAATAAAAAACCCTAATAACCTTAATCTTTGGTTAAAAGTAAATGATGAGATGCTTCAAAACAGCAACACATCAGATTTTGTGTTCAACATACAAGAGGTAGTGAGTTATATCAGTGAGTTTATGACCCTATTGCCAGGAGATATTATTTCTACAGGAACCCCTTCTGGTGTTGGTTTAGGGTTGAATCCATCACGCTTTTTAAAAGCTGGTGATGTAGTGGAATTGGGAATTGAAGGTTTGGGGAGTTCCAAACAACAAGCAAAAGCTTATGAGTAGGTGAGAATAGATAGCCATCAACATTTTTGGAAGTATGACCCTGTTAGACACAGTTGGTTAAATAACTCCATGAGGAGAATCAGAAAAGATTTTCTTCCATCGGATTTAAGACCAATACTACAAGAGAATGATATGGATGGCTGTATTTTGGTTCAGGTAGACCAAACGGAAGCAGAAACCGAGTTTTTATTGCAATTAGTGGACGAAAATTCTTTTGTAAAAGGTGTTGTTGGTTGGGTGGATGTATTGGCGGATAATGTTGAGGAGCGATTGCACCATTTTTCAAAGAACAACAACTTCAGAGGAATACGGCACATTGTACAAGGAGAAGCGGATGATTTTATGCTCCGAACTGATTTTCAAAATGGCATCGAGAAACTCTCAAAATATAACCTGACTTATGATATTTTAATTTTTCCGAGTCAGTTATTGTCGACTATTTTATTGGTGCAGAAGTTCCCAGATCAGAAGTTCATTATAGATCATATAGCTAAACCAGTTATTTCTGCTGGATTGGATGAGTATTGGGTGCATGGTATGCAAGAATTGGGAAAATGTGAAAATGTATTTTGTAAAATATCGGGTATGGTGACCGAGACCCAGAACTATAAATGGAGCAAAAATGATTTCACTCCCTTTATAGATGTTGTGGTCAATGCTTTTGGGATAGATAGAATATTATTTGGTTCTGATTGGCCCGTATGTATAGTAGCGGCTGAATATGCCGAAGTGTTAGATATTGTTAAAAGTTATTTCTCTGATTTTTCTAAAGAAGATGTTGATAAAATAATGGGAGGTAATGCAGTAAAATTTTATAATTTGGTATAGATGGATTTACAGTTTAAGGATAAAGTAATTATTGTCACAGGTGGTGATAAAGGGATTGGGTACGGAATTAGTACTGTACTGGCAAATGAAGGAGCAATTCCCGTCATTGTGGGAAGAAAGGAAAAGGATGTTTTAAAAGCGGTACAGCAAATTGAAGATAAAGGAGGAAAGGCTTTTTATGCTTTGGCAGAACTCACAGATCCAAAGCAGTGTAAAAAAGCTATTGATAGCGTTATTGAAAAATTTAGAAGAATTGATGGGTTGGTCAACAATGCAGGGGTAAACGATGGAGTAGGGTTGGAAAATGGCAGTTATGAAGATTTTGTAGCATCCATCAATAAAAATTTGACGCACTACTATATGATGGCAAAATATGTATTGCCAGCACTTAAAAAAAGTAAAGGTGCTATTGTAAATATTGGTTCCAAGGTATCGGTTACTGGCCAAGGCGGAACCTCGGGCTATGCAGCAGCTAATGGAGGTCGTAACGCATTGACCAGAGAGTGGGCGGTAGAGTTGCTTCCATATGGTATTAGAACCAATGAAGTACTGGTAGCGGAATGTTTTACACCCATGTATGAAAATTGGATCAACACCTTATCAAACCCAAAAGAAAAATTAAAAGAAATAACAGATAGAATACCACTAGAAAATAGAATGACCACTGCTGAAGAAATTGCCAATACAGTGGTTTTTTTACTTTCAGAAAAATCGAGCCATACCACCGGTCAATTACTGTATGTGGATGGCGGGTACACACATTTAGATAGATCTTTATAACAACTAAAAATAACTAATGAAAGAAACCAACCAACCAGTGGTAGTCGCAAGAAAAGTACTGCTTCCCTTTATTTTGATTACCTCCTTATTTGCTCTTTGGGGTTTTGCCAATGATATTACAAATCCAATGGTATCAGCATTTAAAAAAATATTAGAGTTGAACAATACGCAAGCATCTTGGGTGCAGGCAGCTTTTTATGGTGGATATTTTACAATGGCATTACCTGCGGCATATATAGTAAAAAAGTACTCTTATAAAGTGGGAATATTGGTAGGTCTTGCGCTGTATGCTATAGGAGCTTTGTTGTTTTTTCCTGCTGCAGCAATGGAAAATTATTTTTTCTTTTTAGCAGCACTTTATGTATTGACATTTGGATTGGCATTTTTGGAAACTACGGCAAACCCATACATTATGAGTATGGGGAATGAAGAGACAGCTACACAACGTTTAAATTTGGCGCAGGCATTTAATCCTGTAGGAGCCTTATCAGGGTTGTTTGTGGCACAGACTTTTGTGTTGGGAGCCTTGCAGTCAGATAATATAGATGCTGCTGGGAATAGCATTTATGAAACCTTAACGAGTTCTGCAAAAGCAGTTGTGAAAACTTCCGATTTATTGGTGATAAGAAACCCCTATGTAGCCTTGGGACTGTTCGTTATTTTTATGTTGATACTTATAGCGTTCGTTAAAATGCCAGAGAAAAAAGAAGCCGCAGATGCTTCTAGCATGTGGGAATCCATTAAACGAATATTTAAGAAAGAACGCTTTGTAGGTGGAGTTATAGCACAAATTTTTTATGTAGGTGCGCAGATTATGTGTTGGACCTATATTTATCAATATGCAGAAAACTTGGGCATCAATAATCAAAGTGCAGTAAATTACGCTTATGCCGCTCTAGGGTTGTTCTTATCAGCTCGGTTTATATGTACGTTCCTTTTAAAATATATCAATTCAGGTAAACTATTGATGTTTTTATCCTTAGCAGCAATTGCTTTTTGTTTGGGTACCATTTTCATTCAAGGTATGGGCGGGTTGTATAGTTTGGTCTGTATATCCTTTTGTATGTCATTGATGTTTCCTACTATTTATGGAATAGCATTGCACGGATTGGGAGATGATGCTAAACCAGCTTCAGCATTTTTAATCATGGCAATAGTTGGAGGGGCGTTTATGCCTATTTTACAGGGATTGATATTGGACATGGGAGGTTCTGGCTATGCGGATACGACAATCGTAGGAGTACCCGAAGTTAATTTTTCTTTCATTCTGCCTTTATTTTGTTTTGTAGTAGTAGCAGTTTACGGGTATAGAACATACAAAGTGTATATGGTAAAGTAGTAAGTTTAATAGCACAATGTCATCAAGAATATAAATATGAAAAAATATTGCCTTGCCTTAGATTTAAAAGATGACCCTATTTTGATTGCGGAATATGAAGCTTACCATAAAAAAATATGGCTTGAAATAGAAAAAAGCATATTGGATTCTGGAATTATTAAAATGGAAATTTTTAGAACAGGAACAAGAATGATGATGCTCATGGAAACGGAAGATTCCTTTTCTTTTGATAAAAAAGCAGCAACAGATAAAAACAATCCAAAAGTTGAGGAATGGGAAGCGTTAATGTGGAAATATCAACAAGCATTACCTCATGCAAAATCAGAAGAAAAATGGATGTTGATGGAGCGTATATTTTTACTTTCATGATTTTATCAAAACATGGGTATATTCAATTTATTAGTATCTTGATGATTTAAACCAATTTTATGAAAATTAAAATATTGATTATAGCTCTTTTTGCACTGGTAAGTTGCAAGGAAAAGAAAAAAGAAACAGTTGTAGAAAGCGAAGAGATTACTCCAGTGCAAAAATTTTATGTAGGTACTTACACAGGGGAAGATAGCAAAGGGATTTACAGATATGCATTGCATGCAGATGGTAGTTTAGAACAAATAGGATTGTCTTCTGTGAGCAATAATCCTTCTTTTTTAATAAAGAGTTCAGATGGTAACTATTTGATTGCTGTAAATGAGTTGGATGAAGATGGAACTGGATATGTAGAATCTTTTAAAGTTGAAGGTGATAAACTACAATCACTGAGTAAAAGCATTTCGGGAGGGGCACATCCTTGTCATATTGTGGTGACCAAAGGTGGTCATATATTGGTTTCCAATTATACAGGAGGTAATGTAGGTTTACTTAAGTTAGATGCTACAGGAAAACTTTCTGATTTGTTGTTTTTAGAGGAACATACAGGTAATGAAAAAATAGAGGGTCAGGATGTCTCTCACGCACATTCTGCACAGTTTTATGGTGATGGTAAAGATATTTTGGTAGCAGATTTAGGAACTAACGAACTTTGGTTTTCTACGTTGGATACGGAATCCAATAAATTGGTATCGGCAAAACCACAAAAATTATTGATGGAGAAAGGAGCAGGTCCACGCCATACAGTATTTCATCCTAATCAAAAATGGTTATATGTTGTAAATGAATTGAATGCGACAATAACGAGGGTTGCCAAAAATAAAAATGGGTTTTTTGGAAAAAAAGAATCTATTTCTACATTACCAGAAGGGTATAACGAAGACAATTTTTGTGCTGATATTCATATTTCATCAGACGGGAAATTTGTGTATGCTTCTAATCGTGGTCATAACAGCATTGGGATATTTAGTGTAAATCAAAAAACAGGAGAACTTAGTTCTGTAGGGAATGAGTCTACGCGAGGAGATTGGCCTCGTAATTTTTCTTTATCACCTAATGGAGATTTTTTATTAGTAGCCAATCAAAATACAAATAATATAGTTTCGTTTAAAAGAAATTCAGAAACAGGATTATTAACGTTTGTTGCTGAAATTGAAGCACCAAAACCTGTTTGTATTTTATTCTAAAACGGAATGAGAGATAAGGTAACAAAACGAAACCTATCTATATTAGGCTCAAAAGAATTTACTGGAATTCAATTAAAAGACCCTAGTAATTATGCTGCTGGTCTCACAGGGGTAAAAGTTGCCCTGCAACATGTGTTTAAAGAGATGGGGATTGTAAAGGGAATGATTGCCCTGTCTCATATGAATCAAAAAAATGGTTTTGATTGTTCTGGCTGTGCATGGCCAGACCCTGAAAAACCTTCTAAACTAGGGGAGTATTGCGAGAATGGAGCAAAAGCTCTGGCAGAAGAAGCTACAAACAAACGAGTTGATGCTGATTTTTTTAAGAAATACTCCGTTGAAGACTTAAGTAATTGGTCAGACTATCAAATAGGAAAAAGTGGGCGACTTACACAGCCTATGGTTTTAAAACCAGATAGTATACATTATGTACCCATTTCTTGGAATGCAGCTTATGAATTGATTTCAGAGGAATTTCACAAATTAAATACCCCTGATGAAGGGATTTTTTATACCTCAGGGCGGTCTAGTAATGAAGCAGCTTTTTTATACGGACTTTTTATACGAGCATTTGGGACTAACAATATGCCCGATTGTTCCAATATGTGTCACGAATCTAGTGGGGTTGCTTTAAATGAAACCTTAGGAATAGGAAAAGGTTCTGTAAAACTGGAAGATTTTGAGAAAGCTGAGGTGGTGATGGTTATTGGTCAAAACCCAGGAACAAATCACCCTAGAATGTTATCTGCATTGCAAAAATGTAAGGAGAAAGGTGGTAAAATTATCAGTATTAATCCGTTAGAAGAGGCTGGCCTCATTCGGTTTAAAAATCCGCAAGAAGTAAAAGGAGTTTTGTTCTCTGGAGAAGCTTTGACGGATATTCATCTTCAAGTAAAAATAAATCAAGATGTTGCTTTATTGAAACTTATTATTAAAAAGTTGGCAGCACTTGATAAGGTAGATTATACCGTTTTTGACCATGACTTTATCAATACCTATACCGATGGATACGATGAGGTGATTAGAAACTTGGAGCAATATTCATCGGATGAATTGCTGCAATTATGTGGAGTAGAGGAAGAGTTGGTTGACCAAACTGTGGCTCTATTGGCGGAGAAAAACAGAATTATTATTTGTTGGGCCATGGGGCTTACACAGCATAAGAATGGGGTTGATAATATAAAAGAATGTGTCAATTTGTTATTGCTCAAAGGAAGTTTAGGGAAAGAAGGAGCAGGCACTTGCCCTGTACGTGGACATAGTAACGTACAAGGAGATAGAACCATGGGTATTATGCACCATGTTTCTAAAGAATTGAATCAGGCTTTAGAAGATACTTTTGGATTTACACCACCAAGTAAAGAAGGGTTAGATACGGTACATTCCATAAAAGCAATGTACGAGGGAAAAGCGAAGATTTTTATAGCCTTAGGAGGTAATTTTCTTTCGGCAGCGTCGGATACAGAATACACGGCAGAAGCACTTCAAAACTGTAATTTAACGGTTCAAGTAAGTACAAAACTAAATAGAAGCCATTTAGTCACAGGAAAAAAAGCATTGTTATTACCAACTTTAGGACGTTCAGAGCAGGATAAAACAGGTTTTCTTACGGTGGAGAATAGTATGGGAATCGTGCATAGAACAAAAGGGATACTTCAGCCTGCTTCTAATGAGCTAAAAAGTGAGCCTGAAATAATTGGAGGTATTGCAAATGCTTATTTTAAAGAGGGTCATGCTGTTGATTGGAAAAATTTGGGTTCAGATTATAACTTAATCCGAGAAAAAATTGAACAGGTTCTTAAGGGTTTTTCGAAACTCACACAGAAATCAAAAGGAATAGGGTTCTATTTACCTAATAATGTACGGGAACTAGACTTTAGTAAACTACCCAACAATAAAGCGCAGTTTAGTGTGTGCAATTTACCGAAACATTCTATAAAAGAGAATGAGTTTTTATTGATGACCATTCGTTCTCATGACCAATTTAACACCACTATTTATGGATTAAATGATAGGTATAGAGGAATCTATAATGAAAGAAGGGTTGTGTTGATGAATGAAATGGATATTAAAAAACTTGCTCTTAAAAAACTAGATGTGGTTGATTTGGTAAGTAATTATGATGGGAAAGAACGAAGGGTTGAAAAGTTTTTAGTCATCCCTTATAATATTCCACAAGGAAATTTAGCTTCCTATTTTCCAGAAACCAATGTGTTGGTACCTATAGACTATTATGCGGATAAAAGTAACACGCCCATAAGTAAATCAGTGATAGTAAGTGTAATTAAAAATAAATAAAAGGCCCAATCAAGAATTAGATTGGGCCTGAACAAATTAATCTATTTGTATTTGGTCACTCTTTCATCATGAATAACTCCGTTCCAGTTCATTCCAAAACAAATCCTAATAGGTGGGAAGATGGCGAGGAAGTGGCTGATTTTAATCCCATTACTAAAAAAAAGGATTTGGCTTATCCTCAAATACGATGGCTAAAAACGTTGCAACTAGACTTTGCTTCTAGGGCAGACTGGTGTGTAAAAGAGTACGAGGATACTAACCATGCGCCTATTGTAAAATTGCAGCACACAAACGTGTTATTTGTACAGCCAGGGCAAAAAATAAAATTAAAAGGCAAAGCAACAGACCCAGATGGGGATAAATTAAGCTACAAATGGTGCTTATGATGGAAAAGTGGACATAGCCCAGCCAAACAAGTCCAAAATATTTTTATTAGTGCCCAATAATATTAAAAGGGGAGAAACTATTCATATGATATTAGAGGTGACTGATTCTGGTACACATAACCTAACTAGATATCAAAGAGTTGTTCTAATAGGAAATTAGACAAAAGGTTTTGTTGTTTTTAATAAAGAAGTTGATTCAATACCAGTTTAAAGCAGCCCCTGTATAATTTTTTTCATTTCCTCAAGTTTTAGCTCACCATCTTGTGCTAATTTAAATTGTGCTTTGGCCCTAATTAAATTATGGTCGTCATAATTGGTTTTGTAATAGACATCCCCCGCTATGTAATCTGTTAAAAATCGTACGCCCATAATAAAAGGGAACAACAGGCTTGCATATACCAATGAGCTGAGCTCAGCTTTATTTAATAATTGATGTGCCGATTCTATATAGCCAGCGCTAAAAGCTTCAAACATTTTTAAATCATAAGAGATATTCTTTAAGTTTTCATCATCCTCTTCGCCAGTATTGGCAGTTGTGCGTACACCATCACCAAAGTCATAATGCACATATCCCGGCATTATGGTATCTAAATCAACAACGCAGAGTCCTTTGTTGTTTTCATCGAACAATACATTATTTATTTTGGTGTCATTATGGGTAATTCTGAGTGGAATAAGCCCTTTTTCACCAAGTTCCTGAATAGTACACATAATATCATAACTGGACCTTACGTAACCAATAACATCCTGAACATATTTAACTCGGCCTACTCTGTTTTCTTTAATTTGATGTTCAAGTTGCTGTAGTCTTTTCTTTAAATTATGAAAATTGGGAATGGTTTCTTTAAGTAAATTTGGTTGAAGATCAGAAAGAGAGGTTAAGAAAGCACCGAACATTCGAGCACCTTCAAAAGCTATGTTGGGATCTGTAACCTTGTCATATACCTTACTGTTGTCAATGAAATTAAACATTCGCCAATGTTGACCAGATGGGTCTGTGAAAAAAGGCTTGCCATTTTTTGTGTTTATTACCATCAAAGATCTTCTGTCAACATCAGTAGTATTGTTATGAATCAACTTTTTTCTGATGTGTGAAGTGACCAAAGACATATTGCCCATTAATGCCCCAACATCTTTAAACACAAAGCTGTTTATCTTTTGCAATAAATAGAAAGGCTTTTCAGCAATACTGTTTTGCACATGGTAGGTATCATTTATATGGCCACCTCCAAAAGGGGAAATAGAACCGACCGATCCTATTATGGCAAATTGTTCAACAATCAATTTAACAGTCATTAGATAGGGGATTTGGTCTTTTGCTTAGATTTTAATGAACAATTGTTTTTTATACATCCAGTAGCATAATCCCCAAAGAGATGCCCACACCAATATACTTGTAATAATACCTGTTGTGAGTTCTCTGACCAATCCAAACAAAGCATTTGTAAATGGGTGTAAAATTTCCTCAATGAGCATACCTCCATTAAGATGTGCGAATAGGTAAATGAACAATGAGTTCATGCTTACTACAGTGAAGAAAAGTGTCCACTTTCCATCTATTTTTTTTATATCGATCAACCAATATAAAAATGCCATGATTAGAATGGCCCATCCACCACTTACGATTACAAAGGAAGAAGTGGCGATTCGTTTGATGATGGGGACAAGAGGATCCATTAAATACCCCGCGACCACTAATGCCATACCTATTACGAGCAATTGTTTTAATTTCTTGCTTGCTGGTTTTTTATCCAGTAACAGTTTGCCTACCAATACACCCCATATGGTGTGTGCAGCTGTGGGGATTGCATTAAAAGAACTCCATCCCCCACCTAAATCTGCTCCTCCATATAGAGAATCAAACCAAGTGCCAAAGTTTTCGCCTAAAATAAAGGGATGGTTAAACCCTTGAACCGGAAAAAACAGGTACAGTGCATCTGCCAATATTAAAAGACCTATAGAGAACAAAATTTGAAAGGTATAGGTGCGTTTCATAATCAGATACGCAATCATATAGGTGATGCCGATTTGTGCCAGTACATTTTGAAAGTATGTAGTAATCATACCATTACCAACGCAATACAATGCCCAACCTAGAAATAAAAGAATTGCTGACCGTTTTAAAACATGCAGGAATATCTGTTTTGGAGTATTCCCTTTCTTTATTCTATTTTTTATCGCAAATGGCAATGATAATCCAACAATGAACATAAAGAATGGCTGAACCAAATCCCAGAATCGAAGTCCGTTCCATGGATGGTGGTGAAGTTGTCGCCCTAATACACTAATAAAACTCCCATCTGTTGCTGGGTCATGTGGAATCAACTCAAAAAGTTCAGTAAATTCCCCAATTAAAAAAAACATGGTAATGCCCCTAAAGACATCAATGGATTTAATTCGGCCTGATAAAATTTCAGTCATGATAATGGTTGTTTGCTTTATGAAATAATGCTCAATGGTTTGGTTTTTTTCCAATCACCCCGTGTAAAATCTGGGAATACTTGTGGCATTCCATCTTGAGCTACCGATGTTTCCGTTAATGGGGATACAGCACTCCAAGAACATCCTTCATATAAATTTTGATCTAAGGGAGTACCGTTTCTTAAGCATTCAATAATTCGGTATCTCATCATAAAGTCCATACCGCCATGACCGCCCATTTTGGTTGCAAGGGTTCCCAAACGTTTGTATAGTGGGTGCTCGTACTTTTCGTAAACAGTTTGTAATTGCTCTTCTCCTTGTACCCATTCATGGTGATTTTTTGTAACTCCTTCCACACCACCTTCTATGGCAATTCTTGTTGGGAAACCTGCCAATGTTCCTTTAGATCCTTGAATTAAATTAAGGCGACTATATGGTCTAGGGCTTGTTTCATCCCATTGAACCATAATAGTTCTCCCCAAGGTAGTTTTGATGATTGAGGTATTGATATCCCCTCCATTATATTCCAATTGGTTCCATTTATGGTCTTCATCATAATTTTTTTCTGCATAATCCTTTCGTCCAATCGCTGGAGAAGAAAAAGAGACCAATCGTGAAAAATTATCCTCTGTTCTGGCTAAGTTCATGTATTGCGCAACTGGTCCCAATCCGTGTGTTGGATATAAGTTTCCATTGCGATTGGCATAATGGGGTGTGCGCCATGATCCTGTTCCCCTTTCTTGTTCCTCCATCTGAAATCTAAGTTCATGGATGTAGGAGGCTTCTCCGTGGAGCAAATCACCTATAATACCTTGTCGGCACATATTTAGATACAACAACTCTTCTCTTCCGTAATTAACGTTCTCCATCATCATACAATGCTTCTGTGTTTTTTCTGAAACATCAACAATTTTCCACATATCTTCAATAGTTGTTGCAATGGGTACTTCAAGAAAAGCATGGGCTCCTTCCTCCATTGCTGTAATGGCCATTGGCGCATGCAAGCTCCATGGTGTTGCAATGAATACTGCATCTGGTTTTACCTCTTGCAACATTTTCTTCCAAAGGTTTTTGTCTCCATGATATAATGCAATATTTTGGTGACGGCCAATACCTTTTTCTTTACATTCTTTTTCTGCTTTTTTCGCTAAATCTTCATATAGATCACTAATAGCAACAATTTCTACCCCTTCAATTTCTGCAAACTGGCTAACATGGCCAGATCCTCTTGCCCCAACCCCTATAAAAGCACAGCGAACAGTTTCTAGAGAAGGTGCAGAAAAGCCACCCATGTATTGAGCATCTTTGGCACGAGTGGATATACTGGTTTTGGATTCTGTTTTATTATTTTCATTTGAAATACATCCAACAGCGGTAACTGCACCTATAGCACCTAATGCTTTAATGAAACCACGTCTGGAATCTTTTGATTTTCCCATAATTTATTTATTTTTTGTGAGCATATCTTTTCCCTTTACCAAGGATTTTAGTCAATTTTTTTTTCGTAGTAATCCTGTGAACCATTTCTATTATTATGCCCAGATCTTGGTAAGATTATAACTTCTTTAAGATCTGATAATTGATTTAACCCAGCAAGAATACCTTTTGGATGGCAAGCTTCATCCAAAAGGCCAGCGCCTACTAAAATAAGACATTTTATATTCGCTACAAAGTTAGTAACATCATAATACGTACTGGCTTCATGAACTTTTTAGACATCTTTGTCTTACGTATTGGCATACCACTGTGGCCAACCTCCTTTTCTACCGACTTCTGGACCTAAATTATCAATGGGTAGATTGTGTGGGTTTATATTTAATACCAACCACCCATCTTTGACTTTATCTGTGACCCAATTTTGGTCTAAAGGATATATACCTACCCATTGAACAACCAATAACTCAGGGAATTTTTCTCATCTACTAGGTTTCGCTATTTGCCCTTTAACTTTTGCTCCACGAATATTATCCATTTTTATTTTCGGTTAAGTTCTAATTAAAACTTAGTAGAAAAAATTAATGAAGTATTTCCACCAATGGTTTCTACCCAGACAAGTATCAATATGAATTACAATGGGAAGAAAATAAAAAACTGGCGTAGGTATTCATGATAGCTCTGCAGCTTTATTACCATATTTATTTAGTGAGAATAAATCTTTTTTTCTTATATCTACAGGGACATTGAGCATTTCATTAAATTCACATAACGATGAAAGATTAACTGACGATGACCTCAAAAATAATTATTTTAACTACGTACAGGTTAATGGAAGACGAGTTAAGGCTACTCGTTTTTTTGTAAGAAATAAATGTAAGCTTCAAGTTAAAAAATTGAGTATTCATTATGGTAAAGAACATGGCTACCATAGAGAAGTGAAGTTTGATAAGGGCATATACCTTAAGCTAATTAAAAATACAACTTCACATTTTAAGTTTGAAGGCATCAATCTAAAAAGAGAGCAGCCTAAGGAAACAACTTTAAAGCCTTTTAAAACTTTTGAAGAAGATTTCATTAATTAATGATGGAACTTGCAAATTGCAACAGTTAAAATGGCTATTGGCAAAAATTCAATAAATAAAACCTATATTGACGGAGGCTTTACAGGTAACGACATTTTTGTAAAATTGATAGCGTATCACTTTAAAGAAAATAAGATAAGAACTACAAAGCCTCCTTTAGGTTCAGCACTTGGTGCCTGTATGGTTTTTCAAGCAAGCAACTCAGAAAAAAATCTTAAAGGAAAATTATAAAACGAAAAAAATAGTTCTATTAAATATAGTGTAATATGGGGAGAATACCAAAAGAAATAAGAAGTAGCTTTAATCCAAAATATCCTTCGGTGGATGATTTGCGAGAGCAAGCAAAAAGGAAAATTCCCAAATTTGCTTTTGAATATTTGGAAGGAGGTTGTAATGAGGATGTAAATTTAGACAAGAACACTTCAGAAATACGCGAGGTTGAACTTAAACCATATTATTTAACCAAGCATAACTCCTCGAAAATAAAAACCAATTTATTTGGTTATGAGTATGATGCACCATTTGGAATTGCTCCTGTTGGCTTACAAGGTTTAATGTGGCCAAATTCACCAGAAATACTTGCAAAAGCAGCTTTTGAACATAACATTCCTTTTATTCTTAGTACAGTAACTACAAGTAGTATTGAACGTATTGCAGAAATTACAGAGGGTAATGCTTGGTTTCAATTATATCACCCAACAGAAGATGCTGTTAGAGACGATATCATAAAAAGAGCTGATGCTTCAGGATATCCTGTTTTAGTATTATTGTGCGATGTACCCACCTTTGGCTATAGACCTAGAGATATTAGAAACGGATTGGCTATGCCTCCTAGTATGTCTATAAAAAATATAATGCAAATTTTAGGGAAACCTGAATGGGCTTTAAAGACTTTAATTCATGGGCAACCAAATTTTGCTTCTCTAAAACCGTATATGCCTGCTAACCTAGATTTAAAACAACTAGGGAAATTTATGGACCAAACATTTTCGGGTAGATTAAATGAAGAAAAAATTAAGCCTATTCGTGATATGTGGAAAGGTAAAATTGTTTTAAAAGGAGTTGCTACTGAAGAAGATACAGAAACTGCTATAAAACTAGGATTAGACGGCATTATAGTTTCTAATCATGGAGGGAGGCAGTTAGATGCTGGACAATCTACCATTAAACCACTAGTGCCTATTGCAAAAAAGTATGGTGATAAAATAAAAGTAATGATGGATAGCGGTCTTCGTTCTGGGCCAGATGTTGCACGGGCATTGGCCAGTGGAGCAGATTTCACCTTTTTAGGTAGGTCATTTATGTATGGCGTTGCTGCATTAGGAAATAAAGGTGGTGACCATACCATTTCTATATTAAAAACTCAATTACAGCAAGTTATGGAGCAGGTCTGTTGTGAGCAAGTAAAAGATTTTCCAAATCATTTGATAAAAAAATAACCAAAACCAATCAAACTATAAGTCAGTATAATATAGAAGATATTGCTGGGGGTGAATTTGAAAGAACTCCAATACCTAAATCCAACTGGAAAAGCTTTTTGGGAATGTATGTAGGTCATTATATGGCATGGATAGCGGCAGCCTTGCTCTATGCAGTATATTTAAAATCACCAGAGGCTCAAGTTTTACTTGCAAATGGAAAAGCATCTTCTGTTGCCCCTGGACCATTGGCTCATAATGCTATTGGAGTTTTTGGAATCATAACGGTTGTGCTTGCAGGTTAGACCACTTCCAATCCAACAATTTATAGGGCAGGTCTTGCTTTTCAGGCCATTACGCCCAAAGTATCCACTTTTTGGGTAACCATTATTGCAGGAACAGTAGCTAAAATATCAAGACTTTCCCCAGTATTTGCCATGAAGTTATTAGATTTTGTAGCTTTTTATGGTTTTATATTGGCACCAATTGGAGCAATTATTGTGTTTGAACACTTTTTGCTGATAAATTTGGCATTCAAAGGTAAGACAGGTTTAAAATTCAATTACGCAGTCCCGATTGTTTGGGGAGGAACTTTTACTGTTTTTTATTATATTTCTATACAGTTTAATGTGTTTCTATCCTTTTTTACACTTCCCGCTTGGATTAGTTGTGGAATAGTATTTATGATTTTGAGTAAGTGTTTTCAGAATAAAAATCTCGATTAAAATCAAAAAAAGTCCTAGAACATGGCAAGTCTAGGGCTAACACTTAAATTAAATTATTGTGTATTCTTTGATTAAAAAACGAAACCAGTTGATAGTCTGTATGTAAACGCATATATAGCAATGAAAATAAGTGCTATACATAACCATGAGTATATCTTAAAGGAATTTTTAATAATCAAATTCCCTAGGTTTCTAAATGCGTCAAAATAAATGTTTTTTATAAGTAGTATTTTTTTCATGTCCTGATAGTTTGTATGTTTTGTTAGGTCAAATATCCGTCAAGACATGTAAGCTTTTAAATAATATAGATAATGTGAGGATATATAGGTTAAACCAAACAAAGTGTCGTTCAAAAGTAGGTTTGCATGGACGAATTAATCTCTTGTGTTTATGTGAGTGTCCGATAAAATACGTGTTATATAGGGTTAAAGAATATAAACAAGCATACGAGAATTGCTAACTGTTTTTTTTGATAAAGAATGTAGGTTAAAAATAAGAAAACCACCCAAAAGGTGGTTTTCTTATTGTGGAGCCGGAGGGCGTCGAACCTATCTCTTGAATTACTTATAAACAGGGGTTTTCAGAAGAGGTGGTTTTTATGCTCACCGAATAGGTGACTTTTGCATGATAACAGGAATAATAGTGTATATAATCTTGATTAAAGCTTGTAAATCCTTGAATATCTTTGGTCAAGCAAATTCCTATATTTTTTTTGTATATCCGTTTAATGTCCATTAGCTGTAATGCTTGCTATTACGAGCCTATCGAAGATTTTATCTCCAAAGCACCTTCTATTGAGCTTATAAATGAACTCATTTAGATAAAGTTGTAGATATTTGGCCTTTATCTTGTGATATGTTCCCACAAAATTCCGCTTTGCATTGCTTATGGCGATATGTACCCATTTTAAGGT
>Ga0256845_1000224_pt1 | contig 53803 bp, 44 predicted proteins | sample RiftiametaG_FD_189101 | JGI IMG/M metagenome (GOLD analysis project Ga0256845, IMG submission 189101) | Tube worm associated microbial communities from hydrothermal vent at the East Pacific Rise, Pacific Ocean - Riftia | ecosystem: Host-associated > Annelida > Integument > Unclassified ...
TCTGAACCATCGGGCTTGGGGATCGCGCCCTCGCCCAGAGATCAGGGCGCCGAGAGGTGGGTGGCGAAGAACGCGAGGATCCGCCGCCGCGCGTCGTCGGTCGCGGCCCCGTCGTAGCGAGTCCGCGACAGCCGGCCGAGCAGGACCAGGAGCCAGGGGCGCTCCTCTTTCGGGTGTTTGTTCATGAACCCGTGGCCGACGCCTGGGTACTCTTTGACGTCGTGGTCGACGCCGTGTTCGGTCAGGAGCTGCTCGAGCTCGCCCGCCACTCCACGCAGGGTCGGATCACGGGCGCCGTAGCTGGCGACGATCGGGCAGGCCTGCGGGAGTTGGGTCCGGAGATCGTCGGTCAACCCGCCGTAGTTGACGCTGGCAGCGTCGTACTCGCCCCGGGTCGCCAGCATCAGCGCGAAGCCCCCGCCCATGCAAAATCCGATCACGCCGACGCGGCCGGTGCAGTGTTCGTCCTTCACCAGCAGGGTGCGGGCAGCCTCGGTCGCGGTCATCACGGAATCCTCGCGTCCGGCGATCAAGTCTCGCATCGTTCGGAACATGCAGCGCACCGCGGCGCCGCCCCGGTAGAGATCCGGCGCGGCCGCCAAAAATCCCTCAGTGGCCAGCCACTGCGCATGGTTGCGGACATCGGTGCTCATGCCATTGGCGTCGTGGATCACGACGACCCCAGGCCAGGGTCCGTCTCCCGTCGGTCTGGCCACCCAGGTGGGGACGTCGCCGAGGCGGCTCGGCAGGATCTGCTCAGGCATAGAGGACCCTCTCCATCATGAAAAGCGATAGCACTGCCGCCGTGGCGCTGACAAATGTGAGGAGTTTGGTGTCGCGGCCCAACCACGACATTTCGGTGACGGTCGACCACCGACGCGCCAGGCTCAGGGACCTGGTGCTCGGCCGGCAACCCGGCGAGAAGGGCGACGGCGCCCCCGGCAGTGGGTGATGTGGCGGATCCTGGTCCGCTCGCTTTGAATGTTCCGACCGCGTACATTTGCGCCCATGAGCAGGCCCAGCGTCCCTGAGCGAGCCGACGTGGTGGTCATCGGCGCGGGGATGGGCGGATTGACGGCGGCGGCGTTGCTCTCCAAGGCCGGCCTCGACGTGTGTGTGCTCGAGATGGACGCGCGCCCGGGGGGCTACCTCGCCGGGTTTCGGCGCAAGAAGTTCACCTTCGATTCCGCCATCCACTGGCTCAACCAGTGCGGGCCACGGGGCGGGGTCCGCAAGATCCTCGACTTCGTCGGACCGGGCGCGCCCGAGACACCGCCGCTGCGTCGGATCCGGCGCTACCGAGGGGACTCCTTCGACTACCTGCTCACCGAGAACCCCGACGCGCTGCGTGACGCGATGATCGCCGACCACCCGGACCAGGCGCAGGGGCTGCGGAAGTTTTTCAGCGGCGCCAAGACGATCGGGGCCGCGTTCGCGGACATGTCGCTCAACTCGCGGGCGATGGAGACCATGTCGATGATGGAGAAGGCCCGCTACGGCATGAAGATGACCCGGACCGGGCTGACCTTCGCCCGCTACGCCGGGAGGCAGACCGAGGCCGGGGTCGACAAGCTGTACTCGGCGCCGATCCTCAAGCGGATGTTTTGTTCGGAGCTGCGGCTCCTGTCTTGCCTGGTCCAGGTCGGCTGGGCCTACGAGGGCGACTATCAGATCCCTCCGGCCGGGGGCAGCCAGGCCTTCCCACGTTTCCTCAGCCGCGCGACCGAGAGCTTCGGGAGCCGGGTGATCTACAAGGCCAAGGTCGACAGGATCGTGCTCGACGGCAACAAGGTCGCCGGGGTCGAGGTCGTGGTCGGAATCCGCGAGCCCCAGCGCCACACCATCGCCTGCAAGTACGTGCTCGCGGCCTGCGACCTCGAGGCCGTCTACGAGCGCATGTTGCCCAAGGGCACGATCGATCCTGCGCTGCTCGAGAAGCTGCGCGAGGCCGACCTCTACGACTCGGCGCTGACGATCTCGCTCGGACTGTCGGCGCCCGCCCGAGAGCTGGGCTTCGACGAGGAGCTGATCATGCTGACCCGCGACGACGTCTCGCGGGTCGACCACAACGCTGGGGATCCCGAGAAGAGCGCGATCAATATCCTCGCGCCGTCTGTGCGCGACCCGACCATGGCGCCCGCCGGCAAGGGGACCCTGACGATCCTGGCGACGGCCAACATCGCCTACGCGGACAACTGGAAGACCGGGCCCAACTACGCGCGCGGCGAAGCCTACGAGGCGTTCAAGACCCAGTATGCCGACGTCATCCTCGATCGGGTGGCGGCCTCGCTCAGCCCTCGCCTGCGCGACTCGATCGAGCTGTGCGACATAGCGACGCCGATCACCCACCACCGCTATACGGGCAACCGGGGGGGGTCGCTGATGGGGGCTCGGCCGACCCGGGAGAACATGCGCCGCAAGATCGCCCACTACCTGACCTCGGTCGACAACCTGCTGCTCGCGGGGCACTGGGCCGAGTACGGGGGGGGGGTGCCGGTCGCCGTCCGGGCCGGCTCGAACAGCGCGCTCTTGGTGCTCCAGCGCGAGCGGCCGGCGGCCTACGAGATCCTGCGCGATGTACTCGACGGCCGGCGGGCTCCAGACGATGTCGACCCCGAGTGCTTCCAGACCCTCGTGGCTCCCCTCTAGGGAGGTGTCCGAGGCACCTCACTGTGGGCTGCGAGCGCCGGGAGCGACCTCGGTCGAGTCTGCGTGATAGGCGCGAAAATTAAAGTGAGCCCATTCGTGATCACGACGGCGCGAGCTCGGACGAAGGGGCATGCGAAAATTACCTGGACCCACCCGCGCCTCCCTCGTCGTCTCCAGCCTGAGCCTCGCGGTGTTGTGTGCGGCCAGCGCTTGTGTCCTCGATTTCGGCGGTGACGCCGGTGACGACGAGGTCGGAGACAGCGGCGAGAGCGGGAGCGAGGGGGAGAGCGCGGGCGACACGGCCAACGGGGACTGCGAGCTCGTGACCCAGGCCGAGGTCGACGTCGACCTGACCCTCGGGGCGGGCTGCTACCGGGTCGACGACCTGCTGTCGCTCGAGACCAGCACGCTGACGCTCGAGCCGGGGGCGATCCTCTACTTTGGAGAGTACGCCGGGTTCGCGGTCGCCAACGGGGTGCTGGTCTCCAAGGGCAGCGCCGAGTCGCCGGTCGAGCTGCGGGCGGCCAACGGCGAGTCTGGGGGCTGGGCTGGGCTCTACTTTCTGGGCGCGAGCAGCTCGTCGAACCTGGTCGAGCACACACTCTTGACCCAAGGGGGGATCGGGGGCTCGCCGGCCCTGAGCGTGGAGTGGGGCTCCCGGGTGAGCGTGCGGAATTCGACCTTCTCGGACAACGCCGGGCGGGCGATCTTGGGCTCGAGCGACAGCCAGCTGAGCGTCTCGGGAACCAGCTTCGTCGACAACGTCGCGGTCGGGGCGGTGGGGCTCGGGAGCGTGGCCGGATTCGCCGCCGACAACAGCTTCACGGGCAATGATCTCGAGGTCCTCGAGCTCGTTGGCAGCGTCCTGAATGAAGACGCGACCTGGGTGGAGCTGGGCATCCCGGCTCGCTTCCTGAACACCACGGTCGACATCGAGGCGGACTGGATCCTCGAGCCGGGCGTGGACCTGGAGATGCCCCAGGACATGATGCTGCGGGTCGGCAGCGAGGGCACGATCCACGCCGAGGGCAGCGCGGGCGCACCCGTGTGGCTGCGCGGCGTTCAGGACGAGGTCGGCTACTGGCGGGGCCTGTCGGTGGACAGCAAGTCGAGCGCCAACTTGCTGGCCCACGTCGAGCTGCGCAATGGGGGCAGCGATCGGTGGAACGGCAACAGCGACTCGATCGGCGCGATCTGGTTGACCTCGAACGGCAAGCTCGAGGTCCGGGACTCGAGCTTGAGCGCGAGTGGCTGGTACGCCCTCATCGCCACGCCGGGCGCGGATATCGAGGGCTTCGCCGGCAACGACATCCACGACAACGTGCGGGCCCTGAACGTGTCGGGGGACGCCGCCTCGCAGGTCGAGGCGAGCAACAGCTTCTCGGCCAACAGCGATGAGAACGTGGTCCGAGTCGGGCTCAACTCGGAGACCAAGGTGAACCTGTCCGGGGAGTGGGCGGCGCTGGAGGTGCCCTTCTTCCTCTCCAACCGGCTGCGCATCAACAACGATCTGAGCCTGGCGGCGGGCGCCCACGTCCAGGTCGCTCAAGACGTCGAGATCTTGGTCGCCCCCGAGGCCAGCTTGGGCGCGGCCGGGACGGCGGGAGACCAGGTGATCATCGAGGGCCGAGAGGACATCGCGGGCTACTGGCGGGGGATCAACTACGCGTCCACGAGCGCCGACAACCTGCTGAGCTACACGCAGCTGCGCAACGCGGGCTCGGACGAGTGGGCGGGGCCGGACAGCAAGGCGTCGCTCTACATCGGTAAGCTCTCCCACGACGGCAGCGCGACCTTGTCCAACGTGACCCTCGGCAACAGCGACGGCTACGCGGTATTGATCCGGGAAGGGAGCAGCATCAGCTGCTCGTCCACGACCTTCGAGGACGTCGAGAAGCCCTCGGTCTCCGGTCCCGGGATCTGCAACTAGCCGCCTGTTGATGGCTCGTCGACTTCGGGCTCGCCGTCGAGGCGCTCGAGGTCGGCGGCCCGCTTGCCCTGAATCGAGGCGAGCCATCGATCGAAGTTCCCGAGCGTCGAGCGGCGTAGATCGGGTTGCTCGGCGAGGCTCTCGACGAGCTCTCGCAGCTGCTCTCTCCCCCGGCGCAGGCGGCTGCGGACCGTGCCGTGGGAGAGCTCCAAGACCACCGCGATATCCCGGCTCAAGAGCCCCTCCCAGTAGAACAGCTCGAGCGCGATCTGAAGCTCGAGGGGGAGGCGGCGAAGGGCCCGCAAGAGCAGGGCCTGCTCCTGGTTCTCGACCACGATCTGGGTGGGCGAGCACTCGAGGCCGGCGACCCGCGAGGCATGAAACTCCTCGCCGGCGTCTTTGGGGGCCCATCGGTCCCGGTACTTGAGCAAGATCTTTCTTGCGATGCCGAACAAGAACGTGCGAAAGGACGAGTCTCCCCTGAACCGGTCTTTGGCGCCGAGACAAGCCAAAAAAGTCTCTTGAACGAGATCATCGACATCGCGCGGGACCTTGTTGCAAAAGAAGCGGTAGACCGCTTCGAAGTGACGCTCGAAGAGCAGCTCGCCGGCTTGGGGGTCGCCACCTTGCCACGCGTCGAGCAGGGCGAGGTCCGTGGCGGTCGTGCTGGAGGGGCTCGGGGCCAAGGGCGAGATCATCGAGTCGGAGGGGGTCGAAGGCAAGCGACATGGACACTGCGAGCGGAGCGCAGAAGGTGAGGGGAGACTCGGTCGAGGGGGGCTTGAGCCCCCAGAAACTCAGCGGTGCGCGCGTCGACCTCGGGGCGATCGAGGTCCGTATGGCGCGCCACAAGGCCCGGGCGCGCCTCTTTGGTACGCCGCTCACGGCGACCCGACTGGGCCGCTTCGAGCTTCGTGAGCGGATTGGCGCGGGGGGCATGGGGGTGGTCTACGAGGCCCACGACCCCCAGCTCGACCGCCGGGTAGCGATCAAGGTGCTGCGCACCGACACGGGGCTGGTCGGCTCTGCGCGCGGGTCGGTCCTGAGTCGGTCGTCGCTGCGTGAACTCCACGCGGAGGCCCAGGCCATGGCCCGCCTCTCCCATCCGAACGTGGTCACGGTCTTCGATGTCGGCGAGGTCGACGGGCGGGTCTATATCGCCATGGAGTACGTGCCTCCGCCGACCTTGAGGGGGTGGCTGGAGGCCGGTGCCCACCCGGTCGAGGCGGTGGTCGCGGTGTTCACACAGGCCGGTGCGGGGCTGGCCGCGGCACACCTCGCGGGTTTGGTGCACCGGGACTTCAAGCCCGAGAACGTGGTCGTGCCCCCCGACGGTCCGGTGCGGGTCATGGACTTCGGGCTCGCCCGCGAGCTGGTCGAGGGCGCGACACAAGAGGGGAGCCCGGCGTCGGCGAGCGGGAGCTTCACGGCCACCCGGATCGCCGGCACGCCCAACTACATGGCGCCAGAGCAGCTGCGCGGTCGAGCCCTCGACGCCCGCAGCGATCAGTGGTCGTTCTGCGTGACCTTGTACGAGGCGCTCTATGGCCGTCGACCCTTCTCGCCGGCCGAGCTGCGCGAGGGGCCCCCGAGCCTCGTTCTGCCCCGGGAGGGTCGGGAGGGGGGGGCGATCCCCGAGCGTGTGTCGAGGGTCCTGCGGCGTGGCTTGGCGTTCGCACCCCGAGATCGATATGTGTCGATGGGGGCGCTCTTGGACGAGCTCCGGTCGCCCCCCCGCGAGGGTCTGCGCCGGTCGATGCTGACCTCGGTGGCGCTCGTGGTGTTGACTGTGGTGGTGGGTCTGGCTGCGGGGGCGGTGATCTTGCGACGGTCGTCATCGGTGGTGAGCGGGCCGACCTGCACACCGCAGCGCGAGCGTGTGGCCGCGGTCTGGGATGGGTCGCAAGCCGAGGCCCTGCGTGCCCACTTCGGGCGCGTCGGGTCGAGCCACGCGGACGCGACGGCCGAGCGTGTGATCGCAATTTTCGGGGCCTACGAGGTGGCGTGGTTGACCGCCCAGGAGTCGGCCTGTCACCTGGCGAGCAGGGAGTGGGGGACGCGGGAGTGGGCCGCCCAGATGTGGGCGAGTGAGCGATCGCGGAGCGGGGGCCGGGTCCAGGCCCGAGAGGCCTGTCTCGAAGATCGCTTGAGCTCGTGGGCAGACACGCGGGAGCTGCTGCTGGGTGTGGGTGGAGATGGAGCCGGAGACAGAGCCGGGGAGCTCGGGCCTGCGCCGGCGACGGTCGACCGTGCGGTCTCGCTGGCGCTGGGCCTGCCCTCGGTCGCCGACTGCGAGTGGCCGGAGCGGACTCGGGGCCCACAGCGGGCGATCGCGCCCGAGCTGCGCCGTCGTCTCGACCGTCACGCCGGGAGGGTTCGAGCCCGTGTCGATGCGCGTCAGCTCGACGCCGCCGACGAGGCCCTGGCTGCGGCCCGGGTCGAGCTGAGGTCCACGGCCTCGCGGTCCATGGCCCCGACGGGGGGGATGTCGACGCTGATGCACCCGGAGGTCGAGGCGGTCTTGGCGGGCCTCGAGGCGGAGCTAGCGGTCGTGCGCGCCGAGCCGGAGCGGGCGCTCGAACAGCTGGACTACATGATCGAGCAGGCCAGCGCGGGCGGCCTCGTACACTTGGTGGCGGAGGCCGCCGTGATGCAGGCCGAGGTCGAGGCCAACCTCCGCGCGGACGCGAAGGCGGCCCGAGTTCTGGTTCGTGTGGCCAAGGTGGCGTTGGCGACCGCAGCGGCGAGCCCCGAGTTGCGCGGCGAGCTCGAGCTCGTGCAGGCCCGGGTCGAGTATGACGGCGGCCACTTCGAAGCCGGCCGGGCCGCCAGCGAGGCGGCCATCGAGCACTTCGAGCGCGCCGGTGACCGGGGGCGCCTCGAACTCGCGGGCGGCCTGACCATGCTCGCTATGCAGATCTTTGCGGTCGGGGACTACGACCACGCTCGGGTCTTGGCCGAGCGGGCCGAGTCGCTGCAGCGCGAGCTCCTGGGTGAGCATCACCCGGCGCTCGCTAACACGGAGATGGTGATGGGGGCCCTCGAGCTCGTCGAGGGGCGGGGGGCGGAGGCGGCGGTGCGGTTTCGTCGCGCGGCGAGTTTGCGGCGCGAGAGCCTGGGGCCGGACCACCCCCGCTATGGGCAGGTGCTGCTCAACCTCGGCAACGCCTACCTCGAGATGGGAGACCCGGCGGGCGCCCTGGTCGAGTACAGCCGGGCGCTAGCGATCTTCGATGCGGCGCTCGGTGAGGACGACCCGCGCCGCATCGCTTGCCTCATGAACCTGGGCGCGAGCAAGCTCGAACTGGGTGACATCGAGGGCGCCGAGCAAGCCTTCCGAGAGGTCATCGAGCGCAGCCGCGCGAAGGGGGACGCCGGGGCCGTGGCGCTGGCCAATGCGACCGGCAACCTGGCTCGCTGCTTGGGCCAACGCGGGCGCTTCCAAGACGCCCAGACGACCTATGAAGAGTCGCTCGCTCTGCGTGAGGTCCTGTTCGGCGAGGATCATCCCAAGACCGCGGTGCTCTGTGACGACCTGGGCCGCTTCTTTGTGGGTCGGGGGGAGATCGAGCGGGGGGCACTGTTGATCGAGCGCGGCCACCGGATTCGTCTGGCCCGCCTGGGCCCGAATCACCCCATGGTCGCGCGCAGTGAGATCAGCATGGGGCTGGTGGCGCTGGCTCGGGGACAGCACACCCTCGCCGTGCAGTCCTTCGAGCGCGCCCTGGAGATCAATGAAGGGGGGAGCCGGTCCGAGCTGCGGGGTGACGCCCGTTGGAATCTGGCTCGGGCGAAGATCGGGCGCGGAGATCCGGGCGACTTCGAGGCTGCCCGCGAGGGCCTCCTGCGCAGCCGGGGAGAGCTGCGCGGGAGCATCTACGAGCCCGAGATGCTCCGTTGGTGCGCGGGGCAGTCCCGGCGTGGGGGAGCCTCGCCCTGCCGGTGATGCGACAGGCCAGTCGGCCTCCCCGCCCGACGATGCGCCTTCAAACCAATCGCAGCCCGCGGTGAAACCCCTCACGACGCCTCGCTTGGCCCTTCCGCCGAGGGCCGTGTTGTCGAAACTTGCGGTACGCACGGTACAGCGGCGTTTCAGCGCCTCGCCCTCGACGAAAAATCCTTGTGGCGATCGGGGACGACCGGGCAGTCTACGAACTACAGTTGGACAATAAGTGGTCGGTGAAGCTCAGGCTAGAGTGGCAACCTCGCTCCTTCGACCCCAAACTAGGGTCGTTGCTCGTCGGAGATGAGGGGTACTACGCCGTCTTGGGCAGGTAGACCTCTGGTCGACGTCGCCCCGCAAACGGGGGAAGGCGTCGAGGCTTGCTCAGCGCGTAGGAGGGCTGCTGGACCCGATGGGAAAGAAAGATCGGTTTTTGCTGCGTGGCCGTGCTCGTGCTCAGCACACGGCCTCCCGAACCATCCTGCGCGAGCTGACCCCGATGGGTTCTGCCGCGGGCTGCTATCTCGACTCGAGCAGCTCGGCCAGGTCTTCGAGGCGTCGACGCAGGGCGTCGCGGGTGGCTCGAAACTGGGCGAGGCGAGCGTCGTCGAGCGAGTCGGGGCCGGGATTGCGGTCGGGGTCACGGTCGGGGTCGGGCATCGGCCAGTGCAGGCGCTGCGCCCGGCCCAGGAACAGGGGACAGACCTCCTCGGCGCAGAGGGTGATCACCAGGTCGACGCTGTCCGGGTCGACCTCTCCGACTGCGGTCGAGCGCTGGCCGCGAATGTCGAGGCCGAGCTCGTCCATGACCGCGATCGCGGAGGGGTTGACCCGGGAGGGCTTCGAACCCGCCGAGGCCACGCATACGGCCGCACCGAAGCGCGCCCGAGCCAGGCCCTCGGCCAACTGGGAGCGCGCCGAGTTGGCGACACACAGAAACAACAGACCGGGGACGTTGGGCTGGGCCACGAGGAGCTCCGACTTCGGTGGTCAGTCGTCGGTCGAGACCAGCCCGCGCTCGACGATCCAGCGGGTCAAGGCCGCGCGCGAGCTGATGTTGAGGCGGCCGTAGATGTGGTCGAGGTGGCTGGTCACGGTCCGGGGGCTGATCCCGAGGCGCCCGGCGACCTCGGCGTTGGTCAGCCCATCGGCGACCAGCTGACTGACCTGGAGTTGGCGCGCGCTCAGGGGCAGATCCTCGAGCTCGAGTTTGGGCCTGTGATCGAGTTGGGGCTTGGGCTCGAGTTGGGGCTTGGGCTCGAGTTGGGGCTTGGGCTCGAGTTGGGGCTTGTGGTCGAGGATGTGGGTGGTGTCTGCGTCGAGGCGTTTGGGTGTTCTCGGGTGCAGGGGGGGGGTGCTGGGCAGGAGGACCACCCCCTCGGCCATCTGGTTGGCGGTCAGGCGGGTCAGGCGGAGGCAGGCGTCTGGACCGAGGCTGATCTCGTCGCCGTCGTCGAGTTGGACGCGCTCGACCTTGGCACCGTTGATCAGCATGCCGTTGGTCGAACGCATGTCGACGGCCTCGACCCGGCCGTCGGGGTCGATCGTGAGCTTGACGTGGCGGCGAGAGACGCCCGGGTCATCGATGAGGATCTCGACCCCCTGCATGCGCCCGATGACCATGGCGCGCTTGTCGAGCGGAAACAGGCGACCTCGAGCGCTGCCCCCGATGGCCTCTAGACAGGGCTTGCGCGAGTCGGTGTCGGTCTGGGGCTCGGGTTGCACGCGCGCACAGCCTACCAAGACCCGGCTCCAGATGTTGGATTGCGGGCGGGGCCGAGTGTATGACCCCTGCGATGGTCCTAGCGAGCTCCGTCTGCGCTCTCGTGGCGCTCGTGTGGTCGGCGGTCTTGGCGTGGCTGGCGATCGGGGCACTGATCCGTCGTCGGCAGTTGCAGCGCCGGTTCTCGGCCCAGCCTGTGCGCTCTCAAGTGGGCCGTAGTGTCCTCTTGGTGCGTCCCTGTGCCGGCGTCGATCCGGGCTTGCTCGACAATCTTTTGTCCTTTGCCGAGCTCCGTACCCAGGCCGACCTTAGCCTGGTCATGACCGTCGACGACCCGGGGGATCCGGCGCTCCCGATCGTCGAACAGGCGGCCGCACAGCTGTGTGAGCGGGGCCTCGACGCGAGCGTCGAAGTCCACCCGCCGACCGGCCCGAACCGCAAGGCGAGCCTGCTCGCGGGGGTGCTCGGGGGAGAGCGTGGCCGGGCCGCACAGCTGTGGGTCAACGTCGACAGCAACGTCGATCTCGCGGGCTACGAACTCGACGCTCTGCTCGGTGCCCTGAAGTCCGACTCCGGCCCCGGTCGACTGGGCGCGGTCTGGGCTCCCTGGTCGGAGCTGCGCGAGGGCGAGGGGCTGGGTGCCCGGGCCTCGGAGGCCGTGCTCGGCGGGGCGCTCACGGCCCTGCCGCTGCTGTGTGGGATCTATCCGGGCGGGTTCACGGGCAAGGTCTGGGCCGCGCGCCCCGAGGCGGTCGCCGACGCCGGTGGCCTGGCCAGGTTGGTCGACTACCTCGGCGAGGACTTCGAGATGTCCTCGCGCCTGCGGGCCGCGGGCTGGGGCACGGAAGTCGCCCCCGTATTTGTCCACTCTCGGGGTGGGAGCCCGAGCCTCGACAGCGTGATCGAGCGTTTCTCCCGGTGGATGCTCGTGGTTCGGACCCAGCGGGCCGCGCTCATGCCGAGCTATCTGCTGCTGTTCTTCGCCACGCCGCTGGTGCTGGTGCTCGCGGGTCTCGGGGCCTATGGCCGGCCCACGCTGGCGCTGGTGGCCGTGGGCCTGGCGGTGTTCGCCCGGGCGCTGATCACCCTCGGCGCCCGCCACTGGTCTCGGCGCCGCGGCTTCTTGGGAGCCTGGATCGACGCCCCCCTGTCCGATCTGGTGCTGCTGCTGGCGTGGGTTCGGGCCATGGGTTCGCGCGAGGTCGAGTGGCGAGGGCACAGGTTGCGGGTCGGTCGAGATGGGCGGCTCCTACCCATGCTCAGCGAAGCGAGCGCAGCCGCAGGGAACGAAAACGAAAACGACAACGAGAGCTGACCGCTGTGCGCTCACTCGGACTCGGACTTGGACTCGGACTCGGCGAGCAGACGCACGCGGACTGGAATGTCGAAGAACAGGCCGCCCGCGCCCATGTCCGTCTCCTCCGGCGAGCTCAACCAGTTGATGTTGCGTCCCTCGGGGCTGAGCTTGTTCCACCAGACGCTCGGGGCGGCGACCGTGCCGGGGACCAGCGTGTCCTCGACCCGGGCCCGGAGCCGAACGCCGCCGCGATGGTTTTCGACCCACACCCAGTCGCCGGCCTCGATGCCCCGCTCGCGCGCGTCGCTCGGGTGCAAGAGCAAGCTGGGCTCTCGCTCCCGGCGGGCGAATTTCTCGATGTTCACGAAGCTCGAGTTGAGGAAGGAGTGGGCGGGCGGGGTGATGCAGTGGAGCTCACCCGGAGCCCGGGTCTCGGCTGAGGCCTCTGGCGGGAGGTAGGTCGGCAGGGGGTCGTAGCCGTCTGCGGCCATGGTCGCGCTGAACAACTCGCAGCGCCCGCTCGGGGTCGGGAAGTCGCCGTGGGCGAAGGGCAGGTAGGGCGCGGGGAGGTTCAGGCGCGCGTACCCATCTCGGAGCAGGCGGGCCCAGGTCACCCCCTCCATGCTCGGGTCGCGCTGGGTATCGACGAAGGCCTCGAGGATCTCGAGGTCGGACTCGCGAAAACAGGGCTCCTCGAACCCCATGGCCTGGGCCAGGCGCCGGAAGATCTCGCTGTTGGGCAGGCTCTCGCCCACGGGTGGGATCGCGGGTCGGTTGAGGCCCATGTAGAGGTGTCCGTAGGGCTTGACGATGTCCCAGTGTTCGAGCTGGGTGGTCGCCGGGAGCAGGATATCGGCGTAGTCCGCCGTGTCGGTGGCGAAGTGCTCGAGGACCACGGTGAACAGGTCCTCGCGGCGCAGACCCTCGAGCACTGCGCCCTGGTCTGGAGCGACCGCGGCCGGGTTGCAGTTGTAGACGAAGAGGGCGTGGACCGGCGGCCCGGCCTCGGTCGGATCGGGGCTCCGATCGATGGGTCGCTCGCGCAGGTGGGCCTGGGCGAGGACCCGTGGGTCCACGCTCAGGGCCTGGCCGAGCCGGTTCATGTTGAGGGTCCGGGGCTCTCGCTCGCCGAGCAGGTCGGGGCGATGGACGGCGTCCGTGTCGAGGTGAAAGCTGCCCGAGTTGCTCAGCACGATGCCGCCGCCGCGCTGCCTCCACGCGCCGGTCAGGGCCGGGAGACAGGCGATGGTCCGCGCAGCCATGCCCCCGCCGCGGTGGCGCTGCAGGCCGTAGTTGATGCGGATCGCCGCGGGTGTCTGCTCGGTGTAGCTGCGGGCGAGGGCGCTGATCCTGGACGCCGGGATACCGGTGACCTCGGCGGCCCGACTCGGGGGCCACTGGGCGACCCGCTCGCGCAGGCCCTCGAAACCCAGGGTCCCGGTTTCGATGTAGGCGTGGTCGAGCCGATCTTCGGCCACCAAGACGTGCATGAGCCCCAGGGCCAAGGCTGCGTCGGTGCCCGGACGGATCGGGATCCACTCGTCGGCGGCCCGGGCCGTGCGGGTACGCAGGGGGTCGATGACGATCACCTTGGCGGCCTGGGGACCCTTGCGCGCGCGCTGGATCAGGGGCCAAAGGTGCATGTTGCTGGTCAAGGTGTTGGTGCCCCACAGCAGGATCAGCTTGGCGTGGGCGAAGTCCTCCGGGTCCATGCCCATGTTTCGACCGAGGGTGTAGGCGACCCCTTGGCTGCCCGCTGCGGCGCAGATGGTCCGGCCCAGGCGGCTGGCCCCGAGGCGATGAAAGAAGCGCTGGGCCATGGCCTCGCCCTGGACCAGACCCATGGTCCCGCCGTAGCTGTACTGGAGCACGGTCTCGGGGCCGTGGCGCTCGACCGCGGCTCGGGTGCGCTCGCCGATCTCGGCGATGGCCTGGGCCCAGCTGATCGCCTCGAAGCGGCCCTCACCCTTGGCCCCCACCCGGCGCAAGGGCTGGCGCAGGCGCTCGGCGTGGTAGGTGCGCAGGAGGTAGTTGTCGACCTTGGCGCAGAGCTTGCCCTGGGTGATGGGGTGCTCGGGGTGACCCCAGATATCGACCGCCCGCTCGGTCTCGACGTCGACCGCGACCTCCCAGGCACAGGTGTCGGGGCAGTCGTGGGGGCACACACCCGTGACCACGCGGAACTGAGGATCTGTGCGGTATCGAGACCGGCTCACATGGAAATGCTACCCACCCCGCGGCGTGGTTTCCACGCCCGAGGCCGGCGTGGTTTTGTGGGCCCTCGGACGGCCTCTGGGCGCGGTCGGGTTGACCCTTTGGTCAGGCTCGAAGCGACCTTGGGGGAGGTCGAAGCGGCGTCTCGGCATCTCGCGTTAACAAAAAAACAGGTCGAGGAGGGGGCACCGGGCTCGACTCGGCTGCGTGTTTCGGCCGGGTGTTCGGCTGCGGGGTCGGGGCGATCGATGGCCGTAGAAACGTGGGCACTCGTGCTCTAGAGTGCGGCGGTGATGACTTTGATTGGACTTCATCGAGACTCTCGCGGCCTCCTCCGCGTCGCCGCGCCCACGCTCTTGGCCCTGGGCCTGCTCGGTGCGTGTTCGACTCCTCCCGAGGAGGAGGGGACAGGTGGAACGGACACGGAGACGGAGACCGAGACGGAGACCGACGAGGAAGTCGGGACCACGGAGACGGAGACCGAGACGGAGACCACGGAGACCGAGACCGGCTCCGTGTGTGGCGACGAGGTCGCGGACGAGGGGGAGGACTGCGACGGCGCAGACCTGGCCGCCGCGACCTGCGAGAGCCTCGGGTTCTTCGGTGGTGATCTGGCCTGCAACGCGGACTGCACCTTCGACGAGGCGGGGTGCCAGGTCGATCCGATCTGTGGCAACGACGTGGTCGAGGGCGACGAGGTCTGTGACGGCGTCGACGTGGGCGGCCTGACCTGCATGGACATCGAGGACGGCGACTTTGTCGGCGGCGAGCTGTCTTGCACCGAGGCCTGTGACGAGATCGTCGACCTCGCCTGCCTGTCGCCCGGAGAGGGCGGTATGTGTGATTTCAACTCCGACTGTCCCGAGGAGGCGCCAGCCTGTGTCCAGGAGACGTGCTGGAACGGGTCCGAGGGCGACCCTTGTGAATTCGGCTCCCAGTGTGTGAACAGCTGCGTCGAGAACATCTGCTACGACGGCAGCGAGGGCGATCCCTGCAACTCGGACAACGATTGCTCGGAGGCCGCGCCGGCGTGCGCGCTCGGGGCCTGTCACGACGGCAGCCTCGGCGACCCCTGCGAGTTCGACAACGACTGCAACGACGAGGAGGCGCCCTTTTGTGTCGACCTCCAGTGCTGGGCCGGGCTCGAGGGCGACGCCTGCGAGTTCGACAGTGACTGCGCCATGGTCTCGCCCTACTGCGTCGACGACATCTGTCACGACGGGACCTTGGGCGACCCCTGCGGATCGAACGGAGACTGCGCTGCAGAGGCGCCGTTTTGTTCGGACCTCGGGGACGACTGCCAGACCGGTGAGCCCGGCTCGCCCTGCGCGGTCAACAGCGACTGCATCGCCAACTGCGACCTCGACATGAACATCTGCGAGTAGCCCCGAGGGACCCCGAAATCAGGGGCCGCTCGCGGCGGGGCAGGAGCCCTTCGCGCACAGCCGGATCGTCCTTCAGGGCGGTCCGGCTGTATATTTAAGGGGTGCTAGAGTCGGCGCTTGACCACGCCCAGCGACGCCCTCACGCCCTGTGTCCCCCGCCTGCTGGTCGGCGGGCTGCTGTCGATGGCGAGCGTGCTGGCCTGCGCCGACGACAGCGGCCAGGACGATTCCCCAGACACCGAGACCGGAGCGCAGACCGAGACCGGTGGCTCGGAGACCGGCGGCTCGGAGGTGGGAGAGGACACGGAGACCGACACGGGCGTGGAGGTGCCGGCCCTGCAGCTGTGTCACAGCGATCCGCCCGTGGGCGCGAGCCTGGCCCCTGCGCTGCCGACCTACGGCGGTCCTGGGGTCTGCCCGACCCTCGAGACCGGCGACGTCTTCAACGTCATGGAGACCTCCACCGGGCCGCGGCGCTTTTATGTGGTCACCCCCGCCGACTACCAGGCCGGCGAGAAGCTGCCGCTGATGTTCATGTATCACTGGCTCGGCGGTGAGCCCGACGACTTCTACGATCGGGCCGAGATCCAGTACGCGGTCGACTACTACGGCTTCATCGCCCTGATCCCCGAGGGCCGGACCAGCGAGCAGGACGTGCCCTTTCGCTGGCCGTTCAGCGTCGCCGACGACGAGGCCCGCATGGAGGAGGAGTACGCCTTCCACGACGACATGCTGGCCTGCGCCCACGAGCAGTTCGGGGTCGACAAGGAGTGTGTCTCGACCATGGGCGTGAGCGCGGGCGCCCTGTGGTCGGCGATGTTGGCCAGCCGCCACGGTGAGCACCTGTCGAGCTTCATCTCCCTGTCGGGGGGCACGGGCGGTGAGTTCGTGAAGTCGTGGCAGACCGCGGCCCACCGCATGCCCGCCATGGTGTTGTGGGGCGGACCGAGCGACGTGTGTCTGGGGGTCGACTTCGAGGTCGAGTCGACCAACTTGGAGGCCGAGCTCGAGGCCGACAACCACTTCCTGGTCGAGTGTGTGCACAACTGCACCCACGCCACGCCGCCTTTCGGGGGCGCCGATCCGGCCCTGCCGACCTACGCCCCGACCTGGGAGTTCTTCCTCGATCACCCCTACTGGCTCGAGGACGGGCAGTCGCCCTACCCCGACTATGTCGCGGCGATGGGCGGCCTGCCCCCGGCCTGGCCACAGTGGTGCAGCATCGGGGCTGGGAACGCTCAGATCCGCCAGGGGGAGTGCGGCGGCTCCGAGTGCTGAGTTTGGTCGGGCTCTGGTAGCGGTCTTGGATCAGGTGCAGGTCCCGCCGCTGCAGGTCCCGCTCATACACAGCCAAGCGAATAGCTGGGTGCAGCCGTCCCCTTCGCTTCCATCCCAACATTGTCCGCCGCTACAGTAGAGACCCTCATCACAGGAGAAGGGGATACAAGGCTCACCCTCGCCCACGGGAGGACAGTTCGAGTCGTTGAACTGGCAGTCGCCCGTACAGCTGAGGTCACCCACACCGAGGCCGATGTCCTCGCAGTGTTGACCACCCAAGTCGGGCCCATCGCAGACTTCGTCGCCCTCGATGACATCGTTCCCGCAGATCGAGTCGGCACACCCCGAGGTGTCGAAGGCGCATCCCGAACAGGCGAGCGAACCCTCGAGGAAGCCGAGCCCGGTACAGCTTTGGCCGTCGAGCGCCGCCCCGTCGCACTCTTCATCCTCATCGACGACGCCGTCGCCACAGACCGGGCCCGTGTCGCTGGTCGAGGTCGTATCGCCGGTGGTGGAGGTCGAGTCACCGGTCGAGGTCGAGTCACCGGTCGTCGAACCCTCGGTGGAGGTCGTGTCGCCCTCGCTGCTGCCTCCGTCGGCGTCGCCCGTCTCGCCGACGTCGCCGCTCGAGTCCGAGCCTGCGTCCGAGCCGCCCATGGTCTCTCCGTCTCCGAAGGTCGATGAGCCGAGCCCACCAGTCGCCGGCGAACAGGCGATCAGTGCGACCGCGGAGAGACTCGATGCAAGCGCGCTCAGGCTTCGTCGTTCCACTTCGCCATGGAAACGCAGGGCGTCGCGAAGATCCAGGAATTACTCACCCAGCGGTGTTCGCACGGGGGCAGCCTGGCCTGTCCATTTGGACGCTGGCAGCCTCCGGCGACCTCGGGTTTGAAGGCGCGCCGTTAGGAACCGGAGGCCGTGCCCTCGCTTGCTCTCCCCGACGGCTGGGCGCATTCTTGGCCCTCGACGGTCTCCCGGACACCCCGTCCTCGGACCCAGGCCCCGAGCCCACCCCCCACGCCCACCCCCCACACCAGATGGATCTCGGCTTCTTCTTCACCAAAGGCGGCCCACTCATGTGGGCCATCCTGGGCTCGGCGGTGGTCGGCTTGTCTGTGTTCTTCGAGCGGCTGTACTCGCTCCAGCGCCCCAAGATCCTGCCGCGGGCCTTCGTCGACCGAATCCGCGCCATGGTCGCCAAGGGCCAGACCCGGGAGGCGCAGCTCCTGTGTGAGGAGAACAACTCGAGCATTGCGCGCATGTTGGTGGCGAGCCTCAAAGCCTACGCCATCGGCAAGAGCCGATCCGAGATCAAAGAGGCCGTCGAAGAGGTCGGCGGGCGCGAGGTCGCGCACCTCGACAAGAACGTCGAGATCATCGGGACCGTAGCCTCGATCTCCCCGCTCCTGGGCCTGCTCGGCACCGTGATCGGCATGATCGAGGTGTTCCAGCGCTTCGTCGAGGCTTACGCCGAGGGCCAGGCGACCCCCGACGTGTTTGCTGCGGGCATCTGGACGGCGCTGGTGACCACGGCCTACGGCCTGACCGTGGCCATCCCCATGCTCGTGATCTACAAATTCCTCCAGAGCCGAAACGATCGCCTGATCGTCGAGATGGAGGAGGACGCGCTGGGGATCGTCGATCTGCTCGACGAAGCGAAACGCCGGGCCGAGCGCGAGGATGGCGAGGAGTGAGCCTGCTCAGTCGGGGTCAGGGCCACCGCCACCGTCGTCGCCAGGGTCAAGGCGCGATCATCGAGATGACCCCGCTGATCGACATCACCTTTCAGCTCCTGATCTTCTTCTTGCTGACCGCGACCTTCCAAGAAAACTCGTCCATCGATGTGGATCTGGCCCGGGCCAAGAACCAGCAAAAGGCGGACAAGCGCGACGCCGTGGTGGTCTCGATCAGCTCGACCGGCGCGTTCGAGGTCGACAAGATCTTGGTCGAGGCCGGGGGTCTCGAGAGCTACCTCTGCAGCCAGGCGAAGGCGGGGCGCACGACCTTGCATGTCCGCGCTGATCGAGACAGCAAGCACGAGGACCTGGTTGAAGCCATGGATCTGGCCAAGGCCTGCGGGTTCGAGAAGCTCGGCATCCTGCACCAAAACTGAGCGCTGCCCTGCGGTGTGGGGCGGGCGGAATCGACCCGCTGAATTCGAGGTGGGTGAAGCAGGTGAAAAAGTCTGAGCCTTTCCAGGCTCGGGGCGACACTCACAACTCAAGGGGCACGAGGCGGTGACGCCCTCGACTGACACGTGATGCAACCTTTCTTCAGCACGGCGACCCAGAGCCTGTGGGACACTCTGCGCCCCGGTGTCGACATGAGCTCACGCCCCTTCTCCTCCGCCTCTGCGACGAGCCCAGCCCTGGGGCCGACGGCGCTCGCAGCGACGGACGGAAGTGAGCGCCCGGCCTCGCACTTGGCCGACAGGCTGCGGCGCGGAGACCCGGCTGCCGTCGCCGAGCTCTTCGATCGCTACGCGGCCCACGTCGAGCGAGTGCTGCTGCGGACGATCGGTCGGGACGCGGAGAGCGAGGACATGGTCCAAGACGTGTTCTTGGCGGCACACCGCAGCGGCGCGGGCTACCAGGGGACCGACGCCCAACTCAGGGCCTGGGTCAGCCGCATCGCCGTGTTCACGGCCCGCGCGTATCTGCGCAAGCGCCAGCAGCGAGGGCGGGTGCGCTCGGCCGATCCCCAGCGCCTGCCCGAGCAGATCTCCAAGGAGCCGAGCCCCGACCTCCACGAGGCCCTGCGCAGGACCTACCAGGTTCTGGACCAGATGAGCCCCACGCTGCGGATCCCCCTCGCCCTGCGCGAGATCGAGCGCATGGAGCTGACCGAGATCGCGGCGAGCTGCGGCTGTTCTCTGTCGACCATCAAGCGCAGGCTCCAGCGCGCACGCAGGATCTTCGATCGTCTGGCCAAGCGCGACCCCCTGCTGTGCGACTGGGTTCAGGAGTCGCGGCGATGACCGAGACCCGATCGCAAACCCGATCGCGGGCGGGCTTGTTCGCGGCAGTCCGCCGTGACCAGGACACACACGTTCAGCTCGGTGCTCCGGGCGCTCACGCCCGGGCCCGGGCCCGCCTGCTTCAGGCTCTCGACGATGTCCCGGCCTCCGTGCCGTTGCCGCGTCCGCGCCGAGGTCTGTGGATCGGGGGCGGACTCGGACTCGGATTCGTTGCGGCGGTGGTCTGTCTCTGCCTCCTGTTCTTCCCGAGCTCGAGCCCAAGCGAGAAGGGCGGCGAGGTGCTCGCGTTCAGCGTCGATGGAGTCGCCCAAGGCGGGGGAGTCGCCCAAGGCGGGGGAGTCGCCCAAGGCGGGGGAGTCGCCCAAGCCGGGGATTTCGCGGACCCGGACCTGCGCGCGCAGCGAGTCGAGGCCGGTGCGTACACGCGGCGGCTCGAGTTCTCCGATGGCACCGAGGTCCAGCTGGCGGCCGGCGGCGGTCTGCGGGTCGAGGGTCTGCGGACCAACGGTGCGACCTTGACCCTCGAGCGGGGGGAGGTCGAGCTCACTGTGCACCACGAGCGCGACACGAGCTGGCAGGTCGTCGCTGGACCCTGGACCGTGCACGTCACCGGCACTGTGTTCCACGTAAAGTGGGAGCCCAGCCCGCCGAGTTTCGAGGTCTTTGTGCGCGAGGGATCGGTGCGGGTCGAGGGTCCCCGGGGCGAGGTTGCGCGCTTGGGCGCCGGCGAGCGCCTGGTTCGGGTACTCGAGGCCGAGGGACCCGCGCGGCACGCCGAGCATGCTGGGCACCCAGGTCGGGACCAGGCGCTCGCGGAGTTCCCCGAGCCGTCGCTCGTCGAGGCTGTCGTCGTCCCCGAGAGCGGGAGTGCGGGGGAGCCCGAGCCGGCACCCCGGAGCGCAGTCCGTCGGTCGAAGGCCAAGTCCAAGTCCAAGTCCAAGGCCAAACCCTCGGCCTGGGCCTCTCACTATCGAGCCAACCGCTTCGAGGAGGCCTGGACCGCGCTCGCGGAGCACCCCGGTGGTCTGCGCGGCGAGGCCGAGCGTGTCGATGCCATGGGCCTGCTGGACCTCGCAGATCTGGCTCGCTTCAACGGCCACAAGGACGACGCGAAAGAGGTGCTCGAGCGTGGACGAGAGCGCTTCCCGGACACCCCACAGGCCAGCGAGGCCGCGTTCATGTTGGGGAAGATGGCGGCCGACGACCAGGAGTGGCGCGAGGCTGCGCTCTGGCTCGAGCGCTATCTCGCGGAGCGACCCGAGGGCACCCTCGCCGCGGACGCCCTGGGCCTGCTCATGGTCAGCCAGGCCTCGGCCGGCGAGCTCGGAGCGGCCAAGTCCGTGGCCTTGCGTTATCTGGTCCGGGATCCCGATGGGGCCTACGCGGCCTCGGCCCACAAGATCCTCGCTCGTTAGGGCGACGCTAGAAGCCCGTGACCGCACCCCTCGCGTCACCTGAATCGTCACGCTCGGCGTTGCTCTGGGCGGGGTGCGGGTGCCGGCGACCCGGTGCTCGAGAGGAGCGGGCGGGCAGCCAAGAGCCGCGGGTGCCGGGATTGTGGGCGACTCGGATCGTTCAGATGAGTGTGGTCCTCGCCGCGCTGGCGAGCGCCGAAGCCCAGGCGGGGCCGCCCGAGCCCGAGTCTGAATCCGAGACCGAGCTCGGACCCGACACGCCCGAGCCTGAATCCGAGACCGATCTCGGGCCCGACACGCCCGAGGTCAGCGCGCTGGTCTTGGTGTGGGTCTCCCCCGCCCGGGTCGACGTCGACGCCCGGCTGCGGGCCGAGCTGGGGGCGCTGGGGTTTCTGGTCGAGACCCTGGGCGAGGGCGAGGGCGAGGGCGAGGTTGCGCTGGGCCCCGACTTGCTCGATCGACTCGACCAGCGAGGCGCGAGCGCGGCAATAGCGATCGTCCTCGCGGAGGACCGCGTCGATCTCTGGGTCATCGATGGGGCGACGGGCAAGGCCCTCACCCGCCGGTTGGGGGTCGATACACAGAGGGACCCTCGGACGCTCGCGCTCGCGGCCGTGGAGCTCCTGCGCGCCTCTCGGCTCGAGCTCGATGAAGGTGTCGTTGGGGAGGACAGGAAAGACAGGGATACCGGAGAGGAATCTGGCGATGACCCGGATGACCCGGATGACCCGGATGACCCGGATGACCCGGAGCATCCAAGCGAGGATCACGGGCAGGACCCGAGCCCCGCACAGCCCCGGCCTGTCCCGCCCCCGCCCTCGCGCGGTGCCCTGAGCCTGGGCCCCGCGTTGACCAGCAGCCCCGGGGGCTTGGGGCCCTCCATCCACATCGAGATCGCGGGCCGGTGGGTACCGCGGGATCGCTTCGCCCTGCGCAGCTCGCTGTGGGTCCCGACCTTCGGCAATGGGATCGCCGACGAGCGAGGCAGCGCCCGGGTGTTCATTGGGCTCGCGTTGATCGAGCCTCAGTGGCGACCTCAGCTCGGCCTGAAGTGGCTCGATCCTTCGCTGGGTCTGGGCGTGGGTGTGGCGCTCGTGGGGGTGGTTGGAGACCCGAGCGAGGCCTCCGACATCCGCGGGAACACGGTGGTGCTGGCGAGCTTTGTAGCTCAGCTCCACGCGGGTGTCGGGTTCCGGCTGACGCCCCGGTTTTCGCTGCGGGCCGACGCCTTTTTTGGTGTCGCCCAGCCTCAGCCACGGGTGATCTTCGTCGACGAGGTCGTGGCGCGTTGGGGCCTGCCCTGGGGCGGAGGCAGCATCGGTGTCGAGGTTTGGCTCTGAGCCCGATGTTCGCGCTACGACTGGTCTGCGGGTTTCCCCTCTAGGCGCCAATCGTGGAAGCTCTCAGAATACGTAGATCAGTCCTCGTTCGGTGTGCCGAAATCTGTGTTCTCGCCCCGGGATAGTGGGGTCGGTGACCGACCCCCGACTGAACTCTCCCCTTCGACCTGAGCCGGTCAGTGGGCCTGGAACTGCTGAGAACAGCGTCCTGGACTTCGCCTTGGGTGCGCAGCTTGCCGGGCGTGGGCAGACTCGCACCAGGGCGGGCATCGATGGCGTATGGTTGGCGGGATAGGTGTTTGATGTCGATGGATTGCTCATGGTCACTGAAGCCGCGTCTCGTCCTTTGTCGGGCGAGCTCGGTGTGTGCCCTCGCGCTGTTCTCGACTGGGTGCACCATCGACGGCATCGCCCTGCTCGAGGGTGGTGACGAAGTCGCTGACGAAAGCGAGACCCGGGACGTCGACGAGCACGGGGAGCCGAGCCCGGGGACCACCGAGAGCGATGGACAAGACGAGGGGTCTTCAGACCAAGCCGACGACGCCACAGAAGGGACCGACGAGGTCACGGACGAGGCCGCGAGCGAGGAGGGAGCGGAGGACACGGGGGTGACTCAGGAACCCCTCTGCCGGCCCCTAACGGGTGATATCGACGGCTACCTCCCCTGTAAACTCCCGAACCTGGCGACCAGCGTCAAACCCGAGCTGCGCTGGGCGTGGATGGGCGAGGGGGTCGACGACAGCATCGTGACCACGCCGCTAGTAGCGAACCTCGACGACGACAACGGAGACCAGCGCATCGACCTGTGTGATACGCCGGATGTGCTGGTGGCCGCGCTGGCCCTGCCCGGGACCGAGTTCGGAGTCTGGCCCGACGCCCACCTCTACGTGATCGACGGCCGCACGGGGCAGACCTCGCGCAAGTTCGTCCGCGAGATCGACGGCTCGGTCAACCCGGCGATCGCCGATCTCGACGGAGATGGCGTGCCGGAGGTCATCGCGCTCGAGTCGGCCATACCCAACAGCCCCTTCGCGCTCACCTCCCGCCGCTTGATCGCCTTCGAGGCCAGCGGTGAGTTGGCGTGGGAGGGGGACTACTGGCACAGCTCTCAAGGCGGAGGTGCGATCGCCGTGGCGGACCTCGACGGTGACGGGAGCCCGGAGATCCTGGCGCCTCAATTTATCGCTCGGGCCAGCGGTGAGCTGTTGTGGGCCCCGCCCAGCGCCGCCTCGGCCTACTCCATGCCGGTCGCTGTCGACCTCGATCTCGACGGCGAGATGGAGGTCCTGTTCGGCGCCAGCGCCTACAGCCATACGGGCGAGCTCCGTTTCCACGCCGGGGGGATAGCGGCCAACGAGGGCAGCGTAGCGATCGCCAATTTCGACGCAGATCCCTTCCCGGAGATCTACGTCCAGCACGAGGGCGTGCACGGGATCTTCGAGCACGACGGGACCCTCAAGTCGGCGTGTCCCGTCGGTGGTCCGCTGCTCGGGACCCGGGGCAACCCAGTCTCCGCACTCGACCTCGATGGAGACGGCAGCGCCGAGATCCTGTTCGCCTACCAGGGTCGACTCCACCTGCTTCGGGTGGTCGATGGGGTGTGCACCCTCGGCTGGTCGATCGAGATCGATGGTGGGGAGACGATCGCCAGCGGGACCATGTTCGACTTTCTCGGGGACGGCGTCGCCGAGGTCGTCTACGCCGACCGGTCGGAGCTCGGCATCTACGCGAGCGACGGCAGTACCCTGCTCAAGATCCCCCGCAGCGCGCGCGAGAGCATCTCGAACCCGGTCGTAGCGGATGTCGACGGCGATGGCGCGGCCGAGCTGCTGGTCGCCTCGAGTCTGCCCTTGGACGGACCGGGAGAACTCCCGACCCCCACCTTGATGTTGCTGGGCGCCGAGATGGGGGGCTTCGTACCCTCGCGCCGAGTCTGGAACCAACACGGGTACCACTACGGCAACATCAGCGAGGTCAGCCGTGTCCCCACACACGAGGTTCACGACTGGGATTCGGTGACCAGCTTTCGCGCGAACAGGCGTCTGGATCCAGGCGAGCGCTGCATCCCATAGTGAGCGCGAGACCGGCGGTGTGTCTGGTGCTGCGCAGGCGAGGGCGGCCGAGCCGTGGTGAATCGGGGCGCGGGCTGATAGATTGAGGCGCCCCGTGCCGAACGCCTACATCTCAGGAACCGGATTCTACGTGCCCCCTCGGGTCGTCACCAACGACGACCTGATCCGAGAATTCGGTATCGACACCAGCGACGAGTGGATTCAACAGCGCACGGGCATCCGTGAGCGTCGCTTTGCGCCCGCGGGGGTCGGGACCTCGGACCTCGCGCTCGAGGCCAGCAAGGCCGCGCTCGCCTCGGCGGGGATCGAGGCCTGCGACCTCGACATGATCTTGTTTGCGACCTTGTCGCCCGACCACGCCTTCCCGGGCTCGGGGGTCTACCTCCAGCACAAACTGGGCCTGACCTCGGGCGACAAGCTCAAGTACGTCCCCTGCCTCGATATCCGCAACCAGTGCTCGGGCTTCATGTACGGGGTGCAGGTCGCCAACGCGATGATCCAGTCGGGGCAGTGCAAGCGGGTCCTGCTGGTCGGCGCCGAGACCCAGTCTCACGCCCTCGATCTGCGCACCGAGGGGCGGACGATCGCGTCGTTGTTCGGAGACGGGGCCGGGGCGGTCGTGGTCGAGGCCACCGAGGAGGACCGGGGGATCCGTGGGGTCTGGCTCGGAGCCGACGGGTCGTACGCCGACGTCCTCGCTCAGAAGGTCTGGTGCATCTCCGAGATGCCCTTTGTGCCCTTGGACGAGAACGGCGTGGGCCAGGTCAAGCCTGAGATGCTGTATGCGCAGATGGACGGAAAAACGGTGTTCAAGCACGCCGTGACCAAGCTCGCCGGCACCCTTATGCAGGCCCTAGGGGAGACCAAAACCGAGATCGAAGCGGTCGATCTGTTTGTGCTCCACCAGGCCAACAAGCGGATCAACGAGTACGTCGCCAACAAGCTGCTCAAGGTGCCCCCAGAGAAGGTGCTGCACAACATCGAGCGCTACGGAAACACGACCGCTGCGACCATCCCGATCTTGCTGGCTGAGGCCGAGCGCGACGGTGTGCTCAAACCAGGCATGAAGGTCGCCCTCGCCGCGTTCGGCTCGGGCTTCACCTGGGGCTCGGCGATCATCGACTGGTAACCCCCCGAGCCATGATCGCGGAGAGCCATGATCGGGGAGAGCCATGATCGGGGAGAGCCATGACCACCCAGAGCGCTGAGCTCGATCTGCACCCGGTGTATCGCTTCTCCGGGCTGGGTCGCCCGCTCGACCCGGCTCGCACGATCGACAAGGTCGTGCTGATCGCGGTGGCGGTGGCGTGTGTGTGTGCGGCGGCCTGGGGATGGTGGGTCGACGGGGACGCCCCGCTGGGAGTCGGCTGGGCGGGTGTACACGCCGCTGTGGTCTTGGTCCTGAGCTGGGCCCTGACCCGCGAGCTGGCCCCGGACGACAAACTCGCCGGATTTGTGGCTGTCGGTCTGGTGGCGCTCATGTGGCCGCGCTTCGCCTCGCGCACGGAGGGCCTGGATCTGGCGGTGCTGGCGGGGACCTTGCTCGCTGTTCGCCTGGTCACCCGCAGCGTGGGCAAGCCCGCGACGGCCTGGGATGCGCCGGTGGCCTCTGCCCTGTTCCTGGCCGTCGGTGTGTGGGCCAGCTGGACCCTGGTCGCGCTCGGGACGGTCGCCCTGGCCCTCGACGCATGGCTGCCCGCGCCCAACCACGGGCCTCGGAAGCGGCACATGTTCTACGCGCTGGGCCTCGCCGCTGCGACCTTGGTGTTGGTCCTGTCCGCGGACGCGCCCCTGGAGATCCCAGCCCACCCGCTGGTGCTAGCGATCTTGGGCGGACTCGTGGCGCTGGCCGTGATCACCGTGCCTGAGCCTCTGGCTTTGGGGGACGTCGATCGAGAGCCCTTGGACCACACACGTGTGCGCTCGGGGCTGGGCTTGGGGCTGGCGGCGGCCCTGCTCCTGAGTGTGGACTCGGGCCTGCCCTTGTTCGCCGTCGCCCCGCACTGGGCCTGTCTGTCGGCGGTGTGTGTGGGGGCGGTGATCTTGGCTGTCCGCCGCCGACTCTCGACCCGAGACCGCAAGGTGGGGAGCTGAGATGGGCACGCTGGGAAGTGTGTTCGACGAGGGGGAGGCTGGGGCCGAGGGCGGAGCCGATCCTGGACTGCGCGGACCCGACCTTCGGGTGACGGTCGAGATCCCGAGGCGGGGTTTGGGCCACGGCATCCGCGCGCGGGTGCCTCTCCGGATGGCCGCCGACGGAGACCTGGTCGAGCGGGTGTCGGATCCCGAACATCCGCAGCGCGTGCTTGTGCACCTGCCCGCGGACCTGCCCGAGGGCGCCGTGCTTCGGCTGCGCGGCCAAGGTGGGGTGCCGCCGGCTCCGCCGGACTCTGGGGACTCCGGCGTGGGCCCAGCACCCCGCGCCGGCGATCTCTATATCGTCGTCCAGCTCGTCGATCGGGAGCCCGAGCCCGGCGAGCTCGTCGAGACCCCCGGGGGCCCGCGGGAGGTCGACCCAGAGTCTGGCGAAGGCCGCGACGTGACCGGGATGGTGCTCATGGGGATGGTGCTCATGGCCGCGGCGGTGCTCGGCCTGACCTGGGCCCTGACCTGACTTGAACTGACCTGGGTGCGCGCCGCCAGGTCGAGTCCGAGCTCTGTGGCAGGATGGGGCCGTGCTCTCGCTGGTCCTCGCTCTCGTTTGCCTCGCTCCTCCCGCTTCGCCGGCTCCCGAGGCCGCCGGCTCTGCGCAGGCCGACGGGTATGGGCCCGAGCAGGCCCGAGCGGACATCGAGCTGATCCTGGTCGATCGTGGTCGGGCCTACCTCGACGCTCGGGCGCGCCTCGAAGACCACCCTGGCTCGGCCGCAACCGCGGTGGTCGCCCGGCTCGAGGCCGTGCCCGCGCCCGGTCCAGATCAGCGTGATCGGCTCCTCAATGTGCTCGCGGCTCTCCAGCGCCCCGAGCACGTCGGGCTCTTTGGTGAGCAGCTGCGCCTCGCCATGATCCAAGATCGGCCCACGCAGCTGTGGCTCTCGCTGCTGCGCAGGCAGGGTGACGCGGCGGGGCCGGTGCTGCTCGAGCTGGTCGGCGATCGGGAGCTCGGCGATGAGCAGCGCGGCGCGGTCCTCGACGTGCTCGTGGATGTCAGTGGGTCGGAGCGCCTGACCGAGCTCCTCGCCATGGTCGGCCACGGCGCGGGCGCGCTCCAAGATCGGTTGCGGCGGGCGCTGATCCGGCGGGCTCACTCGAGCACGAAGGACGAGCAGACGATCGCGGCGGGGCTCGACGCCGGGCTCGAGCGGACCCCAGAACCGGCCAGGACTGCCCAGCTGCTGATCCTGAGGGCCGCCTGCTGTGAGCCCGAGCCTGAATTTCGTCGCCGGATAGCGGGTCTGATCGCGGATCCCGAGGCCCCCTTTCAAGTTCGGGTCGCGGCGATCGATGGGCTCTCGCGCCTGGGCGGCGGCGAGGGCGAGCTCGAGGCCGTGGTCCGCAGTCAGGCTGCCGACGCCCTGAAGGGGAAGCAGGCCGCCGAGGTCTTGCTGGCGCTGGCGCTGGCCGCCCTGCCCGAGGATCAGGGCGCCGAGTTGGCCGTCGACCTCGAACTTCACACGGCCGCGGCGCCCCGGCTGGCGAGCTTGGCCTACCGCTACGGTCACCCAGGGGGGGCGCAGTGGCTGGAGGACAGCCAGACCCACCTCTGGCCCGAGGTCCGCAAGGCCGCGCTCGAGCGTGTCGCCTATCGAGGGCCGGCACAGAGCACGGTGACCTGCGACAGGGCCCTCGTCCGCCGACTGGGGACGATCGGCGGGCCGGTCAGCGATGGGGGCGAGGCGGACGCGCGGGTCGGTCGGTCGGCCGTGGCTGCGCTGGGCCGCTGCGGGACCGAGGCGGCCTTCGCCGCGCTCCGGAGCCTCGTGCACGACACCGGCATCGATCTCAGCCAGCGCGGGGAGGCTGGGAAGCAGCTGGTCCTCCACGATCCCGCGGGTCCGGCCGATGTCGCCGAGATGCTCCTCGACGCCCGCTTCAGTGACCTGGCTCGGGACCTGGCGTCGGCCCTCGCGCGCGCGCCCGAGCCGACCCCCGAGATCCGCGACGCTCTGTGCCGGGCGGCCGCGGGCAACCCCATGGTCGCGTCCACTGCCCACGAGAGTTTCACGGCTTTGTTTCCTGGCCAGCGCTGCGAGTAGTCGCAGCTCGACCGAACCTGAACTAGAAAACCCCGCCGAGCTCGTGGAGCTCGACGGGGCTGGGTCTTGTCTTGTCTCGCCCCGGGTCTCCGCTCCGGGTCTCAGCTCAGGGGCGCGAGCGGGTCACCGGCGACCTTGACCACGCTCAGCCCAGTCAGCGATTGCTCCGGGACACGCTCGTCCTCGAGGGCCGCGGCCAGCACCTCGCTCATGTCTTTGGCGACGATGAAGGTCATCTGTGATCGCACGGTCTCGGGGACGTCGTCGATATCCCGGGCGTTGCGGTGCGGGATGATGACCCGGGTGATACCCGCGCGGTGGGCCGCCAACACCTTGGCCTTGATGCCGCCCACAGGGAGCACGCGTCCTCGCAGGGTGCACTCGCCCGTCATGGCCGTGTCTCCGCGGACCGGGCGGCCGGTGAGCAGGGAGGTCAAGGCGGTGAAGATGGTCACCCCGGCCGAGGGTCCGTCTTTGGGCACGCCCCCCGCAGGCACGTGGATGTGGATGTCCAGCTCGTCGAGGAAGTCGGGTGCGACCCCGAGCCGCCTGGCGTTGCTGCGCACGTAGGTCAAGGCGGCGCGGGCCGACTCTTTCATGACATCCCCGAGCTGTCCGGTGATCTGCAGGGCCCCCTTGCCCGGCATCTTCGAGGTCTCGATGAACAGGATGTCCCCGCCGACGGGGGTCCAGGCCAGGCCGGTGGCGACCCCGGGCACGGCCGTGCGCTCGGCGACCTCGTTGAAGAAGCGCTGGCGACCCAGGTAGTCGTCGAGTTCGTCCACGCCCACACGCACGGTCTCGGCTTTGTCGTCGGTCTTGCGGCGAGCGACCTGCAGGGCGACGGAGCGCGCGAGTTTGCCCAGCTCTCGCCCGAGTTGGCGTACGCCGGCCTCTCGGGTGTAGCCCGTGATCAGCTTGTGCAGGGCCTCAGCGTCGATCTCCAGCGTGTCCGGTCCCAGGGCGTTCTCTTCCAGCATGCGCGGGATGAGGTGGTGGCGAGCGATCTCGAGCTTCTCTTCAGGAGTGTAGCCGTTGATCTGGACGATCTCGAGGCGGTCCCGAAGGGGCGCAGAGATCCTGCCCAGGTCGTTGGCGGTGACCACGAACATGACCTCGGACATGTCGAAGGGCTGCTCCAGGTAGTGGTCGGTGAAGCTGTTGTTCTGCTCGGGATCGAGGAGCTCGAGCAGGGCGGCCTCGGGAGAGCCGCCGTGGGCCTGCGAGAGCTTGTCGATCTCGTCCAGGAGCACGACCGGGTTCTTGACCCCGGCCTTGCGCATGGCCGTGATGATCCGGCCTGGGATGGCGCCCACGTAGGTGCGGCGATGCCCACGGATCTCGGCCTCGTCTCGGACGCCACCGAGGGCGATGCGAATGAAGGGCCGGGCGGTGGCCTCGGCGATGGACCGACCGAGGGAGGTCTTGCCGACGCCGGGGGGACCGGCGAGACACAAGATCGTGCCCTTGTTGCCGCCCGAGAGCTTGAGCACCGCCATGTGCTCCAAGATCCGCTCTTTGACGTCGCCGAGGCCGAAGTGGTCGGCGTCGAGCTGAGCCGAGACTGCGTCGAGGTCGTCGACGACATCGGCCCGCTTGTTCCAGGGCAGGTCGGCGATGGTCTCGAGGTAGGTACGGGCGACGTTGAACTCGGGGTGGGCCGGGTTCAGCTTGGCCATGCGTGCGAGCTCGCGGGCGACGACCTCCTCGATGTCCTCGGGGAGCCCGGCGGCGGCCAACTTGGCGCTGAGCTTGGCGACCTCGTCGGCCTCGTCCTCGTCGCCGAGTTCGGTCTGGATGGCCTTGATGCGCTCACGCAGGATGTGGTCGCGCTGGGCCTTTCCGATCCGCTTGCGGACCTGCTCGTCGATCTTGGCGCGCATGGCGTGGACCTCGCGGGCCTCGTTGACGAAGCGCGCGACCAGGTTCAGGCGCTCATTGACGTCGAGGGCCATCAAGATCTCGATCTCGGCGTGGCGCTCGAGGGGGAGGTGCGATCCGATCGCGTCGGCGAGCAGACCGGGGGCGAGCGACTCCGAGGTGGCCTCGATCAGGCTCCCGCCGGCTTCAGCGGCCAAATCGCGAACGTGCTCACGCAGGGACTCGGCCAAGACCTTGCTCTGCATCGTCTCGCCCCCCTGCTCCTCGACCTCGGTCACCAAAACCTCGAGGTAGGGGGTGCTCTGAAGCAGACGATCGAGCTCGACTCGCCTCAGGGTCTCGACCACCAAGCGCGCGCTGCCGTCGTCGTCGCTTTTACCGATGCGGTGGACCTTGGCCAGCACGCCGATGGTGTGCAGGTCGGCGATGTTGGGTTGTTCGGTCTCGGGGTCACGCTGGACGCCGACGATGATGTGATCGCCCACCGTGACGCCCCGGACCAGGGCGAGGGAACGTTTGCGCCCCACGGGCAGGGTAGACACAGAGCCGGGAAGCAAGACACCCCGGCGCAGAGGAAGCAGGGGGAACGCTGTAGTTTTGAAGTCGGTCATGGGTGTCCTCGCTCGACGAAATTCAAGCTAAGTCGATGCCTGGGACGGTCAAGCGCAGCCCCCCGCTCGGGCCCCCGCCATGCTGGGGGTGGAGGCTCGTGCTTGCTGCGCGCAGCTGGCTACGGGGCTCGGGTCGGGTGGCGAGGACCATCGCCACCGGGGCGGTCGCGGTCGCCGGCCTCGGCCCGAGCTGCGGGGGAGGGCTGGACCTGCTCGATCGCCGCTGAGGCCGTCTTTGGATGGCTTCAGCCGGGCCGTGGCTCCGCTCTCGCCCGCCGGGTCGGGGGCCGGCGGCAGCAGCTGTGACCGCGACATTCGTTGCGCTTGTTGTCGCGCTGCTCGAAGCTGCTAGCCCTGTGCACGAGCCGGCCCCCGCACGGATTATTTTGAAGTCGGGCGCGGGTTGGGGGACGCCGGGGGCGCCCATCGCTTTCCCGCAGGTGCGGAATCAACCTGCGATGCCCGACCTGGCCCACCCGATTGGAGAGCAGCCTGGTCGGGCATCGCGGTGATCTGCGTCGGTCGGGGAGCCGCCTCAGTCCAAGAAAAAATCGGGCAACAGAGGTTGGGTGAGGTCGACCGCGTATTGGTCGAAGTCCTCCACCCCAGCCTCGGCGAGGACCTCGTCGTCGATGAAGAAGTTGCCGTTACAGGTGCTCGCATCCCGGGTCAGCACGGCGTAGGCGGCGTCCGCCATGATCGCCGGTGTCCGCGACTGCTTCATGACCTGGTCGCCACCCAAGAGGTTCTTCACTGCCGCGGTAGCGATGGCCGTTCGCGGCCACAGGGCGTTTACGCCCACACCCTTCGAGGCGAACTCCGCGGCCATACCGAGCACACACATGCTCATCCCATATTTGGCCATGGTGTAGGCGACGTGGCCCTGGAACCAACGCGGGTTGAGATTCAGGGGCGGGGAGATGTTGAGGATGTGCGGGTTGTCGGCTTTGAGCAGGTGCGGGAGACAGGCCTGCGAGCACAGGTAGGTGCCCCGAGCGTTGACCTGGTGCATGAGGTCGAAGCGCTTCATCGGGGTCTGCAGCGTGCCCGTCAGCATGATCGCGCTCGCGTTGTTGAGCAGGATGTCGATGCCCCCGAAGGTCTCGATCGCCTTGGCGACCGCAGATTTCACCAGCTCTTCAGAGCGGATGTCGACCACGATCGGCAGGGCCTTGCCGCCCGCAGCCTCGATCTCGGCGGCCGCGGTGTAGATGGTGCCCTCGAGCTTGGGGTGGGGCTCGGCCGTCTTCGCGGCGATCACGATGTTGGCCCCGTCTTTGGCGGCTCGGAGGGCCATGGCCAATCCGATGCCTCGGCTTGCGCCAGTGATGAAAATAGTTTTTCCGGCGAGCGTACCCATGTGCCTGCGGGTGTAGCAGTGTCTACGCCTGGGATCGAGGCCACCGAAGCAGGGCGAGAGCTTTTGACGCGCCCTCTTCGAAGGGGGACAGTAGCGCGGACGTGACTGAGGATCTGCATCGCACGGGTATCCTGTTGGTCAACCTGGGCACCCCCGACGCCCCGCAGACCCGCGAAGTTCGCCGCTACCTCCGGGAGTTTCTCTCCGACCCGCGGGTCATCGACATCAACCCGATCGGCCGCTGGCTGCTCCTCAACTTGTTCATTCTGCCGACTCGGCCCAAGCGCAGCGCCGAGGCGTATCGCAAGGTCTGGACGGAGGCCGGTTCGCCCTTGTTGGTGTACGGCCGAGAGCTCACCGAGGCCCTGCGTGCACGCATGCCCGAGCACCCGATCGAGCTGGCGATGCGCTATGGCAAACCGTCGATCGAGGGTGGCCTGACCCGACTGCGCGACGCGGGCTGCGATCGCCTGGTGGTCCTGTCCCTGTATCCACACTACGCCTCGAGCTCGACGGGCTCCTCCCTCGAGAAGGTCTACGCCGAGGCCGGCAAGCTGTGGAACACGCCCTACATCAACGCGGTGCCCGCGTTCTACGACCACCCCGCCTTCATCGAGGCCTTCGCCGATGTCGCTCGGGACCAGCTCGAGGCCCTCGACCCCCAGCACCTCCTGTTCTCCTTCCACGGCCTGCCCGAGCGCCAGATCCTGCGCAGCGCCGAGCCGCTCCAGTCTCCGACCCGCTGCCTGGCTTCGCCCGACTGCTGTGCGGCCATGACCATCCAGAACCGGAGCTGCTATCGAGCCCAGTGCTACGAGACGGCGCGCCTCTTGGCCCGGGCTCTGGATCTGGGCCCCGGAGACGGCTCGCTCGGGGACGCGGGCGAAGGCGCGCCGGGTTGGTCGGTCTCGTTTCAGTCGCGCCTGGGTCGGACCCCTTGGATCCAGCCCTATACCGACGAGGTCCTGCCGGTCCTCGCCGAGCGCGGGGTCCAGCGGGTCGCCGTGATGTGTCCCGCCTTTGTCGCGGATTGCCTCGAGACCCTCGAGGAGATCGGGATCCGGGCGAGCGACGACTTTGTCGCCGCAGGGGGAGAGGTCCTCGAGCTGGTGCCCTCCCTCAACGCCAGCCCGCGCTGGGTGGACGCCACCGAGATCCTGCTGCGAGAGGCGATCTACGGGCCCCGCGAGTCCCTGTCCCCACAGGGGTGAGCGGCGGGCATCGCCCGGGGGATTCAGTCGGCAGGTAGGAGGCCTGTGCTACCTTGCGCGGGCGCATGAGCGTCGGTTCCCGAGGTCCGAGGTTGCTCGATGGCCACCCGCCCGAGCTGCTCGTCTATGACGAGGAGACCAACTGTCCTTACCTCGACGGGCGGGCCGCTCATCTGCCCATGCGCCTGCCCACCCGGGTGTTGACCAACGCCGAGTTCAGCGAGCGTCTGCACGCGGGTGACCGTCGTCAGGGTCTTGTTCTCTACCGCCCGGACTGCCCGGACTGCCGAGCTTGTGAGGCAATTCGGCTCGATGTCGAGACCTTCCAACCCAACAAGACCCAGCGCCGGATCCAGCGTCGGGGTCGGCGCTTGTTCGAGGTCGAGTGCGGTCGGCCTCGGCTGAGCGCCGAATCGATCGACCTCTACAATCGCCACAAGATCGGCCGCTCGCTGATGGGCGAGGGCGATCCCATCGACGAGACCGGCTACGGCGCATTTCTGGTCGACTCGTGTACGGAGAGCTTCGAGCTGCGCTACCACCACGAGGGCCGCCTCGCCGGTGTAGCGATCATCGACAAGGGCAGCGACGCCCTCTCGGCGGTGTACACCTACTTCGACCCGGACCTCAGCGCCCTGAGTCCCGGCGTGTTTTCGATCCTCGAGCAGCTCGAGCTGTGCCGACGCTGGGGCCTGCGCTGGCTCTACCTCGGGCTCTACGTCGCCGACTGCCCGTCGATGGCCTACAAGGCCCGCTACCTCCCCCACGAGCGCCTGATCGAAGGGCAGTGGGTGACCTTCGAGGCCAACCCGCGCCCCTGAGGCGCCGCTCGTCAGTTTGGGATGGGCAGCGGTTCGTCCTCGTCCTCGTCGTCGTCCCAGCCGTCGTCCCAGCCGTCGTCGTCGTCGGTCGGTGGGACCATGCTGAGGGGCTCGGGGAAGCCGTCGTCGTCGAGGTCGTCATCGTCCTCGTCGTCATCGTCATCGTCGCGGTCGTCGAGGTCGTCGAGGTCGTCGTCGTCGAGGTCGTCGTCGTCGTCTGCGCCACCCTCCACGGCCATCATCTCGGAGATCGAGAGCACGCGCTCGCCATTGGGGCCCATATGGCCTTCGATCTGGCCGAGTTCACCCTCGACGTCCTCATCGCTGTTTGGATCGTCGACGACGGCGAGGTTCGGATCGGGGGCTTCGGGGAAGGGCTCGTAGAAGTCCTTGTCCCGCATGAACATGTTGACGGGGCCCATGGCGATCGTCGGCACATAGGTGACGGCCACCAGGCCCACGAGCATGAGGGCGATGAAGGGCAAGACGCCCCTGGTGATCTCGCCCAGGGGTTGGCGAAACACCGATGAGGCCACAAACAGGTTGATGCCGATCGGCGGGGTCAGGTAGCCGATCTCGAGGTTGACGATGAAGATGATCCCCATGTGCACAGGATCGATACCGAGCTCGACGCCGATCGGGGCGAGCAGGGGCGCGATGATCAAGATCGCGCTGATCGAGTCCATGAGCGCGCCGATCAGGAGCAGGAACACGTTGACGATCAGCAAGAAGGTGATCGGGGTCAGGTTGCGGGCGAGGATCCACTCCACGACCCGCTGGGGGATCATCTCTTCGACCAAAAACGCGTTCAGGCCAAAGGCCAGCGCCATGATGATCAAGATGGTCCCCATGTTGATCACCGCCTCGGTGAGGACCTTGGGGATGTCCTTGGGGCCGAGCTCCCGGTGGATGAGCAGCTCGACCACCAGCGCGTAGATCACCGAGACGGCGGCCGCCTCCGTGGGCGTGAAGACCCCAGAGTAGATGCCGCCGAGGATCACCACCGGCAGGCTGATGGCCCAAAAACCGTCGCGGAAGCGCGCGGCCACGACCTTGATCGAGAACACGTCGCGCTCGACATTCTTGGCGTTGAAGAGCGAGCGGGCGGCCATGAGCAGGCCGATCAACAGGCCCGGGACCACGCCGGCCAGGAACAGCTCGGCGACGTTGATGGGCTGGGCGTTCGAGGCCACGATCGCGTAGACGATCATGGGGATCGAGGGCGGGATCAGGATCCCGAGCGAGCCGCCCGAGGTCACCAGGCCCAGGGAGAAGCGCTTCTCGTAGCCGGCCTTGACCAGCTGCGGGTACATCATCGAGCCGATGGCGATCACCGTGACCGGGCTCGAGCCGGAGATCGCCGCGAACACCACACACGCGGCGACGGCTGCGATCGCCAGCCCGCCGGGCATCCAGCCGATGAGCGAGCGGCAGAAATCCACGAGCCGCTGGGCGATCCCCCCGGCGCTCATGATCGAGCCGCTGAATACGAAGAAGGGAATCGCGAGCAAGACGTTCTTGCCCATCATGTCGGCCGCCTTGTCGGGCAGGAGCTCGAGGGTCTCGAGGCCGCCGAAGTTCTCGCCGATCAGGGCGAAGCAGAGCACGGCGAGCACGCCGATGATGACAAACAGGGGCATGCCCAGGGCGACCATGGCCGCGAGCGCCGCGAGCAGCAGGGTGATGCCCATACCCGTGCCGACGGCCGCACCCTCGGTGCGGAGAGAGTCGCCACCGTCGGCCGAGGCGACGACGGCCATGAGCACGACGGTGGCGAACACACACAGGGTGCCGATGATGGTCGCGCGGTTGCGGGTCTCCCTCGAGGGGGTCTCGAGGAGCTTCATCGTCCGTCCTCCGGGGCCCCGAGGTCGGTCTGGTCGGCCTGGTCGGACTCGTCAGGATCGTGTTCGTGTGCGTCCAAGGTCAGGCGTTCGGATTCAGGTGTCGAGGGGTCTTCGGTGGGGGTCTCCGCGTCGTATTGCGCGAGATCCCGGAGCTCGGCGGGGGTCTCTTCGAGCTCGCCCTTGAACGCGAGCACCCCCAAAGCGACAAAGCGGGCGCCCATGAGCAGGTAGGCGATCGGCACAATCGAGAAGCTCACGAAATAGGGGATGGGCAGGCCATCGTGAAGGGCGCCCAGGCCCTCGGCGATCTGCCATTCTTCATGTTTGTTCACCACCCACGTGTAGGAGAGGTACGCGAACAATACGCAAAATGCGGCGGTGAACAGGCCCGAGATCAGCCCGCTGATCCGGCGGAGCTTCTCGGGGAGGGCCTGTTGGACGGCCTCGACCTTGAGATGGAGGTTCTCCTTGGCTGCCATGGAGGCGCCGATGAAGCTGACCCATAGGGTCAAGATCAGGGCCAGGGGCTGGGCCCAGTTGAGCCCGGCGGGGAAGTAGCCACAGGCGAAGCGGTAGCCACCCTCGGTGTCCAGATCCATACACTTGGATTGGTCGACGCTGCCGGTGCCGAACAGGAAGGCCATGACCAGCCACATACCGATCACCGTCAGGACCGAGTAGATCAGGCACTTGAGGTGGGAGAGAGGCTCACCGTGGATCTGCGCCCGGGTCTTGCCCGACTCGTCTCCCCGGTTCCACAGCGGTCGGTGAGAGGCGCTGCGAAACCCGAAGTAGACGATGGCCAAGATCAGGACCAAGCTGATCGGATTGGCGGCGTCCTGGAGTGTCTGCCAGGTCTGCGAGTCGCGCTCGGCGCTGAAAAACCAACTTGCGAGTTTCCCTGCGATCACGCTCTCTGGGTCGGCGTAGCGGCGGTGGGCGACCGAGAGGAACACGATCACCGACATCACCGACAGCGACGCGACCACGATCACCCGCTCGACCTGGAAAATCCAGTCGTTGAGCTTCTTCAGGAACTCCACGGCCGCATACTACCGGGGCCAGCTGGCCCCGTTGAGTGAAGTTGAGTGAAGTCGAGTAATTGGTGGAGCCCGGACGACGTACTGTCGAGCCGGGCTCATCGGGCCCCGCGGACAGCGCGGAGCCCAGGACCAAGGAGGTCCAGGGAGGTCGATCTAGAGGTGCTTGGTGATCGCCTTGTACAGGGAACTGCCGTACTTGGAGGTGAACTTCTTGTGGGTCGACGCGGTCGCCTTTTTGAACGACCGCTTCTCGTCGGCGGTGGACTTGTGGAGGTTGATGCCTGCGGCCCCGAAGTTGTCGATCAGCGCAGGGTTGAGCGCGCGGACCTTCTTGCGGCCGTATTTCGCGTCCGCGGTCGGGTCGCCCATGAGCAGCTCTTGAACGTCGGTGCCCAGCAGATTCCAGGTGTCCAGGTGAATCACCACAAACGCCGCCTGGTAGACGTGCTCGGTCAGGGTGAAGTCCGTGAGCGTCTGGTACCAGCCGGCTGCGAAGGTGAACAGGGGCGTGTTGGCAAATCCATCGACGACACCGGTCTGGAGCGCCGTCATGGCCTCGGTCACCGGGATCGGCACTGGGGTCGCGCCCAGGGCCCGCCAGGTGTTGAGTGGGACGTCTCCGGGCTGAGAGCGCATCTTCTTGCCCTTGAGATCTGCGGTGCTCTTGATTGGACCGAAGTTGGTGCCGATCGAGCGCAGACCGTTCTCATTGAAGCTGAGCAGCTTGAGACCGGCCCGCTTGAGCAAAGTGTCGATGTCACCACGAACGTGGTTGTCGAGGATGTTGTCGCTCGCCTTGAGGCTCGGGAACAAGTAGGGGAGCTCGAGCGCCGCCAGCTCGGGGATGAGGCTGGCCGCAGCAGCGGTCGTGCCGGCCCACATCCGGAGCTTCTTGTCGCCTTTGCGAACTCGGCTGAAGGTCGAGATCTCGTCGCCGACTGCCCCGCCCTTGTAGGCTTTGATACGGACCCGGCCGTCGGTGCCGTTTTTCAGGCGCTGCGAGACGCGCCTGAGCGCCTTGTCCCAAGGGGTGTCTTTGGGCGCGACGGTGGCGAGCTTGAGGATGATCTCCGCGTCGCCGGCCTGCGCTTTGGGGCGGCCGATGAAGAAGGTCGTGGCCGCGGCGGTAGAACCGACGATGAACTTGCGGCGATTGGTCTCGAGGGGCTTGTTCGGGTCGGTCATGGGCGGTGGCTTCGACGGGGCAGGGGGGGGGATTCTTCAGACCCAGGGGGTGGGCAGTTTTGGGGAGCCCCGGGCGGCTGGAGCGGCCCCGGGGCATGTATCTAAACACCGTTCAACAGCCGGTTCTCGACTGCAGGACCATGCGTATTCGGATTCACATCACCGAAGTGGTGCGAATCAGCGCGCAGGCGCGGCTCAGAACCAGTCTTCTTCGCCCTTTTTGACCTTGAGCTCTTCGGCCTTCTTCTTCTCCACGGCCATCTCGGCTTGGATCTCTTCGGGCGCGGTGCTGAGGTCGGTGGCCAGGACCTCTTCGATGAGGCGATCGAACATCTCTTCGTCGTCGAGTTTGGTGGCGAGATTCTCGGCCATGAGCACCTTGGTGCCCAGGAAGTAGTCCGAGATCACCAGCGACTTGTCGTAGTGCTCGCGCGATTTCTCGAGATCGCCGCCGGCAAAGCTGGGGGCGATGGCGTAGAAAGCCCCAAAGTAACGGTGCGGTCCACCGTGATAATAATTGGGATCGAGCTCGAGGGCGCGGGCCATGGTCGCCTTGATGTTGTCTTTTTGGCCGATCAAGACGCCGAAGCCCTTGGCGCGGGCCCACTTGCCGAGCGCGGAGGCGTACCAGTACATGGCCGGGAGCCCCTCGATGCCGACCAGGCCGATCGCCTCGTGGAATTTGCCCTTCTCCTGCATGGCGGCGGCGAACTCGGGGGAGGCTGCGATGAGGGCCAACTCGCCCCACCACACGGCCCGGTTCATGTAGTCGAAGTAGGCGTCCTCGTCGGCGCGCAGGTAGCTGTCGGCCGTGAAGTAGTGAGCCCGGGTGAGCTGAGCGAGCAGCTCGATGTTCTCGGAGCCGGTCGAGACGGCTTCGCAGCGGGTCTCGGGCGAAGTCGTACCCGGGCTGCAACCCATGGCGGCCTCCCAGTCGGCGATCGCCTCGAGGGCCTTGTCTTTGCTCTGTCCGCGAGACTCCCAAGCCGTCACGGCGGCGTCGGCCTGGACCGTATCCACGGAGGTGCTCGGATTGGTGCTCTCGGTGCTTTCCCAGGCCGCGGTTCGGCCTTTGCAGCCGCCGGCGAAGGTCAGGGCGATAGCCAGGGTGGCCAACTCGATTGATCGCGTCGTCATGTGGGGCGGCGAGTCTCTCACAACCCGCCCGCGGAGCTGGGATCAATCGAAGTACTGCGCAGGTGTCCAAGACTCACGTTGCGGTCGCGCCGCCGATTCGAGCTCGGAGCCTGGACCGGCGGATATGCTGCGGCGGTGAGCGACCCGGCGGATCTGCAGGGGGAGCGCGGCGGGTCCAGCCCCGACTCTCGGTGGTTGGCCCTGTGGGCGATCACCGCGGCCTTCACCGCGTACTTTTGCATGTACGCGTTTCGCAAGCCGTTCGCGGCTGCGAGTTTCGACGGCGCCGTGCTGGGGATCGACCTCAAGACGGCGTTGGTGTTGAGCCAGGTGCTCGGCTACGCCCTGTCGAAGTTCATCGGGATCCGTGTGGTCAGCGAGGCCGCCCGGGGGCATCGAGCCGCCATGTTGGTGGGGCTGATCGTGATCGCCGAGCTCGCCCTGGTCGCCTTCGGCCTGCTCCCCCCGGCCGGAAAGGTCGTTGCCATATTTTTCAACGGGTTGCCGCTGGGGGCGGTCTGGGGGCTCGTGTTTGCATTTTTGGAGGGGCGTCGGACCACCGAGTTGCTCGGTGCCGGGCTCTCCGCTTCCTACATCGTCGCCAGCGGGATGGTGAAGTCCGTGGGCCGGGTGCTGCTCGACGCGGGGGTCCCAGAGGGGTGGATGCCGGCGGCGACGGGCGGCCTGTTCTTCCCTGTGTTTGCGCTCGCCGTGCTGGCGCTGGCCAAGCTGCCGCCCCCCGACGAGGCGGACGTCGAGGCCCGCAGCGCCCGCGGACCCATGGACGCGGCGCAGCGGCGGGCGTTCTTCAAGCGCTTCGCCCCGGGTTTGGTCGCGCTGACCATCCTGTATCTGTTCCTGACCGCCTACCGCGACTTCCGGGACAACTTCGGGGCCGAGATCTTCGACGAGCTCGGGGTCCTGGACGCGAGCGTGTTTGCAAAGACCGAGAGCTGGGTGGCCGTGTGCGTGCTGGCCGTGCTCGCGGCGATGTTTCTGATCCGAGACAACCGCAGGGCGCTGCTGGGGATCCATGTGCTGATGGCGGCCGGGACCGTACTGATCGCGGCTTCGACCTTGGCCCTGAGCCTGGGGGCCATCGACGGCGTGACCTGGATGGTGCTCAACGGCATCGGCATGTACGTGGGCTACGTGCCCTACGGCTGCGTCCTCTTCGACCGCCTGATCGCCGCGACCGGGGCCGCGGGCACGGCCGTGTTCATGATCTATGTGACCGACGCCTTCGGCTACGCGGGCTCGGTGGGGATCTTGTTGTTCAAGAACTTCGGCCGGGCGTCCATGAGCTGGCTGGAGTTTTTCATGGCCTTTTCGTGGGTCACGGCGGCGGTCGGGTTCACGGGCTTCGTGGTCAGCGCCCTGTACTTCGCCCGCGTGTCCTCGCCCTCGCTCTCGAGCGCTCGGTCTTCGTAGGGCGCCGTCCTGCAAGTTATTCAAGCTCGACGTAGGATGGGGCCGTGCAGGGTCTGGTCGTCGCGGCATGGGTAGGGGTGATCATGTCGGGGCCACCGGAGGGCCCCAAAAGTGAGGACCAGGAGCACACACTCGAGCCCGGCGCGGCCTCGGAGGCGGTCTCCACCCATCGACCCGATATTCGTGTGCGTCTGGAGATCGACCTGCCGATCTTCGTCGGCTTCGTCGGGGTGTTCGGGGCGACCGAGGGGTTCAAGTCCAAGATCGCGCCGGCCTCGTGTCGGTGGTGTGAGACCGGACGCGGCGAGCTAGCGATCCGGGATGCCCTGGTTTGGCGCAAGCCCGACGCGGCTGCCCTGAGCTCGGATCTGATCGCCTATGCGGGTCTGCCCGTGTTCGCCCTGGCGCTGACGTTGACCTCTGTGGGCAGGGAGAAGAGCTGGCGACACCTACACGAGGATCTGCTCGTCGCCTTCGAGGCGGTGGCGATCTCGGCTGCGCTGACCAACACGATCAAGTTCGGGGTCGGGCGACAGCGGCCCTACGCGACCTTCTCACCGACGCCGATCTCGTTCACGGACGACCCGGACCAAAACCTCGGCTTTCCCTCGGGCCACACCAGCTTCGCGTTCTCGCTGGCGACCAGCTTCGCCACCGTGGCGACCTTGCGCGAGCGCAAGTTGGCGCCCGTACTCTGGGGGGTCGGCGTCCCGGTCGCGGGGTTCGTGGGTTACCTGCGTATGGCGGGAGACCGACACTGGTTTGGAGACGTGCTCGCGGGCGCGGGGCTCGGGACCTTGATCGGGGTGGGGGTGCCGTGGCTGCTGCACCACCCGCGCACGGGGATCATCCCGCGGGCGCAGGCGCGGGCCCGAGGGCGGGGGCGCGACCACGCGGGCTTTGAACTGCAGGTGCTGCCCGCGCCCGGGGGAGTGAGCGTGTCCGGTCGTATGTGAGCTCGGCCGGCGGGCAAGCTTTGCCGGCCCTCGAGGCTCTCTCCGGCTCTGCCCCCTGTTATCGTCGCTGTCGAGAGATGCGGCCGAGTGAGGAGACGACGCGCGCCGAGGAGGGCGTCCAGGACACCTCGCCGGGGTGGGCGTCGAATACGACTGCGGCACAGATCGCCGCCGAATTCGGCTTTGGAGCGGATCACAGCCGGGATCTGCGGGACTTCGGTGCCCAGGTGGGGCCTCGGCTCTCGGAGCTCGGGGCGCAAGTGCTGGCGCGAGTGCGGGCTCGGGGCTCGGTGGATCCGGCTCTGGATCTGGCTCCGGGGGAGGCGTCGCGGCACACTCGGCTGCTGGGGTGGCTCGAGCGGGGTTTGAAGGGCCCACACAACGACGAGTTTTGGGCCGGGCGAGCCGGGCTGGGCGTGGACCTGAACTTGGAGAGCCGCGAGTTGATCGCGCTGCTCGGGGCGCTGCGGACCGAGTACCGGGCACTCGCCGCGGCCCCCGGTGTCGGTATCGGTGTCGATCCACCGCTCGGGCTGCGGGCGGCCCTCGACCTGCTCCTCGATGTCGAGCTGGCGATCGGTCTCGACGCGCTGGCGGCGAAGAAGACGGCCGAGGATGAGCGGCGGGTTCGGCTGGCGACGCTCGGCGAGCACGCGGCGACCGTCGCCCATGATCTGCGCAATCCGCTGAGTGTGATGCGTTCGTCGGCGTACCTGCTGCGGGGACAGCTCGCTGAACACCCAGGCGCGCTCCGTCACGTGGACAAGATCAGCGCGCAGATCACGACGTGCGAGACGATCATCGACGGTGTCCTGGGCATGGTCGACGGGCGTGCACTTCGACGCAGCCGCGTCGACATGCGTGCCCTGGTGGTCGGGGTGGTCGAAGCTTTTTGGCTGTCGGGGTCGGGATCGAGATCGAGATCGAGGTCGGGGTCGGGCAGCGGGATCGGGATCGGGATCGGCGAGATCTGTGTCGAGCGGCTGTGGATCGACCCCGAGGCGATGGAGCGGGCGCTCTCCAACCTCGTGCTCAACGCGGCCCAGGCCCTGGCGCGGGCGATCGAGCGCGACGCGCCCGGGCGCGTCGATGTACGGGTACTGCGTGTGGGTGAGGGCGCGATCATCGAGGTTCAAGACGACGGTCCGGGCTTCGACGCCGAGATCTTGGCGCAGGCCTTCGATCCGCTGGTCACGGACAGGCGCGGGGGGACCGGGCTCGGGCTCGCGCTCGTCCGTCGGGTCGCGGAGGCCCACGGAGGGCGGGTGGAGGCCGAGAATCGCCTCGATGCAGGGGGGGCTCGAGTGTGTCTACACTTGCCCCTCGTCTTTGAGCCCGCAGGGGTGATCGACGCCCCGAAGCACAAGTGAAGACCATGCCGAAGATGTCTCTGAAACACGCACACGTGTTGCTGGTCGACGACCACGACGACCTGGTCGAGAACCTGACCGAGATTCTCGAGGACGTGGGCGCTCGGGTCTCGCGGGCCTCGACGGCCTCTGAAGCCGTGCACCGGGCGAGCGACGGCTTCGACATCGCGCTGGTCGACATTCGTCTGCCCGACGCGACCGGGCTCTCGCTCCTCCCTCAGCTCAAGCGCGCTGGCGACGGCATTGGTGAGGTCCTCCTGATCACGGGCAACGCGTCGCTCGACGACGCGATCGAGGCGGTCGCGCACGGGGCCTACGCCTACGTGCTCAAGCCCTTCGACCCCGGGAGCCTGCTGACCACGGCAGGGCGAGCGGTCGAGAAGGTCCGCCTCCAACGGACCTCGCGCGAGCTGGAGCGCCGGGCGAGGATCGCGGAGAAGCTGGCTGCGGTCGGGACCTTGTCGGCCGGTCTCGCCCACGAGATCCGCAACCCCCTCAACGCCGCAGGTCTACAGCTGCAGATGCTAGAGCGGCGGATCTCCAAGATCTCGGGAGACCCACGCCTGCTCGAGCCGATCGCCGTGGTCCAGGGCGAGCTGACCCGGCTCTCCCACCTGGTCGGAGACTTCCTTCGTTTCGCGCGCCCGGCTGGGCTCCAGTCTCAGCGTTTTGATCTCAGCGCGCTGATCTCGGACATTCTCGAGTGGCTGGAGCCGGAGGCGAAGCGGGCCGAGGTGACGCTGCGGGCCGAGCTCGGGGAGGGCATCTCGATCGAGGGTGACCGAGAGAAGATCCATCAGGTCGTGCTCAATATCCTGCGCAACGCGATCCAGGCCTTCGAGCCCGACGACGGGTGCGGAGACTGTGACGACTGCGACGGGGATGGCGTGGCGCGGGTCCAGCTCGGGGCGAGCCTGGGGCGGGAGGAGGACAACGTCGTCGTTGTTAGGGTCGTGGCGACCGACGACGACAACCTCGATATTCGAATCCGAGACAACGGACCGGGGATCCCCGAGCAGACCCTGTCCCGAGTGTTCGAGCCGTTCTTCTCCACCAAGTCCATGGGCACGGGTCTGGGCCTGGCGATCTCGCACTCTTTGGTCCAGCAGCATGGGGGCTCGCTGGAGATCCGCTGTGAAGGGGGGACCGAGGTCTGTATTTCGCTTCCGCGTGTGCGCGAGCGAGCGGAGCTCAGCCCCAAGCGCTGAGGATGAGGGCGCGCAGGCGCTCGGGCTCGGTCGCAGTGGTTTTACACATGAACCCACTCTTGTGGGCGAAGTGGACGTCGGCTTGCTCGGCGACTCGAGAGAAGTCGAGCTTGGGGTGATCTTCATAACGTCCGATGCCGTAGCCTGTGCCGCGGCGGTCTGGGTAGACGATGGCGGCGATCGTGTCTTGGAGGCCCCGGGCGCGGATGTAGTTGCCCACGGCGTTGCTGGGCTCGTCGGAGCCCGGATCCGTGCGTGGCAAGAACAGGGCCTCGATGGGCTCGGCGTCGCCGTTGGGGATCGACCAACGCTGGACGTGGGCGGCCGCAAACTCGATGCGGGAGCGGGCGACGCTGAGGTACTCGAGCAGGTCCTCTCCGACGAAGCGCATGAACTCGTAGAGGGGATCGCCGGCCGCGAGTTCGCGGGTCTTGGCGAAGCGCCGCAACAGGGTGATGTCGATGGGGGAGTTGAGCTGGGAGATGGCGCGTCGAGGGACGCCGAGCCACTGGGCCGTCTTTTTGGGTCCCCGTGAGTCGAACCACTCTGCAGGCTCGAGCCAGTCGCAGAAGCTGCGGGCGTCGGCGTAGAGCCCGAGGTGTTCGAGCACGAGGCTCAGGGCGCAGGTCGGGGGGTGCTCACGCGGGAAGTGGTGGTGGTCGAAGTTCATGTGCTGGGGGTCGTGCACACCTCCGACATCGACGATCACGACGCCCGGATCCTCGAGCTCCTCCGGGCTCGGATCGCGGCGGACGACCGGGACGCCGTACTTGGCGACGAGGACGCAGACCGCCAGGAGGTCGTCTTTGTGGGCGCCGCCTGGATGCGTGAGGATCGTGCGAACCATGGTCGCCCATACCATGTCGGGGCGAGCTTGGGTGCGCGGCAGCGCCCTCCCTGTATTCGCTCAGCTGGCAATCACCGTGTATCGGCAGTAGCGTCGCGGCGAGGTGAGCGGCATGACGACATCCAAAATCATCGACTGGCACTACCACCGCAACGGTTGAACAAGCTGCAAGCGGGCGTCCAAGTTCATGGACGCGAGTGAATTGAGCGTGAGCGAGCGGGTCCCCGCGAGCCGAAAACTGGGCGCAGAAGCAGCCCGGGCGATGCTTGGCGAAGCCACCAGGCTGATCGTCGCCAAGGGCAAGTCACTGCGGGAGTGGGAGGGGGACGCACTGCGTGAACCCGAGGTTCTCACCGCAATGTTGGGTCCCACGGGCAACCTCCGGGCTCCGACGCTCCGGGTCGGTACGACCTTGATGGTCGGCTTCAACGAGGACGCGTACACCGAGTTGTTCGCCTGAATCGTCGGCAGGGCGCCCCGCTGAATCGTCGGCAGGGCGCCCTGATTCCATAGGCGGCGCCGTAGAGGGCGGGTCAGAGCAGGCCCAAGAAGGCGAGCAGGGCGGCCCGCTGCCCGGTATCGAGGCCGTGCTCGGGGCCGGTGGCAGGTTCGAGGTCATGGTCGGCCGGGTCGACGCGGAACCCGACCAAGACGGCCTCGAGGGTGTCGGCCCGACCGTTGGTGAAGTAGGGCCACTTGAGGTGGAGGCGCCTGAGCGAGGGCACGCGTGCACCTCGTTCGTGGACGAAGGGGAGGATCCGGGTCGCGGCATAGGCATCGCTGGCCCAGGTGATCGGGCCGTTGTGGAGGCCGCCGTTGGCGAACAGGAGCGACTCCCAGGTGGCGAAGGGCTGGCGAGTGTCGGGCTCGTCGGTCGACAGGCGGGCTTGGTGGCAGTCTTCACAATGGGTTGCAAACACCGCGGCGCCCTCGGCCTCGAGGGGCTCGAAGTGCTCGCGCTCCCGGGTGCTCGGGTTTTGGGGCATGGACGCCCGCCTCAAAAATGCCATCAGTGCGCTGCGCAGGCCCTCGCCGTCGACGGTCCCCGGCCACCCCGGGAGCAGGGCGAGCCAGGGCAGCTGCGTGTCGCTGAGGGTGAACCACCCCGTGCGTATATCGGCGTCGGCGCTGAAGCGGTTGGCGACCCCAAACTCGTTGTCGGCCATCACGTCGAGGCTGCGGTCGAGGGCCCGAGAAAAGTGGGGCGGGTTTGGGAACAGGCCCAGCAGCGGCTTGCTGGTCGCGTGGACCCGCTCGCCGTCGCGCTCGCGACCTGTGAAGTGGACACGGCCGTCGACCCGGGCCTCGAAGTGACAGGTCTCGCAGGTGAAGCGGCTGCGCTTGCCCTCGCTGGTGTTGGAGGGGGCCATGGCGGTCGTGAACACCAGCGCCTCACCCAGGTGCTCGTCGAAGCTGCGCTGGTCGGGCTCGACCCCGTCGACGACGAGGGCCAGGGCTCGGGCCTCGGGTCGCTCTGGTGCACGGCTGACCAGGCTGTCGAGCAGGGGACTGACGCCCAACCACCCGAGTTCGGAGCGGGTGAGCTCGGAGCGGGCGAGCTCGGTGGGGACCGGGAGCGCGTCGTGGGTGCCGGGCAGCCAGGCGGCCCGGGTGATCACCGGATCGCCGGAGGTGGCACCCGACCGGAGCGCCGAGGGATCCCAGTCGATGGTCAGCAGCGTATCGGTGGCGTAACCGGCGAGCGCGAGCCGACCGGGACCGGTCCAGCGAACCCATTTGGGGGTGACGGCGCCGAGCTCGGAGAGGTTGAGGCTGCGGACCAAGGTCGGGGGGCCGTCCACTTCGAGGCGGTATACGAACAGGAACGAGTCGATGTATCCGAACCCTCCGTCGCGGCGCTCGAGGGGTCGGTCTTCGACCCCTGTGATCGCCAGGAGGTCGCCCGAGAGGTCGAAGCCCCACATGGGGCCGTCATGCTCGATGACCATGCCTATGGACCCGGAGGGGCCCCCCGGGTCCATAGGCTCGATACGCAGGCGATGCTCGAGCAGGCAGTTGGTGAGCAGGCGCCCGCCCACGGCCTCGATTCGGATCGGCCCGCGACAGTGGGGCCGGCTGTCGACCTCGGCGAGCTCGCTGCCGGAGCCGGCCAATGTATGGAGACGGTGGTTGCCCTCATCGACGATCCACACACTCGGGGACTCCGGTGCTCGATCCGGGCTCGAGGGGCGGGCGGCGATGTCTCGGGGGGAGCGCCCTCGAGGCAGGTCGAGGCTCCCGGCGACCTCGAGCTCGTCGCCGTCGCGGCGGAGCCGAGCGACCCGGGCCTCGCCGGTCCCGACCACCAGCAGCTCCCCTCCAAGCTGGGCGACGCCGGTGGGTTGGTGGGGGGTCGGGGCGCTGTCCAACACGACGCCCCGCCCGTCGATCAGCAGGGCTCGATCTCGGCCCCGGGCCAACACCAAATACCGGGGGCCCTGGGGCGCGGGCTCGAGGGCGATGATCCTATAAGGGTCGAGCCCGAGCTGGCCGTCGGAGGCGGGGATTCGGGCGAAGTCGGCCTCGGCCCTGGCCCGGCCTGATGCTTCTGCCAAGCGGGCGAGAGCCCGCTCTCGCGCAGAGGGCGGGCTGGAGCTCTGATCGAGGTCGGTTTCAGAGCCGACTTCGAGGCCATCTTCAGGTTGGGGCTCGCAGCCGTAGAGCGAGCCCGAGCCGAGCGAGAGCGAGGCAGAGGCCGCGAGCAGGCTCGCGGCCCGGCGGCTCACCAGCCGCCGTCTTCCTTGTCGGCATCTTTCTTGTCGGCGTCTTTCTTGTCGGCATCTTTCTTGTCGTCGTCTTTCTTGTCGTCGGCTTTCGCGCCATCCGTTTTGGCGTCGGTGTTTTTCTCTTTCTCCTTCTTCTCATCTTTCTTGTCGGCGGATTTGTCCTTGTCGTCGGCCTTTTTGTCGCAGGCGACCAAGGGGAGGGAGAAGGAGAACGCGAGGACGAGAGCGAGGGGGAGTTTGGGCGTGTTCATGGTGATCTCGGCGGCGAGTGTACGACGCACACGACCACCTCCGTACGACGAACAGCCCTGGCAGGACTCCTCACGGCGGTTCAGCGCCTCGCGCCTCGACAAAGTTTCCGGTGCGAGGCGACGAGATGGATTCTGCGGTGGGCTCCTAAGCCCGGGCTCGGCTCGGAGGGGTGGCGTCTTCCTCTCGGTATTCGTTGAGCCGGTACTGGATCTTGCGTGGCGAGATACCCAAGATTCGGGCCGCCTTCGAGGTCGAACCGCCGACGTGCTCGAGGGTCTTGAGGATGGCGAAACGCTCGAGCTCCCGGAGGCTCGCGCCGGGGACGTGGGGAGCCTCGTCGCTCGGTCGACCCGAGACCATGAGCTCGCGGGGGAGCTCGCGGGGCTCGATCTCGTCGCCGCGGGCGAGGACCACGGCGCGCTCGATGCAGTTCTCGAGCTGGGTGATGTTGCCGGGCCAGTCGAAGTGCAAGAGCACGCCCAGGGCTCGCTCGTTGAAGCCGTGGATGCCCTTGCCGTTGCTTCGGGCGTGGGACCTGAGGAAGGACATGGCCAACAGCGGGATGTCCTCGTTGCGCTCGCGCAGGGTCGGCACGCGGATGCAGATCACGTTGAGGCGGTAGAAGAGGTCCTCGCGGAAGCGCTCGGCCTGGACCTCCTCCTGGAGATCCGTGACGCTGGCGGCGACCAGGCGGATGTCGACTGGAATAGCCTCGGTGCCGCCGATGCGCTCGATGGTGCCCTCGTGGAGGGCCTGCAAAACCTTGGTCTGGGTCGCGGCGGGCAAGCTGGCGACCTCGTCGAGGAACAGGGTGCCGCCGGCGGCCTGGACGAAGCGACCCTCTCGACGTTCGTTGGCGCCGGCGAAGGCCCCCGCCTCGTAGCCGAAGAGCTCACGCTCGAGCATCTCCTCGTTCATGGCTGCGCAGTGGACCGCGATGAAGCGACCCTCCCGGCGCGGGCTGAGCTGGTGCAGGGTCTGGGCGACGCGCTCCTTGCCGGTCCCGTTCTCACCTACGAACAGGACCGAGGCATCCGAGCTGGCGATCTGTTCGACCAGGTTCATCATGGTCTTGAAGGGGCGCGAGCGGCCGATGAGGCGAGTCGCGGCGGCCTGCTCGTTGTCGTCGTCGACGTCGCGCTTGGCGAGCTCGTCGCGCAGACGCTGGGCCTCGATCTCGAGCGCGCGACGGTCGAGGACCCGGTCGACGATGACCAGGAGGTGACCGAGGTGCAGGGGCTTGGTCAGGTAGTCGGCGGCGCCCTGTTTGATGGCCTCGACCGCGCTCTCCACGGTGCCGAAGGCGGTCATGACCACCACGGGCATCTCGGGGAAGCGCTCGCGGACCTTTTGCATGAGCTGGATCCCGTCGACGCCGGGCATCTTGAGATCGGTGAGCACGAGGTCGGGGGTCCAGTTGTCGAGCCGGCCCAGGGCCTTGAAGCCGTCGCCCGCCGACTGGACCTCGAAACCCTCGTCCCGCAGGAGCTCGGCGAGGGCGAGGCGGGCGCCTGATTCGTCGTCGACGATGAGGATTCGACCGCGGATTTGCTTCTTGACCGTGCTCACCCTTCGGGTTTGCCTGCAAAAACAGGGATTGAGTAGCGCAAGAAATGCAATTTGGCCTTTTGGGCGCATTAAATTCATGTAAGCGAAATAAATGCGCAGATGCTGAAATCGACGCCCGGGCGGGAGACAACACAGGGGGCGCCCCATCAGGGGCGGCCTCGCCCGGAGTTCCCATGGTCCAGGATCCTCAGACATCTGATCCCATCACCGCCTGGTCGATCACCAAGAGCGCGGTGCTCGTCCCCTTCGACTTCTCCGAGGCCTCGCGCAAGGCCCTCCAGGTCGCGCGCAGTTTCGTGCCGGATGTGGGGGAGCCGAGCGGTGGAACGGTCGCGGTTCTCCATGTCGTGACCCGTCCACCGATGAGCGCGCCCGGCCGTCTGTTGCGGGGGCGCTTCGACGAGGAGCGAGCGATCGCCCAGGGCTTCACACATCTGAGAGAGGCGCTGGCGGATGCGGGGGTGCCCGAGTTCGAGGCTCATGTGAAGGTCGCCTCGGAGCCGGCCGAGGCGATCGTGAGCTTCGCGCAGGGCGAGCAGACCGAGCTCATCGTGATCAGTTCACACGCACGCACGGGCTTCGACCGCTGGTTGTTGGGCAGCACGGCGGAGCGGGTGGTGCGGCTCTCTCCCTGCCCGGTGCTGGTACTGCGTGGGCCCTCGCCCCAATGACCGACTGCGATCCCCGGCGACAGGCCGGTGACAGGCCGGTGGGCGGGGCAGCTCGGCTATGATCCGATATGCCCTACAGCCCCGGTGTTCACTTTCTCGGACCCACCATCCCGCTGTACGTGTTCGAGGCCGAGGCGCCCGGACCCACGGCGCTGATTCAAGCGGGCATCCACGGTGACGAAGTCGGGGGGGTGCACGCGCTCCAGGAGCTGCTCAAGTCCGGGATTCGTCCGAGCGCCGGCCGTCTGTTGATCTGTCCGGTGATGAACCCGCGGGCCTATCGGGCTCGGACCCGGGCGGCCCCGGGCGGCCTGGACCTCAACCGTATGTTTCCGGGCGCGGCCGACTCGCCGGACTGGGAGCGGCGTCTGGCCCGGACCTTCATGGACCTGGTCGAGGACGAGCGGCCGGCTCTGATGGCGACCTTGCACGAGTCCCACAAGCGCTACGATCCCGAGGCCGACCGGCCGACCTTTGGTCAGACCATCGTCTATGGCGTGGAGCCGCGCCCCGCGATCGTCGATCGCACGGTGGCGCGCCTCAACGAGCGCTTCACGGGCGCCCGTGAGCGCTGGGACCCGCAGTACTTCCCGGTCGCGACCTCCTCTACGGAGGTCATCGTGGAGGCGGTGGGCTGCGTGGGCCTGTGTGTGGAGACCTGGATGGGCTTCGAGGAGGACCACCGCATCGAGATGCAAAAAGCGGTGGTCGAGCTGCTCCTGGACGAGGTCGGTGTGCGTTGCATTTGACCTTGATGCGCCACGGTGACGCGGGCTCGGCCCCGGAGGGGCTCGGCGATGACGGACGGCACCTCTCGAGCTCGGGGCGGGAGCAGGCCAGGGCGACCGGGGCGGCGCTGGCCAGCCGGGGCGTGGCGCTCACCGAGCTGTGGTGCAGCCCCCTGGTCCGGGCCGTGCAGAGCGCGGAGCTGGCTGCTGGCACGCTCGGGTATGACGGCCCGGTGAGGACGCGCCCCGATCTCTACCCGGACAGCGATCAGGGGGTCCTGCTCGCGGCGTTGGCAGCCCTGCCGCCGGAGGCCGATGTGTTGGTCGTGGGCCATATGCCCTACATGGCCGCGGCGGCATCGGCCGCGCTGGGGTTGGGGGTGGGTGGGTTCTCGACGGGCGACGCGTTTCGTATGCACCTCGACCCACCGGGGGGGCCTGGGCGATCGGGGCGACTGCTGTGGCGTTGGCAGGGTCGGTTCCTCGATTGAGGCAGGGGCGGCGCGAGATCGGCGGGCGCTTTCTTGCTAGCGTTCACGCGGATCTTCGCCATGACCCGCCTCGCCTCTGCCCAGCCCTCACTGATCTTACTGAGCCGACCGGGCCGACCGGGCCGACCGGGCCTACCGGGCATGGCTGTGTCCGCCGTGTTGGCATTGGCCTGGTCGCCGGGTTGCACGACGTCGAGCGGCGGAGATGCCGAGTCCAAGGGAGAGCGGGCTCAGGTAGCCGGGACCCAGCCAGACGCTGCCAGCGCGGGCGGGACCAAGACCGACTCCGCCAGCGCGGGCGAGGCCGAGACCGACCCGGCCGGCGCGGGGGAGGCCGGCCGAGAGGAGGCTGATTCAGGTGGTCGAGGGACGGGGCCGTCGGTCGACGTCGTCCACGCTCAGACGGTCGCGGCGACCTCGGGCAAGGGGGCCAAGTCGCTCGGTTTTCAGCTCAAGAAGTTGACCCATCTGTTCGCGCTCGCGGCGACCGCGGAGGCGCCGGCTTGGGCCCACTCGCCGGAGGGGGCAGACCCGGCGCTCACCCGAGACGACGATCTGAACACGGCTTGGCAGTGCGACTTCAAGACCGGGGTCGGGGTCGACGAAGCGGGGGCCTGCGTGTTGGGGCTGGCCATGCCGGGGGAGGCCAAAGTCGAGGTCGTGCGTGTGTATGTGGGGGCCGGACCTCGCTACCGCGACTATGTCGGGCACCCGCGGGTCAAGACGGTGCGCCTGCACACCGACGAGGGCTACGTGGACGCGACCTTGTCCGATGGTGCCAACCACGCCTACATCCGCCTCGCGGCGCCCATCCTCACCCGGAGCCTGGCGATCGAGGTGCTCGACGTCTACGCCGGCAAGAGGGACACGGTGGTCCATATCTCCGAGGTCGAGGTCTATGGCACCGAGGCGACCGCGCGCGAGCCCCTGGCCTTCGATCCCGAGCTGGCGTGGACCTCGTGGGAGACGGACACCTGGAGCGGCTCGGGCGGTGGTGCTGATGATGCCGGCTACACCGACTACACCATCCGCCAGCTGTTCATCGAGTATGCGGTGCCGGGGCAGGGGCCCGTCGACGTCGAAGCCGGCGAGCTTCCCAAGACCAAGCGGCTGTCTCGTGCGACGGCCGTGTTCGGCAAGTCCGGTGACGACTTCCTGCTTTTCGAGCGCCTGCACGGGACCCACTGCGATTCACACAAGGGGAGCTACGTGCTCTACGACCGCCGCAATCGCATGCTCTACCCGCTCGGCGAACTCGGGGGCCCAGGCGGTGAGGTCTACCGTCAGCGCGAGGGCCGGGGCTTCGCGGTCGGCTGGGTCTCGGAGGGGCGGTTCACGGTCAAGGGGGTCGCGGAGGTCGCGGGTGAACTGGTCTGGAGGCGGCCCAAGGACAGCCTGGCCCACGACCCCGCGGGGCAGCTGGAGGCCTGGGGCTTCGATCCAAAACCCCTGGGGCGCGGCGGCGATCTGGAGGCACCACCGACGGGCTGTCACCGCACGGCCACAGGTCAGCTCGCCCCGCTCCAGTCGCTCGTGACCCTGCCCGAGGACGCCGATCTCGATCCTTCCCAGTGGCTCAGCTGTGACCTCGGCGGGAGCACCCTGTTTGTCCAGGGGACCTGTGGCTCGGGGGCGATGGCCTACTTGGTCGGGGGTGGAAAGCTGATCGGGGACCACCAGTCGCAGGATGATCGAGGCTTTCGGGTGCGCCGGATCGGAGCGCGGGCGCTGGTCGAGCTCAGCGAACACGACGGCGACAACTCGGCCTTGTTTTGGGTCGACAGCGGCAACTGGCTGAAGCTCAGCGGACACGCCGGTCTGGCCCTGCGCCCTCCCTCGGGCTGCGACCGCTGCGTGGATACATGGCGAGACCCGGAGGGCTGACGGCACCTTAAAAAAAGAGACCCCGATGCTCGCTGCATCGGGGTCTCGCTTTTGTTGGTTGATAATGGGGAGGGGCTGGCCTACCAGCGACCGCCGCCGCCGCCGCCGCCGCCGTAGCCACCGCCGCCGCCACCGCCGCCGCGGCCACCACGACC
>Ga0256845_1000225_pt1 | contig 53737 bp, 51 predicted proteins | sample RiftiametaG_FD_189101 | JGI IMG/M metagenome (GOLD analysis project Ga0256845, IMG submission 189101) | Tube worm associated microbial communities from hydrothermal vent at the East Pacific Rise, Pacific Ocean - Riftia | ecosystem: Host-associated > Annelida > Integument > Unclassified ...
CATGACTCAAGATATTGGAACTGCTATTGAACGTTACAAAAACCATCCTGATTTATCAGGTATGCTTTATACTGTTGGAAATGAGCAGAATCATCATTTTAAAGTGTTGTTTACAATACTTCAAAAATTAGGGTATAGCTGGGCAGAGGGATGTTATCATTTGTCTTACGGAATGATTGAATTACCTGATGGTAAAATGAAATCGCGAGAAGGAACTGTTGTTGATGCAGATGATTTAATGGAAATGATTGTTAGTGATGCAAAAGAAATGACACAAGAAAGAGGTCATTTAGATGGAATGAACGAAACAGAACGAGAAGAGTTATATTCATTGATAGGTTTAGGAGGGTTAAAATATTTCTTGCTAAAAGTTGATCCTAAAAAAGGAATGATATTTAATCCGGCAGAATCGATAGATTTAAATGGTAACACGGGTCCATTTATACAATATGCCTATGCTCGAATACAATCGTTATTAGCTAAAGCAGAAAGTTTAGGTTTTACTAAACAGTATAACAATGCTGAGATAAATGCGAAAGAGCAAGGATTAATTAAATTGATGAATGATTATCCTTCTGCAATAAAAGAGGCTGGTAAATTATACAGTCCTGCAATTATTGCTAATTATATTTATGAATTGGTAAAAGAGTTTAATAATTTTTATCAGACAGTTGATATTTTAAGAGAAGAGGATCTTCAAAAGCTTGCTTTCAGATTATGTTTGTCAGAATCAGTTGGAAAAATAATTAAATCGGCCATGTTGTTATTAGGTGTAAATGTTCCTAATAAGATGTAAGATGTTGATTTCTAAAAACAATATTATAAAAGGAAAGCACGGTAAGCCAATTTTATTGGATTATGGTTATTTTCCTAATGGAACTAAAAAACCAGTTGTTGTTTTTACTCATGGATTTAAGGGGTTTAAAGATTGGGGACATTTCAATATGATAATGGAATATTTTATTGAAAATGGTTTTGCTTTTATAAAGTTTAATTTTTCTCATAATGGAGGAACAGCCGAACAACCTATAGATTTTCCCGACTTAGAAGCGTTTGGGAATAATAACTATACGAAAGAATTAGATGACTTAAGGAGTGTTGTGAATTGGCTAGAAACTAATAATGAAATTCCAACAGAAGAGATAGATGTAAATCAGATTTATTTAATAGGTCATAGCAGGGGTGGTGGAGTTTCTATTTTGGCTGCAAATGAAGATGATAGAGTGAAAAAACTTATTTGTTGGGCTCCAGTGTCAGATTTGATTAATAGGTTTGATAAGGAACTTATGGACGATTGGAAAAAGGCTGGAGTGATTTACGTTCCAAATGTAAGGACGAACCAACAAATGCCAATGTATTACCAACTAGTAGCAGATACATTAAAAAATAAAGACCGTTTTAATATTGAGAAAGCTGCAACCGAACTTTCTATACCACATTTAATTATACACGGAACAGCAGATGAAGCGGTTAATGTTTCTGAAGGGATGGATATTCATAAATGGAATAAAGACTCTGAAATATTAATTATAGAAGAAGCTAACCATACATTTGGAACTTTTCATCCATATAATGAAGATAGTTTCCCTGATGATGTTAAGATTGCTTTAGAAAAAACGTTAGCGTTTTTAAAATCATAATTCTGGTTTTCTAAGTGAAAATACCCTTTAAAAGATAATTTACTACCGTTAATAAAGTCTGTTTCTGTTTAGGCAACTCTATTTTGAAAAGCTACGTTTTAAGATAGAAGAAGATTTAAATTCCTTTCGCTACTATAGCATTAAATGAATTATTAACCCCTTAAATCGAATATCATGAAAATATACATAAACAAAACTCAAGCTTATAATATTTATATCGTAATTATAATTGCATTTTTATCCTCTTTAATTGCAATTGCAACCTTTACTGGTTAAAAACATTTTTTAAGACTACTCTTCAAAACATTAAGTTTTCAAATGTAAATCTATTTAGAAGCCCTGTTTTACAGCTTCTGCGCTAAAGTACTTCAATTTATTTAATGAAGTTTTTTTAACGTTTTTTTTTGTGCTTAAAAAAAACATGAATAAAAAGGCTAAAGAGTTTTGCAGACTTAATTTTTTAATTACTTTTGCTCTCCCTTCGAAAGAAGGTTGTTCTTTTAACAATCAAGCGAGAGTAGCTCAGCTGATAGAGCGCCACCTTGCCAAGGTGGAGGTCGCGGGTTTGAACCCCGTCTCCCGCTCACTTCAGCTTTGTTCAGTGAACTTTGTTTTACTAATCGCAGTTGAATTAAAATATACCAATTATCAATAGAAATATTGATGCTCGAGTGGTGGAATTGGTAGACACGCAAGACTTAAAATCTTGTGTCCATTAGGACGTGCGGGTTCAAGTCCCGCCTCGAGTACTAAAGCATCAACTTCGGTTGGTGCTTTTTTGTTGCAAAACGTTATATAAAGGCTTCCACCTTATATAGCACAACTTAAACCCCAAGCATTTATGTTTGGGGTTTTACTTTTTACACACTCTTTACACTGTTTTACATTCATTAAACAATTATAGACTGGATCCCTCGTATTTTTATCATAAACTTTAAAACTTGTATTATGAAAAAAATAAAAATCGTTGTTTTATCAACACTTATTGTAGCTGTTGTAATTGTTGGGAGTGGATTTACTAAATGTACATCATTAAATGAAAAACAAATTGCGACTTCTTTAAAAAAGAAAAACCAAACCATTAATATGTTTGTGACACATGGGCACTGCAATACTCCATTTATGGGAAGTGTAGATAATTTAAAATTAGAACTTGTTCCTCGAGAAGATTTAGGAAATCCTTTAGAGGGTATGAGACTTTCTTTTGATATTGATCCAAATACATTTAATGTCTGTGCAGGTGAAGAATTAACAGAGAAGATAAAAACACCAGGTCTATTTATTAGTAAGAATAAAGAGCAAATGACTTTTAGAACTACAGATGTTTTTACAATGGGACTGGATTGGTATCAGATAAATGGAAAACTATCTATTAAGGGAGTAGAGCGAAGTGTTAAGCTCTTTGCGACAGGAATTAGAAATCCTAAAGAATCTAATTCAACCTCATTAATCTTAGAAGGCCAAATTAACTTGTTAGATTGGGGGATTGACTATAACAAGATTGTAAATGGGAAATCTGATAATATTGCGACTAAATGGATGCATTTTAATATGAGAATTGATTTAAGCTAATGATATCAGAATAAAAAGTTCTATTTTTTATAATTACAATCTCAAACATTTACTTGTTTGAGATTTTTTTAAGGCTTATTTTCTATCTTTATAACATCAAATAAAAATTTAACTATGAAATATTATATCATCTCTTTTTTATGATTGTTTTAGCTTCTTGTGGAGCTGAAGATCAGAATGTTGTTGTTGAGAAAGGTGAAGTTTTACAAGAAACAGTAATTGTAAAGAATGAAGCTGAAGAGGTAGTAGAGGATGAGATGATTGAAAGTCGATATCAATATGATAAAGAGTGGGAAGTATTTAAAGAAGCAATTATTAATAAAGATATTAAAGGTGTTTCAGCTTTTGCAAGTTCAGACGCAATTGATGATACAGTTGATGAAGATGGAGAAAAAGGAGGTAGTACTATTGTCATTTCTTTTACAGAGGGAGAACAGTTTTTAGAGCTTGATTATTTTTTATTTGCTGGATAGGTTTATTTACAATTCCATTATTGTTAAATTTACTTTTGTAAAAAAAATATCTTGCTTTTAAGTATAAACATCATAACGGAATTACCACTTTGGTTTAGCATTTTTTGTGTTGTACTAGGTGTTGTTTATGCTTTTTTTCTATATCGTAAAGAGGAGAAATTTTCGGAAACTTCATCTTGGCTAGTTAAAGTGATGGCTTTTTCAAGATTTTTACTGGTTACTATATTAGCTTTTTTATTGTTATCCCCTTTTATTAAGACATTATTTAATAAGATTGAAAAGCCGGTAATAATTATTGCTCAAGATAATTCAGTTTCAATTTTATTAAATAAAGATTCAGCTTTTTATAAAAGTGAATATTTAGAAAAACTAAAAAATTTAAAAGTTAGTTTGGAAGAAAAACATGAGGTTAAAACCTACATTTTTAATGAAAGTTTAACCGAAGGAAACAATATTGATTACACAGGAAAGGTTACCAATTTATCAAATGCATTTGAAGAGCTTGAGAATAAATTTTATAATAGAAATGTTGGAGCGTTGATTTTAGCTTCGGATGGAATTTTTAATCAAGGAGCTAATCCTGTTTTTAATTCGGGTATAGAATTTCCTGTTTATACGATTGCTTTGGGTGATACCTCAATACAAAGAGATATTATTTTAAAAGAAGTGGTGTACAATAAAATTACTTTTTTAGGAAATAAATTTCCGCTAGAAATTGATGCTAAAGCATTTCGATATTCAGGGAGTACAACGCAGCTAGCTATTACTCATAATGGAAAACAACTGTTTTCCCAACAATATAATATTAACTCAGATGATTTTTTAGTTAATGAGAATATTTTACTTGAAGCTGATGAGGTTGGTGTTCAGCATTATCGAATTTCTTTAACTGCATTAGAAGGAGAGGTAAGTGTTGTAAATAATGTAAAAGATATTTATATAGAAGTTTTAGATGGTAGGCAAAACGTACTTGTTTTAGCAAATTCCCCTCATCCTGATGTTAAAGTGTTAAAATTGAGTATTGAAAACAATGAAAACTATAAAGTAACGAATCAGTTAATGAGTGATTTTGATGGGAATGCCAAGCCATATAGTTTGGTAGTTGTTCATCAAATTCCAAAGGTTATAATACCAGCATTAAAAAAGTTATTTGATAGCAACGTTTCTATTCTTTACCTGCTAGGAAATCAAACTTCAGTTCAATTATTTAATTCTTTAAATGTTGGTTTAAACATTAAGAATGCTAGAAATCGTTTTAATGAAATATTACCAGTTGTTGCTGAAAACTTTCCATTATTTAGTTTGTCTGAAAATACAATTAAAAGCATTAATCAGATGCCTCCTGTAAATGGACCTTTTGGAGAATATCAATTAAATTCTAATGGATATGTTTTGTTGAATCAGAAAATAGGGAGTGTTGAAACAGAAAGTCCATTAATGGTTTTTTTCCAAAATGAGGACAAGAAAGTTGCAGTATTTTCTGCAGAAGGATTGTGGAAATGGAGGGTGCAAGATTTTTTAAGGAATAACAATCATCAAAGTTTTGATGAGTTAATTAATAAAACTGTTCAGTTTTTATCGGTCAAAGAAGACAAAAGTAAGTTTAGAGTGTTTACCGAAAACATTTATTTTGAGAATGAGGAAATACGTTTTAATGCAGAACTTTATAATGATAGTTATGAGTTGATAAATGATCCAGAAATTACGATTGATTTGTTGGGAGAGAATGGTGATAAATATAATTTTGTGTTTAATAGAACGACTAATTCATATATTTTAAATGCGGGTGTTCTACCTTTTGGATTTTATACTTACAAAGCAAAAGTGAAATTAGGGACTAATGATTACATTGAAAATGGAAAGTTTCAAGTTAAACCATTGTTGTTAGAAGCAAATAGTACAAGAGCGAATCACCAGTTATTACAAAATATAGCTCAAAAATTTGGTGGGAAGCTGTTTTATCCTTCACAGTTGGAAGCTTTATCTAAAGCTATAAATGCGAATAATGATATAACATCTATTATTTATGAGGAAAATGATTTAAAAGAATTGATTAGTCTAAAATGGATTTTCTTTGTTCTATTAGCATTGTTAAGTTTAGAATGGTTTTTAAGAAAGCGAAATGGAGCATATTAAGCTGCTCTAACTTTATTAGTTTTAACACGTAAACAGATGAAAAAAACAACTTATGTCAAAAAAAGTAATCGCTATATCACTTATTTTAATTTTCTTAACAGCTTTAGGATGTTCTCCTCATAAAATGAAGTACAATAAATCTAGAAACGGAGGTAAAAGAATTAACTCTAAAGAAAGTATGAGAAGGTAATTATTTAATTACTAATCTCTTTATTGTTCTTTCATTTTTAGATATTATTGATACAAAATAGACTCCTTGATTTATGGCTGTTAAATTGATTTGAATTTCTTTTTTAGTTTCGTTTTTCTTTTCAAAAATCACCTTTCCTAAAACATCATAAATAACAATATTAGCAGTAGATTTTTGGTTTCTTTTAATGGTAAAAATTCCATTGCTTGGGTTAGGAAATAATTCAAAATCATTCGTTTTTAATTCCTCTATATTATTTGCTGTTCCCATACAGAATGTAAATGTTAGACTATCGCCATTAGCAGCATTAAATGAGTTTGTATTTTCAACTGCCAGGGTATCCCCTGTAACATCTTCAATTAAATGCATGCTGCCACTTCCATATGCACAACAATAACCATCACCGTATGAATCTTTCAATACAAATGTAAAACAACCATCATATAGGCATAAGTTATCATTGATAGTTTCCCCACCAGTAATATCTGAATAGCCAGGGCTAGAAGCTGCAATTACACCAGAAAAATTATCTTTAATATACCAGCTTGTTTCAGAGCCATCATCATCTGTTTTGAGCGTTAAAGAGGCAAACAACGGATTTTCGATAGAATTAAAACTAATTGATGCATCATTATTTAATAAGTTCTCATCATTTGTTGAATTAGGATTAGAAAGATTAATTGTAAATGTATGTGCCCCATTAGAGATGTAAGTAGTTGGAAGATTTATAATCTCGATTCCATAAGGAACTAGATTCCCCGTCCAGTTAGTGGTGCTAACTCCACCTCCATCTATTTCATAATTAATGTTTAATGAAATTAAATTTGCTGAACCGTTATTTCTAATTGTAACTATTGGGGAAATAGAATCTCCACAAATCAAAGGTTTAATATTAGAAACTTCGATTAAAGCTGGGTCAGTATTTAAATTTGAACCATTTGGGTCAAAACCGTCAAGAGTAATATCTCCAGTATTGGTAGGGTCTAACCAAAATTTTAATTGTCTGTTGGTCGCAGGGTTTGTATCCCATGAGTAAGAAAATTTTCCGTAATAATCGGAATTGTTATTTCCGCAAGCAGCACCACCGCCATGTAGTTGACCAACAATTCTGTGATTTTGATCGAACAATGGAGATCCAGAAGAGCCTCCTTCTGTTGTCCCTGTATTCCAGTCAGTAACTTGCCAGTGGTTAGCGCTTCCTGAGCCTGGATATCCCGATTCAATTAAAGGGTCTATATCATGCGAAATCTTTTTAACATCTAATGACGGGTGATGAATTCCAGTAGCGCTTGTCGGAGGCGAGTTAACATTCGACCATCCAGCATAAAAAACATTATAGTTTGATGGAGGAACACTCGATAATTCAACTAAAAAGAAATCAGAAGGGCTGTTATTTGCTCTTACAGTACAACCACTAATTGTTTGAGTTGCAAAACCATTTGTATTTGTTACGCAAGTAGAGGATTGATAATTAAACATAAATATATTACTTCCTGTTGGGTTGCAATGGTATGCTGTTAAAATGTAAGGTGTTCCATTTTGTGAGGTATTATTAACTAAAGCTCCAGAACAAAATCGTGAATTTCCAGAAGTCAATAGCATTACAGACGAGCGGATTTCATTTCCCCAATCAGTTGTATCACATATCGCATTAACATTACAGCTACCTGAATTATTGAATCCCTTTAAATGGTTAAATAAATCTCTGTAACCATGTACTATAGATGAGACTTCAATTATTCCTTGGCCTTGAACAGAAAGCGGCTCAAAGTATTCTAAAATAGCGTTATTTCCGACAAGTAAAGTAGTTGAAAATTCTGAATTAGCTTTATTGTTAAGATGAGTAAAAGAACCCAATACTTGGCTTTTATTAAAAACGAAAAAAGTTGCTCCAACAGGTAAATTAAAATTGCTGTAATTTAAGTTGATTGTTTTTGCGTTAGGAGATTTTATCTCTAATCGCCAGACTTTATCTCCATTTGCTAATGTTGTCCAAGCTCCAGAATTAGTAAGGTTTAAATTTACGAATTGTTCAATACCAAATCGCCATGCAATATCTTTGTGTTGGTCAGTTACTCTATCTTCATCAACATAATTGTGTGTATTTATTGTTGGCGTAATATGAATTGGAGCTACTCCAAGATTTTTATTAAAACTGATAGGACTACCGCCATGGCTTATTTGAGCAAAACTGCTTAATGAAAATAGAATGGTAGCAATTAATAAGATTTTGCTTGGTATTGAGCGAAGTTTAAATGTCATAAAATATTACTTAGATGCGTTAAAGGTATTGAAAATTAAATATTTATAGAGTTTGATTTCATTAAAGGTAATTAGACTATAATGTTTCTCCGCAAAATTTACAATGAATAGCATCATCATCATGCCCTTCTAAAGAACAATTAGAGCATGATTGAGTGTTGGTTGTTAAATTTGCTTTTGATAATTCAGCACCAACAATACCGGTCGGTACAGCAATTATGGCATATCCAATTATCATAATAAATGAAGCTAAAGCTTGCCCTAAAACTGTTTGAGGGGTTATATCGCCATACCCAACAGTTGTTAATGTTACTATAGCCCAATAAATACTTCTAGGAATACTCGTAAAACCACTTTCGGGAGATTCGATGAGGTACATTACCGTTCCCAATATAAATGTTAAGCTTAGTACAGCAAATAGAAAGACAACAATCTTAGCTCTACTTGCTTTTAATGCTTTAATTAGAATATCAGCTTCTCCAATAAATTGTGCCAATTTTAAAATTCTAAAAACTCTTAATAAACGGATACTTCTTATAATTGAAAGTGTATGTGTTCCAGAAATAAATATACCTAAGTAAGTAGGTATTATAGAGATGAAATCGATTATTCCATAAAAGCTAAAGATATATTTTAAAGGTTTTCCGATAGAAACTAATCGAGCAATATACTCCAGTGTGAACAAAATGGTGAAAATCCATTCTAGTAACCTTAATTCATCCCCATAAAGTAGCGCAATACTGTTGACACTTTCAAGCATTACAGTTGTAACACTCATTAAAATTAGTACAAGCAATATTATATCAAACCATTTTCCAGCACGAGTATCAGCTTCAAAAATTATTTCGTGTAATTTTTGTTGCCAAGGAGATAGTTTTGTATTTGATTTGTTGCTCACAGTTTAAAGTATGTCTAAATTCCCTATTCCTTCTCTAATAACTTCAGGATCATTACTTGTACAATCAATAATGGTTGATGCTTCATTTTGTCCGTACCCACCATCAATAACTACATCAATTACCTTTTCATATTTTTCATGAATTAATTCAGGATCAGTAATATATTCTAGAATTTCATCGGCATCATGTACCGAAGTAGAAATTAGAGGATTCCCTAATTCTTCAACTAATAGTTGAGCAATGTTATTATCGGGGACTCTAATTCCTATTGTTTTCTTTTTAGATTTGAATAGTTTGGGTACGCTGTTGTTGGCATTTAAAATAAAAGTATAAGGGCCTGGTAAAGCTCTTTTCATCAATTTGTAAATGTTGTTTCCAAATTGTACCGTGTAATCAGCAATGTTACTTAAGTCAGAACATATAAGTGAAAAATTAGCTTTTTCTATTTTTACACCTTTGATTTGAGCCATTCGCTCAACTGCTTTACGGTTATTTAAATCGCAAGCCATAGAATAAACGGTATCTGTAGGATAGATAATTACACCACCTTTCTTCAGTACTTGAATAACTTGGTCTATTTTCCTTTTATCAGGGTTGTCGGGATGTATAACAAGTAACATAGTTTATGAATTTGCTTTTGCGTGGTCAGCTAAAAATTGAGCTAAACCACTATCTGTTAAGGGATGTTTTAATAATCCAACTATTGCACTTAATGGACCAGTCATTACATCAGCACCAATTTCAGCACACTGTATAATATGCATGGTGTGTCGAACAGATGCTGCTAAAATTTGAGTTTTAAAAGCATAGTTATCATAAATTAATCGAATATCATCAATCAATTGCATACCATCAGTAGAAATATCATCTAATCTTCCAACAAATGGAGAAACATAAGTCGCACCAGCTTTAGCAGCTAATAAGGCCTGGCCAGATGAAAAAATTAACGTACAATTGGTTCTAATTCCTTTGTCAGAAAAGTACTTAATTGCTTTAATTCCATCTTTTATCGCAGGTACTTTAACTACTATTTGTGGATGCAGAGAAACTAAATGCTCACCTTCTTTTATCATCCCTTCAAAATCGGTTGCTATTACTTCAGCACTTACATCACCATCAACGATTTCGCAAATAGCTTTATAATGGGCGAATACATTTTCATCTCCACTAATTCCTTCTTTAGCCATTAAAGATGGATTAGTGGTGACACCATCCAATATCCCTAAATCTTGAGCTTCTTTTATCTGATTTAAATTTGCTGTATCTATAAAAAATTTCATTCAGAATAATTTTAATTTAGTCTCAAAGGTAGCTATCCTTTAAGGTTTAATAAAATAAAGATGTAAACAAGTGTTGAAAAGAAAATCTACTGAAACTTACGCAAGAATTTTTTCTTACAGAAAGGAAAATATTAGTAATAGAATTGATGTTTTTTGAAACTAAATGGCTATTTATTTTCCGTGATATTCCATATTAGGTAAAGGTGTGTGTTTTTTTAAATAAGTATCAAACCAATCAATTAACGTTTTATAATACTCATTTCTAAATTCGCTTAATCCATGGTCCGCACCTTCAAAAATTATAAGTCTGTATGGAATTCTATATTTGTCTAATTCTAAAGCAAGTTTTATACTTTGAGTTGATTTTACTCTCCAGTCAGAGTTGCCATGCATTATCAAAAGTGGAACATTTTTCGAAAATTTTGACGCCCATTTAATGGCAGAACGTTTATCTAATTCGGCTGTTTTGTTATTCTCGTAATCTTTTACTAACTCAATAAGGGAGTTTTCAAGACTTGGTCTGTCCTTTATACTTTCGCACTCATCTGATGGAGCAGCCAGTACTGCTGCTGTTTTGATTTGATTGGTTTTAAGGCTATATAAGTCATCATTCCACCTCTACTACCTCCAAACATTCCAATTTTTGAAGTATCTGCATTCGGAATATCTTCTAATACCTTTATTAAGTTCAAAACATCATTTATTTCAGCACCTCCATATTCTTCTTGGCCTTCACTACCTCCGTTCCCTCTATATTGAGTTGCAATTACTACAAACCCTTCTTTTGCTAATTTGCCAAGCATTGCTAAAACCCTTATCATATTTAAGGCTCCATATTCTTTAACTCCACCTCTGTTCCATATTACACAAGGATATTGGCCTTTTTTCTTTGGTTGGACTATATACCCGTTTACTTTTAAATTATCGCTTAAATACCTGATTTTACTTACAGAAAGGCTGTCTATATATTCAAAGTTTTTTGTCCATTGCCGTTTTTCATTAACGACTTTTACAATAGCAGGGTGTTTTATGGAATCTATTAAATTTTCAGACTCAATGCGACTTAATAAAAGTGATTTATTATTCTCTTGAGAATAACAAAAATTAAATACGCACAAAAAAAATAGCAATAATAATTTTTTCATTTTAGTCTTTTATGTTTGTTAATGTACTTGTTATTTAAATCGCTCCAATAATTCCTTTTTTCGTAAAGGAGAAACATCCACATAACTATCATCTGACATTCGAACTTGTCCGCCTTTTCCTTTGATGTATTTAGTAATGTATTGTAAATTAACCAAATGAGATTTGTGAACTCGTACAAAATCAAATTCGTTTAACAGTTCATCAAAATGCTTTAATGTTTTAGAAACTAGAAATGTTTTACCATTGGTTAAGTAGAAGTTTGTGTAATTATCATCGGCTTCAGCCCTTATAATCTCGTTTACATTTACTACTTCAAAACCATCCATTTGTGGTAGCACAATCTTCTTATGTTGGATATTGTTTGATTTAATATTATCCATTAAAATTTTAGTGTGAAAAACAGTTTCACCTTCTTTTTTATGTTGACTAATTTTATCTACAGCCAAAACTAATTCATCAATATTAATGGGCTTTAAAATGTAATAAGCAGCACTGAGATTTAAAGCTTTAATAGCATAATCTCGATAGGCAGTAACAAAAATAATTTCAAAATCAATATTATCTAACTGTTCTAATAAATCAAAAGCATTACCATAAGGCATTTCAATGTCTAAAAAAACTACATCTGGTTGATGTTTTTTGATGGATTCTAGTCCTGTTTGAACAGAATCTGCCATATCTAGTACTTCAACATTTGTGCAATATTTGTTGAGGTAATTGTTAAGTGTTATTCGACTCGCTTCTTCATCTTCAACTATGATTGCTTTTAGTTTTGTACTCATTATGAATATATTTTTACAGTTACTTTAGTTCCAACAGGAATTGCATCTTCAATGGTTACACCAAGCTTCGCTTTATAAACATCACTAATAATTTTTAAACGAGAATCAATGTTTTTAATCCCCGTAGATTTCAATATTTTTTGATTATCCGTTTTTATTTCTTGAGATTTTTTTCGGCCAATCCCATTGTCTTCAACAGTTACAATAATTGCGTTGTCACTTTTTTGGATGTTTACTTTTAAAAATCCTTTTTCCTTTTTATAACGCAATCCGTGCCATACTGCATTTTCTATGTAAGGTTGAATTAACATTGGAGGAATCAAAATATCTTCAGTATTAATATTCTCATCCACATCAAAAGAGTAATCGAACTTATTTTTAAAACGATGGTTTTCTAATTTTAAATACATGGATAGGATGTCAATTTCTTTGGTTAAGGAAATAAAGTCTTCTTGAGAATTTTCCATCACATCACGCATTAAACGAGAGAAATCTGATAAATACCTATTCGCTGCTCTCTCATCATTTTTGGAGATAAAACTGTTTACAGAATTTAAGGCATTAAATATAAAATGAGGATTCATTTGAGCTCTTAGTGATTTTAAAACTAGTAGTTGGTTAGCTTTGTTTTTGGCTTTATTACTTCGATAAACTAAAAAAGCGGTAACAATTAAAATAAGTATTCCAAAAATTAGCGCGTAAGTAATAATTTGTTGTCGGGCAATATTTTCTTCCTGTATTATTCTTTCTTGCTTTAAAAGTTCAATAGTATTTTCGTTGAGTTGTTTATCTTTTTCTAATAAAGAAAGCTTGTTTTGAGCATTTTCTAACATTGCTCCTTTTTTATTTTGTTGAGTCAATTGTTTTTTTCTGAGTTGATACAAAGAGTCTTCTAAAATGAGGTATTCTTTGTACTTTTTTAATGCTTCAGACTCTTGACCAGTTTTATCATAGACCTCAGATAATACTTTAAAAGCTTTACTTTTATTTTCTATATCACCAGAAGCATCTGCAATTTTCACACTGTTTTCTAAGTACTGAATAGCTTCTTCATCTTTATCTTGTTTGATTAAAAAATTGGCGAGATCAATGTTATTTTTCGATTCCTCAAATTTGTTGTTTCTTGTCTGATTAAAATTTAATGCTTCTTGATTTATTTGAATCCCTTGCTCAATATTGTTCTCATCTTCATATATAGTTGAAATATTAGAATAAGCTTGATTAACAAGCTGGTCATCATTTATTTCGTTTGCTGTGTTTTGTGAATGTCTATAATATTCTATTGCTTCTTTAGAGTTGTTTTTACTGCTTTCTAATTCTCCTAATTTTAAATTGAGTAGCGCTATCCCTTTTTTATTCTTTCGTTTTTCCTCTAATTTAAGTGCTTTATTATAATGAACCTGAGCTCCTTTTAATTCACCTTGTTTAAGATAAACATCGCCTAAACCAATGTGTGTTTTTACAATGTCATTAATAGTAGTTACATTTTTCAAGTATTTATTGTAGTACAAAATACTATTGTCATAATCATTTATGAGTTCTGCTGATTTTCCTATTGGATAATAGATATTAGCAAGTTGATTAGTCGCATTAAAATTTTGAGTTGAAACTAGCTTTAGTTGCTCATAAATAACAATTGCTTTTTTATAGTTTTTATAAGAAAGGTTGTACTCATTTAGCTCAAAATTAAATTGCCCGAGTATTTGATAAGCTTCTGCTTCTTGAGATAGGTAGCTTTTTTGTATCGCAATTAAAATAGCATCATGAACTAAATCTAACGCACCTTCAGGGTCTTTATTAAAGAGTTCTTTGGCTTCCGATAGTTTTCCTTGTACTTCACCAATTCTTGAATAAGATTTGGTGCTTATTTTAGAAAAACTATTTCTTACTTTTTGTTTTTTTTGAGCATTACTATGATTAGTGCTCAGTATAAGCATTGCTAGTAAACAATAATATGTAATTTTTTTAATCAAAATAAGTTGACCTTATAGGTGATAAATGTACTACTTCTTTTACAACTTAAAAATCAAAAAATAGCTTAAAACCTTGTTTTTAAAGGAGTTTAATTACCTATTTATGCTTTAACTAAAACAAATGGGGCGTTAACTCAATCAAACTACCAGTTGCCTAATTCTGAGTTGAAATACCTTTCATTCCCTAGTAGTTTAGTCAAAAATTAAACCTTAAAAATATGAAACGAGTAACATTAATTATCGCATTTATTTACCTCGCATTTAATGCAAATGCCACAACAGAATTAAATAGAATTATTACAGTAACAGGTAGTGCCGAAATTGTAATTCCACCAGATGAAATTGAATTAGAGATTACCTTAACTGAAAATAATAGTTGGAAAAGTCTTTCTAAGATAGAGTTGGCTTTTATGAAGCTATTGTTTGGAAATGATATTGAAAAGGATAGAGTTGTTTTTAACAGTGCCAATTCTTCATTTTATTGGTATTACTGGTGGCATCATAGACATGATTCTCGAAAATCTAAAAAAATTGTTTTAAAACTTGATGCAAAAACAAATTTTATGAAGTTGGTAAGAGATTTAGATAAAGAATATGTTACGAGTATTAGAATAACAAAAACATCTAATAAAGATTTACAAAAATTTAGGAGAGAAGTAAAAATAGAAGCAATTAAAGCTGCAAAAGCAAAAGCAAAATATTTGTTAGAAGCTGTTGATGAAAAAGTAGGAAGATTAATACAAGTGGATGAATTACAGGTAATTGATAATAATCGATATAGGAGACGGCAAAACATAAATGTGGTAAGCAACTCTGTTATGAGCTATAGTAAGACGAGAGGAAGCTATATAGAAAACGTACCAGAAATAAAGTTGAGGTATGAAGTAAAAACACAATTTGAAATAAAATAATTAAACATTTAAATAAAATAGATATGAAAAATTTAAACATTAATCCAATTTACATAGTTGTTGGAATACTAGCACTTGTGGCTTTTAAATCTCCTAGTAGTTTCCAATACAATAATAGTTCAGAGAGAGTTATAACCGTTACAGGAAGTGCAGATATGTTAGTTCCGCCAGATGAAATTTTAGTAGATATTTCTTATAGAGAATATTGGTTTCAGCATGTACATAAAAATAAAGGAAAAGAAAGTATCAATAAAATTGAAAAGGGCATTATAAAGGCAGTGAATGACATAGGAATTGGCACTGAAAATATTACGATAAATTCTGAATTTACTTGGAAATATAGACATGATTATTGGTCTTATTGGTATCATTATAATAATACGCTTAAGAATACACTATTGCAAAAAAAAATGACAGTGAAATTTTCTTCCTCTGCTCAATTAAATAAGCTGATGCAAAAATTAAAAGATAATAATATTCGAAAAGAAGGAGTTGTGAATATCACGTTGAATGGATCTTCAAATAAAGATATACAGAAATACCGTAAAATGGTAAAGAAAAGAGCGATGGAAGCCGCACAAGAAAAAGCTGATTATTTACTTGCAGCTTTAGGTGAAAAGTGTGGAGTTGTAATCACTGTTCAAGAATTATCAGATTCTAAACGCAACAAAACAACTACTACACATGGAGGTTATCCTTATTATCATCCATACTATGGTTGGGGAGGTGGTTATGGTGGTACTACCACAACAAATAATGGAGGAATGAATGCTATTTCGAACTCTTCAGTAAGTATGCCTTCTGGTGGCGGAAATTCTGCATCTAAAGATGAAAATGATTTGAGTATGAAACCCATTAAGTTGAGGTATGAAATACAAGCTCAGTTTCAAATTATTCCCCAAAAGAGATATTAAAAAATCTATCAACTAAAATTAATTTATTATGAGAAATGTAATTATTATTATAGCCATAGCAATGACTTCAGTTGCTATGGCTCAACCTAAAGAATCAATTAAATATCCTAAATCTGATGTAGATTATCCAGCATTTACGAAGCTAACCATTGAGGCTGAAAAACACAGAGAAACACATATGGCTTCTTTAGAGCAATTTATAAAATGGTCAAAAGAAAAGGCCGTATTAGTGCTAGATACGCGTTCAAAAAAGATGTATGATATGAAACATGTGAAAGGAGCAATTCACCTTAATTTTTCTGATTTTACAGCAACTAAATTAGCAAAAATTATTCCCTCAAAAGACACCAAAATACTTATTTATTGTAATAACAATTTAGATAAGGATGAGCGCTATTTTTCTCGAAAAATGGCCACTTTGGCATTGAACATTCCAACTTTTATTAACCTCTATGGATATGGTTATAAAAATGTTTATGAGTTGGATAGATTAGTTCCTGCAATTAATTCTCCACTTCAATTAGAAGGGAAAGCTGTAAATCAAAAGCAATGATTAGAGTAGCTATCATATTATCTCTTTTGCTCAGTATTGGCTGCTCCTCAAAAGCGGAACTGAATAAGAATTTAGACCTTAGATTAAAAAATAAAGCAGTATTAGCTAAAGTTTATTGCGAAAACAATAACATGAATTTAGAGATGTGTATTCTGGTAGATATGAAAATTCATTCTGGTAAAAAACGATTTTTCTTGTGGGATTTTGAAGGAGATTCCATCATGAAAGCTGGAATGTGTAGTCATGGTACTTGTGGAAATTTAAAAGGTTATGAGCCTTCTTTAACGCCACAATTTAGTAATGTTCCAGAGAGCCATTGTTCGTCATTAGGAAAATATAAAGTTGGAAAAAGAGGATATAGTTCCTTCGGAATAAACATTAATTATAAATTACATGGGTTAGAAAAATCCAATAACAATGCTTTTAATAGATTTATTGTTTTTCATTCATGGGGAATATCAGATAAAGAAATTTATCCAAATGAATTAACTGAAAGTTGGGGATGTCCGGCAGTATCCAATAATTTTATGAGAGAAATGGATAAGGTTCTAAAAGAAGAAAAGAAGTCTGTATTACTTTGGATTTATAATTGAATGGTTATTTGAATGTGATAAACAGTAAGGTAGTAGTTAAAACTCCAATTTGATATTTAAAAGAAAATAAAAAGGTAAAAAGTGGGCAAGCTACTTACATCACACCGCTCAACCACATATCCTTGCTCTGTTCCCAGCCTGGGGAAGTTCAGTAGGAGCTGGTTGTGTAAGACTTGCCCACTGCAAAATTAGAATTATCTTTTAATTATTTGTTAAAGCATTGTAAAAAATATTATTTTATTCAACAACTTCATTATCTTTGGCGGTAATGAGTGAAGAATTAGACATATCTATAGTAATTCCGCTTCTTAATGAAGAGGAATCGTTAAAAGAATTAACTGACTGGATAGGAAAGGTGATGCATGATAATAACTTTAGTTATGAGATTATTTACGTGGATGATGGCAGTACAGATGATTCATGGGGAATAATAGAAGCGTTAAAAGTTCAAAACTCTAATGTAAGAGCAATTAAGTTTAGAAGAAACTATGGCAAATCTGCAGGGTTAAATGTCGGATTTGCTGCTGCTGAAGGGAAAGTTGTTTTTACTATGGATGCTGATTTACAGGATAGTCCGGAGGAATTACCAGAAATGTACCGAATGATTGTTGAAGAAGGATGGGATTTAGTTTCTGGGTGGAAAAAGAAACGATATGATCCGTTAACTAAAACAATACCTACTAAGCTTTTTAATTATGCAACTCGAAAAATGTCGGGGATAAATAATTTACACGATTTTAATTGCGGATTAAAAGCTTACCGAAAAGATGTAATTAAAACTGTTGAGGTTTATGGTGAAATGCACCGTTACATTCCGGTATTGGCAAAATGGGCAGGGTTTGCTAAAATAACCGAAAAAGTGGTGTCACACCAAGAACGAAAATATGGTGTTACCAAATTTGGTTTAGAACGTTTTATCAACGGGTTTTTAGATTTACTTTCCATTACGTTTATTTCTAAATTTGGAAAAAGACCAATGCACTTGTTTGGTTCGTTGGGAACAGTAATGTTTTTAGTAGGATTTTTAATTTCGTTTTGGTTAGGTATAAATAAATTATTTATAAATACTGGAGCACGATTAATTGCTGATAGAGCGGAGTTTTATTTAGCTTTAACAGCAATGGTTATTGGCTCATTGTTATTTATTGCAGGGTTTTTAGGAGAGTTAATTGCTAGAACTTCGGTAACAAGAAATCAATACAATATCGAAAAAGAGATTTGATAATGAGTGATGTTTCGAAAGTAGTGTTAATTGGTAGTGCGTTCCCTTATAGAGGTGGTTTGGCATCTTTTAATGAAAGACTAATAGCTGAATACGGAAAGATGGGGATAAGTGCAATCATTTATACATTTACGTTACAATATCCTTCGTTTTTATTTCCTGGAAAAACGCAATATAGCGAATCTGTTAATCCTGATAATCTTATTATTCATAGAAAAGTTAATTCTATAAACCCATTAAATTGGATTAAGGTAGGTAGAGAACTAAAAGAATTAGCCCCAGAATTATTATTGTTTAAGTATTGGTTGCCTTTTATGGGTCCATGTTTTGGAACAATTGCAAGGATTGTAAAAAAAAATAAAAAAACGAAAATAATCAGTATCTTAGATAATATCATTCCACATGAAAAAAGGATAGGAGATAATATTTTCACTAAATATTTTGTTAAATCTATTGACGGATTTATTGGAATGTCTAAAACAGTGATTGCTGATTTAGATAGTTTTACGACTACTAAGCCAAGACTTCTTAATCCTCATCCACTTTTTGATAATTTTGGACCAATAATTTCTAAAGAGAAAGCAAAAAAATTATTATTATTAGATTCAAATAAAAAATATATACTATTTTTTGGAATAGTGAGGGATTATAAGGGGTTAGATTTATTATTAGATGCTTTTCAAGATGAAAGAATTAAAGAGTTAGATTTAAATTTAATTATTGCTGGTGAATTTTATGGGGATTCTGATAAATATATAAAAAAGATAGAACAGTTAGAATTAAAGAATAATATTATTCACCATGCTAAGTTTATTAAAGATGAGAAAGTTGTTAATTATTTTTGTGCTGTAGATTTAGTTGTTCAGCCATATAAACATGCAACTCAAAGTGGAATTACTCAAATTGCATTTCATTTTAATAAACCAATGGTAGTTACAGATGTTGGGGGGCTTGCAGAAATAGTACCTAATGATAAAGTTGGATACGTTGTTGATCCGTTACCTGAAAAAATAGCAGAAGCTATTAATAATTTTTTTGTACTAAAAAAGGAAAAAGAATTTGTAGATAATATTGTAACGCATAAAAAAAAATTTAGTTGGGACAGGTTTGTAAAGAGTATCTCTGAAATTAAAAATCAAATACAAGTATGATTTATAGAAGCAAGGCTCCTTTTAGATTAGGTTTAGCAGGAGGAGGAACAGATGTAAGCCCTTATTCAGATAAATTTGGTGGAGCAATATTAAATGTTACCGTTAATTTATTCGCTAATACAACTATTATCCCCACTAATAACGGAAAGATAACTTTTAGATCTGTAGATCAAAATTGTACAGAAATATTTGAGAGTTCAATGGAAATACCAACGGATGGAAATCTTAGTTTGCAAAAAGGCGTTTACAATAGAATAGTTAAAGAGTTTATAAAAGAGCCATTATCTTTTGAATTAATAACCTCTATGGATGTAGCAACTGGCTCTGGTTTGGGAACGTCCTCAACTTTAGTAGTTTCTATATTAGGAGCATTTGTAGAATGGCTTAAACTTCCTTTAGGGGAATATGATATTGCTCATTTAGCCTATGAAATAGAACGTGTTGATTTAAAAATGTCAGGAGGAAGGCAAGACCAATATGCAGCTACATTTGGCGGTGTTAATTTTATGGAATTTAGCGGTAACGATAAGGTTATTGTTAATCCTTTAAGAATAAAAGAAGAAAGTTTGATGGAATTGGAGCATAATTTAATTCTTTATTACACAAAAACAAGTCGAGAATCTTCTAAAATAATTGAGGAACAGATTAAGAATGTTGAAAAAAATGATCAAGTATCTATTGACGCCATGCATCTTGTAAAAGAGCAAGCTTATATGATGAAAGAAGCTCTTTTAAAAGATAAATTAAATGATATTGGATATATTCTTAATGAAAGTTGGTCTAATAAAAAGAAAATGGCACTAGGAATTACTAATTCTGATATTGATAAATTATATTCACAGGTTATGAAAGTAGGGGCTATTGGAGGTAAAATATCTGGTGCTGGTGGCGGTGGTTTTATGTTGTTTTATTGTGATAAAAATAAAAGACATGATGTTATTAGTGCATTAAATAGTTTGGGGGGTGAGGTTAGAAGTTATCAAATTGATCAAAAAGGACTTTATACATGGACAGTAAAAGATTAAATGAAATAAAAAGAATACTCAATGATTCCATTGATGTAAAAAAAGAAATTGTAGCCGATGTTCAGCTTCTTTCAATTATTGATCAAGTTGCGATCATTATAACTCAATGTTTTGAAAAAGGAGGTAAGGTATTGTTATGTGGTAATGGAGGAAGTGCATCAGATGCTCAACATATTGCAGCCGAATTTACGGGTAGGTTTTATTTAGATCGTGAGCCTTTATTTGCAGAGGCATTGCATGTAAATACTTCTTTTTTAACGGCAGTAGCTAATGATTACTCTTATTCAGAGGTATATTCAAGGTCTGTTAAAGCAAAAGGTCGAAGAGGAGATGTGTTAATTGGTTTATCTACTTCTGGAAATTCAGAAAATATTGTTAAAGCATTTGAAGTATCAAAGCAACTAGGTTTAATTACGGTCGCTTTAACAGGTCAGACAGGAGGTGAAATGAAAGATGCGGACTATTTAATTAATGTTCCTTCATTAGATACACCAAGAATACAGGAATCACATATTACTATAGGACATATTATATGTGAATTAGTAGAAAAAAAAATATTTACTAATGACTAATCAAGCTATAATATTAGCAGGTGGATTCGGGACACGATTAACAAATGTACAAGATGTTCCTAAGCCAATGGCTTTAATTAATGATGTTCCTTTTTTACAAATTTTATTAGATGATTTATTGATGAAAGGAATCTCTAAGTTCTATTTGGCAGTTGGTTATAAGCACGAAGTAATTATGGATTATTTTGGGGAATCTTATATGGGATGTAAAATAGAATATGTTATTGAAAATTCTCCATTAGGAACTGGTGGAGCCATAAAACAAGCAATGGAGAAAGTTAGTTCAGATAATGTTTTTGTTTTTAATGGAGATACCTTTTTTGATGTTGATATTGAATTAATGGCTGAACAGCATGATGAAAATAATCCTGAAGTTACATTAGCTCTAAAACCATTCACTAAATTTGATCGTTATGGAGCTGTTGAGGTAAATTCTGATTTACGAATTATCAATTTTTCTGAGAAGCAATTTTGTGAAGAAGGAGTAATTAATGGGGGAGTGTACCTTATGAAAACTAATTTGTTTGATGGCTTAAATTATCCCCGTCAGTTTTCTATGGAACAAGATTATTTTGAAAAATATTGCTCAAAAAAACAACTAGAAGGTTTTATTAGTGAAGGATATTTTATAGATATTGGAATTCCTGAGGATTATGCTAAAGCTCAAAATGAGCTTTAAAAGCTAAAGCTTTTAAAATACGTCATTACGGGATTGGATTCGCAATGAGGATAAACAACATTACTCCTTCACAATCTTTTGAGTAATTATTTTTCGACTTTCAGTTTGGAGTTGTAAAAAGTAAATCCCTTTTGGAGCATCAATATCTAAACTAATAAAACTAGTAGTGTTATAATTTTTAGTTAAAACAACTTGTCCTAAATTGTTTGTGATTGTAACTGTTGGGTTTCTTAAAGTCTCTTCGATATCAATATTAATTGAACCAGTTGTTGGGTTGGGGTAAACTAAAAAACTATTTAGTTTATTTTCTTCAATTCCTACTAGGCATGAATTAGAGCAGATTGTGCTAAATGATGTTGTTGAGTCAATGATCCATGGAGAGACCCAATTGAGGTTAGAATAGTTAGTGTCATCCACTTGGATACAGGTTAGGTTCGGATTGGAAGTTGCCCCAAAAATCATGAAATTTAAGTTGTTTCCATTTTTTACATTTAGACAAGTTAAAAAATTGCTGCCACATCTCAATTCGGTTAAAATTGTATTTTGAGTAACATCTAGACTTGTTATTTGATTACCAGTACAGTAGAATGTAATTAAATCTGTATTTTGAGTTAAATTTATACTAGTTAATTGATTGATTGATCCCACAACCCAATTCAGTTAAAGTAATGTTTTGAGTTACGTCTAAACTGGTCAGTTGATTAGAATTGCATGATAAATGAGTTAAATCTGTATTCTGAGTAAGATTTAGACTTGTTAATGAGTTACCAGAACAAAACAATTGAGTTAGAGAAGCGAAATCTTCAATTCCTGTTAAATTTGAAATGTTAGAATAGCCAACATCTAAAGTCGTAACTGTATCAATATTAATAGTAGGTACCGATCCATGGGGCACTATCTATGTTAAGATTTATTAACATTTGTTCAAAATTAGCATCAGGTATCGCTGTATTTTGTGCTTGTGTAAAACTCGTAAAGAAAAGTAATATTAGGATGGAAAGTGAAACTCGCATTATCAAATATAAACAAAAAAGCCACCCCTTGCAGGATGGCCTTGTTTATTGTTTTAAAAGTGTCAGTTCGAGTGTTTCGTTTTTCAGGAACGTATCGAGAACAAACTTTTAAAGAAACCATTGATTCTCGATACAATTTTACGCTGTAAAATCACTCGAATTGACAATTATTTTTTTTTCTAGTTGTTTTCTGGTAAGAAAGAATAACGTTTAGCGTAATCTAACATTTGTGTTTCAAAATCATCTGGGTAACTTACAGTAACATCTGTAATCTCACCAGCATCGTTTGTTACAGGAGTTAATACAGGGTTAATAAACCCTCCGTAAGGAGCAATGTTTAATACAGCAACTCTTTCTAAAACTTCAGTATGTATAGCTTGGTCAACTTGTACTCCGTAGTTCTCTACTAAATCTTTACCAGCTTGATAATCTCCTTCAGACTTAATCTTTTGGATTAACTGTAATAGGTCACCAAAGATTACTCTTAACTTATCGTAATCGTTTACTACAAAGTAAGTTTTTCCATCTTTCACTTTCTTTTCAATTACATTGTCAGCAGCACCTTGCTCCATTGCCCATGCAGCAACTAATTGTCTGTTTCTCATGTGTGCTTCTTCAATTACAGCACCTGGCTCTAAACGAATTAATTGAGTCATTAAACCATTTCTAATGTAGCCATCGTAAGCAGTTTTACCAACTTCTAAAGAAGGAATTAATTCCATCTCAACTAATTTGGTATCCATTAAATAATATAAACCAACTAAATCAGCTCTAGCTTCTTCTAAAGTAGAAGAGTAATTCTTTAATGTTTCTTTTGGAGTTCCAACACCATCGTTAATTCTTCCAGAAGCATGCCCGATAACTTCGTGTAAAGCAGTATGCATTTTATCACCAAGAGCACCAAACTCTTCTTCCATTTCCATTTCTTTTTCAGTAAAACAGAATTCTTTTAACATTCCAGAACCTTTACCTTGCCCATAAGCATGGATAATAGAACCTAAACTAACAGATTTAGATCCATGTTTAGCTCTAATCCAGTTAGCATTTGGTAAATTAACTCCAATTGGTGTAGATGGAGAAGCATCACCAGCTTCACCAGCAACTTCAACAACTTTGTAAGTTACACCAACAACTTCTTTCTTTTTGTGTTCATCTAAAATAGTTGAGTTATCTTCAAACCATTGTGCATTGTTCGCAACAACAGCCATTCTTTTTGAAGCTTCAAAATCATTAATTTGAACAACAGTTTCGTAAGAACCTCTAAATCCTAATGGATCGTTGTAAACTTCAATAAAAGAGTTGATGTAATCAATATCACCTTCTGTAGCACTTGCCCAAGCAACATTGTATTTGTCCCAAGTGTTTAAATCTCCAGTTTTGTAATATTCAATTAATAATTCTAAAGCGTTTCCTTGAGCTTCATTTTCAGCAACAGTAACAGCTTTTTCTAACCATCCAGTTACTTCATCAATCGCAGTACCATACATTCCTCCCGATTTCCAAACTCTCTCTTCTAAACCGTTTTCAGTTTTAACTAACTTTGAGTTTAATCCAAAAGAAATAGGCTCGGTATTGTTTTTGTCTGCTTTAGCAGCATAAAAATCTGTTACTTCTTGTTCTGTAACATCTGGTCCATAAAAGTTAGATGCAGAAGCTAATAATAAATCTTTGTTAGCATCTAAGCTTACTTTTTTATTGTCAATTTCTGGGTTAAAAATAACTTTAATAACTTCTTCAGCTAATTCAGTTTTTGTGTCAGCCATTAAAGTCGCAAAATATTCTCTAGAGAAATCTGGATTAAATTTATCCATAGAATAATGGTGGTGAATACCATTTGCAAACCAAATTCTTTTGGTGTAAACCATAAATTTAGTCCAATCGTCAGTTGTTTTGTCACCACTAAAATTTACAATAATGTTTTCTAACGCTCTTTTAATTTTTAAGTTATGACGGTAATTTTGATCCCAAATAATTTCTTTACCAGCATATCCTGCTTGAGTAATGTAATAAACTAATTCTTTTTGTTTTACTGTTAAATTATCCCACCCAGCAATTTGGTATCTAAGAACTTTAATATCAGCAAAACGTTCTGTTTTCCATTTAAAACCACTTTCGTCAGCCTCTGTGTATTGTTCAGTGTACCACGATTTATTGTTTGTTTCTTCTGTCGCTACATTTGTAGTTTCATCAGTTGTAGCTTTGTCTCCACCACAGGCAGCTAAAACAGTAGTTGCAGCAAAAGCTAATGTAAAGTATTTTGTAATTTTCATTTGTTTATTTTTAGATGTAGTTTTAAGGATAACAAAAGAAACTAAATTTATTCGAATTTGCAATATTTATCATACCCTAAATTAAGATTGAATGAGGATATTATGATAATCGGTTAAATATTTGTTTGATTGGGAGCTTTTTCAATAAATATAGTGGGTTTTTCGTTAACTAATATTTAAGGTATAATAATTGTCTATTGCGAGCAGTAAATCACTAATTTTGGAGTCATTATGAGAAATTTAATTGTAGCTTTTTTTATGTTGTTAGGTTTAATTGCTTTCGCACAAGAAGATAATAAAACGGATGCTAAAGGGCAGAAACAAGGCGAATGGAAAAAATACCATAAAAATGGAATGTTACGTTATGTAGGTGAATTTAAAAATGATAAGCCTATAGGGGAGTTTAAGTATTATTACGATACTGGAAAAATTCAATCAAAAATGGATCATAAAGGTGCTGTAAGTTATTTTATAGCCTATTACCAAACAAGCGAAGTAAAAGCTGTAGGTAAATATATCAACCAAAAAAGAGACAGTGTTTGGAGTTTTTATGATATAGATGGGTACAAGAAATCTTCAGAATTTTATATTAAAGGATTAAAAAATAGAACTTCTTACGCTTATTATCCAAATGGGCAAATTGCAGAAGAAAAAGAATTTTTTAACGATTTTGAGAATGGAAAGTGGAATTCATACTATGATGATGGTAAAAAGAAAATGGAGGCAACTTATGAAAATGGAGGGTTAGAAGGGAAAGCTATCTATTATAAATCTAATGGAAAAAGAAGTGTTAGAGGTATTTATTACCATGGAACGCGTACAGGTGTTTGGCTTTATTTTGAAGCTGATGGTAATAAAATTAAAAAGAAAGAAGAATATAAGAATGGGAAAAGAATTGATGCGAATAAGGATGATAACCTTGAACTTGAGCAACCAAAGAAAATTTCTGAAGATTTTCTTAATCCTTATTTAAATATGCAACAAATGGGAGGAAACCATTAATATGAGTAAAAAAGGAAAAGTTTTAGTTGCGATGAGTGGCGGAATTGATAGTTCTGTAGCAGCAATGTTGTTACATGAAGAAGGTTATGAGGTTATAGGGCTAACCATGAAAACTTGGGATTATGCTTCATCGGGTGGAACCCGAAAAACAACAGGATGTTGTAGTTTAGATGATATTAATGATGCACGCTCTCTTGCTGTAGAAATGGGATTTCATCATATTATTTTAGATATCCGAGAAGAATTTGGGGATGCAATTATTGATAATTTTGTAAATGAATATATAGCAGGAAGAACTCCAAATCCTTGTGTGTTATGTAATACGCATATTAAATGGGATGCTTTATTAAGAAGAGCTGATCAGTTAGGGTGTGAATTTATTGCTACAGGACATTATGCTAAAGTTCGACAAGAAAATGAGCGTTATGTAATATCAAAAGGGTTAGATGAGAATAAAGATCAATCATATGTGCTTTGGGGCTTAAGTCAAGAAAGCTTATCCAGAACATTATTTCCTTTGGGAGGATTTTCTAAACCTACAATTCGGAAAATGGCAGCAGATAGAGGATATGAAGAGCTTTCTAAAAAAGGAGAAAGTTTTGAAATTTGTTTTGTTCCTGACAACGACTATAGAGGATTTTTAAAACGAAGAGTTAAAGGCTTAGAAGAACGTGTTGATGGAGGAGACTTCGTAGATATGGATGGTAATGTAATTGGGAAGCATAAAGGTTACCCGTTTTATACTATTGGGCAGAGAAAAGGCTTGGTAGTTGCTTTTGGAGACCCTCGTTATGTAATTAAAATTCTACCAGAAGCAAATATTGTAGTATTAGGAACTAAAGAAGATTTGAATAGAAAAGAAGTTTTTGTTCGAGATTTAAATTTGATGAAATTCAAAGAACTTCCAAAAGAGATGGAAGCGTTATCCAAGATTAGATATAAAGACAGAGGTGCGGAGAGCACAATTACCCCACAAGAAGATGGTAGATTAAAGATTTCATTTTATTCTGAGGTACAAGGTGTTGCTCCAGGACAATCAGCCGTTTTTTATGATGGTGATGATTTGATAGGCGGTGGATTTATTGATAATTAGCAACCAATTATATTAAAATTCGTATTTATTACGTTATGCAAAAAACATGTTGGCTCATATCTATTTTTACTGTTTTCCTTTTTTCTTGTTCTAAAGATAAAGAAATAGTTGAGCCATATTTAGGTCATGATTATGCGAACTTAGAAGTTGGGAAGTATGTAGTTTATGATGTAGATTCCTTCTTTTATGATGATTTTGATAATTCGATAGATAGTTCCTTTTTTCAAATTAAAGAAGTAGTAGACTCTAAGTTTACAGATTTGGAAGGTGATGAGGCTTTTAAAATTATCCGTTACCGTAAAATAAGTGATACAACTGGATGGGTGTTGACTGATGTTTGGAGTAGTAAGTTGATAACAACTAATTTTCAGAAAGTAGAAGAGAATGTTCGGTTACTGAAACTTATCTTTCCAATACGAGGAAATGCAACTTGGAATGGAAATGCATTAAATAATGATGGAGAAATGACTTATGAATATACAGCGATAGATCAATCAGAAACAATAGGAGGGAATGTATTGAGTAATGTGTTAACAGTGCTTCAATTTGAAGAAATTAATCTAATTGAAGAGAAAGTTTTTGAGGAAAAATACGCGAAGGGACTTGGAATGGTTTATAAACGTAGTTTGAATAGAACAAGAAAGAGTCTTTCTGGTCATTGGTTAGGTTTTGATGTTACAATGACCTTATCTTCTTTTGGTGGTTGATTGAATTACCTCGATTAACATTCTTCAACTTACATCTATTCGAAACAAAGTTTCTTGAACTTATTTTTTATTAAATACACCAAAACTGACACGTTTTATAGTGAAATCCTACCGTTTATAAGAAAAATAGTATTATTCAAGATAATAAAAATAATAGAACTAGATTCGTAGACTAATTATAAAAAATAAGATTATGAAAAAAGTATTATTAATGATTGTTGTAGGTGGAGCAGTTGCTTTAACCTCTTGTAGTAAAAAAAATGATTATACATGCTAGTGAGTCTGTTGATCTTGGTACATATTCTTATTCTGAAGTTAATGTATGTACATTGAAGGAACAATAAAAAATTCTTGTTTAAAATAAAAGAGGGAGATAATATTTTATCTCCCTCTTTTATTTTCTTATTTTTTGTTAAATTATGCTTGTCTGATTATTATTAACCACTCCGTAAACTTTCCCAGTTAATTCTCTATCAATTAAAGGAGTGTTTTTAGATTTAGAAACAATGTCTTCTTTTTGTAAACTCCACTTTTCAGTTGGATTAAAGAGCGTAAGATTTGCTGTTGAACCTTCTTTAATTTCTAAAACATCTAGCCCCAATATTTCTCTTGGAGCAGAAGTAGTTTTTGTAATGATTTCTTCAAGTGTTAGTTTGCCATTTAAACTTGTATTTGCAACAGCAAAAGAAGTTTGCAAGTTAATCATTCCAAAAGCTGCGTGATCAAATTCACATTGTTTGTTTTCTATATCTTCAGGAGTGTGATCTGAACAAATTACATTTATCGTTCCATCTTTTAAACCGTTAATCAAGGCTTTAATATCTTCTTTGGTTCTGAGTGGAGGAGTAACTTTACAGTTGTTGTCGAAGTTTAGTAATTTCGTTTCATCTAGTAATAAGTGATATGAATTTACATCTGCTGTAATTCTCAGCCCTTTTTTCTTGGCTTCCTTAATCAGTTTAACCGATTTTTCAGTGCTGATGTTTGAAAGGTGTATTCTCGAATTACAGTATTCAGCTAAATAAATATTTCTGGTTACCATTAACTCTTCAGCTAAAGCAGGGATCCCTTTTAAACCTAATTGAGTGCTAATAACGCCTTCGTTTATTTGTCCGTGCTTGCTCAACTCTTTATCGTTAGGAAAACCTATTATAAGTCCGTTAAACGATTGGCTGTAAAGTAAAGCTCGATTCAGAAGGCTTGAGCTTTTGATACTTTTTTTATTGTCTGTAAAAGCTATTGCTCCAGCAGAATGCATATCATACATTTCTGCAATTTCTTTTCCTTCACAATTGTGTGATAAACTTCCGGCAGGTAGCGCATCTACAATGTTTCCTTTTGTTTTGTTGATAATGTATTCTATTCCACTTTTTGTAGAATTAGCAGGATTGGTGTCTGGCATAACCATTACTCCAGTAAAACCACCTTTTGCAGCAGCTTTTAATCCTGAGTTTAAATCTTCTTTGTATTCGTGTCCTGGATCACAAAAGTTAGCTCGCATATCAAACCAGCCAGTAGAAATGTGTAAGCCTTTAAAACTTATTTCTTCAACCTTATTAGTATTCTTTAAATCTTTTCCAATTTTACTAATGATTCCTTTTTCGATAAGGATATCAACAGTTTTTCCATTAAATTTAGAGTTGCTGTCGATTACTTTTGCTGATTTGATTAAAGCATTCATTGTTTGAAGATTTTTATTAAAACGATTTCAACCGCTAAAAAGAGTAAGGCTAAAATAATACAATATTTCCAATATTTTTTTCCAATGTTTAGGTCGCTTAATGCCGTTTGAATTGTTCCATTTGTTAAGTCGATGTATTGCACATTAATAGAACTTGATTTGATAATGGCATCGATTTCAGAAGAAGATAAATAAGTTAATTCAGATTCAGAACGGTTGTAATTGTAAGCCAAACCTATTTTAGTTTTATTGTTTTCTAAGGTATAATTGTTTGCAGTTTCAATATCAGAATTAATAAAAACGGTTGTGCTATTATTGGTGTTCCTAACTCTAGGAATAAGATCAATAGTATTGTTTTTAATGTGGTAAACATTGTCTTTTTCAACTTTGTTTAGGTCAATGGTAGAATTACTTCCAATGATATGGAATAGCGGGTAATTCTTCTGGCTAAGTAAAGCAATATTATAAAGTGTTGGTACAAATAAAGCGTGATTGGTAAAGTTGCTACTTGTTACATCTAAGCTGATGGTGCTGAGGTAAATACTTCCTTTCCCTACTTTATATTCAGTTAAAAATGGGCTGCCATCCTTAAGCGTTAAAATGTTATTCTTAAAAGCAGTTGTTCCTTTCGAAATTAAATAATGAGATGAGACTATTGGTAAGTTGAGGTTTCCTTTTGGCTTTCCATCAAACACATTGGCATAAACAGGATGTTTCAAATTTATTTCTCTCACTTTTGTTTTAGTAGAGTCTTTTGTTGTGAAGTAGTTTACACTCAGTAAGCTTAAAAACTTTCTATAGCTATCATAATTAATAGTGTTAGATGGGAAAAGTAGTAAACTTCCTCCATTATCTATAAAGCTTTTTAAAGTGTTAGATAAGCCAGAGTTTACCTTGTCAATATCGTACATCACCACTAAATTACTTTTCTTAATGATAGAATAATCGAGTTGAGTAATGTTGTGATTTGAATAATTAAATACACTATCGGTATTGTAAATTGAGCTTAATGAAGTTTCATTTTCATTTTTTCCAATTCCTAAAATATTTATGTTGTCTGAAATATTGTAAGAAAAGTAGAAAATGTCATCTGTAATTACTGGGCTATCTCTTAGCTCAACTCGTCCTTTTTGTATGCCGTTTGTTTTGTTGCGATAATTTAGAGTGATAATAGTTTCATCATTGGCGTCTATAGAAAAGCTCGCTGGAACCATATTTTGGTTGTTGATGAATAGTTTAACAGGGATATTTTCTAAATCAGTTGATGAATTATTTTTTATTCTAACATTCAGTTCTTCATTTTGGTTGATTAAATGAGTCGGAGAATTAAACCAACAACTATCAATGTATAAATTACTTATTTCTGAGGTTTTGATTGGAATGATGTAGCTATTTATGAGTGTATCAGCTTTAATTGCTTTAAAATCTGAAGTAGATTTCTGAAAATCTGAAAGCAGGTAAAAGGATTTGTTTTCAATTTCAGAAGCATTTATGGCGTCTCTATTTCTTGAGTAAATGGTAGAAAGTTTTCTGCTACTCGAAGAAATGGCAATTTCCTCAATCCTGTCAATGGTTTCATCATTACTTAATAATCGCTGGTCGCCAGCATTAAAATTATTGGTAATTAATATGAATTTATTAGTAGCTCGGTAAGAGTTTACAACTTCTATTGCTTTCGTTTTAGCTTCATTTAAAAGTGATCCATTTTCTCCAGTACTTTCCATACTAAAGGAGTTGTCAATGTATATTCCAACAACATTATTTTGGTTAGCTACGTCACTATCCGAAGAAGGAATAAAAGGTTGAGCAAAAGCAAAAACTAAAAATGCGATGGCTAAAATTCTGCTCAGTAAAATTAAAAGGTGTTTTAATTTAGATTTGGATTGTGTTTCTTGTTGAACCTCTTTTAAAAACTCAACATTAGAAAAATAAATCTTCTTAAACTTCCTGAAATTAAATAAATGAATAATGATAGGTATCGCTATTGCGAATAATGCGTAGAGGAACTCTGGATAAGCAAATTTCATTAAAGCCCAAAAGTAGACAAAAAATTGTCATTGCGAAGAACCCTTCAATAAATTCAGGATAAATCCCACAATTTGATTTTTTGAGATAAGATTATGTTGTAATTTTCTAATGATGGACTTTTTATTAATTGGTAAGTTTGTTGCTTGTAAAAGAGAATGAAAAATTACTTACTAATACTATTAATAATTATGGGATGTTCAGGGTCGAGTTATTCTCAATCGCTAAATGTGGATTTTTTATTTAATCCAGGAGTAACTTTAGGGACGGAATATTTAACACCATCAGCTTTAAATGATTCAACCGATTTTCAAATCACCAAATACAATTTTCAATTTAGTCAACCATTAAAAACAAAAATAGGAATCAAAGGATTGGATTTAAAAAATTTCAGTTTTAAAAAGCTCGATGCAAAAGCCAGTCAGTTATTTTTAAATTACAACCTTAGTGTTATTCAGCCAAATGTTACAGACAATAGTAGTTTTGAAACACTTTATAAAGCAGGATTTGGATTTACAGCAGTTACAGCTAGTGTTAGAAAAGGAGCTTGGCTATATTCTGCAAATGTTTATGCTACTGAAAACAGTACGACATTAAGCGAAAGTTTTACACCAAATTTTAGAGGATATATTGCGAATATCAAAACAAAAAACTTAAAAACATTTTACATTTTTGGAGCAGGATTGTTGATTCATCAGGGACAATTTATTCCTTTTCCGTTGTTGGGAATTAAAACTAAGTTAGCTAAAAAAGTAAGAGTAGAAGTTATACTACCAGTTCATGCTAAGTTAAATTATCGTTTTAATAAAAAAATGAGTTTGGATGCAGTGGTTAATTATAACGGAATAAATACTGTTTACCGAGAAGGTTCTAAGTTTAATAATAACGATCAAACATTAAATTTCAGACAATTAAAAACTTACTTGGCATTAAATACGAAATTGGGTAAGCATTATAAAATAAAGTTAGAGGCTGGTTATGCCAGTTTTCAACGTGTTTATAAATGGAATGACAAATCATCTCAAACAGTAAATTCTGCTCCCTATGTTGGAATTTCTATCAATTATAATTTTGGAAAATCAGTTTTCGGAAATTTTATGAACCGAGCAGAATAATCCAACACATTTCTTACCTTTAACCCTTCAATTTATTTAAGACATTATATGGATAAAATACTTATTGCCAATAGAGGAGAGATTGCGTTACGTGTTATGCGTACAGCAAGAGAAATGGGAATTAAAACAGTTGCAATATTTTCGGAAGCAGATCGTAATGCACCATTTGTAAAATATGCAGATGAAGCAGTTTGTGTTGGACCTCCACCATCAAGTGAATCTTATTTACAAGTAGATAAAATACTTCAAATATGTAAAGATTTAAATGTTGACGGATTACATCCAGGTTATGGTTTTTTGTCTGAAAATGCTGATGCGACTCGTAAAATGACTGAGGCAGGAATTACGTTTATTGGACCATCTCCAGAAGCAATGGAATTGATGGGTGATAAATTGAAAGCGAAAGATACGGTAAAGAGTTATAATATTCCTATGGTTCCAGGAACGGATGAGGCCATTGATGATATTCCAGCAGCAAAAGAAATTGCTAAAGGAATAGGATTTCCTATTTTAATTAAAGCAGCAGCAGGTGGTGGTGGAAAAGGAATGAGAGTTGTTGAGAATGCTGATGAGTTCGAAGAACAAATGGACAGAGCAGTGAGTGAAGCAGTAAATTCTTTTGGAAATGGCGCTGTTTTTATTGAGAAATACGTTGGTTCACCTCGTCATATAGAAATACAAATTATTGCAGATACACACGGAAATATTGTTTATTTGTTTGATCGTGAATGTTCTATTCAAAGAAGGCATCAAAAAGTAATTGAGGAAGCTCCATCTTCGGTGTTGACTGTAGAATTGAGAGAAAAGATGGGTAAATGTGCTGTTGATGTTGCTCGTTCTTGTGATTACTATGGAGCAGGAACAGTTGAGTTTTTATTAGAAAATAATAAAGATTTTTACTTTCTAGAAATGAACACGCGTTTGCAAGTGGAGCATCCCGTAACAGAAATGATTACAGGAATAGATTTAGTAAAAGAGCAAATTAATATTGCAAGAGGAGAAAAATTGAGCTTTACGCAAGATGAAGTACAAATTAACGGACATTCATTTGAGGTTCGTGTGTATGCCGAAGATCCTATGAATAATTTTTTGCCAGATATAGGAACATTAAACACTTATGTTAGACCAGAAGGAATGGGAGTAAGAGTTGATGATGGTTTTGAAGAAGGAATGGAAATTCCGATTTATTACGATCCGATGATTTCTAAATTAATTACTCATGGAAAAGATAGAGAAGAGGCTAGACAAAGAATGATTCGTGCTATTGATGATTATCAAATTAGTGGATTGGAAACTACTTTGCCGTTTTGTAAATACACGATGCAACACGAAGCTTTTGTAAGCGGTAATTTTGATACACATTTTGTAACGAAACATTTTAGTCCAGAAAAATTACAAAGTTCTGATCCAGCAGGAGAAGAAATTGCAGCACTTTTTTCTGCTCGATTATATGAAGAAGGAGCAGCTAATAAGATTGTTGAAACACCAAAAGAAACGGTTTCTAAATGGAGAATTAATAGAATGTAAAATTGGTGTTTAGTTTATGGTGTTTAGTGTTTTGAAAAACTTATACCATAAACCATACACTAAAAACCATACACTAAAATGATAAATTTTAAGATTGAGAATAACGTTGGAATAATAACCTTAAATCGACCAGATAAATACAACAGCTTTGTTCGCCAAATGGCTTTCGATTTACAAGCGCGTTTAGATGAGTGTGAATTAAACAAGAAAGTCAGAGCAATTTACATTACTGGAGAAGGAAAAGCATTTTGTGCTGGTCAAGATTTAGCCGAAGCGATTGATCCAAAACAAACGGAATTGAATAAGATTGTAGAGGAACATTACAATCCAATAATTGAACGTTTACGGAATATTGAGAAACCAATTGTTTGTGGTGTTAATGGCGTTGCAGCTGGTGCTGGAGCAAATATAGCTTTAGCGTGCGATATTACAATTGCAGGAAATTCAGCAGCATTTATTCAGGCTTTTAGTAAGATTGGTTTAGTACCAGACAGTGGAGGAACGTATTATTTACCTCGTTTAATTGGTATGCAACGTTCAGCAGCTTTAATGTTTTTAGGAGATAAAGTAATGGCAGAAGAAGCTGTTGAAATGGGAATGATTTATAAAGCTGTTGCTGATGAAGATTTGCAAGAAGTTGCTTTAGGGATGGCTCAGAAATTAGCTAAAATGCCAACCAAAGGAATTGGTTTAACTAAACGATTATTGAATGAATCTTACAACAATACGTTAACAGAACAATTAGCATTAGAAAATGTAGTACAAACTGAAGCTGCAGATTCTTATGATTACAAGGAAGGCGTAAATGCTTTTTTAGAAAAAAGAAAACCAGAATTTAAAGGGGAATAAAAGTCTCCCCAACCCCTCCGAAGGAAGGGCTTCTTTAATGTCATGCTGAGCTTGTCGAAGTGTCTGTTGAAAGAAGAATAAAGAAAAATGTGCAAGTGCATTAATAAATTTAAGAAAAGCTGTTAAAGGGGTTTCGGAAATGGAAATTATTGATAATATGTTAGAATCAGACGCAGGAAAAAATGGTGTTTCATTTCCAGATCAAGCAGCTATATCTGCAATGGTTTTAGAAGAAAAATAACAATATAAATCTCTCCCCTTTGGGGAGATTAAGAGGTGCATATGAAACAACCAATAGGAGTATTAGGAGCTGGATCAATGGGTGCAGGAATTGCGCAAATTGCAGCAACACAAGAACACCAAGTAGTATTAGTAGACTTAAATGATGAAGCTTTAGTAAAAGCAGAAGCAAGTCTCAAAAAAATACTAGCTCGATTAGTGGAAAAAGAAAGAATTGATAAGGTAACTTCGGTTGCAATTATCGGGAGAATTAAATTTTCTAATAGCATCAATGATTTTTCTGATTGTGGAATTGTAATAGAAGCTATTATAGAAAATTTAGATGTAAAACAACAGGTATTTACTCAGCTAGAAAAAGTAGTAAGTTTAGATTGTATTTTGGCAAGTAATACTTCGTCATTATCAATTGCTTCAATTGCATCTGCCTGTGAAAAGTCTGATAGAGTGATTGGTATTCACTTTTTCAATCCAGCACCATTAATGCCATTGGTAGAGATTATTCCTGCAGTTCAAACTTCTGGGGCAACTAAAGATACAGCTAGAACGTTAATTAATTCTTGGAAAAAGGTTACAGTATTAACTAAAGATACACCAGGTTTTATTGTAAATAGAGTTGCGCGTCCGTTTTATGGTGAAGCACTAAAAATATATGAAGAAGGTATTGCAGATTTTGCTACTATTGATTGGGCAATGACTGAGTTAGGAGAGTTTAGAATGGGGCCATTTACATTGATGGATTACATTGGTAATGACATTAATTATACGGTAACCGAAACTGTTTTTGAGGCTTTTTATTGCGACCCAAGATACAGACCATCTTTTACTCAAAAGAGACATAAAGAAGCAGGTTGGTACGGAAGAAAATCAGGTAGAGGGTTTTTTAATTATGCAGAAGGAGCTGTTAATTCGGAACCAAATAAAGATGAAGAAGTAGGAAAAGAAATTGTAAACAGAATTTTAGTGATGTTAATTAACGAAGCTGCGGATGCTTTATTTTTAAACATTGCTACCAGAGAAGATATTGATTTAGCAATGACCAAAGGAGTTAATTATCCTGTTGGATTACTAAAATGGGCTGATGCAATTGGCTTGGAAGAGGTTTTACTTCGTTTAGAATTCTTACACGCAGAATACGGTGATGATAGGTACCGACCAAGTGTTTTGTTGAGAAGGTTAGTTCGAGAAGGTGAAACTTTTTATTAATAGAGGAAACCTACTAGTTGATGCTTTGTTTAAATAGATTCATTTTTTTAGTAGAGCCTATACTAATTTCTTAAATTTGAAGCAATAATTATAACTACTTAAATAAGTTAGATATGAAAAATGGAAAACAAATAGTAACAACAGTATTATCTTTATTTATTTGTAAAATAATACTTGCTCAAGGAACCGCTATTCCTCAAGCTAATTATACGATACAAAGTGTAAGCGCACAAAACGGAGCAAATGTGGCTACGAGATCAATAGATAATGATACAACAACATTCTGGGCTACAGATGTTAACCCTACATTGCCAGTAACTATAGAACTCGATTTAGGGGCAAATTATGATGTGAATGGATTTAGTATATTACCTAAAACTACAAGTAACAATAACAAACCACTAGGTTATGAGTTGTATTTAAGTAATAATGGTACTACATGGGGACCAATGGAGGCTGCTGGAACAATGACTTGGGTCAACAATGCTGACCTTGGAATTAGAAAATTCTTTTTTGGAGCAATTTCTGCTCAATATGTAAAAATCGTTTATTTAGGTGGTACTGCTGGAAATAATAACATTCAAACTTCAGAGATTCTTATTTATGAAAGTCCTACAATTCCAACAGGGCAGGCGAATCAAGTTTTAACATTTAATTCTATTCCTAAACATTATACCACAGACATACCTTTCACGATGAGTTCAATAGCATCTTCAGGACTGCCTATAACTTACTCCGTTATTTCTGGTCCAGCAACAGTAGTGGATAGTACTATAACATTAACAGGTGTAGGAGGAACTGTAGTGGTAAAGGCTGAGCAAGTTGGTGATGCATCTTTTTATCCTGTTTCTTTTACCAGATCTTTTAATGTAGTTGATTTAAGTATTATTAATCCAACGGTTTTTACGAAGCTGACGGATGAATACCCTATTGAAATGCCAACGTTAAATTTTTATCCACTTTATGCAAGTGCCTCAATAGGTGAAGCAACACAATTATCTATTTCTGCCGTTGAATTTGAAATAGATGGGACTGTTATTCCTAGTTATATTCAGAATGGGTATTACATAGGTTGGTGGAAACCTGCAGCAACGGGGAATTATGATGTTTATATAAAGGCTACAGGAAGTAATGGAAATACTACCACTGATACTGTTAATGTAGATGTTACTGATGTTGTGGTTACTCAAAATGTACAAACATTTGATGGTGATTTGGTTGCTTTTGGATTTGGTGCAAATAGAACTTTTAATGGATCGTATACTTTACCCCAATCAATTGGTGCGTACGATCAAATTATCGCTAATTTTTCTGTAACATGTCCTGCTATCAATGGAGGTTGTGATGATTGGGATAGATTGGCTTATGCAGAGTATAAAGCACCTGATGGCACATGGATGGAATTATTCAGATACATTACACCTTATGGAGTTGCTTGTAATCATACTATTGATGTAACAGATTATGCTTCATTATTACATGGTAACACTGAAATTAGAATGTTTATCGATACATGGGGAACTGGAGGTTGGGATATCCATTTAGATTTTGATTATATTAAAGGAACACCTAATCATTTATATTCTAGCATTCAAGAAGTGTGGCATGGAAATTATAATTTTGGTAATCCATCAAACCTGCAGCCTTGTGATACAGTGTCAATAGAATTCCCAAATAATACGCAGAAAGCGACATTTAGGTTAACTTCTACTGGACATGGTTGGGGGAATAATAATACAGATAATGCCGCAGAGTTTTATGATGCAACACATGATTTTCATATAAATGGTGTAGCTACATATTCTCAACATTTATGGAATTATTGTAATCCAAACCCTGATAATTGTACAGGACAGCAAGGGACATGGACTCATAATAGAGCTGGATGGTGCCCTGGGATTATAGCGCCACCAAACACGTACGATTTAACTTCTAAAATAGCTAATGCCCCGTTTAATTTGGCTTATGTCTTTCAGCAATCATATCAAGATAACTGTCATCCAAATAACCCAAGTTGTGTTACTGGTGTCACTTGTGCTGATTGTAATGCTGGGTATAACCCATTTTATAGAGTAGGAGCATATATGATAAGTTTTAGTAACTCTCCAATTAGTAGCAGTGTTATTGGTGTAAAGGAAGAGCTAGGTTTTGAAATTGATTTATTTCCAAACCCAAATAATGGTGTCTTTAAAATGAATATCTCAAGGGAGATTGAAGAGGTTACGGTTACTGTAAATGATATTACAGGAGCAGTGGTTAAAACATATTTTTTCAATGGAAAAAATGAATTAGATGCTTTTCAGTTTGATATATCGTCATTAAGTAAGGGCACTTATTTTATCAATGTAAAAACACAATTTAATTCAACGGTTAAAAAAGTAATACTTAATTAAAGTAAATCATATATCTTGATTAAGATGATGTACTACTGTTTATGAATAGTTAAACAAAAAAACTTCTCATTAGAGAAGTTTTTTTGTTTTATATATGTTAGACTAACACAGAAAGTAAACCATTTTAATTCAGGATTAATAGGGAGTACTATTTTTATTAAATTTGGGAATCTAATTAGATGAATGATGAGTTCCAATAATCTTTCAGAAAAAATAGTCAGTACAATGTTTGAAGGCGATGCTTTCAGCAAGTGGTTGGGTATTGAAATAATTGATGTAAGTGAGGGGAGTTGTGAACTAAGGTTGACGATTAGAGACGAAATGACTAATGGTTTTAAAATTGCTCACGGAGGAATAACATATAGCATAGCAGATAGTGCGTTGGCTTTTGCTTCTAACTCACATGGACGGAAAAGTATTTCAGTAGAAACGTCAATATCACATACAAAACAATGTTTAGTTGGAGATGTAATTACCGCTAAAGCAATAGAAAAGTCAATCTCAAATAAGATTGCGATTTACGAAATAATAATTACCAATCAGAAAGAAGAAACCGTAGCCTTATTTAAGGGGACTGTTTATAGAACTAGTAAAGATTGGGTATAACAAAAGATTAAAAATTATGTATTTATTTTTTGATACAGAAACAACAGGATTACCTAAAAATTGGAAAGCTCCAGTTACTGATTTAGATAATTGGCCAAGAATGATACAGATAGGTTGGACTTTATGTAATGAAGAAGGAAAACGTGTTGATGCAGCAGAGTTTATTATTAAACCGGATAACTTTATAATTCCTACAGAAGCATCAAATGTTCATGGAATTACAACAGAAAAAGCACAAGAAGAAGGAATAGATTTAGACATCGTTTTAAATAAATTTAATGAGTTTGTGAATGAAGCAAACTTTATAGTGGCTCATAACATCAGTTTTGATGAAAAAATTATTGGGGCAGAGTTATTAAGGAGATCAGTTGATAGTGATTTTGAAAGTAAACCTAAGTTATGTACCATGAAAAGCTCAACAGATTATTGTAAGATTCCTGGACCTTACGGATATAAATGGCCTAAACTATCGGAGTTACATATTCACCTTTTTGGGCTTGATTTTTCTGGAGCACATGATGCTTTTGCTGATATAGAAGCTACAGAAAGGTGTTTTTGGGAAATGAAAAAAATAGGATTAATATAATTCTTACCTTTGAACAATGCAACTTTCAAAACATATTTTTTGGGATTTGAATGTCGATTCAATAGACTTTCAAAAACATGCTCGATTGGTTATTGAGAGAGTTGTTGTTTATGGTGATTTAAAAGATTGGCATACCTTGAAGGAGTTTTATGGTTTAGAAAAAATTAAAAAAGAAGCACTTCAGATTAGAACGTTAGATAAAAAAACGTTAAATTTTTTAAGTTTAATTTTAAAATTTCCAGCATTAAAATTTAGATGTTACAAACAAACACAGTCAATAAATACACACTGGAATTATTAAAAGAAATTTGTTGTCATCAACAATTTAATGATTTCTTTTTGGTTGGAGGTACGGCTTTATCTTTGCAGATAGGGCATAGAATTTCTATAGATCTTGATTTTTTTACTTTAGTTGATTTTGATGAAAATAGATTGAAGGATATTTTAATTAAAGAGTTTGATGCTCAAATTTTTGCTATTGATAATAATGCAATTAGTGGAACAATTAATAATGTGAAATTCGACTTTATTGCACATCAATATTCTTTGTTAAAACCAATTTTAAAGATTGAAGAAACAAGATTATCTTCATTAGAAGATATTGCAGCAATGAAATTAAATGCTGTTCGTAATAGAGGGAAAAAAAAAGACTTTGTAGATATTTATTTTTTACTTCAAAAGTTTAATTTAGAGGAACTTATAGATATGGTTAATTCTAAATACCCAAACCATGTAGATATTTTAACCTTAAAGAGTTTGGTTTATTTTGAGGATGCCGAAAATCAACCAGATTGCGAAATGTTAATTGATGTTGATTGGAACAATGTGAAACAGAAAATAGAAAAAGAGACAATTAAATTTTTATAAAAAATACGAATGAAAGAAGCTTATATTATAGATGCAATCAGAACGCCAATAGGAAATTTTGGAGGAACATTATCCGCAGTTAGAGCAGATGATTTGGGTGCAATTGCAATAAGAGAATTGATTAGACGGAATCCAAGTTTAATTACAGAAGAGATAGAAGATGTATTGTTTGGATGTGCTAATCAGGCAGGAGATGATAATAGAAATGTTGCTCGTATGTGTGGTTTGTTAGCTGGTTTGCCTTGGCAAGTTGGTGGTGAAACAATTAATAGATTATGTTCTTCAGGAATGGCATCAGCAATAAATGCTTCGAGAGCTATTAAGTTAGGCGATGGAGATATTTATGTAACTGGTGGAGTAGAAAATATGTCGAGAGCACCTTACATTATTTCTAAATCTGCAAAAGCATTTGGAACAGATTCTAAGATGTATGACTCAAGTTTTGGATGGCGTTTTGTTAATCCTAAAATGGATGACTTATATGGAGTAGACGAGATGGGAGTAACAGCAGAGAATCTGGTAGCTCAGTATAATATAAGTAGAGAAGATCAAGATCAGTTTGCTTATTGGAGTCAGATGAAAGCAACTGAAGCCCAAAATAATGGAAGATTAGCAGAAGAAATTGTAGCGGTACATATTCCACAACGGAAAAAGGATGATTTGATTTTTGATAAAGATGAGTTTATTAAACCGAATAGTTCTTTAGAAGTTTTAGGAAAACTAAGAGCAGCCTTTAAAAAAGATGGAGGAAGTGTTACTGCAGGAAATTCTTCGGGATTGAATGATGGTGCAGGAGCAATGTTAATTGTATCAGAGGATGCTGCAAACAGACATAATTTAAAGCCAATGGCAAGAATAGTGTCTAGTGCAATTGCTGGTGTTGAGCCTCGTGTTATGGGAATAGGACCGGTTTATGCTTCAGAAAAAGCGTTGAAAAGAGCTGGCTTAACGTTGGATGATATGGATGTAATTGAGTTGAATGAAGCATTTGCAGCACAAGCATTAGCTTGTACTCGTAAAATGGGATTAGCTGATAATGATCCAAGAATTAATCCAAATGGAGGTGCAATTGCTATTGGTCATCCACTCGGAATGACAGGTTCAAGAATATTACAAACGGCAGCTATTCAACTTCAAAAAACAAATAAAAAATACGCATTAGTAACCATGTGTATAGGAGTTGGACAAGGTTATGCTACCATTATAGAAAGAGTTTAAATAAATGAACCAAAATCCTAAAATAGATGAATACATTTCAAATTCAGCAGAATTTGCACAACCTCTTTTGGTTAAGTTAAGAGATTTAATTCATCAAGCTAACCCTGATATAGAAGAAAGCATAAAGTGGGGAATGCCGTGCTTTGATTACAAAGGAATAGTTTGTCATATGGCAGGATTTAAAAACCACTGTTCATTTGGCTTTATGAAACATAAACTTATAAGAGGGTTAGAAGATAATGGAATGAACAGTTTTGGAAAATTGAAATTGTTAACTGATTTGCCTAAAGATGAATTGATTATTACTTATATCAAGGAAACTGTTTTGCTAAATGAACAAGGGGTAAAAGCTCCTAAAGTATCAAAATCTAAGATGGAACTAGTTGTTCCAAATTATATTATAGAATTATTGAGGCTTCATCCAAAAGCTGAAGAAGTATTTAATGATTTTTCATATTCTCATAAAAAGGAATATGTAGAGTGGATTGTTAGTGCAAAAAGAGAGGCTACGCGAGAAAATCGAATGAATCAAATGTTGGAATGGTTGTCAGAAGGAAAGCATAAAAACTGGAAATACGAAAACTGCTAGTATGTCAGAAATAAACCTCGAACAAGAAAGTAAAGATATTTTAAAGGCATACCAAAGTATGTTGAGGGCGGCAAAGCATGCGAAGAAAGATGCTGCAACAAAAAAACGTATGCAAACTGCATTTTATGTTGCTGTAGAGGCTCATAAAAATGATAGACGAAAATCTGGGGAACCCTATATTTTTCACCCTATTGCTGTAGCAAGAATTTGTGCAGAAGAAATTGGGTTGGGAGCAACTTCAATAATTTGTGCATTATTACATGATACTGTAGAGGATACTGAAATTACTTTAGAAGATATTGAAACTCAATTTGGAGAAGAAGAAGCTTTAATTATTGAAGGGTTAACAAAAATTTCTGGAGTTGTAGATAATAATGTTTCCTTACAGGCCGAGAATTTTAGAAAGATATTATTAACGCTTTCTGAAGATGTTCGAGTTATTTTAATAAAGATTGCGGATAGGTTGCATAATATGCGAACTATTGGAGCGATGCGAAGAGATAAGCAGTTGAAAATAGCATCAGAAACGTTGTTTTTGTATGCTCCAATGGCTCATCGATTAGGGTTACATTCTATAAAATCTGAATTAGAAGATCTATCTTTAAAATGTCAGGAGCCTGAAATGTTTGAAGAGATCGAAGGGAAATTGACTAAAACAAAAGAAGTAAGAGCTCGGTTTATTCGTAAGTTTTCTTCTCCTATCAAAAAAGAATTAGAAGCGAAAGGCTTGAAATTTGAAATAAAAGGGAGACCAAAATCTATTTATTCTATTTGGAATAAAATGGTAACCAAAAATGTTTCTTTTGAAGAGGTTTACGATTTGTTTGCTATTCGAATTATTATTGATTCTACATCTGAAAATCATGAAAAATCGGATTGTTGGCAAGTCTATTCTGTTGTTACAGATTTTTACCAGCCAAATATTGAGCGTTTAAGAGATTGGATTTCGGCACCCAAAACAAATGGGTATGAATCTTTACATACCACTGTAATGAGTCCGACAGGAAAGTGGGTTGAGGTTCAGATAAGAACTCGAAGAATGGATGATATTGCTGAAAAAGGTTTTGCAGCACATTGGAAATATAAAGAAGGAAGTGAGGAAAGCCAGTTTGACAAGTGGATTAGTCAGGTGAGAGAATTATTAGAAAATAGTAGTGAGAGCACACTAGATATGATAGGTGATTTTAAACTCAACCTATTTACCGATGAAATTTATGTGTTTACACCAAATGGAGATATGAAAAGTTTGCCCACAGGTGCGAGTGCATTGGATTTTGCTTTTGCAATTCATACTCAGGTTGGTGTGAATTGTATTGGAGCTAAGGTGAATAATAAGTTGATGCCATTGAGCCATCAGCTGAGTAGCGGAGATCAGGTGGAAATTTTAACTTCAAAAAATCAACAGCCAAAAGAAGATTGGTTGAATTTTGTTCAGACACATCGAGCTATAGCAAAAATAAAATCTTCTTTAAATGAAGAAAAAAGAAAAGTTGCTAGAGAAGGGAAATTGATTTTAGAAAAAGAGTTTAAAAAGCTTAAGATTTCCTACCAAAATATCAGTTTAAGAGAATTACAATCTTATTATAAAGTTCCTTCTGATTTTGAATTGTATTATCAGGTTGCTATTAATAAAATTGATTTAACAAGATTAAAAGAGTTTGAAGTTAGAAAAGGTGTATTGAGGCCAAAAAGAACCATACAGAAAAGGGTTCGAAAATATTTTGAGCAAAGAAAGACAACAGATTCAAAATCTAAAAAACCAGTTTTAGTTATTGGAGACAATATGGAGAAGTTAGATTATCAACTTGCTAACTGTTGTAATCCCATTCCAGGGAATGAGGTATATGGTTTTATAACTGTTACCGAAGGGATTAAGATTCACAAAACGAGTTGTCCCAATACAGTTCAATTAATGTCTAATTATGCTTATAGAATTATAAAAGCAAGTTGGATTGATGAGCAAGATGCTGCATTTTTAACAGGTATAAAAATTGTTGGTATTGATGATGTTGGGATTGTAAATGGAATTACTCAGGTTATATCTAATGAGCATAGCGTAAATATGCGTTCAATTAGTTTTGAAAGTCATGATGGGATTTTTGAAGGACGTGTAATGGTTTTTGTTGAAGATACATTGCATTTAACTAGTTTGATAAGTAACCTTAAAAAGGTTCAGGGAGTTAAGAAGATTGAAAGGATTGATAAATAAAATCGGCTTTATTTTATCAGTAAATAACTTTTCAACAAAGCATTAACATTTGCTATACGTTTCTTATTAATATTTACTTTTACTTTTTAATAACCCTAATGAGTACAGGAGAAGAACTTCAGCAAAAGGTAAAGAATATTTTCACTAATTATTTAGGTGAAAATGGACACCGAAAAACTCCTGAACGGTATGCAATACTTCAAGAAATTTATTCAAGTAATGATCATTTTTTCGTAGAAGACTTATATCTTTCTATGAAAAATAAAAAATATCGTGTAAGTAGAGCAACATTGTATAACACGATTGAACTATTGATGGCTGCTAAGCTAGTAAGAAAACATCAGTTTGGAAGTAGTATGGCTCAATTTGAGCGTTCTTATGGATCTAAACAACATGATCATATTATTTTAAGTAACGGAGAAGTTATAGAATTTTGCGATCCAAGAATTCAGAATATTAAAAGAACTTTAGAAGAAATGTTTGATGTAAGTATTATGCATCATTCATTAAATTTTTATGGTGTAAAAAATGATAAAAAATGAGTTTCTCATTTGAAATAAAAAAAGATAATGAGCTTATTTTTATTTCCTTACAGGGAAATTTAATGAATAAACAGCAGATCCAAGGTTTGTTAGATGAGATTGATTTCTTTTTTAATGAAGGATTAAAAATAATAATTATTGATTTATCAGACATGCAATACATGAATAGCACTGGTTTGAGTGTTCTGGTAAATATTTTTACACAAGCAAGGAGTAAGGGGGGAGAAGTTGTTATTGCAAACATCCCTGAAAAAATAAACCAACTTTTAATAATCACTAAATTAAATAGCATTTTTAACATAGAAGAAACTGTTGAGGAAGCTAAAAAAGTATTGATATAATAAACGAAATGAACAAAGTAGATGTATTATTGGGTCTTCAATGGGGAGACGAAGGAAAAGGTAAAATTGTAGATGTTGTTACACCAAAGTATGACATAATCGCAAGATTTCAAGGAGGTCCTAATGCTGGACATACGTTAATTTTTGATGATAAAAAATATGTTTTACATACGATTCCTTCTGGAATTTTTAGAGATGAAACAATTAATGTTATTGGAAATGGAGTAGTAATGGACCCTATCATCATTAAAGATGAAATAGATAAATTAGAAGCTATAGGTATTGATGTAGCGTCAAAACTATTGATTTCTAAAAAAGCACATTTAATTGTTCCTACGCATAAAATTTTAGATAAATATTCTGAAGAGCAAAAAGGGAAAAATAAGATTGGTTCTACTTTAAAAGGAATAGGACCAACTTATATGGATAAAACCGGTAGAAATGGTTTGAGAATGGGGGATTCTTTATCGCCTAATTTTAAAGAAAAATATGAGGCTTTAAAAACAAAACATCAAGCAATTTTAGGAGATTACGATTATGCTGAATTGTTGGCTGAACTGGAAGTGAAATGGTTTGAAGCAATGGAGTTTATGTCAAAATTCACATTAATTGATAGTGAGCATTATATTAATAATGCGATGAAAAATGGACAGACAGTATTAGCAGAAGGAGCTCAAGGTACCATGTTAGATGTTGATTTTGGAACGTATCCGTTTGTAACATCATCAAATACTATTACTGCAGGAACTTGTACAGGTTTAGGAGTTGCTCCAAATAGAATAGGAGAGGTTATTGGAATATTTAAAGCATATTGTACAAGAGTTGGTTCAGGACCTTTCCCATCAGAATTAGATAATGAGGTAGGAGAAAATATTAGGCAACTAGGACACGAATTTGGTGCTACAACAGGTAGAGACAGAAGATGTGGTTGGATTGATTTACCAGCATTAAAATATGCTATTATGATTAATGGCGCTACACAATTATCAATGATGAAAGCGGATGTATTAGATACGTTTGATACCATAGAAGTATGTACACATTATGATATTGATGGAGAAATGTATGATTACTTTCCGTATGATATTAATTCATTAAATATTAAGCCAGTTTACAAACAAATTAAGGGTTGGAATGCTGATTTAACTGGTTTAACAGATATGGCTGATGCTCCAAAAGAATTTACTGACTATATTGAATACTTAGAGCGAGAATTAAACGTTCCTATTACAATTGTTTCTGTTGGACCAGACAGAAAACAAACATTAATGAGAGAAGTAGAGTTAGTGTAAGCTAGCTAGAATGTCATGTTGAGCGGAGTCGAAACATATAAAAAATCAAAAGTCCTTGCAGTTGCTGTGAGGTCTTTTTGTATGCTATTGTTTTTTATGATATCACTTCATTCTTTTGCTCAAAAAAAATCTCAAATTGAAATCTTAAATGCTAATGTTTTAGAGTATGAAGAGATAAGCGGAGTGAAAATAAAGCGTTTAATTGGAGATGTTCAGTTGAAACATGATGAAGCATTGATGTTTTGTGATAGTGCTTACATTTATTCTAATTCTAATACAATGGATGCCTATGGACATGTTAGAATTGTTCAAGGAGATTCATTACAAATATTAGGTGATTCGTTAAAGTATAATGGAAACACTAAAGTGGCTGTTTTAAGAGGAGATATTCGGTTAATAAATAATGATGTAACACTTAATACTAACTTTTTAGATTACAATAGAACAACTAATATCGCTTATTATTATGGTGGTGGTAGAATGGTTAATCAGAAAGAAAATAATGTGCTTACAAGTGAACAAGGGTATTATTACACTGATACGGAGTCGTTTTATTTTAAGGACAATGTTGTTTTGGATAATCCAGAATATAAGATTGAGGCAGATACATTAAACTATCATTCTAAATCTGAAATTGTAACTTTTTTAGGCCCGACAACAATTACTAGTGACGATAATTTTATTTATACCGAACATGGCTGGTATAATACGGTTAGTAATAAATCTAAATTTTATACCAATGCATATCTATTTTCAGAAGAGAAATTAGTAGAAGGAGATACCTTATATTACGATAGAGATAATGGTTATGGAGAAATAATTTGTAATGCAATAATTACAGATACTGTTGAAAATTTGATTTTACAAGGAGATGTTGCGCATTTGTTTGAATTACAAGATAGTATTATGATTACGCAGGAAGCGATGATGAAACAAATTACTGATGGTGATACGTTATATATGCATGCTGATACTTTTATTGTTTCTACACAGTACATGATTAGAGATTCTGTTGATAGTGCTAGGGTTTCGCCAATTATAATTGATACTTTATTACGAGATACCGTTAGAATTCTTTTAGCATATAACCATGCTAAATTTTATAAGAGTGATATGCAAGGAAAAGCAGATTCTATTGTATATGATTTTTCAGCTTCAACAATTAATTTTTATATCGACCCTATTATATGGTCGAAAGAAAATCAAATAACAGGAGACTTTATTTATCTGCTGACAACGAATAACAAGGTTGATAGGATGTTTATAAATGAGAATGCTTTTATTATTTCTAAAGCCGATTCTTTACATGAAAATTACAATCAAATTAAAGGTAAGAATATGGTTGCATATTTAAAAGATCATTATATTCATAAAATAGATGTAAAACAAAATTCTGAAACAATTTATTACGCTATTGATGATGAGGGTAAATATTTTGGTGTAAATAAAATGAGTGGAAACAATATGCTTATCTTTTTAAAGGATAATGAAATTCAAACGATTACATTTATTAAAGATCCAGAAGGAGTGATGTCTCCACTTAAAGATATTTCACCTAAAGATGTAATTCTCAAAGGGTTTAATTGGCGAATTACAGAAAGACCAATTGATATGTTTGATATTTTTATTCATTAATAAAACTGTTTGCTTCTCCTTCCTACTTTGGTTATATTTACAGTATAATCAAATGGTATGGCAATTTACGAATTCAATGGGTTTAAGCCTGTTATAGACAAATCAGCTTTTATTCATCCTTTAGCAGCAGTTATAGGTAATGTAATTATTGGTAAGGATGTTTATATTGGGCCAAGTGCTGCTATTCGAGGTGATTTCGGAAAAATTATTATTGAGGATGGCTGTAATGTTCAAGAAAATTGTACAGTTCATATGTTTCCAGGAACGGTTACTCGGTTAAAAAAAAGTGCACATATTGGTCATGGAGCAATAATACACGGAGGAACTATTGGTGAGAACTGTTTGATAGGTATGAATAGTGTGGTGATGGATGATGTTGTGATGGGAGATGAATGTGTTGTCGGAGCACTATGTTTTGTTCCAGCTAAAATGGAAATTCCTAAAAGAAGTTTGTTGGTGGGTAATCCAGCTAAAATTATAAAAGAGGTGAGCGATGAAATGATAGCTTGGAAAACTAAAGGAACTCAACTATATCAGAAATTAGCAACAGAGTGTAATGAAACTTTAAGAGAGTGTGAACCATTACGAGAGGAAGAACCTAACCGCCCACAACAAGAAACAATGTATAATACTTGGAATAAAATTAAAGATGAAAAATAAATTTGTACGCTATTCCCCTCTTGAGAGGGGCGGATTTTATCCACGGTTTTCTCGTGGCAATAAAATTAGGGGTGTGTTAATTTTAATACTGTTTACATTTTGTAGCCAATTCTTACCAGCCCAAATTGGAAATGATTTTATTGGAGCACGTTCTGCTGCAATGGGAGGTTACAATGTAACCTTATCTGATGTTTGGTCGACTAACAATAATCAGGCAGGGTTAGGTTTTATGGAAGATTTGTCGGGAGGAATTTATTATGAGAATCGATTTTTATTAAGTGAAACCAGTTACAAAGCTGGAGCTTTTGTTTTGCCTGTTAAAACTGGAGCATTGGGAGTAAGCGTAACTTCTTTTGGTTATGAATTGTATAATGAAAAAAAAGCAGGTTTATCTTATGGGCAACGATTTGGAAGTAAGTTATCGGTAGGTGTTCAGTTAAATTATTTGAATACAAAACTTATGCAAGAGTATGGTAGTAAAACTTCTATTACTGGAGCAGTAGGTGTAATTTCAAAGTTGAGCGAAGAGTTTACTTTAGGAGTACATGTTTACAACCCTACACGTTCAAAATTAACAGATGATAATAATGAGCGAATACCGACCATAATGAAATTGGGGTTAGATTATCGATTTTCTGATAAAGTGATGTTTGCCGTGTCAACCGAAAAAGATGTAGATTTTGATGCAAGAGTAAATGCAGGAATTGAATATCATGTTACAGAAATGTTTTATTTGCGAGGAGGGATTTCTACTAATCCAACTCAATATGCCTTTGGAGTGGGGATGCAGTTGAAAAATCTCAAAGTAGATTTATCATCTTCTTTCCACCAAACGCTTGGTATGACACCTGGTATTTCTATCATTTATTCAAAAAAGGAAGGATCTAAAAAAGTCATAGCAACTTCTGGTAAATGATGATTATTTTAAATTTTCATAGAAACTTTTTTAAGGTTAATATTAAAACGATAATTGTTATTGTTTTAATAATTAACTCAAGCATTTTGCTTGCTCAAAATAAAGAAGAAGAAAAAAATAAAATAATAGAAAAAAGAATTGAGTATTTAGTGGAAGACGCAGAAGAGTCAGATGCAGATTATACTACCATTTTTGATCAATTATCTTATTTTTTCGATCATCCATTAAACTTAAATAGAGCCAATTTAGATGATTTAGAAGAGTTGGGAATACTAACAAGTATTCAGATAAATAATTTATTGGAGCATATAGAGGGGAACGGAAAACTAATGACTTTAGAAGAACTTCAAACTGTAAAAGGGTTTGATTCAGAAACAATTAAATTAATTCTTCCTTTTGTGAAGACTTCAGGAAATGTAGATAATGCACAACTTTCTTTTAAAGAGTTATTGAAGAATGGCGAAAACCAATTGTTTATTCGTTATCAATCAGTACTAGAAGAAAAAAAAAGGTTTAGTCCTGCTACAGATTCAGCTTTGTTGGCTAGTCCAAACTCCCGTTATAGAGGAAGCGAACCAAAAATATATACACGTTACCGATATAAATATGGAAGGCATTTAAGTTTTGGCTTTACAGCAGAAAAAGATGCTGGAGAAGAGTTCTTTGCAGGAAGTAATAAGCAAGGATTTGATTATTATTCGGCTCATTTATTTATCAGAAACCAAGGCAAAATAAAACAGTTGGCTATTGGAGATTACCAAGCGCAATTTGGACAGGGGTTAACCTATTGGTCAGGTAGAGCTTTTGGTAAGTCGGCAGATATTATGCTCATAAAACGAAGCGCACAAGGTTTAAAAGCTTATACATCAGTTGATGAAAGCCGATTTTTGAGAGGTGGTGGAGCAACTTTTCAGTTTGGTGAAATCGAAGCTACAGCTTTTTATTCCTATAAAAATATAGATGCCAATATAGATGTGATAGATACGTTGTCAGATGATAATAATGTGCTAGCAGTAACTTCACTTCAACAAACAGGGTTACACAGAACTTTTAACGAAATAGAAGATAAGGGTGCAATAATTCAGCAAAATATTGGAAGTCATTTAGGGTATAAGACAAGAAAATTAAGTTTAGGGCTGACAGGAATAAACAGTGAAATAAATACTGATTTTACACCTAGTTTACAAACGTATAGCCAGTTTAGAAATAGTAAAAACAACCAAACGAAGCTGGGTGCAGATTATAATTGGATTTTCAAGAATTTCAACTTTTTTGGAGAATTTTCTAAAAGTATAGATGCTGGAAATGCTTTTGTTACTGGGGTATTAGTTACGCTCGATCCAAAATTTTCGGTGGCAGTATTATATAGAGATTATGATCGAAATTTTCAACCAATTTCTAGTGCAGGAATAGGGGAAGGTTCTACCAATGAAAATGAAAAAGGAATGTATATGGGCTTTATTGCTAAACCTATTAAGAAATTTACTTTATCAGTTTATTACGACCAATTTACTTTTCCTTGGTTGAAATTTGGAATAAATGCACCATCTGGAGGTTATCAGTATTTAACGCAATTAACTTACAAGCTATCTAAAAAAATGGAAATGTATGTACGTATTCGAGAGCGTGATAAATTAGAAAATACTGGGGTAGATATAATAGAAGGAATTGATTATTTGGTGCACGAAAAACAAACCAGTTATCGATTTCACTATTCTTATAAAATATCGGAATCGTTTAAATTAAAAGGTAGGGTAGAGTTGGTAAATTATGATAAAGAAGAAGCTCCTTTTGAAACAGGTTATTTAATTTATCAGGATGTTATTTTTAAAGCGAAAAGTACTCCATTTTCATTTTCGTTTAGGTATGCAATTTTCGATACAGAATCCTTTAATAGTAGGATTTATGCGTATGAAAATGATGTGTTGTATGCGTTCTCTATTCCAGCGTACTCAAATAGAGGAACTAGAACTTATTTAACTCTACGTTACAAAGTAATCCGAGGAGTTGATATTTGGTTACGTTATGCATTAACGTATTACGATAATTTAGATGTGATTAGTTCCAGTTTAGAAGAAATACAAGGAAACCACAAACAAGAAATTAAGGCTCAATTGAGGTTGAAATTTTAATCAGTATTCTTTATTCCCATATTGTAAATGCTGATTGAGTTATTGTTTTTGGCTTAATAGACAAAAAAGAGGCTAAGAATCTCTACAGCACTTATTGTTATTAGCTTTGAAGTAAATGAAAGGTTATGAATAAAAAAAGTGTATAAATTGTGAGAGTACTTTTACTAAAAAGAATGGTTTTAGAAAAAGGAAACAGAACTATAAAAGTGGAAATTGTAGGAGACAATTTTTAGGAAGAGAACGAATAAACCCCGCAATACTTTGGGAAGAATATTTAAGAGGTAAACAGACCTATCTACAATTAGCTAAGAAGTATAATTGCTCTAAGCGAACTATTCAACGTAAAATTGATTTACATCAACTAACTGTAAATTCTAAAGAGTCTAGAGATGTTATTGTTTTAATGGACACTGCTTATTGGGGAAGAAACTTTGGAGTGATGCTTTTTAAAGATGCCATTACCAAGGAGAATCTACTAAAGTATTACGTAAGAAATGAGACCAATTTTCTATATAAAAAAGGAGTTGAAGAGTTAGTGTCAAAAGGCTATAGAGTTATTGCAATTGTTAGTGATGGGAGAAAAGGATTAGCTCAATCTTTCAGGTCAATACTCGTTCAGATGTGTCAATTTCATCAAGTAGCCATTATTAGAAGGTATATCACAAAGAACCCTAAACTACCTGCCTCTATTGAATTAAAAGAGCTTGTATCTATGATGAAGATAACAGATAAAGGATCTTTTGAAGGAGCTTTAGATGATTGGCTTGTGAAATGGAAAGACTTTTTAAATGAACGAACAATTAGTATTGAAACAGGTAGAAGTTATTACACTCATAAACGCCTAAGAAGTGCTTGCAGAAGTTTGAAAAGTAATTTGCCTGGCTATTTACTTGGTATGATTATATCGAATTAAACATCCCAAATACAACCAATGCAATAGATGGACATTTTGCAGATTTAAAAAACAAACTCAGAAATCATAATGGATTATCGATGAAAAGAAAAATGAAGTTTATTGATGCTTTTCTTAAGGTTTAATAAAGAAAATAAGTA
>Ga0256845_1000226_pt1 | contig 53484 bp, 45 predicted proteins | sample RiftiametaG_FD_189101 | JGI IMG/M metagenome (GOLD analysis project Ga0256845, IMG submission 189101) | Tube worm associated microbial communities from hydrothermal vent at the East Pacific Rise, Pacific Ocean - Riftia | ecosystem: Host-associated > Annelida > Integument > Unclassified ...
ATCTCTCGCGCTCTATGCTTCAATGGAGCCGTCATCGTTAGATGACGGAAAGAGACCTCTGAGGTCTTGAGCAAAATCAATTACTTGGAGGAACCTTTGCGAGAGGCTCTTGAACCTCCTGCGCGGAGAGGATGGGGTAGATACGCTGTATTCGCAATAGTTCATTCAACTCAACAAAAATATTTAGTCATTTCAAAGAGCTAGCCCAATGTGCGAGAGGTCCCCGGGGGTTTCGTCTAGCCGAACCTCTCGTATCAGCCGCTATGGTCTCTGTAGTGTCACACCTTGCAAGCTACACAACAATAGCCAAGCGCTCGAGATCCTCATAGGGCTTGCCAAGTGTCTCGATAGCATGTTGCGCACGCCCGTGCACAGGGCCCAATGAAGCCAATATTACCTGATCTTCAACTGAGTTGATTAAGTCGCTCAGTCCAGACTTTACCTCAATCAACTCACGATCATTCAATTCGCAACGAAAAACCGAGAGTTGTACGTGCTCCCCGTGCCCTAGCAAAAACTTATAGACTTTTCGTAATCGTTTCGAATCACAAATATCGTACGTAACCATGTATGCATGACGCATTTTACTCTCCTCTATCTCACGACAAAACCAGGATATGAGTCGAGCTCACCCAGAAGCACACGCGACAAAAGACGCGCCTGAATCTCAAGTACCCTGCGGTAACTCAAGCGATAATCAAAAATCGGGTGGGTCACCAATTGATCGAGGCGTCGTTCCATCGCCAAAATCACGCGCTTTCTCGCAGGCGCCTTGATAGATACAGCCCCATTGCCAATAACGAAATCACCTTTTTGTACGACCCCATTGTTTATGACGGATATAACTACCGAATCGGCCAGAACAGGACGAAATTCCTCCATAAGATCCAGCGCGAGAGATGGCCTTCCAAATCGTGGCTGATGATAAACTCCCAACAGAGGGTCCATACCCACAGCGTGAACTGCCAGCACCATCTCTCGGGTCAATAGGCTATAACAATATGAAAGTAGTGCATTGACCGGATCCTTCGGTGGTCGACGGTTGCGTCGTTCAAAATCAAATACCCTCTCACTGCCTGATGTGAGCATCCCCTGAAATGCCTGAAAGTAGGCCCGAGCGGCTGCACCTTCAATACCCAAAAGAGATTCCACAGATACGGCTGTCTTGGCCTTCATCGCTAGCTGGCGCAATTCACTCAACGCGACATCAGCACCTTTTTTATGATTCCTCCGTAAAATGGCACGACAATTTCTAATTTTTGCGTACACCAGACAGCGCGCCACAGCGAGGCTTTCCGTGACGTTCGACATCAGTTGATATTGTGCAGCTCTCAACTCAATATTTTTGGGGTCAGCCCCCAAGGCCCGACCTGTAAACCAGCCACCCGACGAAGCGAACAGCAAAGGTATGCCGTCTTCCATGAGTCGCCGTATGACCTGGGTAGTAATTTGAACGTTACCATAAAGAGTTAAACTAGACGTATTCGCAATTCGTGCTTCAGTGGCTTTTTCTCGCAAGTGCGTAATGATGAGACGCTCACCACACAGTCGAACTTGAGCGCCCTGGCCCTGAACATAGACCGGAACTTTTTCATCTCGTGCTGGAAATAGTCTGCGAGTGGGGGTCGTAAACATTGGATGGGGCTCTGGCCCCACTAAGTCCCAGGGGTCATCGCCTACATCAAAAACACGGAGATTTTCCTCTTCCTCGTCTATGTCGAGTGTGTCATCTCTTAAAATTCGCACTTCGTCTGGTAAGCAGATCCCAGAAAGTGAACAACCGTTGCACTTCGGGCTATTCTCCAGGGGAGGCGGACATTTACCCAGACTAACAAGTTCACGTGCGCGGAATATCGCATTTCGGGTAGATTCTAGCAGGTCATCGCTGAGCTCGACTTTTACCCGACGATGATCCTTTGCAAAATAGATCTCACCGCTCTCACATTCATACCCGTGCGCCCTCAGCAAAAGCGCTTGCACTGCAACCTGCGCTCGCTCTGGTAAGTAAGGGCCCCACTCCGGACAACTGCCTCGCTTATATTCAACTGGAGTGACAAGTTTATCGTCTACATCAACTAAATCGATTTTCGCCGTCGCCCCAAGAACTTCAGAAGAAAGCCAAACCGAGCGTGCTGTATAGGGCCGTTGAGTTGAATTTTCACCCGTCTCTTGTGTCTGCACAACTGGGTTCGCAACAGTGTTAGTTGGTGGAGAGGTATCGTTTCCAATGCTGGAAGCCGTAACTTGTAGATGTTGATCTTTCTTGTCCACCTTCTTGTGAACAACCTTCCCATCTATTGTATATTTATTATCTGCCCACTCAGCTTGAACCCACTCCAAATACATAAGCCGCTCACAGTAGAGGACCTCGTTGACCATACGTGCAGGAACCAGCTCTGGAATTGACTCCAAGCGAGGAGGAGCCAATGGCAGTGTTTTTGCACGGGGAGCAGACTGCTCAATCGATTCCTTCGGCTCTTCTGATATGCTCATTTTCTCCACTACGTCCACTTTTTAGTCGGGCATAAATGCACCTAAACCGTAGTGACTGGCATACCCGAGCAATATGGGGCCGCATACAGGCTCCGCAAACTCCAAGTGCACCATCCAGGGTATCGTTGAAGGTGGTTTTATTGAGTCGCCCCTGCGTTGACGTACAAAATCAAGAAACCCGGACCTTGCGCTGGTTTGACCACAGACCGCTCTAATCGAAGTGGGTTGGGGGAATCCTCTCACTTCAAGCTCCTGCTGAATTTGACCCTCAATTGTATTCTTGCCCTTTGCCTTGGTGAAGCGCGGAGCAATAAATGGTGTCATTGTTTTCCACTGAGTGGCGCAAGAAAGAGGAGTGAGCTCAACTCCTGCTTTTTTGAGTGCAAGTAAGAGCCCACTTTGATCAGATAATCCAGTCAAAGTGACGAAGATTTCATGGTCAAGACCCTTTGAAGGGGTGCGCCGGAGGTCTTGAAGAGCATGCTGGGCTCGATCCCCCATTCCGCCTGGCGCGTAGACGATAATGTGATCGATAGTCCCATCACTTTTTAGGCTAAATGGGATGTAGTGCGCGTGTTGATGACCAACGAGTGGACGTCCGTCATCATCTTTTCCTGTGAGTTCAGGACAAGAGCCCGCGTCACCAAATCGGTCGGACAACTTTCTTATCAACGCTTTATGTAAGATTTCTCCCTGGGGTAGCGCTCTTCGAAGCCTAGGCAGCGTGCGGCCACTCTTTGTGTCGGAGGAGAGTGCAAGAAAAGCGAACTCATGTCGTTCTGTCCGGGCAGAATGACTCGTCGACTGTGACCCTGTGGACTCCACCGTGTCATTTCTAACCCAATACAGTACTTTACGACTTCCGGGTGCTTGACTCCAACCGGCAGCTCTTGTGACTGACGTTCGTGCCAGGAGACATTCTAACAAATTTAGTGGATAGGCCGCATCTAGCTTCCGTCGGGCAGCCTTAGTCGCTTTCTTTTCCCCGAACTCCTCCTGCTCAGACCGAGCATAGCTCTCTTTTCTCCAAGACTGATACACGTCTGCCTCGAGTGGACAGAGTACTGCGACTTGATCGAACCCACGGCGAGTGCCCTTATCTTGCTCACAGGGCACGGTCTCTGGGAGCGAAGTCTCCTCACCTGGTGACAGCAATCGCGCACTTACCCAACTTTCGGCTCGACCAAGATACCCCAAGTTCGAGAGTAATTCTCGCAAGAGAGTGGTCGTCGATTCACGTAACGTTACTGGCCAATGTACGACAATGGTTTCGTTTCCGACATGAGCGAACGTGTCGAGAACTTTCGTTGTTTTCATTCCGCCGATGGGCATGTAGTGCCGCGTGTGCGCTATTGTCGCTGGGGGAAGCGAGTAGGACGGCAGCTGTGCACACAAGGAGTTGATCAATTCCACGGCAGTGTCGGGAATTTCGTATTCCAGCCATCCCTTCTTGGCGAAACCTGTTGCAAGCAGAGCACGGCAAATTCTCCATGGGCTGGGAGGCCATTCAACAATGCCTTCGTTGACATGGCTGCCCCACGGAGTGGCATGATAGCGCCCACTATCGAAAGAGAATTCGATTTGGATCATGTGGATCACTTCTTGTAGACGGTGGTAGTGATCCCTGCCATCTCGGACTCACTTGCCGAGATACAGGAGGGTAGAGCTTCTGCGAGGGAACTCAGCGAAGGAAGTTCAAAACCCTGCGGGCGCGTAGCGGCCACGCTTTGAACATCAAAGTCACAGGCTGTTCGCAGTCGCAGGCCAGAACCTAGTACTGCCTGGACTTTGTACAGCGCCAAAACAATGAGCAATTTCTCGGCCTCGGCGCTGAGCCCGTACCCGCGGATCTGAGCTAGGTCGATGTTGAAGTAGGCTGTTATTTTTTCTGCTGTAAACTCTTGACGGGAGAATGGAACGTTACCAAATCCCGATTTTGTCTCCCCTGAGGGATTAACCTGATCATTCTTGACGCCACCCGATTGAGCAACCCTTACACCTCTTGCCTCAATGAACCCTGAAACCGCTCGTGCAAGACGCAAGCGTCCGCCCGCGAGGTCTTTCTTTGCGAGAAAGACACCGTGAAGCAACGAGCCTACGTCTAGTCTGAGTAGCTCAGCGGTGAACTTATTTCGATCGATAGGGCCGTCTGCCGTTGGCGCCAGCGTATCTTTCAACATATTCAGGAAAGATTTATCTCCGCTTTCCAGAATGTACGGACTGTTGATTCGATGAGCTTCGGTGATAGAGCTGGTGAGGAATTCACCTTCTTTTTCTACTCGAATATAGCTTAGCCCGTTCAGGTGAGAAAGCAGGTCGTTCTTGCCTTTATCCCAGCAAATTTCCTCCATACGGTTCGCCATGCTTTGCGCACTTTCTACGAGTAAATGAGAGCCTTCGTTTGTGTCAAATTGGGCAGCGCCCAAGTCGGGAAATCCCGTGGGCTGAAAACGCTTGCCTTGAATTGGAACAAGTTCAGCTTCAATGAGAAGTCGGGGGGCATCTTTTAGTAGGCTAACGTCGATCATGTTTTTTCCGTTGGTGAATAGGTGATTTTGAATTTGTTAGGCATCGTCGCCGGTAGTTGTTGTTCGCGTGGAGTCATGAGCCGGTCGCATCAACCAACTCCTAAGATACCTTAAGTCCCTCAATGTAAGGGGAAATAGGAGCGAAGCGGCAAGTCTGCGAGTTGAGGTTTCTGTGGCTATGAATACCCGCGCCTTGGAGTAAATTCCTGCAGATCGCAATCGTCGGTAGGCAACTTCGACCGCCCCAGGAAGGTCCCCGTTGGCGAGTCTTTGGAGAGTTGCGCGGTCCAATCTTGGAGGAGCTTCATCGGCGCTTCCTAGGGATGCTTCGCCCAATGGATTTGCCAACTTAAGAAAGGCATACGCTGCCGGGGGAGTTCGCTCCCAAGAAGTCGAGCCCGACTTGGGTGCCGTCTTACGCCAGTCGATTGCCATAAAACCCAGCGCTAGTTCAAGACAGCGCAGATCATCAAAATCGCCGGATAGAAATTGTGAGATATCAGCTGGCGAAGCAAAACGTCCGTGTTGGGGATACGGATAGAGTTCGAGGCTATTGCCCTTTCGTTCGCGATCCATGGATCGACGAAGCAAAATCGCAATGAGATCTGCGACAAGATCATGCCCTCGACCTACGATACTTGGTCCCATCGTAAGGCTTGAATCTGACGAGAGAAACCGAGGTCGAGCACCGGACTCCAGAGGAAGCCAATATTCTCGAATGGACCGTTGCGCCTTTTTGTCGCTCACTGTCAGGCTTGCCAACGCTGCGGCAAGCCGAAATTCAGCACTTCCGTCATCGGTCGTTTCGAGCCATCCCGGAGAGAGTGAAGGAAGAGGCTGACAGTTCTTGTCCACGGCAAACTTTGGGCTGCTGAGAGCGAGGCGCTCTGCACGAACCAAATATCTGAGGAAGTCTTGCCAATCTGTACTTGTGGCGCCCCCTTTGCAAGCAACGAGTATCGCCGCTGAGCAAGATCTAGACACATGTTGGTATGCACCTGGGGCATGCTGATCTGAGGCAATCTGACGCAAACGTTCAACCCACGGGGAGACATCGTCAATCAGTATTCCGTCCGTTGAACTGCGCACAGACCAACGTCCGAGGGGCACGGCCAGATTGGCTTGACCGTTTCGCTCCTGATACCCATAGCGCTGAAATTCAGTCACCCCTCGGGCAACGCCGATGCGCGTGAGCGAGCGAGCGAAGTCGAGAGGCGATTTGACAGCGCCTCCCCCAATACGACTGCGGCCTTCGCGCAGGAACGCTTCTACTTCTTCCCACGAAGTGGCTCGATTCCACAGGGGCATCCATTGTTCTCCACGGGCGCTTTCGTCAGAAGCTGCAGCACTGCCATAGCTGGCTGCCATGGGACGAGTTGCGAAGGGGGCGGCTGCTTGAGCTTTACCTTGTTCGGTGCCGCGACGTACGATCGATGAACGAAAACAGACGGCTCCCTCCATTGCCAAAACGAAATCCCATAAATTGAGGTGACTCTTTGCCGAATACCCTTCGTCAGAGTTTGCCCCTCCGGCGGCGCCGGGAATAAATTGCCCGATGGCATCAGCTGATAGACCACGTACGACATCATCAAATAGAGCCCCTCTGAGGAGTTCCCTCGCTCCGTGGTTGGGACCAGCGGTCGGACTCTCCAGCTCAAAGAGAGAACAGAGACGCTGCATGAAATTGTTGGTAAAGTCGAGGCGGCCGTCGTTGCCGCCGGTACCCAACAGCGCCGGGTAAGACGCACTTCCATCAGAAGAAATAGAAACTGCAGCGTCAATCCAATCGACCAAGACAGCCTTTCCGCTCCCTCGCAGTCGTCTCAAGAGAAGAGCTTTTTCTTCGTTCTTGGGAGCCGTTTCGAGTCCAGTAACGAGTTTTTGGGCGAGCAGGATAGCTGTTCGATAGTTTTCGAACCTACTAGCGTTGCTCTTGCTAAGTGCTTCAGTCGCAAGCTTGTTGTCTTTAGCGTAAAATCCGCTGCCTCCATTCCATGGGGCAATCAAGGGAGTGGGGGAGTACGTTTTTAGGAAAAACAGCTCCAATTGTTCCTGGGAGAGCCTCGTGAGCAAGCAAAATGTTTCGTCTTTCCAAAAACCACGCGCCTTGTCGTCAGCCTGTTCGCTCACAATGCGCAAGATACCCAAGGCCTTTAAGTAGTGGGCAAGTGGTGTGGGCGTGCAGCCGCGCAATACATGAAGATGCATGATTAGAGTTCCTCGCTGGAAAGGAGGGAGTCAGATGTTGTCAATTTTGAAGCGCGAATATCTGCCACCCGCAGCAGAGTCTCCAAGAACGCCAGCTCGATGTCGCCTAATCGCTCTCGCAACTCCAAGACCCGCTCTTGCCAGCTTTGGCCATAGCGCGAAGAAAGCCCCAACGAGGCGGCATCTAGAGAAAGCTCGAACGAGGGCAATAGATCAATTGTGCCGTTTCTATCGAATAGACTTACTGCAGGGAGCAAATCACCCGGATGCACGCCGCGAATCGGTGCCACATTGTCGGCTCCGTGCTTGGTGACGTACTCTTGATCGTGTGGAGTAGATTGCCAGGAACAACGGACCTTCCCATGGTGGGCGCAAACCAAGTAGGCTACTAAGTTGAACTCGCCCGCCGAAAGCGCGGCCAGTTCATTCAATAGATTGCAAGTGGCACCTGTTTCAAGTTGCACGGGCTCTAAAACTCCCACGTCTATTAGCTCGCCGAATGTGCCCAGTAGTGCGTCATGAAGAGGCGCGACTTTCCTCAATCCTTCAAAGAGAGCAATAGTACTGGCCAATTCATGTCGAAAGCCTCTTCGCTTTCCAAAAATACCCTTGCCACGTCGCCAGACCTCATTCGGGGCCTTGGCTAGATCTTGGCGCTCCTGCAACTCTTCGACTCGTTGTTCCTTTCTCATGGCATTCTGAAACACAACATGTGCTTTGCCCAAGTCATGCCAGCGCGCGGCCAAAGCGAGAAGATAAGAGTGCCTCTCATCGAGTCCTAGAGCGCCTGCAACTTCAAGCGCCACGGCCCCGGCTTCAGCACCGTGAGTGGCTATTGTCTTGTAGGGATTGGAACTGAGGTCCTCATGATCTTGTGCCAAATCGGCTTGCGTTACCTGTGACGGCTTCTGACTCAAGCCTTCTGTCGAGATGCTCTCGGTTTTCTTCAGAGGTCTTCCCGTAAAACCAGTTGTGGATGAGTATCCACCCAAAGAGCTGTCTACGAGAACTACATGACCAGGAAGTAAGGCTCGCCCGTCGAGGCGATTCCATTTTCCGTCGAGGTAACTCCACGACCACGCCCTCGTCTTGTTTTTGAGGCGGCCGCCCTTCTCGCACAACCAATTGCGGGCGTCCCCTACCGGCACCGAACACAGCGCCTCGCGAGATGGTTGGAGTCTCGATTCTGGGCCATCTTTTCCAACCGGCCACCACCAGACCGAAACATCACGTTCATCTCCAGAACGAATGAACCTACTAATATCGACATCAGCGCCAGTTAAGTCAGAATCGGTGTCAAAAAGATCTGAAAGTTCTTCATGTCGTAAGATGTGCAATGGATCGTAGGGGTACAACCTTGCCAAGAACGCCGGCTCGTCTTCTCGAAGACCGTCCTCAAATGACTCTAGCGAGGAGGCCCCGGCGTCATCCAAGCGCCCAACGGCTTCCATCGCAGCATTCAACGCCGACTCCTCATAGGGAAGACACTTCTTGGCCGTTAGCTCTCGATCAACAACAAGAACGCGTGCGGTTCCACCATAGCGTGCGGCACGCCCAAAGCGCTGAACAAGCGAAGGCCATGGGGCTAACTCTGTCACCAGGGCCGTGGAGGAAATGTCTACTCCAGCCTCGATGACTTGAGTGGCCACGATGATGCGATTCGTTCCTTTGGAACAAGATTCTCTCTTCAGAAAGTCATCACGCCATGAAGCTCGCTCATGTCCCCTGAAACGTGAGTGCACGAGTCGTAGGTCAACGTGCTGTTCCTTAAGACTTTTGTCCTTGAGTAACACGGCATGAATTTCAACGGCCGAACGCACCGTATTGACTACGGCCAAGGTAATCCGTCCGTGGTCACTTGATTCGGATTGCAAGTGAGCCTCAACAACTACCTGGGCAAAGTTCTTCGAATCCTTGTCTTCAGCCGCTGGAACATTAGTAGTTGCCAAGGGTTTTAGAATGTCAAAAAGCCCGCCTTTTCTTTGCTGGGAGTCAATGGTGAGAGTTTTGTTTTCCAACTCTTTTAGTGAAGTGGCAAAGTCAACAGTCTTCAACCATTCTGGTTGCAAGGTTGCGCTCATCCACCAAGTATATGCCTTGCGCGCGATGTTCCCGGTAAACCGATCTCTAAAGCTCTGACATTGTACGGAGGTGATTAGACCGACATCCATCAATTGAATTTCGTCCATTACCCACAAGCAATCACTGTTCAACAATGCATACTCCATTGGCCATCGAGCGCGTGCAACCGCGTAGCCTCGATTGAGAGCCCGAGAGAGCAACATGTCCTGTGTGCCAACAAGAACCGCAGGAGACTCTGGATTCAGATGCCACTCTACGGAATCATCCTTTCCGACATCTGTGGCATCGGATCCACCCATGAGTACATGTACCGGAACCGCAACTCCCATGCGCGATAGGATCTCCCGAATGACTTCTACGGTCTGTTCGACCAGTACCCGCATGGGGAGGCAAAAAACCAGGCGCCGAGGCCAATTCTTGTTTTCGTGTATCAATCGATGAAACGCCCACGCGCCCACCACACCCTGAGTTTTTCCAAAACCCGTAGGGATCCGAATCAAGCGGGAATCGATTTCACTCGTGCATCCCAACTCTTCCTGCCAAGCATGCGGCTCAAATTGAGTCGCCTCTTGGAACCACTTCGCATATTCACTCATCCCGTTCACCCAATCCTCATAACCATCAACGCTCCCGTAATCGGTCGTCCTGTTACTTCCCACTAAACATTAGACCAGTAGTTAGTCTCAAATCCTTTTCAATCTATCCACTTTCGGTTCCGTCCAAGGGATTATCCAGCCCTTTCAACGCTCCCTCGGCCAAACGCCGCACTTCTTTGCGCAGCTCTTCCGTAAGTGGAGTGGCCGCTTCCCCTAAACCCACGACAAAACGAGCAATGTTGTTGGCTCCCGCCACCTTGGCAGAAATGATCACTCCCTTGTCAGTAGTTTTCGGAACCATCGACTCCAGAAGATTATGTCGAACCCACGAGGCTTCGGGATAACGCACTAAAAAACGATGTTCTCGAGCTTCCGCCCCATCATGAAAGCCATCGACGCTCTCGCTAACAATGCGCTCAACCTCCAGAGAGTCCACTTCGCGCCCCTCTGTAGAACTCAGCATTGCCTCCACCACTGCGTCCAAGCGAAACCAACGATACTCAGCACTCTCATGATCGAGAGCCAAAAAACGCACGGGGATCCCCGTGGAGACATGACACACCGTAACCAAACGCTCCCGTACTCCCGAGCGAGACGATGCATACCGCAACTTCAATTCTCGGGTGGTAGCCCATGCCTTCTCCAGTAGACGAAGATGTTCTTCGTCACGGCGAGAGAACTCGCCAGGACACCACCCTTCGTGCTCAACCAACGAAGACGAATACTTAAACAGGCTTTGTAAAAGGTCCTCACGCTGCGGCGACTGTGGTGCGTGCTTTACCAGCTCAACAAGCTCCTGAAAAATATTGGGGCACAACAAGATCCCATCAGGGTACCAGGCCGGGGTCATTGTCCACAATATTTGCTTGCGCCCCGCAATATCATCTTCCTCATGTGTCAACGGAACTCCCGCCAGAGACATATTGACAAGGCACCTTTTAAGCGACTTAACCGAAACACCCAATTGCTCCGCCAAACGCGCCTGAACCCAGACGCGCTGTCTACGAAACGCTACAAATACCGCAATAACACTCTCTGTCGCCGCTCTTGCCCCCACAACACCTCTGGCCATCATTAGCCAATTTCGAAGAAATGGGCAACTGGTCGTCCCAACGCTCCGCCTCAAATAGAAAGCAGATACCACTCACCATAAACAGATACCAAGACTACTCAGCTCACCACCACCGCTCCCCCTCTGGCGCGGCAAATAGGCAGCTCCCCCCTCAAGGCTGAAAGACGAAGGAGGCTACTTTATCCTCGCAATCACCGCTACGGCTACACAAGTTGGTAACCTCCGCGCCGACACTGTTCTTCTCTAATAAATCTACCACATGTAGATTCACCCCATCATCTGTTGTGTAAGCTAGTGCGACACTGTCACTCGAAAACTCAAAGTTGATGCTTGGGCGCACGGAGCTCACTTGGCGCAATACCTGGGGCCTTTTACCGCTCATATCAACAAGTTGAAGCTTCTGAATCACCAAACCAGTTATATTTGCAAATGCATCAAAAAAGACCAACAGCTCGCCGCTTGGAGCAATCGTCGTTCGAAATGTTGCATTGTCTCCGATGATTGCTTCGGGTTGTCCCAGTTCCTCCCCCTCTAGAGAAATAGCAAAAAGATTTCGCTGAGCATCCGCTGCGACCAGCCAGCGATCATCTGGACTAATAGGGTTCCAGTCAAATTCCTCTTCAAAGAATCCAGCGACGAGTCCCTCGAATAACGCGGAGTAAGACTTCGAAGTGACCGGATCAAATAGACCGAGCTGCATCTTGTCGTCCATAAAAACCAACCAATTTCCTCGAGGTGACCAGCGCATTGCCTTGTACTTAACGGACTCATCATTGAGCAAAAATCTCATGGGCTCACTAGTGGCAGCGACAGTCATGGTAAAATCGGATCCCTCGCGAAGGAGCACTTTTCCATTGGTCGCCGCAAAATACTCTTGCGACGGTGAAAAGTAGACATTGTTCCCCACCGGCATTTTTGTCACCTCAACGCCATCGGAAAAGTCGATAAACATATCGCCTTGTCTATTAGAGTTCTCCCATGCCCCTGCGACAAAGTACGCTCTACTACCCACCACACTTTTTAATAGAGGTGAGGTCGAACGCCCACTCGTCACCTCACGCGAGGTTGAAAATACTCCCCCCTCAAATCGACTAAACCCTACAGTGCCTGTCCCGTCCTTTGCTGAGTAAGTCAAAATATCTTGATTGACCCAAGCAAGGTTCGAGTTGCCATTGCCCGGGTTGTGAGTCTCTTTAGTCTCCAAATCGTACACAAAAACGCCATCCTCTTCGATAAAAGCGATACGACTACCCTCGGGTGACCAGGCAAACGAGCTCACCGAGCCCTCCGCACTCACCTTTTTATCGCCGACAATATCTTTCGTGGAAGTGTCTGTCACATAAAGACCATAGGTGCCGTCAACACCCTTATCGGCCATGTACGCTAGGCCATTCCCATCTTGCGAAAAACCGTACGAGCCCCTGACGCCGCCGCGAATATCAGTAGTGGCCCTCATGGCAGTACTCACCGTCAATTGCACAAGAGAATTGGAGTAGTCCACTATTTTTAGGAGCTCCTTGCCTCCTTCTTTACTCACATAAGCCAACCATCTCTTTAATACAATAGTCACGTCCAGGCTGACACGCTCACTCTGACCCCGATTATTTCTCACCGTAAAATCAATGGTAAACACCCCCTCTTTTTTAGGAACTCCCGAGAGCACTCCTTGAGCAGAAAGGCTCACGCCATCGGGCAGCTGCCCCTCAGCCGCTGTAAATACAAGCTCACCCTCCCCCTCAGCGCTTAGTTGCACCTCATAATCAACATGAACTCGACCATCGGGAAGGCTGCTCGTTTTCCAGGAAAGTGCAGAAAGCTCCGCAACAGGCTCTTCGTTTGCGCCCCCCATGCCATCAGCCTGACTCGCCTCTTTGTCCTTCGTTGCACTTTTTACAGAGGGAGATCCACCCATACCTTCGTGAGAGTTTGTCTCTTTGTACAAAAAGTCCTCCGAACAACCGGCCTGACAACAAAGGGCTCCAAGGCCAAGTGAAAGATTGCGAACTGACTGAATTGATGGAAGTCTCATAGTTTGCTCTTATTTCAAGAATAATTGCTCGGCATGCGTAGGTAGAGAACAGCCCTGTTCCCTTGGAGGAATTGTGCCTCCTATTGCAAAGCTTCGGCCTATCGAGCTGGCAGTTGACCGATATTTTCGAAATGGCATAGAGACATACCGGTGCCTTGAGCGTCGCTCCACCAAGGTCATCTGAAGTAAGGAAATAGTTAGGCCCCGGGGCCGATATTACTCGAATCGCAAAGATATCCCAAGGTTAATGGAATCGCTTTTGCATATCTTTCCAGCCTGCCCGCAACAAGCGCTCCAACACCTGGAGGTCAACATCACTCAATCGTTTGATGTAGAGGCACGACTTTCCTTTTTTATGCTTGCCCAACTTGGCCAAGATAGAATCGTGATTTGTGTAGCCTGGCATGATGTAAATGGTGAGATCTTGTTTGCGGGGCGAAAAGCCCAATCGAAAACAGTCCCCCTCACGGCCACGGGCATATCGATAATGGTATTGTCCGTAACCAACCATGGACGCCCCCCACATCGTTGCGCGCTTTCCGCTAATTTCTCTCATCATTCTGGCTACTGTTTTACAGTCGCGCCGCCTCTCCTCGTCAACAAGAGCATTTAAAAAGTCAGCAACCTTCGCCTTGTTTGGTTGCGTTTTGTTTTCTGTGTTTGTCATTTTTCCCCGACTCAAAGGCAAGAAAGCACAACACGCGCGTCCACCTATCTGCTCAACGCGGCCTCATCCAGCAAACATGCACCCATCATCAACCAGCCTCAATGAATTGTAGCCGAGTTTCGCTTTTTTTTGGAGGGCACTCCAACCCGTCGCCTTGTTAGGCCCAATCTAGGCGTGGCAAGTGCAGCATTTGAACTGTGCATGCAATCACACTCTCAACACCGTAAATTCCGTAGACAAAAGGGGCAAGCAAAGGAACAGGCATCGCTCGCCATTGCTATAAACTATCGAAACTCCGTGAACTGCAGCTCCCCAAAAAACACGCCAACACATGGCGAATTGCACTTTTTTTACTGCTTATCCAAAAACTGGTGCAGTATGCCATGTATTTCACACTCTCTTCGCAGGAAAAAAATTGAACTATTCCCTTTCTCCAGATGGTCTCAAAATGAAAATATCCCACCTGGGGGATACCCTAAAGAGGCCACAGCACCTTGTAAGAGTCAGCAAGAGGAAACGATGCAACTCAACGAGTACGTGCGCTGACTCTTCAAGAGAACGCAGTCTACAATACCGATTTTTTGCTCACCGACTTCTTCTGCTTCTTGGGCTTCTTGAGCGAGACCTTCTTGGTTGACTTCTTTCGCCCAGCCGGTTTTTGCGTCTTCTTACTTTCGCTTTTGGCTTCAGAACACTTCGTTGCGGACTTCTTGCTCAGTGAAGACGGCGCATCTTCAAAGTGAAATCCAAATACAGAAGCCACATCCTCGGAGTTCAAAATACGTCTGCTCGATTTTTTGATCGGGGGTGGCGCTTCCAAAGCCAAAGAAATCATCTCGTCGGGGCGCACGCCGCGTAGCGCAAAGAGCATCTCGGGCTCCTTGTCTAAGCGAGCGCCCACACCGTAAAGACTGGCCGCAATGTGTTTGCAAAGGCCGGCCCAATCGGGACACGAACATTGATAGGTGATCTCGGCCGGCAAGGGAAAGAGCCCTTGGCCGGGCTGGGTGACGACTTGCATCACCCCTTGTGAGATAGCCCCCTGCAAAAGCTCCACCAATGAGTCGATTTTTCCTGCACATTGGGCCTTTATTTTCTCCCATTGTTCGTCACTGAGGGGAGATATTGCGATCTCTACTTTGTAGAACTCCGAACCATTGACCAATGCACCAATAGTGCCACCTTCTATTTGCAGATCGACAACGGACCCGTTGCGCACGTAGGTACGGCCACGAGGTAGGCGATTGCTATAGTCGCTGTAGCTCTCCAAATTTTTGCACCAAGAATCGCCCCAAAATGTCTTGGCAATTTTTCGCCCTTCTATCTCGATGGGTTTGATATTGCGCCCGCTCTTGCGCAATTTTGCAATCTTCTTTTGGGCGCGTTCGCGCCTCTTGGCGACGGGCACATAGGGAGAAAAACCGTAAGACATTCTTCAGCCCCTACAATTCAACGGCGCTTTTTACGTCGAGACTCACTAGCTTCAAAAGCTCCTGATTGTTCATCTCGGTAAAGCTGGACTCTACACCCCCCGCCAATATTTCGTCCGAAAGGGATTGTTTGCTGGCAAGCATTGCGTCAATACGCTCTTCGATAGTGCCTTTACACACAAATTGATGCACCAGAACATTTTTCTTCTGCCCAATACGAAACGCTCTATCGGTCGCTTGTTTTTCTACAGCCGGGTTCCACCATCTATCAAAATGAATCACATGAGAGGCCGCCGTAAGGTTGAGCCCCGTGCCCCCAGCTTTGAGAGAAAGAATCATAAAAGGCACCTCCTCGTCCTCTTGAAATTTCTTGACCAATGATTGACGATTTTTGATCGGGGTTCCCCCGTGTAAAACCAAGCCTGGTTTTCCAAAAACTTCACTCAAAAATGAAGCTAAAACATCGGTCATAGCGCGAAATTGGGTAAAAATGAGAACCTTGTCTTGTCGGGCTACAATTGACTCACACAACTCACGCAAACGGGTAAACTTACCACTTTGCTCAGGATCATACTCGCCGTCCCCCAGCCATTGGCTGGGATGATTACAAATTTGTTTAAAGCGCAACAGAAAGGAAAGAATTATCCCTCGCCGTTTAATACCCTCAACCTCCTCGACAATACGCGTCATCTCGTCGACGGATTCTTGATAGAGGGCTGCTTGTTTTTTGCTGAGCAAACAATGAGCGCTTACTTCAGTTTTTTCTGGCAAGTCAGAAATTACACTCTTATCAGTTTTGAGCCGTCGAAGAATATAAGGCTGCACCAACTGACGCAAGGGGGCATAGACCCCACTCTTTTTTTGGGAGAGCCTCTTGCAAAAATCGCTAAATTGCTTCGTTGTGCCCAATAACGATGGATTGATAAAGTCAAAAATTGACCAGAGATCGCCCAGCTTATTCTCTACAGGAGTACCCGTTAGCGCTAGGCGCCACTGTGCGCTCACACTTTTAATCGCACGAGTCTGTTGCGCCGCTGGGTTTTTTATCGCTTGGGCTTCGTCCAAAATAAGACAACGCCAGTCATGTGCCTTCATCCAAGGAACACGCCCCACTGTTCCGTAGGTCGTCACAACGACATCATATGCATTTACCTCTGAAAGAGGGAGCGCCTTAATTTTGGCCGTGGACAGATGAGACGCGTGGGCAATCAGCACCTTGAGCCGGGGCAAAAAACGCTTCATCTCCCCCTGCCAATTGTCTATTAAGGAGGCCGGCACCACCAAAAGGTCGACTCCTGCCACTTTTTTACGACGCAATAAGGAGAGTAGGCCCAAAACCTGGATGGTCTTACCCAGACCCATATCGTCCGCCAGGCACCCTCCCAAGCCCAAAGAATAGAGAGACCAGAGCCAAGCAATGCCCTTCTTTTGATAGGGGCGAAGTGTCGCGTTGAGCCCTGCGCCATTTTCAATTTCTTTGGCAATTTTTGGGTCTCCAAGAGAAGCGAGTCGCTTGACCAACCATTTACCGCCAACCACCTCGGACCACTCACGCTCCTCCTCGGTCAATTCCCCCTCTACGTCATGCCTCAGCTGGGCTCCCGCCAAGAGACGTAAACCCTCAGCAAAACTAAGACCTCCCTCTTGAGCCTCTTTTTCTATTTTGCGAAAGTGCTCTAAAACCTCAACCAATTTCTCGGGGTCTACCTCTACCCAACTTCCTTTCAGGAACATGAGTCCCTCACTAGAAGATAATAATGTTTCAATCTCCTTCTTTGTGAGAGATTTTCCCCCCAATGTGAGCCTGACGTCAAAGTCGAGCAGTGCATCCATACCCAAAGAAGAGGGAGCCTTTGTTCCCACCGAGACCGAAACCTGGGGGCGCGCTCGATTGCGGCTATTCCACCAATTGGGCACCCGCACAACCAAACCGGCCTGCTCATAAAGAGGGATTTCACTTAGAAATTGATGAGCCTCTTGGGGAGTCAGGGCCAAGGGCTGGTAGATATCCCCCGAGTCTATCCACTCGGCCATTGTCTTGCTCTTGTCGGCCACCCTTTTTAAAGGCGCGAGCAACGAGAGAAGACGCTCCTTGTTTTTTTCTCCAGAATACTCTTTTAAGGCGCGATGCAGGGGCAGTTGCTGCGCCGTCGCGTCCCGAGAAACTTGGTGGCCATAGGTTGCAATGAAAGCAAAGGGATATTCTGTATCGTTTTTGTTCTCGGCCAGATGAAAGCAAACTTTTCCGAGCACATTCCAGACCGAGTTGTGCTCGCTAAGATACGCTTGTACCCCTCCGGGGCTTGCACCAGCCTCTATTGTGAGGGCCTCACCCATCTCGGTCCACAGGCGCGCCAAAAGAAAGCTTGAAACCAATTCTCCACCCACCATCGGGGGCGCTCCTTGGGCAATGGCTTCCAACTTTTCAATATTTGGCTTGGGAATTGTAGTCAAAGATGATTCGTTGGGCTCCCAATGAGTGCAAACCCTGGCCACAAATTCTTGACCCAAATCTCGCCAAAAACCGAGAGAGGAATGTAGCTCGGTGCTCAGTTCGGAGGCCCCCAAGTGCAATATACCGTGCCCGCTCCCTTGAGAAAATGCATGAGTGATACGTTTGCTTGAATTGAGCGATAGCGGCACACCGTGAGCAGGAACATTCTGCAAAATAATATGCCCACCGGGAGTTAGTCGAGCGAGAGGCCACTCGCCTGCTTCAGAAGCGTTCATGCATTCTCCTTTGCCGAGTGGGAGACTGTGCCCCCTCCTATCAAAAACAAGCGCCTCCGAGTCAAGAACTGCATTGTATGAGTTGAAGAGTATAGATCAATTCTCACGAGTTTTTTCCTGCACCGGTACGCTCCCACTATGCCTCTTTGAATGAGGAGCCCATAACCTAATTTCTGGCCCATTCCTCCATACACAGACTTTCATAGCGCGTTGTGTAGGTATGAAAAGACCAAAGATAACAAAGAGCAACATTACGGTAGCTGGGTAGAGAATTATTGCAGGCAAAGCTCTCGACAAGGCCAGCTTCAATCGTAAAAGCCGGGGACATGCTTGTGCAACCCGGCGTCAGGGATCAACTTTTTTAGAAATTCTCTCTTAAAGCACTGAAAGCAAATGCCTGTCAGGATAGACTGAGAGCATGAGACACTCTGCTCTAGTCATATCAACTCTCGCATTTTGTGGTCTTACTGCCTGTTCGGGCGACGACGCCGATTTTGCTGGGCCGACAAAGGAAACTGGTCGACTTGACGGTTTTACGGCAGCCCACAATCAAGAACGTGCAAATGAGGGCTCCGAAATTCCACCTCTTGAATGGGACGAAGAACTCGCAGGTCGAGCTCAAGCCTACGCCGAGAAAATTGCAAAAAATTGCAATTTGAAACACTCGGGCGCTGGCTATGGTGAAAATCTCGCCGTCAATTGGGGGTCAATGAGTAGTCCCGCGCAAGTGGTAAAAAATTGGGCAAGCGAGCGAAAGTTTTACAACTACTCTGACAATAGCTGCGCGAGCGTCTGCGGCCATTTCACTCAAGTCGTTTGGGCCAAGTCTACCAAATTAGGTTGTGGGTTTGCTCTATGTGACGACGGGGGGGAAATGTGGGTTTGCAACTACGACCCACCCGGTAATTTTGTGGGTGAAAAGCCCTATTAAGAGGCCCTAAATACCCAAAACGCTTTTGGCTACGTCAAAAGAAAAGCCCTGACGCGCCAAAGAGGCCAACGCTTTTTGGCGTTCTTTGGGCTCATTGAGATCATAGCGAGTGATGAGACGACGTTTCTTTGCGTAAAGAGCGCAACTCGCCTCTTCAGTGAGCTCTTCGTCCCCCGCAAATTGTTCCAGGGCATTTTCAATATGCTCGGCGCACAAACCACGGCCACCCATCTTCATCTTGATTTTTTGCGTGGAGGCTCCTCGGCGCCTCAAGCTTTCACAATAAGCGACGGCAAATCGCTCATCGTCAAGATAGTTCATCTCTTGAAGACGCAAAAGCACCCCTTCAATTTCTAGTAGGACCTCGGAGCGAATCTCCTCGTTTCCGTAGCGAAAGGCGCGCCTTTTCAAGGAGCGCCGCACTTGCTCTACCGAACCATCTTGACGATCAAGAAAGCGCAATGCGGCTTCTCGTAAGGCCCAGGGTGTCAGCTTGGAGAGATCGAGCAAGTGCAGGCGAGGACGCTCGTCCGAGTCGAACTCATCGGCAACAACACGTGAAGAACCCGCAGCGCCTCTCTCGCCTTGCTCTGCGATGAGGGCGCTCAAGGAAATATCCGGGGAATATTCTTGGCGTTTCTTCTTTTTTAGAGCTCGATGACTCTTGGAACTTCTATTGATGAGTCTCTGAGGGGTCTGTACGGTAGAAGTCTTGGGGGCATCGTCATAGGACCACATTAGATTCTCAATTCTCGCAAGAAAATTATGGTCCTACAACAGCCAGCCCCCCAAAGACTCAGCCTGCGCCGCTCTTCTTGAGTTCACCAAGAACCAACTTGCTCACGGCTTTTAGAGTTTCAAAAACCCCTAAACCATCACGAGCATTGGCCTCAAAGTCCGGTACACCAGCGGGATTGAGCTCCTGACGCAGCTCATCCAAGTCAAGCACGTTGGGTAGATCTCGCTTATTGTACTGAATTACGAAAGGCACCTTGTCCAAATCGTAACCCTGTTCAGCCATGTTCACCCGCAGGTTGTCCATGCTCTCCTGGTTGGCTTCAAGACGCTCAAATTGAGAGTCCGCAACGAAGATAACTCCGTCAACGCCTTTGAGGATCAGCTTTCGACTCGCGTCGTAGAAAACCTGGCCGGGAACTGTGTAAAGGTGAAAACGGGTCTTGAATCCGCGAATCTCTCCCAGTGAAAGGGGCAAGAAATCGAAGAACAAGGTGCGCTCTGTCTCGGTTGCTAGGCTGATCATCTTGCCTTTTGCGTCGGGATTAGTGCGCTCGTAAATATGCTGAAGATTGGTCGTTTTCCCGCAGAGACCTGGACCGTAATATACGATCTTACAGTTGATCTCGCGCGCCATGTAATTGATGAAACTCACAGTCTTCGCTCTCCCTTAGTCATCGAACAAGCTGTCAATGTCATCGTCGGTGATTTCGCCAAAAGGCGAATCCTCGCTCGGATCTGAAGCTTTGTTCAACAATTCTTCGAAGATCTTATTTAACTCCTCGGTCGATTTGCGCACTCGTAAGCGCACAAGACCGAGGCTAGATTTCGCGTCGAAGATAACAATCAAAATCACCCGATTTCCAACGAGTTGGATATGGATATTTTGATTTTCGCCCTCGTGAAATTGTGTCGAGAATTCATTCTCGCGCAACAATTTTGCGATGCCTCCTGTTGCCGCAATATTTCCGGCAGTTAGAGACGCCAAGGACGTCGTATCAATATCTTCTACTTCACCGCTTGCCGCGATGAGTTGACCATTCTTATCGACGATGAATACGACCTTTGCGTTCGCTTCCCGAACCAAGCGGTCAACAACCACTTGAATTTGGACGAACTCCTCTTCGTACATCACCATCTGAGGGTTTGCCATCTATGCCTCCAAGGGACCCGTTGTTCTTCAACACCTTTATGGACGCTGAAAAACTTGTGGGTTCAATTTGCGCTGGGGAACATCGCCTCAGCGCAGCTCAATCTTGTAGTATGACCAACGGCTTTCCAGCAAGCAGGAAGCGCTCTGTCATTGTCTTTGGTCGATTTCGTTCCTCGGGGTAAAGAAGCAATTCAGGTTTTCATGAAAAATCCGCACGAAGTCAGGTGGGGGCATCGCGCCCGAAGCAACAACATGGGGCGGCTAATTGTCGGGGGCGTGCTCCTCGCTTTTACCTCTTTTTCAGCTGTTTCTGAGGCGAAATTCGCCAAGAAGCCCGGAGACGCCCTTGTGCGCGCTCAGCTAAAATACCAAGGGGGTCGGGGACTCGGCCCCTATATTGCTTTGCGGCAGATGTGGGCCCTTTGGGGACAGATGGATCCATTGCGAGTGGAACAAGCCCTCATTTTGGCGGCAAATGACCATAGAAAATCCGCTCCAATAAGAAATTACGCCCGCATGTTGAGCGCTTATGGCCGTTTACGGCGGGGCGACCTGAAAAGTGCCCAGCAAAATTTTACCGATCAGGGCTATTTAAATAATTTTCTCATTGTCGGACCTTTCGACAACGAGGGCAAAATGGGCTTTCAGCAAGTCTTTGGTCCCCATGCCTCGCCGAGCGAACCTTTGGTGCCGGGGCGGGCATTTTCTGGCAAAGAGCGCCCAGTGCGCTACCGCGAGCTACCCCACGTCTTTAAGTACGGGTGGATCGACTTTGGCTATCTGGTCCGCCCCTCTACTCATATTTGCGCCTACGCCACCACCTTTCTCTCAGCGTCAGTCGAAAAGTCTCAGGCAAAGAAGTCGTGGAAAAAGTCGAAGTCAAAAAAAATCACCCTTTGGGCGGGAACCGACGGCGCATACCAACTCACTTTCAACGGTAAGACCGTGCTCGAAGATAGCTCCTACCGAGGCTTTGACACTGACCGCCAAGGAGCCACAGTGAGTTTGCTGCCAGGGCAAAACCGCCTCTCGATTAAGGTCTGCGGGGCCGATTCAACCCCCATGTTCTCCTTGCGTGTAGCTGACCAAAACGGAAACCCCGATCCTACTCTTGTTGTCACAACGCGTATGCAAGCCAGCGAAGAGGCTCGCGAAAATGTAATAGCGGCCCAAGAGCAACCCTTACTTCCCCACCCGTCCCGCCTGGGGGGGCCTCTCTCTCTCGTGGAGAAAATTGCAGCGAATAAAAACGCTAGTGCAAACGATTTGGAAAAAGCGGCTCGTTATTTGGTTCTCACAAATGGCGATGATTCTATAACCCATGAAGCGCGCGATCTTGCTCGGCGGGCCGTAGAAAAAAAACCCAATGTCGAGCGCCATCTTCTTTTGGCCTCCCTTGCTGAGGATAGAAATGCAGCGGGTGAATCAATTGATGCCGCCGCAGCCCTGGCTCAAGACACGCGAATTGACGTCCTCCTTGCTCAAGCCCGCCACCGAAGCACAGGCCCCAGCCCCCATGCCTCTTTTACACTTTTTGATCAGGTGCTGGCTCTCGATCCCGACAATCTGACGGCTTTGCGCGGGCGCGTCGAACTTTACAATACCGCAGGACTCAAGCGCACCGCTCTAGCCACCTTAGAAAAGGCCCTCGTTCGTCGCCCCCACTCGGTATTGCTCATCAATATGGTCGCCTCCCAGCGCTCTACCTTGGGCTTGTCCGATCTTGCTCGTCAAGCCGAAGACAAATACTCCTCTCTGCGTTTTGACGATAGCTCCTATCTCTCCTCGCGCATGGAACTTGCCCTTACTCGCCGTAATAAGCCGGACGCTCTACACTTTCTATCACGTTTGCAGGAGACCGACCCTCAAAGTCTTTGGGTGTACAAAATTGCATCCCGAGTTCATCGGGCCCTTGGAGACAAAGATCGCGCTCTGCTAGATTTAGAATTTGCACGATCCATTGCCCCTGAGGACGTAGGTATTTTGCAAAGTTTGGCAGATTTACGCGGACGCAAGGGCGACACGGACGAGCAACTTCTTCTTTTACAAGAAGTTCTTCGCTTACGCCCACAACAGGTCGATGTGCGTAAGTACGTGGGGCATATTGAGCCCCCCGAGGCGCCCGCCGACGAAAAGTACGCCATGGCTTCGGCTGAGTTTCTTAAGAAACGTCACGCACCCGCCGAGGGATACCCCAAGCGCACCCTGCAGGACTTGAGTGTTACCACCGTCTACGAAAATGGCCTTTCTAGCCAATTTCGCCAGGTTGTTTTTCAACCCCTCACGGACTCGTCAGCGGCCACCGCGCGTCAGTACGCTTTTCAGTACCAAGCCGACAGCCAGCGGGTTCAGCTTAAAGGTGCACGAGTCTACCGAGCCGATGGCAATATCGACGAGGCAATTGAAAGCGGTGAAGGCGCAGCCAACGACCCCTCGATCTCCATGTATACCTCAGCGCGCACCTTTTACATTCAATTTCCACGCTTGGAGCCTGGAGACGTCGTAGAATTACGCTACCGAATTGACGACATCACGCCGCGCAACGAGTTTGCCGATTATTTTGGTGATGTGGTCATGATGCAAAGCGATGAGCCCCTCGCCCACGCCGAATATGTACTCATCACACCCAAGAGTCGTAAACTTCTTATTGATGCTCACGTCCCCCATTTAAAGGAGACAGTCAGCGAAACGAAGACTTCCAAAATTTACCATTTTGAAGCGGACAACGTACCCGCCATTGTACCCGAGGCCGGCATGCCACCCTGGAGCGAGGTTCTGGGCTTCGTTCACGTCTCGACTTACTCCAATTGGAATGAATTAGGTAAATGGTATTGGGGACTAGTCAAAGAACAACTTGATCTCGACGAAGAAACGCGACTTCAAGTGCATCAAATCGTCGGTAACGCAAAAACAGACGAAGAAAAGGTAAAAGCTGTCTACGCTTGGGTAACCAAAAACACTCGTTATGTAGCCCTCGAATTTGGTATTTATGGCTTCAAACCTCGGCGTTGCGTGCAGACGGTGAATAGGGGTTGGGGTGATTGTAAAGACAAGGCCACTGTCATCGTCACCTTCTTGAGAGAATTGGGCATCGACGCCAATCTGGTCATTTTGCGTACAGGAATGCGGGGGAACTTTCGCTCAGACCTCGCCAGCTTAGCTCCTTTCGATCACGCCATCGCCTACGTACCCTCGATGGATCTCTATTTGGACGGCACCGCAGAAAACACGGGTATCTACGAATTACCCGTGATGGATCATGGGGCCCTCGCTCTGTTGGTTCTGGACGGTAAAGCGAAATTGGTACGTTTACCCGCTCCCGATCCAGAAAAAAACATCGTCTCGCGAACCTTGCACCTCAACCTCAATGCTTCTGGCAAGGCGCGCCTTCGGTTGAACACCGAAATCAAAGGGTACGCTGCCCCTCGCTTTCGCTCCCGCTACGGAGCCGAGTCCAGTCGAAGAGATCGTATCAACAGTTACCTTGGAAGGGAGTTTCCAGGCATCGAGATAGATAAAAATGGGCTCACGATGAATGACCTCGGAGACGCGGAGGTGCCCGCCACCATGAAATTGCAGGCATCATTGCCGCGTTTTGCTCGTAAAGAAGGCGATACCCTCAGCATGCCTGTCACACTGAAGACTCGCCTGACTCCGCGCTACGCCCTTCTTTCTAGCCGAAAACAAGACGTGCGCATCAGTGGATTTTCATCCCGCAAAGAAACAGTGCATCTCAAGTTACCTCACAAGGCAAAAGTCATCGCTGCACCCCCACAATCTTCCTACGAATCCCGTTTTGGATCGTACAAAGTCGTATTTAAACAGAAGGGGCGAGACCTCACAATCACCTCTGAACTCTCCCTCAAGGTGGATAGAGTTTCTCCAAAAGAATACGGCGCTTTTCGGGCGTTCTGTGTCGCCGCTGATCAGGCTCTCTCCCATCGATTATTGGTAAAACCATGAACGAGCAAGCATCCTCTTTACGCTCCCTTTCCTCAAACTCGCGCCTCAAGGCGAGAAGAAATTTAGCCTCCAAGATGAGTTCACGGCCCCTCTTCACCCGCGCCCTCGTGTGCGGCTTTTCCCTCTTGCTTGCCAGCAGCACCCTTTCTGGTTGTGCGCACCAAGCAAAATCACCCCAAGCGACCTGGAGTGAACTACGTAAAGAATCCTCCCAGAGCGATAAAAACGACGAGGTAGCCCTTTGGCTCCTTGCCGAAACCTTACGCCCCGGCGGCCAAGCAAAAAGCGCGATCCGAGCTCGGAAGCACCTTGAGTCCCTGAGCGAAAGTGGAGTGCTCGCAGACTTAGCCCGCGGCATCGACGACGTGAATCACGGGCGTGCCCGCGCTGCCCTAGCGCACTTCTTTCATGCCCTAGTCCAGGCGCGAACCTGGCAAGACCCCCGCGCACCGCTCTTTGCATGGTTCGCCGCCACAAGAGCGGACGAGCTTGCAGGGCTTGATCCAAAATTTGGAGCAACTCACAAAAAAGACGTCGCGTTACTCCTAAAAGATCCACAAAATATCGGTTTTCGGGCATATGCCACAGTGGTCGATCTCTGGGCTGAAAACGCATTCATTGAAGGCAAAGAACACATCGACGTGCACCTTGCCGACAAGCTGGGCTGCGCAAAAAACATCTCCCTAGCCGGTCCCTTTGGCACCAATGCAGCCTCCGATATATTGCGCCCCTTTGCCGCGGAACAAGCCGGTGTCTGGCCAAGTAAATTCGAAAAAGATCCCCACCAACCCAGCTCTCCTCAGCAACTGAAAACAAGCCGGGTGGGCTGCGACGTACAAGGAAACGAAAGTACATTCTCGGGAATTTTCTACGGACAGACCTATATCGAACTCGACGAACCCCAAGAGCTCATCTTAGCGGCAGCGGGCTCCACTCATCTCTGGGTCAACGATCTTTTGGTTCTTCATAGGGATGTGAGAATTTGGGGAATTTGGCCTCGCTTTGGAGTGAGCATTCAGCTCCCGGCTGGGCGTCATCGTGTGCTCTGGAAATTTGGCGATCCTTCTACAGCCTTGCGCATTATGACCCCTGATGGCAGTCCCGCTCAGGTGCGCACGTCAACTGACGCTCAGGCTGGTTACGATTTGCGCCCTCCCTTTGTCGGAGACGATCCGAATGATCTCATGCGTTACATCCATCCCGAAGGCGTCAATGACCCAAAGGATGATCTCACGCGGTACGTAGCGGCTTATCTGGCTCATGAAGAAGGGCAAGCGGACGTTGCCGCTGTGCTTTTTGAGCCCTTTGTAAAAGATGCCACAATCGCCACGGGCACAACTCTGTCTCGGGCAGCAGTCTTTGTTCAAGACGATCCCATCTACGATAAGTCACAAACGCGCGATTTAGTGCACGAGCTAGAATTGCGTGCCGCAACCCGCGATCCTGGACTTTGGTACCCGCCCTTTCGCAATATCGTTTGGACTGCCGAACAAAAGGGCCCCACGACCATAATTGAAGATCTAAAAACGCTCGCTCAGCGCTTTCCTGAAGTTTCCATTCTTCATTTTACTCTCGCCCAGCTCTACGCAAATTTGGAATGGGGGCCCGAGCACGAGGCAAAAGTGCTCGACCTCATCAAACGTTTTCCTCACAATGAAAACGCCATCAAGTTGGCGATTGATCTCTATGAGGGTGAAGGAAACTTTCGGCAGGTGGACCTATTGCTCGCCCGATTGCGAAAGGTTGATCCAGACAACGAATTATTTGTCGCACGCGCTCTCAATCAAAAAAATTATTCCCTAGCTCTTCAAGAGTTAAAAAGCCTCAAGGCCCAACGCCCCTCGCGCAAAGACATCGCTCCGCGCATTGAAAAAATACAAGAGCGCTCTAGCTCCAAAGAATTGTCTATTGAGAGCCTACTCAAGGCCCTCAAGCGGGAACCGCGCGATGTGCACGCTCGCCTTGCACTAGCCGATGCACGTTTGGCAAAAGGGGAGAAGAACCCCCTGCCTGCAGCCCTTGCAAATGCGGTTGAAGCAGGAGCCGATCCTAGCATCATCGAAAGCGCTATTGATTTAATGGAAGGCCTCACAGCTCTCGCCCCCTACCGGGTAGACGGCAAGAAGGTCATCGAAGAATACGAAGCGCGCGGCGAGCATCTCCCCGGAACGGCGGCCCGTGTGCTGGACTATGGTGCTCTTTGGGTCCGGAGCGACGGTTCGAGTCGATTTTTGGAACACGAAATCGTTCGTATCCAAAGCGAAGAAGCCATCAAGAACTTCACAGAAACGGGCACCAACGGTTTCGTTCTGCACCTACGAGTCCTCAAGCAGGACGGCCGCATTTTGGAGCCTGAGTCCGTTGCAGGCAAGCCAACGCTGACGATGCCCCATCTCGAGATTGGAGATTACGTAGAAACTGAACGTATATTATCTCAATGGGGAGACGGTATAGGAGACCAATACTCCGGGCCTGGCTGGTTCTTTCGTGAACCAAATGTGGCCTACAACCGCAGTGAGTTCATTGTTATCTCGCCCCTTTCTAAGAAAATCGTCCTAGAACCCCACAATGGCGCGCCGGAGCCAACCATTACCAAAACAGGCTCCGTAATCATTCATCATTACCGTGTGGACAAAAGCCCTGCAGCCCCTGTTGAACCCAATAGTGCCCCCGCTCGAGAGTTTTTGCCTCGCATAGCCATTGGTTGGGGTTTAGATTTTAACGCACGGGTGAGGCGATTGAGTAGAGACTTTATTTCCCTCACTCCCAACGATCCTCGACTTGTTCGTATTGCCAAGAAAATCACTAAAGACCAACGAAGCGAAAGTGCAAAACTGAAAGCCCTTTACCATTGGGTGCTTGACAACGTGCAAGACGGCAAAGAATTGGACGGCCGCCGGGTGGTAATTTCTCGCAATGGCAATCGCTGGCGGGGCTTTCAAACACTCTGCCAGGCTGCGAATATTTCCGCTTCTTGGGCCCTAGCCGAAAGTCGTCTAGCCCCTCCGGCTCAAGGTCCCATTGAAAGTGCGGGACGCACTTTGCGCCCCTTACTTGTTGTAGGCGAAAAAAAGCATCGTACTTGGCTCACTATAGACGATAAATTCGCACCCTTTGGCACGGTGCCTAGCCACCTCCGGGGTGAAAAAGCCTACGTATTAGGTTCTTTAGAAGCAGAAGTTACTCAGGTGCCCACTCTTGGGACTCAGGACGGCATTCGCTACGAGGGTCGGGGAGTCTTAGACAAAAAAGGTACCCTCTCCCTCAATCTACGCATCATTTTTTCTGGTAGCTACGCCGCTTCCCTGCGCAACGGACTAGCTCAAATTCCAGAAACCCAGTTGAGCAATATTATCGAATCCCGCCTACTCGGGCAGCATCTACAAGGAGCACGTCTGGAGGAATACAAAATCCTCCATCAGGAAAACTTAGACAAGAATTTGGTCATCTCGGTAAAAACACAGGTTCCCCAATTCGCCACTCCTTCGGAGGTAGGTTTACTCCTCAGCCCACCCTTTATGCCCCATCTTTCATCTCTCACTACTTTATCACAGAGAGCAACACCCCTTCTAATAGCAAACGAAAGATCTCAGGGCATTGAGCTGACCATTACTCTCCCTGAAGGCATGAAAGCTCAAGTTTTTCAGACAAGCGGAGTTGCAAAACATTCAAGTTTTAATGTAAGCGACTACGCAGAGGGCAACGTCCTTCACCTTGTACGCGACGTGGTCACACAAGCGGGCAGAGTTTCCGTGAGCGAATACCCCGACCTACAAAAGTATACAACCAGCGCAGACGCTGCACTTTCCCAAGCAATTCGTCTGATAAAATAGGGAGCAGGGTAGGGGCTCTGCCCTCCCCACCCCCTCATTGATGGGTCTATGAACCCTGCAAATCAAATTGCTCAATATGGTATTCTTTTCGGGATACCAACTTAATTCGCCGCATGTAACGCGCCTCAGCATCCTTGATTGACGCTTTTTCGTCGCCCTGCAACAGATCGATAACTGCTGGGTGAGCATTGACCACGATAGAATAACCGGGAAGTGTCTTTCTCTCGCGGCGCATTTGACGCAGAATTTCGTACGCAATCGTGGTGCGCGACTGAATTTGTCCCGTACCGTCGCAATAGAAACAGGGCTCGTGCATTGTACGGCTCAGGCTCTCGCGAGTGCGCTTACGCGTCATCTCAATTAAACCAAGCTCTGAGATGCGATTGATAGTCGTTTTAGCCTTGTCCTTACGCAACGCTAGGTCGAGGGCTCGATAGACCTTTTCTCGATTCTTTCGGTCCTCCATATCGATGAGGTCGAGAACCACTAAACCGCCCACATTGCGAAAACGCAACTGATAGGCAATTTCGTCCACTGCTTCGAGGTTTGTCTTTAAGGCAGTCTCTTCGAGACTATTTCCACCTTTGCCGACAAATCTTCCGGTGTTCACGTCAATAGCAGAAAGAGCTTCGGCCTGATCCATGATCAAGTAACCTCCGCTTGCCAAGGGAACTTTGCGACTCAACGCCCGGGTGATTTCATCTTCGATGCCGTAGGCGTCAAAAATAGGTTCATCGCCCTCATAAAGTTCAATATCTTGCACGCGCTCCGGCAAGAACATTTCGATGAAGCGTACCAGCTTTACGTATTGCTCCTTGTCGTCGATAACAATCTTATCAATCTCGTCCGTAAACAAGTCACGCGCAGTCTTGAGGACTAAATCGAGTTCTGCATAGAGAATAGTCGGAGCTCTTGCACCTTCCACTCGCTTGCTCACGTCACTCCATAGGCGCATCAAGTAACCAAGATCGGCCTTGAGAGCCTTTTTGGTAAGTCCCGCAGCTACCGTGCGTACTATAATTCCGCCCGTCTTGGGTTTCATGGCGTCAATGACGCGCCGTAAACGTCCCCGCTCACTCGCTGAGCCAATACGCTTGGAGATACCGACGTGTTCTACCGTGGGTAGAAATACACAATAGCGTCCCGGCAGGGAAACGTGGCTCGTAACGCGCGCTCCCTTGGTGCTAATTGGCTCCTTAGAGATCTGAACGATGACCTGATCGCCTTCTTTCACTACGTCCGTGATGGGTACACTGCGTGAAACACGAGAATTGCCTCGTGCCCCCGTGCGAGAAGAGCCCCGAACGCTTGGGCGACCGCTACTGCGACCGCGCGCGGAACCTCCACTTGAACGTGACGCTCCTGAGCGTGATGAACTTGAACGTGACGCTCCTGAGCGTGATGAACTTGAACGTGATGAACTTGCGCGAGCACTACGAGTTCGTCCGCTACCGGTAGAGCGAGGGCTGGCCTCAGTACCAGCGTTGCCACTGGAGCTTGATCCTGTGCGACGTCGACGGCGACGACGTCCCTGGCCTCGACCTTCCTCCTCTTCTTCCTCGTAATCGTCAGACAGTTCCTCGCCTTCACTCGAATCATTGTCGTCAGAAGAATCATTGTCGTCAGAAGAATCATTGTCGTCAGAAGAATCATTGTCGTCAGAGAGAGACTGATCGATTGCCTTTGCCCGCGTGCGTCTTCCTCGTACGCGGCCTGTCTTCACGGCTTCTGCCCCACTGGCAGCTACGGTGTCCCGCTCGGAAGCGACCTCCGAGGAAGGGAGATCCTCCTCGGAGTCTTCGTCGTCGAAATTCTCGACATCATCATCGTCGTCGTCGAAGTCTTCGTCGTCCGATTCATCATCGTCAAAGTCATCGTCGTCCTGATCATCATCGTCCTGATCATCAAAGTCATCGTCGTCCTGATCAGCGTCGTCCTGGTCATCAAAGTCGTCAACGTCCGAATCATCATCTCGGCCCTGGGAGACAAGTTCATCCTCTTCTCCCACATGTGCGTCGTCCTCGTCCTCGTCCTCGGAGTCCTCGTCGCCGTGGTCAATTTCATCCTCATCTTCGCGATCGAGGCGCTCTACCCCACTTCCTAATGAAGAGAGCTCCTCTTCACCATCTTCTGCGTCCTGATCCTTATTGCCGCGGCCAGCGTCTTTTCCACTGTCCGATTTATCGATCTCTCCATAATCTCCTGAGAGATATGCCTCAAAATCGTCGGGACGGATCAGATCTTCGACATGGAGAAACCCCGCGCGCTCCATACCCACGTCGATGAAAGCAGCTTGCATTCCGGGCAATACCCGGGTGACTCGGCCTAAAACAATATTGCCTACTGTCCCACGATGGGCAGCACGCTCGATCTGCAGTTCTGCAATGACTCCGTCCTCAATGAGGGCGACGCGCGTCTCGCGCATATTGCAATTGATAACAAGTGTATTGGGGGACGACATCTAAATCTTCTTTCCGTCAACCCGACCATATGTCGGGGACTGGTACGCCCCACTCTTCGCCGCACTTCTTTCTCGGACGAGAAAGCTCCCTTGCGCCCTAGGGAATGTCCAATACCGCTCACACCAGAATAGAAGGTGCTGTGTGCCACAAAAAGTGCAGCTTGATTTGAGAATACAAGGGCCGAAGACAACGCTCTGACCGAGACTCTCGCGGGGGCCGTAAGAGTCAAAGAGGACTCTACGACAGGCCAAAAACATGCATTTTGGCCAAACTCAAACACCCGACGAGGGGTTTGGGTTTCAATATTGGAAGTTGTGCTCCGAAAAGTGGGCATAAAAACTGGCGCGCTACTTACGAGATTCACTCAGCGGCTGGAAAAAATGACCAAACCGGCCCGATACTCGGGTAAAGAGTGAGCCTCGACGCTCTGTTTTACGGCACCACGACCCGAGCTGGGAGTCAACCAAACACAGCGGGTGGGAGCAGTAGGCAATATTTGAGCGTTCTTACAATTCTCGAAAGGGACGGAAGGGGAAAAATGTTCACCTTGGGAGCCGCCTAGGACCGGGTTAAGGTAGAGCCATCGTGAGTTCTTTCCTTATATTTGACATCGAAACGGTCATCGATACAGAATTTCCCCTCGTCGAAGGTGCTGACACGCAGAAATTGCCGCCTCCGACCCATCACCGAGTGATCGCCGTGGGGGCCCTGCTACTCACAGGCAAGGAGCTTTTGCCTAAACGCCTGGGAATCATTGGTAAAGGTCAAGACGGCACAGAAACGGACCACGAACCGACAATTCTGAATGAATTTACAGAGTTAGTGGAAAAGCACCAACCGACGCTGGTTTCATACAACGGCCGTGGTTTCGATCTACCCGTGCTTGCCATGCGCTGTTTTCGTCATGGAATCCCCTTTAGAGCCTATTACCAAGGGCGCGACATGCGCTACCGCTTCACGGAAAACGGGCACTTTGATTTAATGGACTACTTGGCGGACTTTGGCGCCTCGCGCCCCGTCAAACTCGATGTCATGGCGAAGCTCTGCGGTATGCCTGGCAAAGTAGGTGTCGACGGCAAAGACGTGGGTCCACTTTTTCACAAGGGCAAGATTGAAGAGATTCGCAACTATTGCCTCTGCGACGTCATTCAAACTGCAGGAGTTTTTCTACGCACACAGCTTTTGCGGGGCAACCTTTCTCGCAACCTCTACGTCGAAGCGATGCGGGCGCTCATACATCTGACTCAACAAGATGAGCGTGTGGTGGCCGTTTCCAATGCCCTGGACATTCCTCGACTGCTTTTGAACGAACCCCTTGAATCTCTCGCAAAGGAAGCCCTGGTGTAAAGAGGCACTTCACGCCTCTCGATAGAATCGCGGCATACGTCTGGAGATGTTAGTTAGTACTTCCCACGGAATGCTATCGGTCCACTCAGCCATTTCTATCGTCGTGATACAATCTTCACGTGTCCTCCCCTTCTGAGGGCCCAAAAACACTACATCATCACCCATTTGCACGAGAGGCAATTGAGTCACATCCACCATGGTCATATCCATACTGATAGTGCCTACAATGGGTGCGCGGACGCCATCGATGAGAACCGATGCGCGGTTGGAGAGCAATCGACTCAACCCGTCAGCGTACCCCATAGGTACGGTCGCTACCGTGCAGGGTCCCGAGGCGACAAAGCTTCCTCCGTATCCCACCTTGTCCCCCTTTTTTAGTTCTCGTAAACTCACAATTCGAGAACGAATACTCATTGTTGGTTTAAGGGGCGTATCCAGAGGGTGAGCGTGTACCAACGCAGGAGAAAGCTCCTGCAATGGATGGACGCCAAAAAGCGCAATACCCGGCCGAACTAAGTCAAAATGAGTTCGTCGGTCCCGTAACGTGGCCGCACTGTTTGCCATGTGCAAACAATGGGGTTTTTTTCCTCCCTTCTGAAATGCCAGAGCGGCTTGAGAAAAAAGACGCAAAGGTTCTTCAAGGGCATCGGGGTCTCGCGAGTCAGCGTTTGCTAAATGGGTCATCAAGCCTTCCAGCTCAATGTGCTCATGACGACATAGGGACTCAATCAAACGCGGCCAACCGTCGAAACGCGTGCCCAAACGTGCCATGCCCGTATCAACTTTTACATGAGCTTTGATTGAGCCCACATTCGAATGTTTAAGGGACCAGGCAAGAGACTCCACTTGCTCACGATCAGAAAGAACCGGAGTGAGACGATAGTGGCAAAGCTCACGTAGGGCGTTGCCGTAGTACCCCCCCATCACCAAAATGGGCAAACGGATGCCAGCTTCGCGGAGCTCAACCCCTTCTTCGACCAGAGCCACGCAAACTCCGTCGGCCCCTGCACGTTCCAAGGTACGCGCCACAGCCTTCGCCCCATGACCGTAACCGTCCGCCTTGAGTACCGCCCAGAGAGGAGTTTTACCGACAGCGCGGCGAAGAACCGCCAGATTGTAGCGCAGGTGAGATAAATGAACCTCGGCGCGAGAAGGACGCACGATATCTTCCGGCAGGGCGCGCCGTGGATGGTGCACTCGCGGCAACTCCCCAGCGCTCCCAGAGGATAGGTGCACTTCTGTGAATTTGTCTGGGCTTTTCTCGGGCCCTCTTCTCTTATCGCCAGCGCTCATGGCTCTTGTACCAATAGCCCCGTGCCACCGGCACGCGCAACCTCGTTGCTTTCCGGAGCGGCTTTGAAGCAACCTCGTTGCTTTCCGGAGCGGCTTTGAAGCAACCTCGTTGATAGCTCGTACTACGGTTGGTAGGTTCCGCATGAAAAGTCAGCGCACCGTCCCATACTCAAAGAATACGCCCATGTTTACCGGCCTAGTCGAAGCTAAAAGCCATCTACACTCCACACGTCTGCTTCCTGGGGAGGCAAAAAATCTAATAATTCATCATAACTTCAATGGCTTACAGCTTGGAGAGTCGATTGCGGTAAATGGGGCATGTCTCACCGTGGTTGCTTTTGACGAGGAGCAATTTGAGGTTGAGGTGTCAAATGAGACCCTCCGCATGACGACCCTGGATGCGCTTCCAGCAGGAGCGCCGCTCAATCTCGAACGGGCCCTCGTCTTGGGTGCACGTCTCGGCGGACACATGGTTTCGGGACACGTCGACGGAATAGGGGAAATTTCTGCGCTCAATGCGGTTGGTGACATGAACGAGGTTGATCTCCTCATCCCTCAAGAGCTGTTGAAATTCATCGCGACTAAGGGGTCTTTGACTATCGATGGCGTCTCGCTCACGGTCAATTCTATAAGTGAAAACCACGCAACTCTCCTGCTCATCCCCCACACCCGTAAAGTAACCACGTTGGGTAATCTTCAGGTTGGACAGATGGTAAATATCGAAGTTGATCTCATTGCCCGTCACGTGGAGCGTCTGTTGCAGCAGCCCACTGAAGCATCCAGAAGACCATAAGACGCAAATAGGTACGGAAAGGTTACCTAGAAAGGCGTTTTTCCACAAAATTCCTTGCAAAGGGGCTCCCTCAGCGCCATGGATGTCGCCCCACCGGATATGATCTGCAGCAGGGGCAGCAAACCATGAGCGACACCACACCGAACCAATCTCCACCACCTTTGGACATTACCCCTGAACATCTAAAAAATGTTCAGGCTGCACTGGACGATATACGGTCCGGGAAAATGGTAATTCTTGTAGATGATGAGGATCGCGAGAATGAGGGTGATCTCTGTCTCGCAGCAGATCGAATCACACCAGATTCTATTAACTTCATGGCCACTCATGGTCGCGGCCTCATTTGCCTCACCCTGTCAGAACAACAGGTCCAACAGCTCGATCTTCCAATGATGTCTGCGCCCGGGCGCGGCGGCCCTCCTCTAGGTACCGCATTTACCGTGAGCATTGAAGCAAGCCAGGGTGTCTCGACGGGTATTAGTGCGAAAGATCGTGCGCATACAATTCGTGTGGCGAGCCACCCAGACGCTCAGCCAAAAGATCTCGTTGTACCGGGACATGTGTTTCCCCTGCAGGCCAAACCGGGAGGTGTTTTGGTACGTGCCGGACAGACTGAGGGCTCAGTAGACTTATCACGTCTTGCTGGACTCAATCCTTCCGGAGTGATTTGCGAAATCATTCGAGACGACGGCACGATGGCACGGATGCCTGACCTTGAAACATTCGGCAAGGAGCATGGTCTACGTATTATTACGATCGCTGACCTCATTTCTTATCGCCTACAAACTGAGCGATTCGTCCGCCCAATTGAGGACACAAAAATTACCCTTGACCAAACGGGAACCGCTTGGCGTACCATCGTGTACGAGTCCTCCCTCGACAAGAGTCAGATTCTTGCACTGGTAAAGGGTGATGTGGATACACAAGAACCAGTTCTCTGTCGCATGCACGCGGGCTCAATTTTGGCCGACACCTTTTCGTCCACCACAAATGAAGGACGTCGCAATTTGGTCGCCTCTATCGATGCCATTGAGAAAGAAGGGCGTGGAGTCATCGTCTATCTGCCTCCCCGAGGCAATTTGCACTCTGAGCTTTCTACTTGGACAAAGAAACAAGATGGCGATAACGAACCGCCTACGCGGCCCCATGGCGGCACTTTGCGTGAGTATGGATTAGGAGCTCAGGTTCTGCGAGATTTGGGCCTCCACGAGATTCGTCTCCTCACACGTAACCCCCGGAAAATCGCCGGAATTCACGGCTACGGACTCAATGTCCAAAGCGTCGATCTTTTAGAAAATGGAAGTACCGTAGATTCCAAAGTCGGGTCCGGCACTTAATTCCCTCCAACTGATAAGGAACGATCTGATGAGCGATGCATTTCCAACTAAATTCGAAGGGCAGCTAATTGTTGCGGAGGCAACCCGGTTTGCCATAGTCTCCTCACGCTTCAACGAGTTGGTAGTCGACCCACTCGTCGCGGGTGCAGAAAATATATTACAACGTCACGGCGTCAGCAAAGAGAAGATCTGCCACGTGCGTGTACCTGGAGCATGGGAACTTTCACCCGTGTGTCAGCGTCTCGCAAAGAGCGGTAAGTTTGATGCTGTCATTGCCTTAGGCGCGGTCATTCGTGGTGCGACGGCTCATTTCGATTTTGTGGCAGGCGAAGCCGCGCGCGGCGTGGCGGCTGCAACCGCCGAGACATCCGTACCGGTCATATTCGGCGTGCTTACTACAGATACAATTGAGCAAGCCCTAGAGCGCGCGGGGACAAAGGCTGGAAATAAGGGAGCCGATGCCGCTCTCACCGCCATCGAAATGGTAAGTTTAGGTAAACATCTAACGAAGCACGGTCTATAAATTTCATGGGAGCACGAACTACAGCCCGAGAAGCGGCACTACAAATCCTCTACGCTGTCGAGGCTGCGAATGAAGAGCGAGCTACGGTCATTCGTGAGTTTTGGCGAGAAACACCGGGAGACGCTGAGGGGCGCAGGTATGCAGATCAGCTTGTACGAGGCATCTTCGAATGTCTCGATGCTGTTGATGCACGTATAGCCCAAGCAAGTGAAAATTGGCGAGTTGAACGCATGACGCCCGTGGATAGAAACCTAATCCGCATGAGCGCCTACGAATTGGAGTTCGTAAATGAGGTGCCGCGCGCAGTCGTGATTGACGAAGCGGTTGAAATTGCCAAGCGATTTGGGACGGAGGACAGCAGTAAGTTTGTCAATGGAGTTTTGGAGCGCATTGCCAACGACCTCGAAGGCGGGGCCTTACTCAAAAGAAAGCCCCTCTAAGATAGATGGAGCTACGATTCGTCCCACCAGATTTACGCCAGCTCGATCTATTGGTGAGCGAGATCATCGCGGTACCAATTGCGGCGGGGGACCGGCCCGCTCAAAGCTCGGCGGGTTTACTTGACTATCGCTTGGGCGGACGCATCTCCCAGATTTTATATTCTGGTGCCCTTCAGGGAAATCTAGGGGATAAAGTCTTCGTTCCTGGTCGCCCGACGTTACCCTACGATAAAATTTTTCTCTACGGGATCGGTGAAAGGAATACGTTCAATTCACAGACTTATGTTGGCATCATCGACATGCTTCTTTCAACATTTTCTCGCATGGGAATGAAAAGGGCCGTGGTTGAATTGCCAGGGAGGGCAGATGACTTAATTAGCCCTGAAATCGCGGCACAAGTCCTCTTGGAACGCGCCTCCCACGACCCCCATCTTGATACTTGGACGCTCATCGAATCAGGTGCTGCTCAACGCAAAATGAATTCTCTAGCAGCAGGCTCTCGCAATATGAATTCAAAGCACACTAGATGACTCACCATCTTCTGAGCTGATAAAAGCCCGACGTTGGTACAACTCAGCGTGACAACTTCTAGAAAGAGTCGGCGTTAAGCCCTGTAGTCCCGCGCTAGCTGACACCTACTTGAAAAAAGATTTGACGTAGATGACGTAAAAGTAATTTTTTTTTACGGTGAACGTTTTGAAGAGCTCAATTCCATGGCCCACATGGAACACAGGACAAAGAACTCCCCCCGTGGCAAACGCACCTCAACCAAATGCAGAACTCTTAGCTCGCGACTGGGTGGGGTGGCCCGCACTTTACTCCATGCGCTCTCTTCATCAACCAAGTACCTTCAGGGAATCGCACACTCCGATTACCCATTCGCCAGCCATCAAACGCCTCTCGATACGCAAGAAGAAATCCCTTCAGTCGAGCAAGCGCTGCCGCGTAGAGTTCATGCTGTCGAATGGCGAATCGAGGAGACTTCGTCCCGGTTCGCTCCTTAGATAGCGCAACCCGAGTCAGGGAGATTTTCATGACGGCCTTCGCCCCCAAAAAGTCACAGCCTTTGGCCAAAACGTCAGCGCATGCCGCCGTTAATTTGTGTGCCAAAGCGGCAAAGAACAACTCATTTGCCTTGGTATTGCCATGGTGACTCAATTGAGGAGGCACCGTAAAAGTTAGGTCAACGCGCTCGGGCACGGTTCCCTTCGCGCGAAAATACGAACTGGGTCGCTCAACACACTTTGTCTTGCCCAGTTGCCGTGAAATCACACCAGGCCACTCTTTAGGAGTTCGCACCAGCCCTGCAGATGTCGGATTTGCGACAACGTAGGCAAGCTTATCTAGCACATCTTGTTCATCGCCGAGCTCCACCACGGAAGTTTGCTGCCCTGACCATAGATTCTCCTGACGCCCATGCAGTCTATTGAGCGCAACTGCCACATGCCGATGGAAAAGATGCAAAAATTCTGGAAGTCGCCCCTCCGCGTCCGTCGCCACCGTGTGAACGTGATTAGACATCGCGCAAAACGCATGAATTTCCACGCCAGTGCGCGCTGCCGCCAGACCCAGGCAAAACTCTATGATTTGGTTCACCTCCGGGGACGGACGCAGCAGACACATTCTCCCAACACAGCGGCGAGTTATAAAATAAGTGGTACCTGGAGAAATGTTTCGCGGTTGCATCTCTCATTGTCTCGGACAGAGTTCGAAGTCGTTGCGTACTATTTTTAAAAAAGTAACTTCTCGTTGCAACTGCAACTCCAACGAGGTTGCTTAGCAGCGTTACGACTCCAACGAGGTTGCTTAGCAGCGTTACGACTCCAACGAGGTTGCTTAGCTACAGCTCTAAGCCCACCACAACGAGGTTTGCTTAGCGCCCCTTACTTCGGCACATTCCTTCCCTTGGGAGTATCCTTTTGCAGGATCATCACTCGCTCCCGGGTGACCTTTGGGGCCGTTTTCGAGGCAAGTATTTCAATTCCAGCAAGAATTTCGTTACCATTGGAGAGACTATCAAACTCGAGGGTTACTCCATCGTAGAAATCCCGCTCAACCAAGCGACTCGCACCAGCCGCCTCAAACCTCTTTTTCAGGGTAGGTTCACCAAATTCCTTCAGGGCGATATGATGATGCAGCCCAAACTGAATACTAGGGGGCAATACCCCATGGAAAGTACCATAATGGGTATCTTTCCCTTCTTGCTGGCCGCTAACCACTCGCCCCCGTCCTTGAGCAAGCAGAGAAACCAATACGCCATCATTCATTGTAAATTCGACAGCTTGTCGAATATATGCGCAACGAGTCTCCGTTCGAATATCGCACGGTGCCCCCATATGGCGCTCTACCGTGGCAAAAGTAGCACCGAATCGAATTGCTCCAACACCCTGCCCCGGCAACAGAATCAACTGAGGACCGAGCCGCTCGCTACTTCCCTTCATCTCGTCTAAACGGACAGAATTTGAAACTTCCTTCTTCACCTTTGCGGTTCCCTCGTTCTTTTCCAGAAGAGCCGCTCCAGATTTAGTAGCGCCCGCCTCAGCCGCTTTTTTTTCAACGGAAGTCATATCACAACCACTCAACGAGGTTGCGAGCGCCACCGCGAACACACTCAACGGGGTTGCTGCAGTTCCCGGAGGCAAGGGCCGTTTGCCACAATGCAAAAGTCGAAAAGCGCCGGGCGCCGCTCGCGAAAAACGGGTAAGGTTAGATAAGGTAAGGACCATGGTAAGTATATCTCCAATGATGAAACACCTACCTGCGGTAGCTGCTCTCTGTGAACTTGAATTTGTATTTGTGACAGGTAAAGGCGGAGTCGGCAAGAGCACAGCGGCCGAAGTGCTCGCGTTGCACGCGGCTAATCGAGGAAAAAATGCCCTCATTGTTTATCCTGCGGACGCGAGCGGAGCAAAAAAGCTTTGGAGCCAGGCCCTCCATCACACGCCACGAACTGTGGCGCCTCAAGTCGATGCCGTCCTCATCAATCCAGAAACAGCGATGCGGGAATACATAGGCTCCCTCCTTAAGAGTCGAAAACTGGCCTCCCTTCTCTTCCACAGCAAGGTAGCTCATGGCCTGCTCACGGGCATTCCTGGCCCCAGCGATTGGGCAATACTAGGCCGAGCCTGGGCCTGGACTCACTCCGGCACGTATCAATTACCCAAGGGTCAAAAGCGCTACGACCTGGTAATCGTTGACGCGCCAGCATCTGGGGACGGCACAGGAATGCTTCGTGTTCCTCAAGTCATATTGGATGTGGCCCCCAGCGCTCGATTCCGCACGGATGCTGAAAGTTGTCTCCGCTCACTTCGTGACGTCAAAAAATCGGCGATTGTCTTTGTCGCCTTAGCTGAGGAAATGGTCGTTACGGAAACCGAAGAAAACATCGTTCTCGTACGTGAAGAGCTACGCATGCCACTCGGCCCCCTCTTCATTAACCAACTCCAAGCCCGGCTTTTTTCAAGTAAAGATCGGCAAATTCTCCTCAACCTCATTACTTCTGAGTCCCCGCCCAAAACCAACCTCGTTGCTTCTGAGTCCCCGCCCAAAACCAACCTCGTTGCTTCTGAGTCCCCGCCCAAAACCAACCTCGTTCAAGCTAATTCAGCTGAGTCCCCGCCCAAAACCAACCTCGTTCAAGCTAATTCAGCTGTAAAGTCATATGATCTTTTGGTTGCCGCCCATTATGCAAAGAAAGAGGAACTCCAACTTAAGTATGTAAAGCGACTGGCCTCTTTGGGTCTTCCAATGGTCTCAATTCCACAATTTGGCGAAGATATGACCCAATTTTCAGCAATTAAGAAGCTTGAGAAGGGACTCGCCGAGTGCCCTTGAGCCAGCTATCGTTGCAGCGCCAATGAATGATATGCGCCTCGAACCAGGGACCATTCTCGCCGGAAAATATCGGTTGGAGGGGGTGATCGGTGTAGGCGGCATGGGTACGGTTTATCAAGCCGAACATCTCGCCCTCAAAGCCCCCGTCGCAATCAAGGTCATTGATAGAGAGGTGGAAGAAGGTGACGTCGCGCTTTCTCGCTTCATGAGAGAGGCTCAATCCGCTGCCTCATTGCGTAGTCCCCATGTGGTACAAATTTTGGACTATGGCATGGAAGGTAGGCGCCCTTTCATGGTGATGGAGATGTTGGAAGGAGAGCCTCTCAATGCTCGCATTAAGCGTTTGGGCACCCTCTCCCCTGGCGAGACCTTTCGTGTAATCAGTCATGTGGCAAAGGCAGTGGCCAAAGCCCACGAAGCCGGTATTGTACACAGAGACCTAAAACCGGACAATATATTCCTCGTTCACAACGAAGGGGACGAGGTTGCAAAGGTGCTCGACTTTGGCGTTGCAAAAGTGAGCGCTACAGCCCTTGATGGTGACGGCCATACGCGCACCGGCTCTCTCCTGGGCACTCCTTACTATATGAGCCCAGAGCAGGCCCAAGGAAATCGCGATATTGATGCTCGTTCCGATTTATGGGCATTAGGAGTCATTGCTTTCGAATGTCTCACTGGCACGCGGCCCTTTTCAAGTGATGGTCTAGGCGATCTCGTTTTACAGATATGTATTCGTGATATTCCAGTGCCCAGCTCAATCAACCCGGTTCCTCCAGAATTTGACTCATGGTTTCTCAAAGCATGCGCTCGTGATTTGGCCGAACGATTTCAATCGGCTAAAGAATTAGCGGAGGAGCTTCGCCCCGCTCTACAACTAGAGGGTGAAATACCAGGCTCTATCCCTGAGTCCCGTTGGTCGACGGCGGGGGCGCCCCCAGCATTTCAAAAAGATGCACAATTTGCACCGCCATCAAGCCGAAGTTCACAGGCGATGGCCTCAAATCGATTGGGCAACCAAACAACAGAGACGGATCTCGGCAAGGCGAGTCCAACACCCTCGCCTTCATTCGATACGGATTCCGAACTGAACCAGGCGACCATAAGGGATGCAACTGCGTCTCCATCGCAATGGGAAATTCTTCCTCATGGTCCAGGCTCGCAGCGTTCCGCGCGTACCCCTCCTGAAGCTCTCCCCCCTGTGCCAAAAACGGGTGGCAGCAGCCTGTTTGTTGTCGCAATTTTAGCAATTCTCACAGGTGGAGCCGTCGTTTTCGGCGTCAAACAAGCAAGCCTCGAAGGAGAAAAAAATCCCGTGCCGCGTGCTGCTCGGCGTCAAAACACAGAGGAATTTAGCAAGAGTGCTACACAAAAAAGCAACTCGCTTACCTCCAAAAAGTCCAGATTGAAAAAATCGACCAAGCGAAAGTTGGTCAAGCAAAAAAACACGGCCGGCTCCCCCGACGGAGCGCCTCAAGCGACTGACGACGAAAAGAGCCCAAAAGAAAAAGGCGTAGAGGAGCAACCAGCCCTCGATGCCATCAACCCCGTTGCCCAGGGTGGGGTCGAAGAAAACGCTCTTCAACAGGACTTGGACGAGGCGACAAACGACGTGCGCGCCCAGGGCACAAGAGCAACACCGACAAACAACGACGCCACAAAGAAGAAGGCGAGCGAAGAAATTCCTAGCAACACCGAGGCAAAAACACCCCCAAAATCAGAGCCGGATGACTTACCCAAACCAGAGGTACCTGCCGATCTTAAAAGCTCTCCTGCCCCCCCGCTCCCTCCCAAGTAGACGAGAGCGTTCAACCGCCTCCCCTTGGACTCACGATGAGCGCCCCGCGCACGAAGTTGAAGAGTTCGAAGACACCAGTCAAACCCGCTCTTGTACGAGAGCGGCGGCCGGCTGACGAGTCGTCGCGCTCAGAGGGGCGTCAAGAGCGCCGATCGGTCGGCATAGGTGGAGATATCGAGGCATTTATTTTGAGACGAGGCAAAATGCTCCCCGTTCATAGGCTCTCAGTAAACTCCGCACTTACAGTGCGTAAACACGTTGCGCTTACACTTTTACTCAAAATAATAGTGGTAAACTGCACTATTACTTCATAATTGATATAAAAAAGTGCAATTTACCATGATTACCTAATCAAGCACTCTCGAAGGAGGGTTGACGTCACTCCACAAAAGCCACTCCCCCACTCCCTCCGGGGCTTTGCTTAGACCATTTTGAACACCTCAATTAGACTGAGCGAGCCAGTGCCCCAGTATAAAAGAGCTAGTCGATTTGTCTTTCATTGAGGCATATGAGTGTCCTCAACTGAGGGCCAACCTCACGCCACGACAGCGAGCATTGACGATCTCATCACCCAGGTTTGCGAATGGGAGGTTGGCTGCTGTGACAGTGGCGAGCGTAAATTTCGCCTCGGACCATTCAGTGAAGACGCAAAAGCTTGTGCCGACCAATTTAAGTTTCAAACTTCACGAGTCCAACACCACAAACAATCCCTTTCCTCCTGGCTCTGCCACCGGCCTCGTGGGCGTACTCGGCTACGCGGTCAATCTCGATCGCGTAAAAGAGAACGACGCTGGAATTGCAGCCTGCATCAAAGAGTTGAAGGGGCTAGCCTGCAACGAAAATGCCGAAGCTGCCAGCTCGTGCTCGGGCACAGTAATTCCTGGAGAAGGCGCTTGCTCCCTGACAAACCTTTTTGATCCCGCTCTAAAGATTGGCGATCGCTGCGCCTTAGGCGAAGGAGCCGGTAAGTGCTCTGCCGGGGGCGACGCCGGCGATGCCTGCACCTTTGGCGATAGCTCCAAGCCCGTCCCAGACGACGAAGAACAGTCGTGTAAAGCCGGACTCAAGTGTCACCCCAGCAGTCTCAAATGTGTCTCCAATTGCGAAGACAGCTTCCCATGCGCAACTGACTTCGAATGCAAAGAAGGCCAAAGTTATTCTCCATTAGTTATAGGTGATGACAGCGCAAGTTGCGCATGCCTGCCGCGACATCGGAACAAGAGCAGCCGACAGCTGTGACAATAATTCAGACTGCGCCGAGGCTCGTTACTGCAAGGGCGGCGTCTGCGTCGCCGACGAAAACATTGGTAAAGCATGTGTAAAAAGCGCCGAGTGTGAGGTGGGGTCCTTTTGTGACAACAACTTCCCCTCAAGCGCCTTCCCCATCATTTTTCGCACAGGCACCAAAACCTGCACCGCCTACTTAAGTCCTCATGTTGAGTGTTATCCCTTTGAGGCCACAACTGGTTTGAGCACCGGGTGTACCCCGTTACAGCACGAGAATGTGTAATTGACGCGACTTCGAGCAAGTTCAAGTGTACATCTAAGAAACGGGCCAAGGGCGAAGATTGCGTTCCCCCCTCCTTGTACCGTCTTCCCAATGAGCCACCCAATTGCGAGCCTGGTCTTTCGTGCGAAAATACCGATGACGGCGCAACGTGGAAATACACCTGCACCGATGCGGTAACCACCGTTGGCGGTGATTGCGACACCGATCGTCTCACCGATGATGAGCTCACATGCGGAACTGCCCTCACCTGCTCAGCTAGTAAGTGCGTTTCTCAGGTAGACCCTGGCGAGGACTGTGAGAGCACTGTAACCCCCGGCACAGGGGATAGTGCATTGTGTAAAAACAACTCATACACAGAACATTGGGACGGCAACGGTTCATTCATCTGTTCTGACGCTGCCATTCCTTCGAGCAATGGCGGCGACGCCCTGACCTGTGGCGGCTAATTCGCCAACGAATCGGCGCTCTAGAATGCGAATTTCCCAGGTGGGAAGGTGGTGGATATTTTTTGGAGGCACTCCAAATGCGTCCATCGTTTTGAGCTATGTTTTTGGGGCAAGTGCTCCATTTTTACTTGCCACGCGCTGATGCAAACGGAACTCAATGACATCTGGGGTGCCATAAAAAACGCGCTCCCTCATTTTCAGGAAGCGCGCAATTGAGTGAAAAGAGAAGCTCTTCTGAAGCTCAAATACTGTCGATAATGCCGTTGAAAGTAGCACTGGGACGCATCGCAAGAGCCACCTTGGCGCGATCAGGGGCGTAGTAACCTCCCATATCTACCGCAGGACCTTGAGCCGAGTTCAATTCCTGAACAATTTTCTCTTCGTTTTCACCCAAGGTTTGAGCCACGCTTGCAAAGGTTTTTTGCAGCTCTGGATCCGTTGATTGCTCGGCAAGGGCACGCGCCCAGTAAAGGCCCAAGTAATAGTGACTCCCACGATTGTCCAGCTCGCCCACTTTTCTAGAAGGTGACTTATTGTCGAGAAGAAAACGCGTGGTGGCATTGTCCAGCGCTTCGGCGAGCACACTCACCTTGGGCAATTTGTAGCGCTCGGCCACCTGCTCAAGAGAGGCGACCAAAGCCAAAAACTCGCCCAATGAATCCCAACGCAGGTGATTTTCTTTGGCAAATTGCTGAACATGCTTCGGAGCCGAACCGCCGGCGCCCGTCTCGAAAAGACCGCCGCCATTCATTAGTGGAACAACAGAAAGCATTTTGGCACTTGTACCCACCTCAAGAATAGGAAAAAGATCGGTCAAATAATCGCGCAATACATTGCCCGTGACACTAATGGTGTCTTTCCCTTCTTTTAGCCGCGCCAAGGTGTAACGAGTCGCCTCTACAGGAGACATGATCTCCAGGGTAAGACCGCTCGTGTCGTGGTCTTTCAAGTAGGCATGCACCTTTTTGATCAACTCCGCGTCATGGGCACGAGCCCCATCGAGCCAAAAGATTGCGGGGGAGCCAGTCACGCGTGCTCGCTTTACCGCCAATTTTACCCAATCGCGAATAGGCGCGTCTTTGGCCTGACAAGCGCGCCAAATATCGCCCTCTTCGCCTACGTGCTCGAGAAGTACTTTGCCCGCGCTGTCTACTACTCGTATCAGTCCCGCACTGGAAAGTTCAAACGTCTTATCGTGAGAGCCGTACTCCTCAGCCTTTTGAGCCATGAGCCCCACGTTCGGAACACTACCCATCGTGGTGGGATCAAATGCCCCATGCGCTGCGCAGAATTTGAGGGTCTCATCGTAAACTCCGGCGTAACAACTATCAGGAATCACCGCTTTGGTGTCTTGAGCTTTGCCCTCTAGATTCCACATGCGACCTGAAGTACGAATCATGGCGGGCATCGAGGCGTCGATGATTACATCGCTGGGCACATGTAGATTGGTGATACCTTTGTCAGAGTCAACCATGGCGAGAGAAGGACCGCTTTCGTAAGCTGCTGCGATTGCGCCTTCAATCTCTTTACGTTTCGCTTCGGGCAATGTGGCTATCTTTGCAAGCACACTGGCAAAACCGTCATTGGCATTCACGGATAATTCGGAGAACGTATCGGCGTACTTCGCAAAGACATCCTTGAAAAATACCCGTACACAATGGCCAAAAATGATGGGGTCCGAGACCTTCATCATGGTTGCTTTCATATGCAGAGAAAAGAGAACGCCTTTTTCTTTGGCATCTTTCATTTCTGCTTCAAGAAACGAAAGCAGCGCTCCTTTGCTCATGAGGGTCGCGTCCAGGACCTCTCCTTCAATCAGCGGGAGTTTCTCTTTGAGGACCGTGACGGCGCCGTCTTTCCCTACAAATTCAATGCGCGCCTCAGTTTCTCCAGCAAGGGTGATGGACTTTTCGTTCGCGGCAAAGTCTGCCTTGTCCATTGTGGCAACATGACTTTTTGAATCCTTACTCCACGCGCCCATCGAATGGGGATGACGACGTGCGTATTCTTTAACAGCCTTGGGTGCACGCCTGTCCGAGTTGCCTTCGCGCAAAACAGGATTCACTGCGCTTCCTTTGATACGATCGTAGCGCGCCTTGTACTCCTTCTCTTTGTCCGAAGAAGGTGCATCCGCATAATCGGGCAATGCGTATCCCTTGCCTTGCAACTCCTCGATTGCAGCCTTGAGCTGAGGTAGCGAAGCACTCACGTTGGGTAACTTGACGATATTGGCCTCTGGCTTCTTAGCCAAAGCCCCCAGTTCAGCCAATGCGTCGTCAATTCTCTGATCGGAAGTCAAACAATCGGAAAAATTGGCGATAATGCGCCCGGACAGAGAGATATCTCGCGTCTCTACATTCACGCCCGCTGTCTTCGCGAATGCCTGAATAATCGGCAACAGCGAGTAGGTCGCGAGGGCGGGGGCTTCATCTGTCTCGGTGTAAATAATGCTCGGTACGTCAGTCATCGTGTCCACGCAAATACCGAGGGGCGAGAGTGTGCACAAGGGTCCTTGAGGCCCTCCAAGTGCTTCCCCCGGCAAAAATGACGTACTAGACTGCTTTTGTTGTGAATATTCCCCGTAGAGGACCCAAAAAACGTGCGGATCAACTCCTCGTGGAGCTTGGATTGGTCGAAACGCGCTCGCGCGCCCAGGCTCTCGTACTGGCCGGGGAGGTATTTTGCGGTGAAGTACGAGTGGAAAAAGCGGGACAGCAGCTCCGAGAAGACGCACCTCTGCGGGTGCGTGAACAACCGAAGTACGTCTCGCGAGGGGGACTCAAGTTAGAGGGAGCCCTCGATGATAGTGGGTGCAATCCCCAAGGACTACGAGTGGCCGACGTCGGGGCATCCACAGGAGGGTTTACAGATTGCGTGCTGAGCCGCGGTGCACACCAAGTCTATGCAATTGACGTAGGGCACGGTCAACTAGCGGAAAAATTACGTCAAGATGAACGCGTTGTGGCCATGGAGCGCACCAATGCGCGCAATCTGACCGCCGCAAATGTGCACGGTGGGGTCGATTTGGTGGTGGTCGATGCCTCCTTCATTAATTTGGATAAGTTGCTTGAAGCTATTTTTCTGATGACCAAACCTGGGGGTCATTTGCTCGCTCTCATCAAACCGCAGTTTGAAGTAGGCAGAGAAGAAGCGACGAAGGGAGGGGGAGTGATTCGAGATCCTCAAGTGCGGGGTGATGCCATCAACAAAGTGCTCGCCCAGGTGAAAAATAGGGGTTTTAACGTAATTTCTGATCATGAATGTAAACTTGCTGGTCCCAAAGGCAATGTGGAGCACTTCGTTTACGCACAACGCCCTACACTTAAATTACCCCCCCTCTGACTGGCCTTTCTCGCCGAACGATTCAAATGTTCTCTCGGTGGGACCCTTCCCCGAATACTCACAAGTTGTGCCCCTAGGAAACGCAATCGTCCCCGAACAACTAGACGGATAGCCCCCCCTTGATGATAGACTTGGGGCTGAACTTTCTGGAGAGTTAAAATCATGGGACCTGGCGTTATTATTGCAAGCATTATTCTTCTCGGTGGAGTTTTAACCATCGGTTACTTTATCGGTGTATTTAACAAATTAATCACTCTTCGCGAGCGTCATAAAAACGCCTTCTCCCAAATTGAAGTGCAGCTCAAGCGCCGCTACGATCTCATTCCCAACCTGGTTGAAATTGCCAAGGGATACATGAGCCACGAAAAAGAAACGCTCACCGCTGTTATTGAAGCTCGCAATACAGCCTTGGGGGGTCTCAGAGCTGCTGCCGCGGGGCCGGGTGAACCCGCTGCCATGAAGCAATTGGCCAGCGCCGAGGCTGGACTCTCAGGGGCACTTGGCCGTCTCAGCATGGTGATCGAAAAATACCCCGATCTTAAAGCCAATGAACAGATGTCTCAATTGACCGAAGAACTCACGAGCACCGAAAATAAGGTGACATTTGCGCGCCAAGCATTCAACGACGCGGTCACCACCTACAATACCTACAAGCAGCAGTTTCCTCCCGTAATCGTAGCCGGTGTTTCCGGTCACGCCCAGCACGCATCTCTCTTGGAATTTGAAGATTCCAAAGAAATTCAAGCCGCCCCCCAAGTATCCTTCTCGTAGGAAAGCACCCGGATGCAATTTTTTGAGCACCAAGACCAAGCGCGAGGCCGCACCACGCTTTTGCTCTTTCTTTACGTTTTGGCGCTCACAGGTCTCGTAGCAGCGAGCTCAGCTTTGACGCACTATGTGCTCACACTTGGTTCGTTGCCCAACGAAGAGCTGCCTCCCAATCACTGGAAACATGTTTTTGGCGCGGGCGGGCTCACCTTAGGAGTCATTGTCCTCGGCTCCGCTTTTCGTCTGTTTCAGCTGAGAGGGGGAGGCGTAAAAGTTGCAGAAACCCTCGGCGGTACCCTTGCCTCTGGAGCCGCGCAAGATCTCCTTGAGCGGCGCGCCGTCAACATTGTTGAGGAGATGGCCATTGCCTCTGGGCTCCCTGTGCCCCCCGTCTACATTCTGCGAAAAGAGCTCGGCATCAATGCCTTTGCCGCTGGCTGGTCTCCGGACGACGCCATCATTGGCCTCACTCAAGGTGCCCTAGAAAATCTCAGCCGCGATCAATTGCAAGGGGTCGTCGCGCACGAATTTAGCCATATTCTCAACCGAGACTGCGCCCTCAACATGCGCCTCATGGGAATTCTCCATGGTATTGTTCTCATCAGCGTCATCGGGCGCGTGCTTCTTCAGTTTGGCAGTGCAAGCCGCGGAAGCCGCCGCGAAGGTGGCCAGGCACATTTTCTTATCGCCGGTGCGGGCATTTGGCTTTTTGGCTCTTTAGGGGTGCTCCTCGCCCGCATTATTCAATCAGCCGTTTCTCGACAACGAGAGTATCTCGCCGACGCCTCAGCGGTACAGTTTACACGCAACCCCGCGGGCATTGGCGGAGCTTTGGCTACCATTGGCTCTCAGACATCGGCCCTCATCTCGCCCCGCGGAGCTGAGACAAGCCATATGCTTCTTGGAGAACACACGGCACAAAATTTTCTCAGTATCCTCGCTTCGCACCCTCCTCTTTTCGATAGAATTCAGCGCATCTTGCCCTCGTGGAATGGTGTTTTTGCAGAAATTGCCACGCCTCCTGGTAGCGTCCGAAAAGCCCTGGAGCGCCGAGAAAATTCAAACGCGCAAGCAGGCTCCGAAGGGGTGAATGCTCAAGACCTGCTCTTGGGAGGTGGTCTTGCCCCTGCTCTTGGCGAAGCGTTGCCTATCGAGGCAGCTAGTATCCTGACTCCTTTGCTATTGGACGAAGTTTTACAAGAGCCCGCACGCCCCCTAACAGGGGCAGCTGCCTTACTTGCCCTCATTCCCCCGCCCCTACGTCGCGCGGCCGAGGAGCCTTTCTCCTCGCGCGCGTTGATTTGCGCCTGGGTACTCGATCCAAATGAGGACGAACGAGCTGTCCAACTAGCGGTCTTCGGTAGCGACGCCCCCCTGAGAGAGGAAAGTATGCGTCTCTACGCGCTGATGCCAACTCTCGATCCTCTAGCCTTACTGCCCCTTTTTGATATTGCAGTCGGCACCCTCGCTGCGCTCTCTGATCCGCAAAAAAAGCAATTTGCCGAAGTTCTACATACGCTCAAAGCTCAACTTGCCACAGACTCCTATAGAAATTTTTGCCTAGCTTCTCTTGCCTTGCGGCATCTCAATTCAATTCACACAAAGAAAAAGCTGCGCAAAGTTCTTATTAAGAATGCCATCGAAAATATCCTGGGAGTCCTAGCCACCCAAGGCCACGATACCGACGAGGCTGCCGTTCACTCCTTTCGCGCGGGCACGCAAGAGCTGGGTAAGCGCGGAAATAAACTGCAGATTCCTTCCCCAGAAAGACTCACCGTGCAGGCTTTTGAAGCGTCTTTAGAAACCCTCACACACCTGCCAATGTCCACCCGTACAGAAGTACTGAGCGCGGCCGAGTTGATTGCAGCCAACGACGGAGAGCTTCGCCCAGAAGAGGCCGAATTACTTCGAGCAATGGCCTCTTTCATGGGCGTTGCCACTCGCCCCGTTTTTGCATCTCCCTAAGCCGGCGAGCTAGTCGCCCACGTTTTACGCCCCTCCGGTCCTGCTTCCTACACCCGCTGCGCGCAAACCTTCTTCGGTCGGCCCCCCCCGTCTGCAACAAGAGGCGAGCTTACCGTTTACAAGCACAGCGGGCACCTGAACTATACCAAGCTCCCTCGCGCGCTGCGCAACGTCAGCGTCGTTCATATCAAGCACTCTCACCTCGCAGGACGAACAGGCTATCTCACGCACCAGCTCGATTGCCTTTTGGCAAGCGGGACACCCCGCACTCAACACTTCAACTATTGTCTGACTCATGACTTTCTCCTTTTTGGGCTACATGCAATGAACTTGAAGCCCACTCACAAAAATTAGTTTCTCTTTTAAGACTCACAACACCCATTTTTTTGCTTAGGCGCCCTCTGAAGGGCCAAATATTCCAAATACAAGCGAGAAAAAGCAGACCCGCGCCCCAATAGACAATTGCAGCCGAATTGAACTCAAATTTAGCGACCAAGACGATGAGAGCTGCAATACTTCCCAGTAAGAGTGGCCCATGACCTCGCCTTGCTCGAGCACGCCAGCCTAAGGCGGCCAGGGTACCCGCTAACAATAGAATACTCAGTGGAAACAACCACTTGTCCTCCATCAAAGATCCCAGTCCAAGAGCACTTAGAATTGCGCCATAGGCCGGCCAACAAAACGGGCACGCCACTTTGGTCTCCTATTGCAAGGTGAGCCTTTTTCACCAACATAGGAGTAGTATAAACCCTGAAGGATAGTAGAGGGTCAAGGAAAAGGTGCTAACCTCCTGCTCATGAAAATTGTTACGTTGCTCGGTACAGCTCGACCAGGAAACTACACACAACACGCACTCCAATTGGTCGAGACCCATCTCAAAAATAGTGGCGTTTCTGCGACACGCTTTGACCCCAGCGGAAAAGTCCTGCCCTTTCCTGGACAAGAGGGAGACTTTCCGGATGCGCAGCTACTGCAGGATATGGTGCGAGACGCGACTGGCATCATCATCGCCACTCCTGAATACCATGGGAGCTTTTCTGCACTGCTCAAGTTGATGCTGGAAAATATGGGATTTCCCTCCCTGTTGGCAGGTAAGCCCGTTGCTCTTTTAGGTGTCGCGGCCGGGCGCATTGGAGCTATCAAATCTCTTGAACAGCTGCGCAGTGTTTGCTCGCACACCGGCGCGATTGTCTTACCTGGGCCTGTCTCCATTGCGGGCATCCAGCAAGTGTTCGACGCGGAGGGCAATTGTACTTCGAAAGAAACTCAAAAGTCCCTCGAAGGAGTAGCAACTCGGCTTTTGGACTACCTCAATCAGCATGTTTGTCCCCGTTTTGCGTTGGAGGCGATGGTTCGCAGCTAAGAATACACTCAATTGAGCATCATTCCCTCTCGGGGAATGGGCCGAATCCCCCCTTGGGCTAGACTCAGCGCGACATGCCAACAAAAACGCTCTTCGCGAGTCAACTCAAATATTGGCGCCAAGTTCAAGGTATCAGTCAGTTGAGTTTGGCGACTTTGGCCAGTACCACCACCCGCCATATCTCCTTTCTTGAAAACGGTCGCTCGCGCCCTAGTGGGCAAATGGTGATCCGTCTCACGGAAGCCCTTGAGGTTCCGGTACGAGAGCGCAACCAACTTCTGAAGGCGGCTGGTTACGAAGGCAACTACCCCGAAGAAGAATGGGGCTGCGAGACCTCCACCCGCTTCATGAAAGCTATCCGCTATAGCCTTGAGGCCCATGCTCCTTTCCCGGCCTTCGTAAGAAATCGCTATCACGAAATAGTCGATCTCAATGAGCCGGCTCGCCGGCTTTTTTCCATGCTAGAACCTAATGGTTTACAAACCAATCTGATAGAATGGATCCTCGCCCCTCAGTCCAACGCCCAACACGTTTTCGAAAACTTTGAGGCTGTTGCCTGGGGTATGGTCTATCGTCTTCGAGGAGAAGCGGCGGTGGCCCCTCACGATAAAAAGCTGCAGGAGCTCGCTCACCATGCGGAGCTTCGCTCTAAAAATATGCAATCGGCCATTCCGACAAAAGAACGAGTCATGTGCCCCGTTCTCCTCCTTGAAGGGCAACGTATTAGTTTGATGACTCTCGAAGCAAAATTTGGATCGGCCCAAGACGCGGGCCTTGACGAGTTACGGGTGGAGATGATGCATCCCCGAGACGATGTCACCGAGAGTTTTTTTCGAGATCTAGCAAAAACGCCCCCTCTGCGTTTGGCGCGTTAGAGGAGATTTCTTAAGCACACTACCCCTGCAGAAAACCAGGCTAATCTTCTGCTAGGTACGCGCAGCGAAATCCTACGTCATCGCCAACATCTGGGCTTTGCTGGCTCCACGTTTTTAGTTCACTCGCATTTTTAGAGCGAAAGGAGCCGCCGTGCACGCTCAGTACCCCTCTCACGTCCCGGGCCCATTCTGCGACATTTCCTGACATGTCCAACAATCCCTCGGGGGTGCGCCCGAGGGGGCGTGAACCCACAAGATCGGGGGTGATAGCGTGATTCGCACATGGTCCACTAATAATACCATAAGAAGATCTTCGACACGCCAACCCATGAGCACCCCAGGGATAGCGCCGAGCCTCCTTACCACTTGCAGCGAAAATCCACTCCGCAGGAGTGGGCAGTCTCCCTCCCAGATGAGCGCAAAATTCTTGTGCTCTTTGGGGAGAAATACCCGTGACCGGAAGTCCAGGCTCACTCCCCTGAGTCAGCGAAGTACAAGAGCCCTTTTGAACACATTGTTCGTAGTCATGGTAGCTCACTTCTGTTTTATCAATAGCAAACGAACGTACGACGACTCGATGCCTCTTGACTACATCGACCGAATCCCAATCGGTCGGACCAAGCACCACGCTGCCTCCCGAAATCTTTACCTTTTCGTTTGGGTACACACAGCCAGGAGAACTCCCTTTTATTAGAACAAAGGGTAACGCGCACTTTTGTGGTAAACCCACACATTGTCCGGCAGAAAGCCCCTGGCCATCTGCACAGCACCGGGCCTCCATCGAAATAAAACCATGAGCGCAGCGTGCGGGCTCGCCGCGTACTCGAGCCCCCCAAAAAACCACCCACGCCAAGACCACCAATGCGCCCAAACCCGCCATCAAAGTCCACCCCCTCAGGTCCCAATTGAGTTCCTTGTCCCAACTACTCATGAATGGTCTT
>Ga0256845_1000227_pt1 | contig 53199 bp, 42 predicted proteins | sample RiftiametaG_FD_189101 | JGI IMG/M metagenome (GOLD analysis project Ga0256845, IMG submission 189101) | Tube worm associated microbial communities from hydrothermal vent at the East Pacific Rise, Pacific Ocean - Riftia | ecosystem: Host-associated > Annelida > Integument > Unclassified ...
TTTTTCTTGGAGCTACTTCGCTTACTTCGGACGACCGCTCGATAGCCAGTGAAGATTGCTCGACTGTCTTCACCTGGGCGAAGTCGTAACGTTGAAGGTACTCCACCCCCAGAACTCGAAATAGGTAGTCCACAATGGAGGTCGCAAATTTTATATTGGGGTGCCCGCCCACGGGGCCATGGGGCTCAAAGCGCGTGAAGGTGAATTGCTCGACGTAGGTATCGAGAGGTACGCCATGCTGGAGACCCAGGGAAATTGACATCGCAAAGCAATTCATCAAGGAGCGAAATGCAGCACCTTCTTTGTGCATATCGATAAAAATTTCACCCAGAGTCCCGTTCGCGTATTCTCCTGTGCGGAGGAATATTTTATGTCCACCCACGACGGCTTCTTGGGTGAAACCATGTCGTTTTTGAGGCAGGCGGTGGCGCTCACCATGGTTCAATGGTGGGGCGTTTTCCAAGGCTTTTTTTACGGCAACTTTCACTGCCTGGTCGACTTCTTTCTGCGAAAAAAGCCGGGAAGCATCGTTCTTCGTTTGACGACTGGAAAGTGGTTGAGATGCCTTGCAACCATCGCGATAAAGGGCGATGGCCTTCAAGCCCAGACGCCACCCTTGCTCGTAAAGTTCGCGAATTTCCTCAACCCCCGCCTCGTGGGGCACATTGATGGTTTTACTGATGGCTCCTGAAAGAAAGGGGCCGGTCGCGCCCATCATGTTGATATGAGCGCTTGGTGAGAGAAAACGGACGCCGTTTTTTCCGCACCGATTGGCGCAATCGAACACGCAATAGTCTTCTTTCTTGAGGTGGGGTGATCCTTCAACGGTCATGTGACCTATGATGAGATCACTTGCTTCTTCTATAACTTTGTCCGTAAAGCCCAAGTGTTTCAGTAGGGAGAACCCTGGCCGACTGAACGCTTCTTTGTCTACGCCCAGACGTTTGTATGCCTCTGCCCCTAGAACCCATGGGGCAAATGCTAGATTGAGGTCGAATACACCGCAAAGTGATCTTTCGATATTTTCTAGATCGTCGTCGGTGAGACCTTTGAGAGAAAGGCCGGAGCGAGAAATGAGCGAGCCGTTGTTGAGGGAATTGAGCCCCGATACGAAATGTACAATCTCTTTGCTTTGCGCCTTCGAGTATCCGAGTTTTTCTAGAGCTGCCGGTACTGATTGATTGACTATCTTGAAGTATCCGCCACCGGCTAATTTCTTGAATTTTACCAGGGAAAAGTCCGGTTCGACTCCGGTTGTATCGCAGTCCATCAGTAAGCCGATAGTACCCGTGGGCGCGAGTACCGTCGCTTGGGCATTTCTGTACCCATGTTTTAGTCCCAGGCTAACCGCGGCGTCCCAATCTTGCTGGGCGGCGTTCCAAAGTTCTTCTGGGCAGTGCTTTTGCTCAATGGAGCGAGCCGCTTCTTGATGCATGCGCATCACTTTGAGCATCGGATCTCTGTTTTTTTCGAATTCGGCGAAGGGGGACTTGTCCTTTGCCAGGCGCGCGCTCTGCGCGTAGGCCCGTCCGCACATGATTGCGGTAAGTGTGCCGGCTAGGGCCCGACCACGATCCGAATCATACGCAATGCCCCAGCGCATGAGCAGTGAACCTAAATTCGCGAAACCAAGTCCTAGTGGTCGAAAATTATGCGAATTTTGTGCAATTTCTTCGGTCGGATAGCTCGATAGATCGACCAATATCTCTTGGGCTGTAAAGAAAATATCCACCGCGTGGCGATACCCTGGCACATCAAAATCACCCTCTTCATTTAGAAATTGAGTGAGGTTGAGAGACGAGAGGTTGCAGGCCGTATTGTCCAAGAACATATATTCCGAACAAGGGTTGGAAGCATTAATTCTTCCGCTGTTAGGGCAGGTATGCCATTTGTTGATTGTGGTATCGTATTGCACTCCGGGGTCGGCACACTCCCAAGCCGATTGTGCGACAGTTCGCCAAAGTTTACGGGCGTCGAGGGTGTCGACCACCTCACCCGTGGTACGAGCTATTGTTTCCCATGGTGTGCCTTCCTCAACCGCGTGCATGAATTGGTCCGTGATACGCAGGGAGTTATTTGAGTTTTGACCGCTCACGGTGCGGTAGGACTCTCCGTTGAAATCACTGTCATATCCAGCGGCAATCAGGGCCTTAGCTTTACCCTCTTCGCGGCTTTTCCATTGTATGAAATCTTCAATCTCCGGGTGGTCCATATCCAGGCAGACCATTTTAGCTGCGCGCCGGGTGGTGCCCCCGCTCTTTGTTGCCCCTGCTGCTCGATCAAAAACTTCTAAGAAGCTCATGAGGCCGCTCGAATTACCCCCGCCTGAGAGTTTTTCTTGGCGTCCTCGAATAGCGCTGAAGTTTGAACCAGTTCCCGAACCGTACTTGAAGAGGCGGGCCTCGAACTTCAAGAGATCGAAGATCCCCATCAGATCGTCCGGAGCTTTTTGAATGAAACACGCCGAGCATTGGGGGTATTCGTAGGCTGTCTTGGTAACTTCTATGGTTTCTGAAGCAGGGCGCCAGGCCCAATTGCCCCCAGAGCCTTCAATACCGTATTCTTCATAGAGACCGCAGTTGAACCAAACCGGGGAATTGAAGGCGCCGTATTGATTGACCAGGAGCCACGTCAGTTCCTCTTCGAATACCTCAGCATCTTCTGCCGAGGAAAAATATCCGTCTAACTTCTCACCACCACGACGAATGGTGCGTGCAATTCGTCGAATGACTTGTCGGACGCTCGTTTCGCCCTCCTTTTTATTCTTTCCTAACCCCGACTTTCGAAAGTATTTGGACACCACAATATCAGTCGCCAACTGGGACCAACCTTCGGGAATCGTCGCGTCGTTCATTTCGAAGACAATTGAACCATCGGGGTTACTGATGACGCTTCTTCTCTTTACCCAGTTGATCTCGTCAAAAGGATGAGTTGTGGCGGAGGAAAAGTATCGCGAGTAATTCATGAAGAGCTCCAAGTTTGACGCAGGCAGGCGGCCAAGAACGGCGGCATCAGTAGATGCACTACTCCCAAAGTTCTGGAACTGGCAAGTAAAACCACATCATGTCGGGGTGCTGAGAATTTGAACCACAACATCTTGTGGTTCAGCAATTGCTCAATCGAAGGCTTTTTTCCCGGTGGCAGCACGGCATTTTTATTTTTAAGAAAACGTACCCCTTGAAAGCCCTCGAAGAGAGCTCTCTGCAAAGTGTGAAATGAATGCGCCGACTTTTCGTGGAGCCCTTACAATTTTTCGTCTTCTAGCTTCTCCAGGCGTCCCCATATTACAGCAACGGGGGGACCAGCCTTGCGTATGGCCTCTTCTACGACGAGGGCATCGGGGGTGCCCTTCACGGAGTTTACGCATGGGGAAGCGAAAGTTTGAGAGAGCAAAGCTTGCAAGGTAAGACGAGCTCGACCCACTTCGTTTGTGTCTGGTTTCCCTCTCACAGAAAGTAATTGGGCATACTCTTGGTCGAGTTCCAGGACCGCCTTTTTTACCTGTTCGAAGGGACCTTCGATTCGTATTGCCTGATGGGCAGAAGCTTCTCTTGTCGGAGGCAAGTAGGCTCTCACGTGATGATTCTGCTGACTGTTCGTGTCTACTCTCCAGCGTTGGAGGAGAATGGCGAGGGCAACTTCCGCGAGGGGCGAGGTAGTCGACCAAGCCACAATGGCTTGACTCCATTCGTCGGCGTCCTGCTCAAGGTGAAGCAAGGGTAAAGACCTAGACGGGACCTGTGGAGATTCGATAGACAAAGAACTGGGCGAAATTTTCTTCGAGAGCGGTTCGTGTTTTCTCTTAGGGAGTTGATTCCACATCGTGGTTAGGTTTTTTCGCGTGCTCTTTGTCGGCACGGGGCCGGTCACGAGCAATTGGGAAGTGACCAGTTGCCGCGAGAATAATTTCTTCAGGTGCGTCAGAGTAATTTTCGACACAAACTTGGAACCTGAAGCCAGTCGAATCGATTTTTCTAATGCTTTTTTGGCTTGAGCATTCTCTTTTTGATGATTCTGAGCCGCTCTTCTATTCTCCAAAGACGTAAAGAGGGCTGCTGCCGAAGTCCGCAGACGCCATTCGATATTGGCGTGGTCATCGATCTCGGCTTGGGTGAGGACTTTTGAACGAACCGAATAAAATAGCTGAGGGGATGGGGTGTGCAGAGCGCGCAGAAATGCCTGGCTAGCAGGGACAACGTCAGCCGTAATTACGCTGGCGCAGAGAAATTCCCCCGCGCAAAGTGGAGAACTCCAGTCCACGACGACGCCTCCGAGCTGCTTTTGCCAATTCTCTTGAAGCCAAGCCTTCAAAAGTAAGCGCTCTTCGGGGCGCATTGACTCACGGACTCGTAAGGAAATGAGTGCCCTCGTCAGATCGGGTTGGGCTGTGAGACAAATCTCTGGCCCCCCCTCGAGCGCTCGCCGTTCTGGTGGAGTCGAGGCAGAGGTCTTTGAGTCGTGTTGGAGGCTCAAAGGGGGCAAGGGGGTTACGTGGGGCGAACTCATCTCCTCCGTCGCTGGGCTTGAAGAAGGGGCGCTTTGAAGAGCCTCTTCTTCAAGCGGACTTTTTACGGACCGAGCTCTTGGAACACAGGCTTCTAGGCAAAGAATCGTTCCCGCCCAGAACGCCCAGAATTTACGCACTCGGGATGAGTCCTTGGCGTGCAAGCATTGGTTCTACTTGGGGCTCCCGTCCCATGAACTCTTTGAATAGCTCTAATGGATCGGCACTATCTCCTCGACTGAGGATGCTTTTGCGGAACTCCTGGCCCACTCGGGGACTAAAGAGTCCCTCTTTCTTGAAGCGTGAGAAAGCATCTGCGTCCAGCACCTCTGCCCATTTGTAGGAATAGTATCCGGCGGCGTATCCAATAGGATGGGAAAAAAGATGACTAAACGACGCAATGAGCGCATAGTTTTCGGGAAGTTTGGTCGGGGAGTATTTCTCCAGAATGCCATTCGCGAATGTGTTGGGGTCCACATCACCCTCGGGGTCGAACTCTCTGTGGAGAGCAAGATCCATCGCCGCGAACCCTAATTGTCGCATCTGCGCGCTGGCGGCTCGAAAATTTCGCGCTGTAAGCATGCGTTCTACCAATTGTTGTGGAAGTTTTTCGCCAGTTTCGTAGTGAAGCGCGAACTCATCGAGTGCTTCTTTCTCCGAGCACCAGTTCTCCATAATTTGAGAAGGCAATTCGACAAAATCTTGAGCGACCCGAGTGCAGGCGAGGCTGCGCACGCTCACTTCACTGAGACAATGGTGTAAGAGATGACCAAACTCGTGAAATACTGTTTCAACATCGCGGAAGCTCATCAACGATGGCGCTGTTTTCGTGGGAGGTTGCGCGTTGAGGCAAAATAGAGCCACGTGAGGGGTCGGGGGCGTTGAAGCCACTAAGCCATGCATCCACGCACCATCGCGCTTAGATTCACGGGGATAGAGGTCGGTGTAGAAAACGCCTAGTTCCACTCCGTCTCGGCTAGTGATGCGGTGCCCATTGGCGCTTGAGTCCCAAAGGGGAAGCTCAACATCTTCGATTTTGATCCCGTACAGTTTTTCGGCGAGTTGGAACGCTCCTCGCAGAACTTGGGATGCGCTGAGGTAGGGGCGCAACAGTTCTTCGTCGAAGTCGTAGAGTTTACGGCGTTGTTTCTCGGCGTAATAGGCCACGTCCCATGGGTTCAACTCGGGGGCTGTTTCTCCCTCAAGCTCTCGGCGAAATGCGAGAAGTTCTTTTTGTTCGCGTTCAAAAGCACCTTGAGTCTTCTCTCGTAACTCGTGCACAAATTGAGCTGCCTTTTCTCCCGTTTGAGCCATGCGATCGACGGTGGCTAAATCGGCGAAATTCTTGAAGCCGAGAAGTTGTGCCCGCTTTTTGCGCAGGGATAAGATCTCTTTTACGAGAGGCAGGTTGTCATTCTTTCCTCGACCACGCGCGTTGAACGCCCGCCAAACTTCCATTCTCAACGAAGGGTCTTCGGCATACGTCAAAAGAGGCACAACTGAAGGAGCCTGGAGGGTGAGGCGGTAACCCGACTTTCCTTTTGCCTCGGCACTTTCCTGAGCGGCTATTATCGCAAACTCGGGGAGACCTTTGAGGCGCGACTTTTCGACGATGAGTTCAAAGTCGTTGGCACCATCCAATACGTTTTGTGAAAATGCGGTTGTTTTCTCACTGAGATCGCGATCGACTTTTTGCAGTTTGCTTTTGTCAGCGCTATTCAACTTGGCACCATGGCGCTCAAATTCTTCAAGCGTTTTTTTCATGAAGCGCAACTGAGAGGAGTTCAGTTTTAGAGCCTGATTGTGCTCAGCTGCATACTCGGCGAAACGCTGCAGTGTTTGGTAAACACCTGGATGAAGAGCGATACTCGAATAGAATTCACTAACGCCTGGTAAAACCTCATTGTAGGCGGCTCGTAGTTTATCGCTGGTTTGCACCGATTCCAAATGCTCGACCATACCCATCGAAAGTTCAAGGCGTTCGGTCGCTTTCTCGAGCGCTTCGAAGGAGCTTTCGTAGTCGACTTCTTTTGTCGTCGCTATGTTGTCGAGAGCAAGGCGAGCCTTGCGCAGGTGCTCGGAGATTGCCGGCACAATGTGCTCGGGCTCTACGACATCGAAGGGGAGGGGAAGCTGAAGGGAGAGAAGCGGATTGGTCATGAGCTTTTTCGGTGAGCTACCGCCTCTGCGGGAGCGTCCTGTTAAGCCGCACTAGACCAATCGCCGGCAGGCCTAAGCAAGCCCTTTTTATGACAGCTTTGCCGTTTTCTCAGGTGGTCGGAGTCAGTGATTGAGCACGGTGATCATGAGGTGGCTTGAGAAGTTGGTTGTACTCGCGTCTGTTCCCGCCAAATAAGATCCCATGATTCGTAAATTGAAGCCTACAGACCACTCGGGGGCTGCCCAAATATCGTAACCGCCCCAGGCGGTGGCACCGCCCCCAAAGAGTCCGCTACTGAGCGCGTCTGTAGAAATGGAGCCACCTGCACCGCCTAGGAGCACGCCCAAATGCCAGCCATCTTTATTGTTTGGGTGTGCGTCAAAAAAGGGTCCGACAAGCCCTTGAATGAGGGGACCGCCACGATTTCCGTCGAAGTCGTAGGTAAAGCCCATGTCAGTGACAACTCCTCCGCCTAGGGCAAAACCAGCGCTGGGCGAACCACCCACGAGCAGATCGGTGCCTAGCGCGAAGCTGGTGGCGTTGGCCGAACGATCTGCCTTGGTGTCGCGCAAAGTAGTATTCAGAATACCGGCACCTACATTGATGCGCAAATAAAAGCCATTGTGAACATAGTCGCTCCGTTCAAGGGGATTACTGGGCGGAGGTGCCACCGATAGATCCATCCGAGGAGCGGGGGGCGAGTCGCCCGCTGGGGTGGCATTTTCCTGAGTTTCATTGTCGCTCGGTCGCGCCACCAAGTCTTCCGCGAAAGCGGGAAGAGAGAGGGTGGTTACAAGAAGTAGACTAAGGAAGCCTGTAATATTTGAGGTTGTCATGGGATAGCTCCTAGAAAGTAGCACGAAGTTGTCTACGGAAAGAGAGCTCAGGTTGTTCCTTTTCGTAGAAGGCACCTGAAGAGTGTCACGAACAACCTTGAAACCCGCCTTTGAACTTCTATTTCATCCCCCAATTACCAGTTTTTGAATCAGGGGTGGCTCGTTTCACTCCGATTCGTGGACGTTCCCTTCATCCGCTTCGGTCCGGACAGGGGCTAGTGCTAGGGTTGTGGCGTGCGGCCGATGCCCGCCAAATTGAGATATTCGCGAGATATATACACATGGATCGACGTAGATTCGGATTGGGCGCAGCAGCTCTCCTAGGAACCACCACCGCCGGCTGTATCGGGGAGGTACAACCTCGACGTAGCAGCATCAAGCGCGTGAAATGGAAGGGTAACGGCAAGATTGTCGTCGGCTATTTTACGAACTGGGCTCAGTATCGTAAGCGTGACTGTAAATTTGAGGTCAGCGATATCGATGCGAACCTCATGACCCACCTAATTTACGGTTTTGGTGGTGTTGGATGGGGAGATGATCGAGAGAATCCCAAGTTTGGTATCAAGCCCATTGAGCACAATGACTTGGGCCCAGGCGGCCAATATCAGCAGATCAACGATATCAAAAAGAGATATCCGCATTTAAAGACTTTGTTAGCCCTCGGCGGCTGGAGTTTTAACGATCCTCCTGAAGTAGCAGGACCGGGTTCGACTGCGTGGGTTTTTACCACGATGGTTGAATCGAAGGAGAATCGAGCGCACTTTATTAAGCAATCCATTCGCTACTTGCGCATGAATCGCTTCGATGGGCTCGACATGGATTGGGAGTACCCTGGGGATACTTCTCGCGGCGGACGTCCCGAGGACAAGCATAACTTCACCCTGCTTTGCAAAGAATTCATTGAGGCAGCCGAAGCCGAAGCCGCGGCGTCGGGCAAAGAACGACTGCTTCTGACGATGGCGGTGGGTGCACACAAGTCGGAAGATATGGAGCTGAAAGAAGTCTCCAAGTACATCGATTTCATCAATCTCATGGCCTACGACTTCAATGGCGGTTGGGCAGAGCGCACTGGAATGAACGCCCCTCTCAGCGGAGACACTGGCGCGGGTGATTGGTACATCGCCAAAGCGGTCGACAAATGGTTGGCCGCAGGAGTACCTTCCGAAAAGCTCATTTTGGGCATGCCCACCTACGGACGTTCGTTCAAGGGCGTTGATGACCCTCGTCCTTCTGGAACAGCGGGAGGTGCGGGTCCCAAAGGGCGTTGTACCGGGGAGCCCGGTTTCCTGTCTTATTATGAGGTGAACGATCTTATTGAGTCGGGAACCTACAAGACCTATTGGGATCCGGTTTCCTCAACTCCCTACGCCTATGACGAAAGCGGAAAAAACTGGATCACCTACGACGACCTTCGATCAATTTCTATCAAGGTAGATTACATCGAGGAGAAAAACTTAGGAGGTGGGATGTTTTGGGCCATCGACTTGGATGACTTCAACAACGACTACCCGATCATGACGACGGTTGCTCGTCGCCTACGGGGTAAAGACTGAAGAAAAAGGAAACTCATCGAGTTTCCTTTTTTATGTCAAATGACAACTCTTGATTGCTGAGAGACGGCGCGTGACAGTTTCTAGAGAGACAGGGCTTTCGTCGCAGCCTGCGTATTTTAGTCCCATGCGTTTTGCGACAGCAAGTGTCGTGCCTGAGCCACACATTGGATCGAGCACGACACTCTCCTTGTCAGTACTTGCACGGATGATGCGTTCCAATAGCTTTTCTGGTTTTTGGGTAGGGTAGCCGGTGGCTTCTTTGTTGAGAGGAGTATTCGCTCGCATTCCGGGACAATCATTCCACACGCTTCCCAGACGGCGCCCTTCGTCGGCGTAGTAGCGGTAGGTCTTTTTGTTGATGGTTCGTTCGCGGTAATGTCTGCCCTTGTCATCAACATTTTGAAAATGCATCTTGAGGCTGGTTTCTGCGTAGGGCTCGCGCAAACCGGGGTCGTCAATATTGTAGATGAAGTTTTTTTGACGGGCGTAAATTAAGATAGTTTGGTGAGTCACGCTCAGCCCCGTGCGCTTTCGACCCCCATTTCCAGGAACCCATATGACCTCTCCTGCAAACCCAGAGCGGCCAAAAACTTCATCGGCTTGAATTTTTACGTCGTGAGTTGCGCGGTAATCAAGATGAATCCATAGAGTACCGCGTTCACTCAGCGCAGCGTGCATTTGTTCAAGGCGCGGGCGAAACATATCGAGAAAGCCATCGAGCCCTCCCCAAGCATCACGGTACGCAGCGACTCCCTCGGAACGGTCGCCTTTTTCTTTGCGTGCACCTCGTGTGCCACCAGCATTGTACGGAGGGTCGACGTAAATGAGATCGAATTTTCCCATTGCATCCACTGCAAGGGGAATGCCCTCAAGACAGTCACCATGATGTAAATAGGAGCGTCCAGCTTCATCCGGGAGTTGGTTCAATACTTAGCCTTGGAAGACCCCGCGCCTCAGAAGACGCGGCGGAGTTTGCTGAATAGTTTTCGGTAGCATCCAAGGGAGAGCCTCTTGGGGGCAAGGGCGCCAGTTCAAATGGATCTTCTTGTTTAATCTGCGCAAGGAGTTCATCGAGGGGTAAATCAAGCTCCGGAAATTTCTCTAGCCAAGGCCAGCGAGGCCCTCCACCCGTGCAACCACTTACCGATTCCTCGGGGGTACAGCTGATACGCACATGCACGTGATCGGCATGGGGAAGACTATCGCCAGGCTGCAACATGACGGTCTGCGCGTGCCAGAGCAGGGCCAAATCACTCTCTTTCGAGATAGCATAGTTCATGACTCGAGCTTCTAAGTCTCTACTCATAAAAAGAAACTGAATATCAATTTCCTCATCCTGGAGGAGAGTTTTGAAGAGGAGCCATTGACGCTCTACATCAAGCCGCGCATAGGTTTTCTCCGGAAAACGAACAAAACCATCCTCTTTTAACGGGATAAAACCGGGATTGCGAATTGAAATACCCGAGGGCGTCGTGAGATAGAAAAGAAAGTCGACGTCTCGCCCGGAGCGATGGGAGTTGTGTCTAGGTATTTTTCCTCCGGATTGTGCGCTCAAATCGCCTACAATGAGGGGGGCTCCTCCGGGCATTTGTGTATCAACTACCTTTGCGGCTCGTTCGATCGCGCGTACGAGGCGAGGTAGGGCAAAATAGATGGGGGCGTGGGGGCGAAATCGGCGGTACCCCTGACCTGTGCGGGGTAATTCGGCTGAATGCGTCAAAACGCCGTTATGAGGGACGCCGATGGTCCCCGAGAGGGAGGGGGCGAGGGGGCTGGGGGTGCCCATACAACCGACCCCCGCAAATCCAGAAAAAATCCCAACTACGAGTCGAAGCGCCTGGGAATCTAATGTTGGCCTTTGAAACAAGGATTTGAGATTCATAGACAATTTCCGTGATTGCCTAGGAGAAATCCTCGAAAGAGAGCCGTCAATTCGTCGAGTGTCTCGCGGGAAGAATACTCTTCCTTGAGTTCTAGTTTGCCTGAGCGAGTACGAAGAAAGCCGTGCTCGCTGAACGATTGGTAGGCATTGAGTAGAACCGGCTTGCAAATGGCCTCACCCCGGGACAGCTTGTTTTCTCGTTGCAGGCAATGGCCGAGAGCGAGGCCGCCTTTAACCAGTTCTTTTTCGGTACGCGGTTCGCTAAGCAACAGATCTAGGCTGGACGCTGCCAACAAATAGCCCTCAAAAATTGCGGAGACCATTCCGTGATAAAGGCTCAACCAGTCTTGACCAGACCACCCCGCCTCGCCCGCTCCGGGGATGAGATTGGTGCCTTCCTTTTGAAGATGACCCTGGCCGAGCATCTCATCGATTTTTTCGTCAAAGATTTCTTCAAAGGGGGCGTCTGCGCGAAAGCGGAACTCGTGTTTGAACATCTTCGATGCACAATGCACTCTCTTTCGTAGAGCTACGATGGGCGTGGGCAAGGCGAGCCCCTCGCTATCGCGATCGAATGCGGCGGCAATGAGCCCCTGTTCTACGAAGAAGTGAATGATAATATTCTTACTTGTATCGAGCTGTAGACGCTTACCCTCGACGATTCGATAGGAAGGACCACGGGAGCCCTCGTTGCTGGAGGAACTAGAGGTTTCCAAGAGTTGGGCGTCTAAGAACATTTGCAACGACTCTCGAATCGAATTGAGGCGAGTTTCGTCGTTTGAGGAAGAAAGTGTCGAAGAAATTCGGGCGCCCATGCGAGTGAGAACATTGAGCAAGCGAGAGCATGCGTCGAAGATGTCTCGCTCTCCCATCTCGGAGGCATTTCTGGCTAAGAGAGCCATTGCGGTGAGGGCTCCGGGGGTAACCGCGGTGACTCGGTTGATCTCGTCCATTACCCGATTGCCAATTCGCGTTACCATTGCGCGCCGTTTGGCTGGACGTCGCATCTCCGCTCGATCGATATTCAATTCGGCCCCGATGTCATCGAGAGTCATGATGTTCCCAAATTGAAGACTGATTCGCCCATAGCGATGACGAAGGACTTCTCCGGCGTTGAGGAGGTCTGCGGCCTCCTCCTTCTTTTTTTCGCCGCCGGTCAGTTCGTGTTGGTACGAGTCAGCTTCAATCACCCGTTCATAGCCAATACTGACGGGAACAAAGTGTACCTTTTGTTGGGGAACACCGATGGCGGCGTCCACGATCATGTTGAGGAGCCCCAACTTGGGTTCAAGAAGTTTTCCCGTGCGACTACGCCCGCCTTCTAAGAAGATTTCGATAGGAAAACCGTCTCGAATGAGTCGTCGAATGTAGGCATCGACGACCGAGGCGTAGAGTCTATCTCCCTTGAAACTTCTGCGAATAAAGAATGCACCGCAGCGACGAAAAATAGGTCCGATCGGCTGAAAATTTAGATTTTCTCCGGCCGCGATGACCGGCGTGACCAGGTTGCGACCATAAAAGAAGTAGCTGAGTACGAGATAATCTATGTGACTTTTATGACTGGGTAAGAGAATTAGAGCGCCGTCTTTTGACGCTTCACGGAGACGCTCTACATCAGCAGGATCGAATTCGATTCCGTGATAGATTCGATTGAATCCCCAGTTGAGGACTGTATCCATGCCCTTGAGCACGGTAGTGCTCGGACGAGCCTGCAGTTCCTTGAGCATCGAAGATGCTTCCGCGATTTTTTCGCTCTTCTTGGCGAGATTGTCTCCCGAGAGATCACCAATCACCTTTTGTAGTCGCGGACTGCGAATGATTTCGGAGCGAATGCGCTCAGGGGCCTTTTCTGCTGGACCAACGACCGCGCGGCGCTCTCTTTCGATACGTCTGAGGACCATATAGGTAATACGACGCACGAGTACCTCGTCGCTTACGTTTTTATTCTTTTCGAGAACTTCGCTGACATTGATTGAGCTGCCCCAGCGCAAGCTTGCGTGGTTTCTATTGTATGCAAATTGGCCCAAGGCTCGCGTCGGGGTCGGCCATGCCCGCGGGCCCAAAACAACGTCCCATGGTTTTACTCCCAATTTGTCGGGGGATTTGGACCAAACGAATACCAGAGGCATGAGCAGGAGGGGCTTGCTCCCGGAACGTTGAATTTTAAAAATTGAATGCACCAAGGCATCCCCTTCACGCATACCTCGTCCTCCAGTGGCTCCGGCTGCAACATCAAGAACGCTGGGGGGTCTTTTGAGGAAGAGCGCAGCGCTGCCTCCCGTGTTGAGGGCGTGCTCCAATTGCGCCTCGGGATTGGTTCGCTTGTTGGGCAGCAACATATTAATGAGGCCCCGGCCGGGAACATTGGGACCGCGAGGATTGAGAAACCACAAACCTAAGTCGTTGGCATATTGTAAAGGCGGAAGGTTGTGGCGTTTGGTGAGATAGTCGAGTGCCACGAAATCAAGCCAATTGAGGTTGGGTAGAACAAAGAGCACCGAGCCGCGTTTGCTGAGGGCTCGAACCTCTTCTGCCCAGCCATCGTCAACCTGAATACGCTCGAACGCTCGCCGGTAAAGCGCCTTGAGCACTATGTTGGGCACATAAGGATGTGTCAGAGGGGGCTTCGACATAGGGGAGAGAGCGGAAAATTGCCGGGGATAAGAGTGTCGCGAAAATTGGTTTGACCAGATGAAGCGTGGCCTTGATTTTCACGTTTCGCAAGGGGGGGACTTTTGCCGCAGCCCGCGCGGTGATAGCCCTTCTTATTGCGATGAAAAGCGTTTTTTCCAGAGCTTCGTGCCAGGTGGCCTCCAAGTGGGCGGCAACTTCATTTCTTTTTCTTAGCCTCATATTGGCTTGCAGCCGCAAGGACTCCCCCAAGAGGTCCACGGAAGTGAAAGAGGTTCCGTTGAAATTGCTTGAGCCCATGAAGAAGGGGGGACCAAGGCAGGCAAGCCGTTGCGAAAAGATGCAATCATCGAGAGCCACTATTCTTCGGGCAGAAGTTGGTGGGGACAAGAGAAAGGCCGTGATCGAAATTGGAAACGCGGTGGTTCTTCCTTCGGGCTTTGCCCTAGGTGCTTTGAGTACCGGCGCAGAGACGCGGGCTTTGATCATTTGGCTGGACGGGAAGGGGGGGGAAAAGAGGGTCGACTTGGGTCGCGTGCATGGTGCCGTGGAGGCGCCGCTACTTCTTGCTCATGAAAAAGAACTGATTGTGGCTTTAACGGACAATGACGCACAATTTACGACGATTCGCCTTGCGCGCATCAGCGAATGGAAGCGCAAACCACAAGTGACTTGGGGGCCGGAATTTTCTACGCAGAAGGATGAGTCGTCGATTGTCAGCATGGCAAGTCTACCGGGGGCCGTTGCCGGTGGCCCGGACTTGATTGCTCTCTCCTGGGCTGACTATGATAAATCTCAAATTCGCTCCCAGATCAAATTGGTGACCCTATCCCCTCGCTCGATGATGCAGGTGGGTGAGCAAAGAGTTATTTCTGGAAGTGGCGAGGACGCAATTGCGCCACGTTTGCAGACTCGCCCTGGAGGGGTCTGGGCTACGTGGCTCACCTACGGAAAAATTTCGACTGATTCACCCGTCGATTCTTCCCTTGTATGGGAGCCCCCTCGGTATCTCACCACTCAAAAATTGGGCAGCACAGGTGCAAGAGAAGGCAAGGCTCTCACCCTCAGTTCAAAGAACGAGCGTGTTCTCGTTTTTGATGCTCTTTCCTACGGAAAGGATTCCCTGTTCGTGGCCTTTCGTGAAACGCTCCCAGGGCATGCGTGGGGCACTTCGCCCCTACGCGCTCGTTTGGTAGGACTCGATGGTTCTATAAGAAATTTCGTTTTCCCAAACGATAAACTAGGGCCGGGGGCCCCCTTCATTCTTTCGTCAGATAAAGAGTCACCTTGGTTGGTCTCCCGGGGCGAGGAAGACAGAGTTCTCTTGGGAGCGTTGGACGACGAGGGCGCGGTGCGCAATTTCTCCCTTGAACCGAGTATCAGGGGGCAAATTCCCCTCACTAGGCGAGGATCGGAGCTCCTCACGATTGAGCCGGTTGGTCTCGACTTGCGCCTGAACCTCTTCAGATGTCTCCTAGATAAGGACTAATTCCATACGCGTCCCGGGGGGCGAGTCTATTTCTTCTGTGAAATAGCCGTGCTTCAGATGACTACTCCCCCGGTCGTGGTATGCCCTGCTTCCTAGTTATGGCGTCGCCTCGTATTCAAATGCAGCCTTCTTCAACGGTTGCGAGCGCTGAAGAGCGCTCCCGCTTGATGAAAAATCTTGGATTCGGTCAAATTTATACCGAGAACATGATCCAGATTTCCCATTCACTCGAAGGGGGCTGGCATGATGGTGCCTTGGTGCCTTACGCGCCGATTCAGTTAGATCCTGCTGCTTCAGTTTTGCACTATGGGCAGGCTATATTCGAAGGATTTAAGGCGTATAAGCAGAAAGACGGGGGTATTTCAACTTACCGCCCCGAGGCGAATGCCCATAGGTTTCAGCGTTCTGCTGAACGTTTAGCGATGCCTCCCCTCCCTGTCGATTTATTTATCGAGGCGGCCGACGCACTCATCACTCAAGAGAACGAGTGGGTTCCTCCCGCAGTTGGAGAGAGTCTGTATCTTCGTCCTCTCATGATCGCCACTGAGGCATGTTTGGGGGTACGTCCCTCCAAAGAATACCTGTTTCTCTTGTTCTGTTCCCCTTCTGGGGCATATTTCCCCAATGGAATGAAACCAGTTTCTGTGTGGATCTCAAAAGAGTTCGTGCGGGCGGCTCCCGGCGGGACGGGTCATATCAAATGTGCTGGAAACTACGCTGCTAGTTTGGTGGCTCAACGGGAAGCCAAGCTCGAAGGCTGTGACCAGGTTGTGTGGCTGGACGCGAATGAACGTAAGTACATCGAAGAGATGGGGGGCATGAATCTGTTCTTTGTCTACCAAAAAGGTGAAAGCGTTCGTCTCGTAACTCCTACATTGACGGGCAGTCTGCTTCCGGGGGTAACGAGAGATAGTATTTTACAGCTAGCGCGAGATCTCGGCTATGAAGCTGAGGAAAGCCAGATTTCGGTGGAGCAATTTGAGGCTGACGTAAAGAGCGGCGCGCTGACCGAAGTATTTGCTTGCGGCACTGCCGCGGTAATTACGCCCGTGGGCGAGGTCAAGTCGAAGTCCGGCTCCTTCGCCGTCAATCAAGGAGAAACCGGTCCTGTCGCGGCGAGACTGAGGGAAACCCTTCTGAACATTCAACATGGACATCAAGAAGATGTTCATGGGTGGATGCATCAAGTTCTTTAATTAGCTCTTTGGTTTTATTCGATGATGGGTTGAAAGCACGCCGCTCGCCTTTGAAAGGAGTGCGGCCCTTCGCGAGGTTGAGCTTGTTCTTCGTACGCAATGAGATCATTGAGATCTTCAATTGTACGAAGAGGCGTCAATTGCGGTTCTTTTTCGCTACAAAGTGGCAACTTCCTCCTGGGGCACTCGTGTACATGAGGGCACCCTCTGAGGGGTTTGGTGGGGGATGCTGGTGCAAGGGCGCTTTGCGTAAGAATCGCTTGGGTGATGGGATGAGATGGATTTCGAAGAACTTCCTCTCGGGACCCCAGTTCGACTACCCGACCTGCGTGAAATACTGCGATTCTATCCGCTAAACTTAAAGCAATCTCGGGATCACTTGTCGCCACCAAAAAGGAACACCCCCGACTTTTTTCCGCGCTGAGTAGCGAGGAAATCAGCCCACCGTCGCTCTCAGCCCCTGAGACTTCTGGTGAATCCAGGAGAACGAGGCTGGGGGACCGCACTAGACTGCGGGCCAAGTCGACGCGCTGACTCTCCGAGGCACTCAATTGATCGGCAGGAGACTTGAGAAGTCGTGGCGAGAGACCTAAGCGCTCGAGCCAACGTCCAGGTGAGATTGAGTCACTATTAGAAAGAGAGCGCGCCTCATCTAGATGTGACTTGACGCTTCGGGGACCGTCCAACGCCGAGCTTGCGTCTTGAAAGACCAATTGAACTTCGCGACGCAGTCGACGAGCACGACTCCCGCGAGCATTAGTTACCTCGTGGCCCGTGAAGTGAATTTGTCCAGTCGACGGGGACTGCAAGCCCGCTATTGTTTCGAGCAGCGTAGTTTTTCCGGAGCCAGCTGCACCTAATAATACGAGGGTTTCTCCCCGTTGAATTGAAAAGCTTGCCCCGTTCACCGGAAAGGCAGGGGGAGGGCGTCGAAGTAAGCCTGGCTTTCGGTGAGAGACACTCAGGTTCTTCACTTCGAGCAGTGCTTGTGCAGTTGCTTTCAGGGAAATTCTTTTGCCTAAAAGTGGAAGAGCGAGGTCACCCGATTCTTCGTGATGCCCTAAGGAGATGTTGCGCGCTTCGTGTAAGCCCCTCAATGGATAGGTACGTGAAGTGGTGAGTAGAGCGAGGCCGCTCTTCATTTCTTCGCGGAGGATATCTGCAAGAGCGGCGCGCCCATGTGCGTCCATCATCTCATCCCAGCCGTCGACGATGAGGAGTTTTGGCTGTGCCAAAAGTGAACGGCATATCAAAATTGAGCGACGTTCTGTCGCCGAGAGTTCTCGATAAGGGAGATGAGCCAGGCGGGACGGATCAAGTCGGAGTCGACTCATCCAGCCGGCAATTCGCTTTTCTTCGGCGGTGGGTGCTGGTGAAATACCGAACCAGCGTCTTGCTGTCGCTCTCCACCCGACGAGTCCCACAAGGGCTCCTACTTGATCGGTTGGGAGGACCGCTAGGCGCGCGTCTTGGGGAACGAATTGAAATGAGGGACAATGGAGCTCGCCTCGCGGGCTGACTCCTGGACGCTGCACACCCACAATCTGCTCGAGTAGGAGAGATTTGCCTGACCCTGCCTTTCCCACAATTGCGGCCACCTGTCCCTGCTGAAGGTCGAGGGAAATGAGCGGACTTTCCCAACCCGAGGTCGTGCAGATCCCCCAATTTTCACAGGATAAAAGAGCGTGAGATGCCGTCGTCATCGTATTCTTGCTGATAACATGCTCTTGAGGAAAGCACCTAGAGTGACGACCGGTTTACAGGGGCGTCAGGAGCGGAAGAAGACTTAGCACGGCGATCGATGGAGACGGGGAGAGCCCAGGGGGAATTTTCCCAAAAGGGTACATCGGCTACTGTTCAGATGGCGTGTTTTTTTTTGCTCGGGAGGCGGTGTGATCTTCAAAAATAGAAGAATAAATTTCTTCTAACTCGCGGAACCCAGCTCTTTTACAGGTTTTTAGATTGGCGCGTGCAACTTGGAGTCGTAGAGATTCGTTTGGAGCGCACGGTATGTTCAACTGATTGAGAGTGGTGAGATCAATATTCTCTACGTCAAAGAATGCCGTGCCACTTCCGCGATCGGGGTCAATCTTGGACAAGGTGCTGATACGTACTGCCTGGATCATCGGATCGGGTGTTCGCCGCAAAAAAGGTATCAATCGTTCTGGAGTTTCGTCATCGACTTTTGCATCCGGATGAAATGCCGCGAGGGCGAAAGAATCTTTTTCTATCGGAGAATATCTTTCCTGGGGTGATACTGGGGCAGCCTCTCCAGTTGGACGTTGGATTTGCCGCGTCGCACGAAGCAATTCATCCATTTCTAAGCGCGAAAAATTGGTTCGTGGAAAAACAATGAGCGCGAGCTCGCATCGTACATTGATCTCTTCGGAGAGGACCTGATGCAGTTGCTCAGCTGCTTGAGCGATACCCCGTTTGCCCTCGAATTCGCTCATGATTACGTGCGTTTGCACTCGGTCATTTCGGAGAGCCATTTCTGCCCAAGGACAGAGGGCGTAAGGCAGGACGATCTCATCAATGTAGCGTTGACAGAGTCGTTGGGTCTCCGAACGGAGATAGGATAATTCTCGCCTGGTGAGGGCTTCCTCTTTTACCATGACTCACACTCTCATGACTCGCGCCTCGGGACAATTTGGGAGGTTGGAAAATACCGATTGCTTGACGAAGCCTAAGGGAGAGGTGCAAAGTAGCAACGAGGGCTCTCATCGTTGAGAGACAAAGAAGGAAATTGAGAATTATGGCTGCAAAGAAGTCGACGAAGAAAACCGCGAAAGTTACCAAAAAAGGGACTAAAAAATCTGCCGAAAAAGTGGTGAAAAAAGTCGCTAAAAAGTCAGACGCAAAAGCAGCCAAGAAGCCAGCCAAAAAAACCGCTAAGAAAGCGATCAAAAAGGCGGTGAAGAAAGTCACCAAGAAGGCCGCAAAGAAAGCGATCAAAAAGTCGGTAATTCAGCCCGCCAAAAAAACTCTCAAGAGAGCTGTAAAGAAGGTCGCCAAGAAGGCCGCAACGCCGGTCAAGAAGGCGGTGAAGAAGGTCGCCAAGAAGGTCATAAAGAAAGCGCTCAAGCAGGCCGTCAAAAAAGCGGCAAAGAAGGCTGGTGTGAAGCCAGGTAAGAAGGGGACCCTCTCTGCCAAGAAGACCGCCGTGAAGCCGGGCAAGAAGGCGAGCCAGAAATCAAAAAAGGCTCCAAGCCCTGCAAAAAAATCAGTCAAAGCGCCGAAGCCAGCAAGAAAGAGCGCGAAGAAAAAGGTAGCGAAGAAGAAGTAATTTCTTCCTACACAAGCATCAGTTCAGCCTAGGAGGCTGAAATAGCAGCGGGCCACCTCTATTGAGGCGGTCCGTTTTTGCATGACAATCTTCACTTTCAGGAGCAGCATGTTCAGCTCAGCGCTGTTGAAGTTTTAGCCAGCTCTCCCTTCGTTCCAATTCATTTTCTCCAGCTGAAAACCGATATGACCCGGAAAAAAATAACAACGACATCTCTCCGTGCGCGTAAGAATTCGGGTTCGAAGATCGCGGTAGTGACGGCGTACGATGCGACCATGGCGGGTCTTTTGGACGCTGGTGGAGTCGATATTCTGATGGTGGGCGATTCGCTTGGTATGGTGATCCAAGGGCATGACAATACTCTCTCGGTCACCCTAGATGAGATGATCTATCATTGCCGTTCAGTCGCTCGCGCTCGCCCCGCCGCGCACATTGTCTGTGATCTACCCTTTTTATCCTATCAAGTTTCAGTCGAGTTGGCTCTTCAAGCCGCTGGCCGGCTTCTCAAAGAGGGGCGTGCTGAGTCCGTTAAGCTTGAAGGTGGGAAGACCGTTGCACCAGCGGTTTCTAAAATGGTCGCCGCGGGCATTCCGGTGATGGGACATATTGGACTAACCCCTCAATCTGTCCATCAATTGGGAGGATTTCGCGTTCAGGGCAAAACCAACCAAGCCGCTCAGGCATTGCTTGAGGACGCTCGTGCCTTACAAGACGCAGGTGTCTATTCTTTGGTAATCGAGGGGGTCCCTGCTGACGTAGGAAAAATGATCTCCGACTCGGTGAGCGTGCCCACGATTGGAATCGGCGCAGGCCCCGACACTGATGGTCAGGTGCTTGTTTCCTATGATTTGTTGGGGCTCTATCAAGGGCATACTCCAAAATTTGTAAAGCGTTTCGCCTCCCTCGGGCAAACGACGATTTTGGCAATCGAACAATTTGTTGAAGAAGTTCGCAAGGGAACTTTTCCGGCGGACGAGCACAACTTCTCCATGCCTCAGGGGGAGTCGCTGAGTTCTTGCAAGGACCCGCAATGAAGCAGGTGACATTCACCGAGGTGGCTAGTTTACGCGAATTTCTTGAGAGTGTTCGCGCCGATGGAAAGTCCATTGCGGTGGTCCCGACAATGGGCGCCCTGCATGAGGGACACCTCTCCCTCGTCCGCGAAGGTGTATCGCGAGCGGACGTTGTTGTGGTCACAATATTTGTAAACCCCACTCAATTTGGTCCTCATGAGGACTTTGAGCGTTATCCTCGCGATCTATCTGGCGACTCTGCTTTGGCATGGGGGGCAGGCGCTCAAGTGATTTTTGCTCCCCCAGTTTCCGAGATGTATCCAGTCGGGGAACAGACTCGAGTGCGGGTTCAAGGTGTGAGTCAAGGCCTCTGTGGCAGCACTCGGCCGGGCCACTTTGACGGCGTTGCCACGGTTGTAAGCAAACTTTTTAATGTGGTGGGAGCTGGCGTCTATATTTTTGGAAAAAAAGACTACCAACAGTGGCGCCTTATCGAGCGTTTGGCGAAGGATTTACTTTTTCCAGTGGAGGTAATTGGCGTGCCTACCTTTCGTGAAAAGGACGGACTTGCGATGAGCTCACGGAATAGATTTTTGAGTACCAGTGAGAGACAGCGAGCTACGAGTATCTCTCGTGGTCTGCAGGCGACATTACATTCCTACCAAGGAGGTGAAAAAAGGCCCGAAAGATTGCTAGAAATTGCCTTGAAGTTTCTGGAAGATGCAAAGCTTTCTCCAGACTACGTGGAACTTTGTAATCCTGACACGCTGGCGAAGGTCGAGGTGCCGACAGACGACCCATATCTACTCGCAGTGGCTGCTCGCTTAGGAGAAACTCGACTCATCGACAATATTGTCCTCTCCCCATTGACCAAGGATATTGTGCAATTGCCTTCAGATAGTGCAACGAGGAACCTTTGATGTCCACGAGCGGAAAGTTTTTAGTACTCGAAGGAATTGACGGCTCTGGCACAACGACTCAAGCCGAGAAACTCAAGACGCACTATGAGTCGCTTGGGCAGGAAGTGCAGTTGACTCGCGAACCGACCACTGGACCAATTGGTCGATTTCTTCGTCAGGCTTTGACAGGAGAATTGCTAGATGCGGAGGGCAAGGCCACCGCGCTCGAATGGGATTCGATGGCCCTCCTCTTTGCGGCTGACCGTTTAGATCACTTGAGAATCGAGATTGAACCAGCCCTTCAGCGCGGCGCTTTGGTGGTTTGCGATCGCTATGATCTATCAAGTCTGATCTACCAATCAGCCACGTCACCTGTGGGAAGCTTGTGTTTACCCTGGTTGGGTAGCCTCAACCAACGGGCTCGGCGCCCCGATCTCACCATAGTTCTTGATGTTCCGGCGGTTCTTGCCGAAGCCAGACGTAAAGGGCGTGCAGAAAAAGAAGAAATTTACGAAAAGTCGGAACTTCAGAAGCGCTTGAGCACGATGTATGCTCGCCCGGCAGACTTTTTGCCCCAAGATCGTTTCGAGGTGATTTCTACGAGCGGATCGATTGACGAGGTGGCCGCCACGATTCACCAACGCATCAACTTGCATCTGTAAATTGCGTGTGTCTGAGCAAGCATTGGCGCGCAGTGCCAAGAAAAGCAGCAGCCCCCCTTAAACTACCGATAATTTGCCTCAGACGAGGGCCTCGACCGATAGTCGCCCTATGTCTCCTTTATCTATTCGGGCCTTGAGCTTTATCTTGGCCCTATCTCCCTTGAGCGCGCTCAGCGCCTGCGCGAGCGGAAAGGCGGAGCCTCTGGCTCCAAGAGGACTCTCCGAGGCGTCTATGGAAAGTTCTCATGTCGCTCCTCCAATTGAGAATATTCAGGCCCCTTTGACCCAGCTTGAGCGGACAGAAGTCGTCACGTTAGTGGAGAAAGGTTTTCCTAATTTCTTACGTAAAGTATCTATTGAAGCTAGCTGCGGCAGGCAAGAGTGTCGTCCAGGCTCTCAGTTTGAAGGCTGGCGCATCGTGCAAGTAGAAGATAAGGCGTTTTTTGCCGGAGTGGGCATCGGTGCGGGCGATATTGTGACACGCATCAACGAAAAAAGTATTGAGCGGGACACTCAAGCCTATGCGGTCTTCATGGCACTCAAGTCGGCTCCCCGTTTAGATATTGAGTATCTGCGTGGTGGGCGCCCCATGCGTCTCAGTTTGCCGATTGTTGGTGAAGCGAAGGACGCGGTTCCGGCAAAGAAAGCACCCAAAGGTGGAAAGTAAGGCGAATTAGGCTCGTTCTACGCCAATTGAAATTGCGCGATAGCGGTCATCATACGACTAAACTTTTCACGGTTGATGCTCGCGCCACTTGTCAGCCAATCGGTATGAACTGCCGGTTTATGGTCGTCGTGAAAATGCCCCAGGGTGTCGAGGTGATCCGCTTCTTCTGCCCAAAGAAGTTCGCCCCACAACATGCTCAACACCGGGACGATACCGTCACTATCTTCGTCGCTAGGCGCTCTGCCCAAAGAAGTCATGATTCGTTCTTGCTCCCTTGCTGAGAGCTGAGCATAGCCGTAGCGCTCGTGTCGTTGCCCGGTGAATTGATAAAGAGTGGCGTAGAGCGCCGCGGTGAGGGCCATATAGGTTGAACGCACTCGCCGCGCGGCCTGAAGTGAGGAGGGACGAGGTGCAGCTGCAACCACCGAGCCATAGCGAATGTGTTCGGCGTTTTCGACGGCCGCGTTGAATAGATCCATCGCCTCGGGGGTTATTTGAATGATAGCCCCTTGGTCGGTTTTTACCTTACTCAGATAGTCGGTGATTTCGCCCCGACCTTCCCTATCGACAAAACGAAGAATACCGCTGGTAGCCTTTGAAAATAGCTTCATATCGCCTCCAAATACTGAGTCGATACTGCTGATGCCTACGAGTAATCGGGAAAAGAGCGCCAATGAGGGTTCGCCCAACCTCAAAGAGACGGCTGTGAGCAAGGAGAGTGCATAGAGCATGCGCGTTCCGGACACAGTGGCGAAGTAAGTTGCCAGGGGAGTTCCGTAGTGCGGCGTGTTGAGGGTGATGAGCGTTTGCACGCGAGGGCGCCACTCCTGCAATTCGCGCGCGACTCCGATATTGACAGTTGGTGCAAGAGCCAAGCGAGCATCGAGACCACCTGTTGAATGGCCGAGGAGATGAATCGGTCCCTCTTTGCCACAAGTGTGGGCGATGGTTTTCTTGAGCACCCGCGCTCGGGCGCGTAAAGAGGAGGTGGGGGGGGACGGGACGTCGTAAAATGTGACTTCGTGCCCTTTATTCCAGAAGTGGGGGCTCAACGAACTCTTTACGTGGTGAAAATAGTCATAGCCCGCGAGCGTTCCAAATCCGAACATTCCTGGAATGCAGTAGATTCGATGATGAGTCACGGGCAGGGTTCCTCTTGGTAATTCCGGCGGCTCATGACCCTTTACCGAAAACCAACCCGCTACCCTGATCGTGTAGCTGAGTGCAAAAGAGAGGTAGCCACGGGGCTAAAATGAATCGGCCCTCTTTTCAAACTGAATCAAAGTTTCAACTGCCACATCAAAGGTCACTCGTACTTGGGCCAAACCTTGGTTGGGTGCGGCGGAGGAGTTGTCGACGGTTCGTCCCGGGCTAGGAATGTCTTCGCTCAAATGGGCCGTTGCGCGGACTCGATGAATCTCTAGCAGAACACTTTGGTTTTCATCGGTCATGCTCACTCCGTCGGGGGTGAGCAATGGCAAGGAGCCATAACCGTCGGCATCATTGAAACCACAGCTCCATTGGCCCTGAGGACTGTTGACCAGCACAAAAATTCGGTCGGTAGCGTTGGATGTCGGCGCCCAAGAGAGATCGAGGACATCACTTGGTGCAAAGGCTAGGCCCGAGTTTGCAGAGGCGAGAGGAACGCCGTTCATTTGTACATCTTCGGGGCGAGGCGGGCTAAGATGCTTGGAGTTAAGAGAAAACCCACGAGGCATGCCTTGAGGGGTTTCAAGGGGCTGCGACGCGGTCAATCGGTCGTGGGGGCCCGAAAAATCGATACTTCGTCCGAGGAGATTGTAGATGACGCCAGAAGGTAAGACGTGGCCGTCATTGTCCCGGCTTGTATAGACCACACCTCGAACGACATTAGCTACCGCTGGAAATGCATAGGGAGTGAGTTGATGGCTCCCGGACTCAGTCCTGAGCTCAACAGACTGGGCCTCTAAGAGCTCAGCCTGGCCAGCCTGTTCGGGCGTTTGATCGAACTCGACATTCTGAACTTTTTTGCACTCGCCCGGCGCGGGGAGCGTACTTTCTAACCCTGCCAAGGAGATGAAGTGGAGAGGGTCTGCACCATCCGGGACTTGGACGAAGCCCGCCAAGGCGTCGCCACGTATCTGACCGTCATATCCAGCAATTTGACGGACGCGAAACACTGCGTGGGTAGATGTTTTCGCCTCTTCGAGATTGTAACTTGAAGAATGAATCGAATCAGTCTCAATGGAACAACCCACCGAAAGCATCGCGCCTAGAGTGAATCCTAGTAGTCGGCTCTTGAACTCGAAAGAGAGCGCTGGGCGCGACTGGAGTAGAGGTGAGGACAGCACTACCGAAAGCGTAGAGTGCTCATACGTTTCGGGCAAGGAATTGAGGAAATATCCCAGAAATTGAGCGATATTTTACGAAATTTTGGATTTCATTGCCCTGGGGCGTCGATTCCCACGAGATCCTGCACTAGGTTCCCCGCCGAATGTTGCCCCGATACCTCAAGACCCCGGGATTTTTTCTCGCTTTTTTGTTTTTAGTTGCAGCATGCCAACCTAAAATTGGTGACGAGTGCATTACGAATCAAGACTGTGACTCCGCGGGTAAGAGGCTCTGCGATTCAAGTCAGCCGGACGGTTATTGCACTCAAGCTAACTGCGATCCAACAAGTTGTCCCGAGGATGAGGCTATTTGCGTCGCCTTCAACAACACGCCCTCATCGGTTGGTGCTTGCAATACTCCCGATAGGACATCCCCGTATCGTCGTACCTTTTGTATGGCGATGTGTGATGACGATGGAGACTGTCGTCCGGGCTACGATTGCGTAGATCTCACAAAAAAGAATATCTGGAGCGCGACGGTTATCGAGGAAATTCCGGAAGATGGGGTCTTGAGCAAGACTGCCTGTATTTTGGCGGAAAGTCGTGCACCAATAGAGGATGAGCGTAAGGACCAAGTCTGCACTGGCTGGCAAGACGAAGGTAACTCACCTGGGCTAGGCGGAGCGAAGAACTAATCGCTTTAGCCGAAAATACGCGGTGAATAGGCAATTACCGCGTAGTAGACAAAATAGCGCGGGATGCGCAGCAAGAGCGACGGCCAAACTTTTGCCAGGGGCACCCGCAGGAGTCCTGCTCCCCAGCAAGTGATAGAAAATGGAAGGGGAGTCAGAGCACCTATTGCGACCGCGTGGGGACCATAGCGTACAATGAGAGCCTCGCTCTTGTTGCGAAAGCTCCCCAACCAGGACTCCGCCCATCCTTTGGTTGAAAGATATTTCCCACAAGAATAGCCAAGCAATCCTGCCAGAGAACTGACGCCACCAATGGCCGGTATCATCCACAACCAACGGTCGTGGTAGGGGCTAGCTGCGATCAAAATTAACACAGAATCGGGAGGAAAAGGACTCACAAATGCATCGGTGATAAAGAGCAGAAGCACCAATCCCCCTATTCCTACAGAGTCAAAGACATATTTGGTCGCAGCGTCTACTTGGGGGCGAAAGTGTATCATCAAAAGGGCTGCTAAACCGCCCAAAACGATGAGAGCAACGAGGGCGTTAAGAAAATTCTTTCGAATCAGCGATTTTAAATCGCTGGTAGGAGGAGCGGGGGGCACCATGGGGGGCAGAGAGTACAGGCTATGGGGCAACTAGGAAATATTCGGAACGACGTTGCCTCGGTTTTTTGGTAGTGAGTTTCCGGTGTTCAGTATCTCTTCTCTGCCTCGTACTCTTGCAGCCTGCCAAGCCGATCTCGCCAACCCCAATGTAAAAGTTCGTCTGGATGTCCTGCGCGATCTCAGTAAAATGGGTGATGAATCCGAGAGGAGCGCCCGTGTCCGGCTCTTGGTGAGCACACTCAGGGACGAAAGTGGTGCCGTGAGGCGGGGGGCTCTTCTTGCTTTGGCCGACAATGGGGCCCCGGGAATTGAGGCTGATGTGTTACCCCTTCTTAAGGACCCGGTGCTGCCAGTGCGCCAACTGGCTCTTCTTTGCTTGGGTGAGGTGGCAAGCCTAGAAAGTAAGGAGGTTCTCAACCAAGTTAGGTTGTTCCTCGGCTCGGAACACGGCGCCCTCAGGTACCAGGCTCTTCTGGCAATATCTCAACTTTCCCCCGAGTCGCTTTCGGGCGATTTATTGGATGCCTTGGACGACGAGGACGAGGCTGTTCGAGAACTTTCTTTACGCTTGGTGGACGAGGTTCTCCACGCTGGAGAAAAACCGATTCCTGAATCTATCAAAAGCAGAGTGATAGATTCCTGTGAGGATTCTGTTCTACACGTTCGTCTCGTCGCGCAATTGGTGGCTGGTTCGTGCGAATGGGACGCTCCCCGTGCGATGATCTCTCAAATTGTACGGCGTCGAGTCAAGGTGCATGAGGCAAGGGACGAACAACAAGCCATCGTTTTGGCGGGGCGTCTTCAGATGCGCGAACTAATTGCTAGCTTGGGTAGGCGCGCCTATGGTTGGTTTGGTTATAGCGTCGACCCTTTTCGTTGGGTTGCCCTGGCCGCACTTGCAAGAATGAATGAAGAAGTGGCCTGGACGCGATTGCTCCAGGCGTTGAATTCTCGTCGTGCGGTAGAACGAACTTTGGCAGTCGAGGGTCTCGCCGAGTCGGCGCGAAAAGAGGCGCTCCCCATTTTGGAGGACCTACGCGGAGATGAGTCTCAAGTAGAGTCCGGGGTTCTTGAACTAGCGCTCAAGAGTCTGAACGATTCTCTCCGACAGACTCTCTAGAACTCCTCTCAAATTGCAGAGAGTACGCGATATAGTTTCCCACAGACCGATCGTAAAAGCGGCCAAAATGCCCCTTTAGCTCTAATTTTAACCGCGAACGTGCGCTCTTGAGGACCCTCAGGTCGCAACGACTGGCAAAGAGCTTGCGGTTACGGCTCGAGGGACGAACTCGTACTTTCACGACTCTCTTTGCCTTAGGTCGATCCGTTGCTATTCGCACCCCATGTCCGATAATTTCGAAGCAATAGTTCTTGGTGGCGGTCCTGGCGGTTATGTCTGTGCAATTCGGCTAGCCCAACTTGGTATCAAGACGGCTTGCATCGAAGAGGAGGAGTACGGCGGGGTTTGTCTGAACTGGGGCTGTATCCCTTCTAAGGCGTTGATAGCAAACGCGCACTTTTACGAAAAGGCAAAGATGATTGGCGCGCACGGAATTAACGTGGGTGAGGTCTCTGTTGACGCAGAAAAGATGCAGGACTGGAAAAATGGCATCATCAAGAAGTTAACGGGTGGTGTGCGCGGGCTGCTGAAAGCCAATGGTGCTGAAATCATCGAAGGACGCGGACGCCTCGTCGCCTCGGACACTGTTGAGATTGCCCTTCAAGGCGGCGGTACTCGTCGTATCAGCGCAAGCAAGGGTATCGTGGTCGCTACGGGCTCTGCAACGATTCAGGTTCCAGGGTTTGAGTTCGACGGAGAGTCAGTGATCGGTGCACGTGAGGCCGTCAGTCTTCGAAAAATCCCCAAAAAGCTGGTCGTTGTCGGCGGTGGTGTGATCGGCCTGGAGCTAGGCATGGTGTACCAATCGTTTGGTACCGAAATTACAGTCGTTGAAATGACCTCTCAACTCCTGCCCGGCATTGACCCCGACTGCGTGAAAATTGTTGAGCGATCTATCACCAAACATGGCGGTAAGGTGCTTAAAAATGCACGAGCCGAGGGCGTAGAAAAACAGGCAGATGGTTCCGTTATCGTTCGGGTGTCCGTGAACGGCAAAGAAGAGTTGATAGCCGCAGATCAGGTCTTGGTTGCTGTGGGAATGAAGCCTCGTTCTAAGGACCTCGGTCTTGAGGAGTTGGGGGTACAAATCGATGCGCGGGGTTTTGTCCCCAGCAACGCTCAGGGACAGACAAATATAAAGGGCATCTATTCGATAGGCGACGTCAGTGGAGCTCCCATGCTCGCCCACAAGGCATCAAAAGAGGGGGAAGTGGTCGCCGAGGTTCTAGGTGGCCTGAAAGCCGCGAAAGATTGGACGACAATTCCTGGAATTATCTTCACCCATCCAGAGGTCGCCTGCGTGGGTTTGACGGAATCGGCCGCTCTTGAGCAGGGCTTCGAAATCAAGGTGGGTAAGTTTCCTTTTGCAGCCCTAGGGCGAGCCATGAGTATTGCGGAAACAGATGGATTCACCAAGGTCGTGACCGACGCAAAAACCGGGCGTATCTTGGGTGTCCATATTTGTGGCCCTTCTGCGAGCGATTTGATCAGCGAGGCTGCTTTGGCCCTCGAAATGGTCGCAACTGCCGAAGATATGGCGCTCACCGTGCATCCTCATCCAACTTTGGGTGAGGCGTTAATGGAAGCCTCTGCAGCTTCTTTGGGGCATGCGATTCACATGGTAAACAAGAAGTAGGCCCCGCTCTACAATTTGTCAGAGCCCCGACTCGTCGATAGGGGGGGCAATGCCCCGCAGCCAATTCAAATTGATTGGTGCTCTAGAGCGTCGATTGGTTTGCCGGTTGTCGCGACCCACAGGACATCTAGAGCGCCGATAAGTGGGCACAATTGAAGCTAGTGCGGCATTGGGGACCACCTCTACAATCTGTAGGTGGGCGAAAATGCCGCGTATTTCCTTCAAACGGAGAGGCGCTCTAGAGCCGCGTGTCATTTTCTGGCATGATGGGCAGATGTACAGCTCTGGGGAAAATGAGGCGCCCGAGAGGCACGATACACCCAGTATAGCTTTCAGGTATTTTATGAGAGTTCATGCGCAATGACTAGGGTGATCGTGCACATAGAATGGCGTCCTGAACTAGATCCAGAGACTTCTTCGGAAACGCGGGAAGAGCAGTGGGCTTCTTTAGTCGCTCCGCTTTTTGAGCGAGTCAGTGCATTGGGCGGGCGTGTGATTGGTTGGGGACAACGCTCGCTCACGACCGATTTCTCATGGGACGGTCTCTACGATGCCATCGATTTCTTGGTAGACGCGTCTCTCGCTCCAGAACTAGCGGGTGGCATGTGTCATGGCGCACCTCAGGTTATTTTTGACGCTGGGCGTGCTGCCCTCTGTGTTGGTCCTGAGATGTTGCAGGCGACTCAACTAGCTCAACTTGCTCGACCGGGTGAAGTGTTGGTCTCACCTGAAATTGTGGAGGAGTCTGACGGACGCCTTGGGGTGAGCGCTGAGGTCGGTGAACGTCCAGGTAGAATAAATATACCCGCTTGGATTTTGAACCCCCAAGAACCGCTCTTAGAATCTGCGGCTCCTGGACCCGCCTCCGACTTTGAAGGCCTTCAGTTGGTACCGGCGGAGCGTCGAACGCATCCACCGTCCAGCCGCTCTCCCGAGTCGGTGAGAGTTCGCCAGGTGGATCGTTTGGTGAGCTCAGCAGAAGCGATTGGCGATGCGGTTTCTGCTGTATTTCCCCCCGAACTCACGACTGCACTCCGCAAGAGAGACGAAAATTCACTCCACGAGCTCGCCCGAAGTGTGCGCGCAAAAAATGCCCTAGAGTCCGCTGAGCGTTTGGACGCGATAGCCGAGTTGGCCGCGGGTAAGGCAGGCGAGGCACTGCGGCGCTTGCGAAAATCCAAAGAAAATTCAATGAGCGAAAACCCGTCGACTCGTTGTCGTGCGGCTCTGGCACTAGCTGTTGCACTTTCTTCCGCTGGGCGTCCTTACGAAGCGGCACTGGAGGGATTGGATGGCATTGCTCGAGCCAGAGAAGGACAAGACGGAGTGGGAGAGAAAGCGTGTGCTCGTTTCTTGGCTCAACTATCAAAAAATTTCCACGACGAAGGGTCCGCTCTCCGTTGGAAAGAGCTAGGGCTTGCCTAAGCGTTTTAGGTGAGCCCTCATCTTATTAGGGCAAAGAAATTACGAGAAAGCCGATAAATCCTACATAGCTCGCTACCAATAGACTTCCTTGAACCCGCGAGAGGGTGTGCTTTTTCCAGAGAAGGGCGATTGCAACGAGAGTGAGGAGACCCAACACACTCAAATCTAAAGTCATAGTTGCAAAAGCTGCGTCAAAAGGATGAATCACAGCAGCTGTCCCTAGCACGAGCAATAAGTTGAAAATATTGGAGCCAACTACATTGCCGAGAGCGAGATCGGAATGACCCCGTAGGGCGGCGACAACCGAAGCCGCCAGCTCCGGCACGCTGGTACCAAAGGCGACCACGGTCAGACCGATGACCTTCTTATCGATACCCCAGGCATGGGCGAGGCCTACAGCGCCATGAACGAAGACTTCGCCACCCACAATGAGGACAACGAGCCCTCCAACCCCCACCGCCATGAGCATGCCTTTGCCCCGTTTTTCATCGGCGGGAACCTCATCGAGATCGGCGGGGCGAGAGCGCGACCAGCGAATAGTCAGCCATGTGAAGAGGACTGAGCCTATGAGTAGCGTGACGCCTTCCCATCGTTCGAGAGTCCCGTTGAATAGAAAAAGTGGAATTGAGAGGGTGGCAATGAAGAGAACAACTAGCTCTCGATAGGCCATACTACCGTCGCTCTTTGGCGGAGAAATAAGCGCAGTAATGCCTAAAATAAGGCCAATATTGGCGATGTTGGACCCCAAGACATTGCCCAATACCAGTGGAGGGTCCCCATGAATTGCGGCCGATACGCTCACCGCCAACTCGGGAGCACTTGTCGCATAGGATACGATGGTTAGTCCAATTAGAAGAGGTGGCACTCCGAGACGAACTGCCATTCCGGCGGCTCCTTCTACTAGCCATTCTGCTCCAAAATAGAGCAGCGCTCCGCCGAGGGTGAGGAAAAATAGATCGAGCGCCATGAAGTTCTAGGAGCTTTCCAAAAGAAGCCTCCGGACACAACCTATTTGCCTGTTTGATAGGACTAAGCTTCTGGTAGAAGGGGAATTGTCGGAAGCACCGTCCAGGGCAGATAGAGTCCTGCAAGAGTGCGCTGATCGCCCTGAACGAAACTTCATGAACAAAAAGCTCGAACTTCACTGGCAAATACTCCTCGCGCTTTTCCTGGCGATGAGCCTGGGCGCGGTCTTTGACGAAAAGACGAGTCTTTTTGGGGTCTCTTTAATGAGCGTTCTTGCTTTTGCAGGCGATCTATTCCTGCGGGCTTTAAAAATGCTTGTTTTACCCTTGATCATGGCTTCCATTATTACTGGGGTGGCTGGGGTAGGAAATCAGGAGGGGGTGGGGCGCCTCGGACGTCGTACTGCCTTCTACTATTTGGTGAGCTCCCTGGTGGCCATCATTATTGGCCTGGCATTTGTCGTGTTGATTCAACCGGGCGTGGTGGACGGAAAACCAGCCCGTGAAATCATTGGATTGAGTGCCGATGTCGGAGCGGTACTTGAGCGGGTTGAGGGCCGGGGGGCAGGTGATATCGTCGCAGTCTTTCTTCGTATGGTACCGTCAAACGTCTTGGCAGCAGCAGCCGAAGGTGAAATGTTGGGAGTGATTGTATTCTCGATTCTCTTCGGATTTTTCACTACCCGAATAGCGGACGGCCCCCGAGAAGCGCTGACCCGATTTTGGCAAGGTATCTATGAGGTCATGCTCAAAATGACCGATTTTGTTTTGCTATTTGCGCCTATCGGTGTGTTTGGCTTGGTGGGTAAGGTGGCTCTTTCGACTGGCTTACAAGCGGTACTGCCTCTCCTTTCGTTCTTCTTTACCGTATTGGGCGCCTTGGCAATGCATTCCCTGGTTGTGATACCTCTCGTATTGTTCTTTGTCGGAGGAGTTGATCCCCGGCGCCACTTTCGCGCTTTAGCTCCAGCCCTTTTGATGGCGTTTTCCACGGCTTCCTCGTCGGGAACCTTGCCCCTTACGATGGAGCGTGTGCAGTTGGCGGGTGTCTCTCATCGGGTTTCCAGTTTTACTCTTCCTCTGGGAGCGACCGTAAATATGGACGGTACGGCGTTGTATGAATGTGTGGCAGCGGTCTTTATTGCTCAAGCGTATGGGGTTGAATTGGGCATGGCGCAGCTTTTTCTTGTGGTGCTGGTCGCTTTGTTGACGAGTATTGGGGTGGCCGGCATCCCAGCGGCTAGTCTGGTGGCGATTTCTCTTATTCTTACTTCAATGGGTCTTCCTTTAGAGGGGTTGGGACTCATTTTAGCGGTGGACCGAATTTTGGATATGTGCCGTACCTCGGTCAATGTGTTGAGTGATTCGAGTGCTGCGGTATTGATTGCCAGGTGGGAAGGGGAAACAAATATTCTTCTTTCCCCGGAGACACAAAAGGTATGAACTTGTGTACGAACTGAGTCTAGTCGGTGCACTTTCCGATATTGGCCCTTCGCTCTGGTCTCAGTTTGAAGGGCCCGAGACCTATCCCTTCTTGAACTACGAGTGGCTGCTGGCTCTTGAAGAAACAGCTTGTTTAGGACCAGAAAGAGGTTGGATCCCCCGACATGTTGTGATTCGTCGAGGGAGCGAGATTGTTGCTCTCGCCCCAGCGTATATCAAATTGCACAGCTATGGGGAGTTTGTATTTGATCAAGGGTGGGCCGAGTTCGCCGAAATTAAATTGGGGCAACGCTATTATCCCAAGCTGATCTTAGCCATCCCGTTTACGCCGGCGACGGGAACTCGTATTTTGATGCTGCGGGGCCTTGGTGCAAAAGAGCGGCAGGAGGTTTTTGATGTGTTGACAGGTGCGCTGCCCGAACTTGCAGAGAAGTTGGGGCTCTCTTCTGTGCATATTCTCTTTCCCGATGAGCGAACTGCGGATGCTTTGGAAGAGAGAAGTTGGATTCTTCGCTTGGGCTTGCAATTTCAGTTTCACAATCAAAACTTTTCAGACTTTGAGCAGTTTTTGGCTTCATTTCGTTCGAAGAAACGGGCAAGCATTCGCCGTGAACGCCGTGAGGTGCACAACAAAAAAATATCCATCGAGGTGACGAATGGAGAGACTCTAAGAAGTGCCGACGCTCGTTTGGCTCATCAACTTTACCTCACCACAATTGACAAACACGTTTGGGGACGAAGGTACCTCAGCGAAGGTTTTTTCAATCGTGTGATGACTCGGATGCCCGAGGCAATTCATTTGGTATTGGCCCGAGATAATCAAAACGAAGTTCTCGGGGGGGCATTCAACCTATTGGGTAAGGAGGCGCTTTTCGGTCGATATTGGGGGGCCTTTTCGGAAGTGCCTTTTCTTCACTTCAACGTATGCCTTTATCGTGGAATTGAAGAATGTTGCGAACGGGGCCTGCAACGATTTGAGCCGGGCGCGGGGGGCGCACATAAGGAGGGGAGGGGTTTTGCTCCGACTCTTACGAGAAGTATGCACTACATTAGAGACTTGGACTTGAGGTTGGCCGTCGAAGAATTTTGCGCGCGTGAGGCCGAATCGTACAGACGTCACGTCTGCGGTGGGCAATCGGGCAACTTGCTCTCAGTGCTCTCCAAGTAATCCCCCATAAAAAAAGCCTTCCCAGGCTAAATAGAGCCAGGCCGTGCCGCTGAGAGCCTCTTTCCCAGTGACAATATTACCCTGAGTTCGTAGCCATAGGCCATTGGCGCGCCCGAGAAGAGGAAACCCAGCCGTGAGCCCCCATTCCGCACCTAGTAGCTGCCCAAAGTTGCCATTTTCTGGTTGGGCAAGATGAATTGCAGCGCTGATACCTATCGAGTCCACAAGGAGATCCCAATAGGGAGAGCCCCATTGCAGGTCTTCTGACCACCGCCAGATAAATAGAGGAGAGAAGGTGAGTCCGAGAGAAAGGGCACGCTCAAAATCGCTATCGCTAGGTAGTCCTTCTCTATAAGCCGCGTAAATACCCACTGTCTGGTAAGCTATAAAGTTGCCAACGAGCAGTGGTCGAATATTTTGTGAAGTAAGGGAGACTTCCGTCCCCACACCGATTCGCAGGGAGAGATCACCATTGAAACGCCCATAAACACCGTTGCCTGGTCCTTCGTCTTGGAGGGGATCTTCAAGGCGAGGGGTGGTCCCGCTTGAATCTCCAAATGCTTCCCCCGCGCGAGCAGGAGAAATAATGAGTGTGAGTGCAAGGGCTAAACGGGGAAGGGAGAGACTCATAGTATTCGATGGGAACTCTCCCTCTCGGGGGAGTTTTCTCCTAAAATATGGGGACCGCGGTGGACGTTCGTTGAGTTTCCCGGTCCCAGAGCCGCCTGGAGTTCCTCCCGTAATTCAGGAGGATAGATGATTCTAGGAGGGGAGAGGACCTGACCTCGAAGTCGGCTGAGTAAAAACGATACGTCACCGGGACGCAACTCGGTTTGATCCGGAAAAAGTACTGTTGTGGCGTCCTTTGAATCGTCGAATGCAGCCATGGTAGGGGCGTCAAGCCCGACATAAATATCGGGGTCGAAACCAGCTGACTGGGCTAGATCCCTTGCTATGTGGTGACAGCGTTCACGACCTTCCGGACTAGCCGCTTCACCAAAAAGTTCATAGGCCTTGAGGAGTTTTCTGTTGATCAGTCGTTGAGATAAATCGGAAAGGATTTTGTCCTGCGAGTCTTGAAAGCCGACAAGCGCAGTCCACATGATTGCGTCATCAAGTTGCAGGTAGTCCCGGAGAGGGGCGTCATTTTCCAAGGCTATTTTCTCTACGGCGCTGGGCACTCCTTCTACTTTTTCACCATCAAGAAGTAGAGTGCGCACTCGCGCGAGTATTCTTGAGATCATAAAATCGCTCGAACGACTTGCCTTATGAAAGTAGACCTGTTGGTACATGAATAGGCGCGCCAATGTGAAGGACTCTATTGCTGGTAGACCTTTTGTTCCATCGATAGCGAGGGTAGGTGCGGCACCTTCTTTTCTAGGGGGCGCCAGGCAGAATGAGCGCAAGAGCCATTCTAAATCGTAGCGTCCGTAGCTTACGCCAGTGAAATGCGCATCGCGAAGTAGGTAGTCACATCTGTCAACGTCAAATGTTCCACTCACCGCGTGTGCCAAGTAGGGCAACTCGTGCTCTCCTCGGATCAGTGAGCAGACTCGCCTAGGAAGTTGTCTATCGAACTGTGTGAGTATTTTATTTATGTCAGTGGATGGGTCTTCGACGATACGGGTCGACCAGACTTCGTGGGAAGGACCCTCTGGCATTGCTTCTTCAAAAAGATGGGAATAGGGGCCATGACCAACATCGTGGAGGAGCGCGGCGGCTAAAGCGTCTCTCGCTCGCTCACTTGTTAGGCGTTGCCAGAAAGGAAGCTCTCCCGAAATGGCGCGGATCCTCTCGATAAATAGCTTCATTACATGGGCGGTGCCGAGGGCGTGAGAAAACCTTGAATGGTCGGCCCCTGGGTAAGCCAAGGAGGTTAGCCCGAGTTGGTGCACTCTACGCAACCGCTGTACTTCGCGTGCTTCGAGCAGAGCAGGGACGATCTCCTCTTCAGGCGACTCAAACGAAACAAGGCCATGAACGGGATCACGCAAAATCATAAACCCCCTATAGCACATTCCTAGTGGTCCTCTTTGCAGATCACCCATCGAAAGAGTTCGAGCTGGCGTAGGTTGAGCGAGCAAAGCGTCGCCAAGGTGGTGTTCATGGGCGATTGAACAGAGGTTTCGTCCGGTCATGTGTCCGGAAACAACCCGGACACAATTCGTAGTTCTTGTGATGAAACTTATGACAATTCCCAGACGTACCTCAGAGCACAAAAAACTCATCTACCAGCTAAATAGAGCCAGTTGGTCAATCTATTTGCATGCGAACCTTCGTGGACCCCAGCACGAATCTTGAAATTGTTGACCCGAATTCCTGGACAGCGGCCCCTCGATGAGCTTTCCTGCGAGGAGTAAATACTGTGGGGGGCTACGGATACAACTGGGGTAAGTCCCCTGCAAGCGAACAACACATGACTAAAGACGATAGCGAACTCAACGAGATAGATTCAGCATTGGATGCTATTGATGCGATGGGGCTTGTTCAGGTTCTTCGAGCTCTTCCCAAGAAAGAATTTCAGTCACTTATCGGGCGTGTAGACGCGGCAGTCGATCCTGCAAAGCGCATTGATGTTCCCTCACAAGTAGCTCGCGTTCTTCTTACGTCTGCAGAGCTCCGCGAGCCTTCACGTCTTGGGCGTGCCTCAGCGGAACTCCTTGTGCGCCTGGCCGAGGCCCGAGGGCGCATGACAGTCGAATCTGCCCCTACTGGACTGGAGCCCCTCGTGAAACGAGGATTAGTTTTTGCGCGCAAGGCCAAGGGGGGTATCGATCTGGTTTTTCCGGTCGCCCTGATGTTGCAGATGAAAGCATGGGACGGGGACGACCCTCGCAGCGCTCGTGCTTTGCTGGCCCAAGCGAGTCAAGAGGTCGCTACATCTATTGCTTCCCATTACTTGGGGCGTCCCGTGGCACCTCCAATTGCTCTCGTTCTCGAAGAAGCATGGGCTGTCTTAGCAAATGAGGAGCGCTTAGCTGACGAGCTGGTTCACTTGCCCCCCTTGGAGCGCAAGCTGCTTCATGCGGTGGAGGAAGTGGGCGGCGAGGTCGACACTGAAGAACTCCTCGTGATGGAGCGTGAACCTGTTCGTATTCGTGGTGCGTCGGGAGCAACTCCCTCTCGTCGTGGTGTCGGGTTCGCCTTGGAGCGACGCGGCTTTCTCATTCCAGTGCATCCCAATCGTCACGTGATTCCCACGGAAGTGACGCGCTTGGTTGGAGCCGAGCGCCTGGCCGAACGTGAGTCGTTGCGTCGCCAGATTCGTGAAAAAGTAGCTAGTGAGGACTACATACCCCAGCGAGCGCGCTTCGCTCAAGACGTTGTGCCCTTCGCCTTGGGTATTGCGATGGCTGTTCACGGAGGCGAAGCCGAAGTGCGAGCTGGGGTGGGCACGCCAAAATCGTTGATCTCAAAAATGGCCACTCGTTTTGGACGCGCGCCAGAAACTGTAGCGGTCGTGGCTGCATTAAGTCGCATTGCCGGTATTTGGGACGAAGGTGCAACCACTGTGGACACTAGTCCCGGGCAGCTTGTTCTTGAAGATGTCGGAGCTCTCATCTTTGAAACGTGGCGTCGCGGGGCGGCTTGGGACGAGTCTCGTCCCGATGGAGAGCTTTTGCGCGCTCAAGGTGAGGCACGCGAGGCCGGAGCTGCGGGAGTCGTGCGCAATATTGTGGTCGAGGTTTTGCAAGAGTTAGGTGATGGTCAATGGGCTCCGTGGGGCGCGATTGAAGACTATCTTCGAGCAGATCCACGTACTCCAGGGTTAACTCGCATGATTGAGCGAAGTTCAGCCAAATTTGGCTTCGATCTGGCTCCTCCAATTGAAATAGCACGCAGAATGGCAGTAGATACCCTGCATATTCTCGGCGCGGTGGACTTAGCTTCCCCCGACGAAGGAGACGGTGTTGTGGGACCAATGTTACGCATCACTCCGCGCGGTCGCGTTTGGCTGAGCGGAGGCGAACGTACCACCGAGCCTCGGGTGGGTAAGTTCATAGACAACCAGACGCTAAGAGTAGGCAGTGCAGTGACATTGAGTTGTGTTCTTGAACTCAATGCCCTCACGGAAGTAGGCAATGTAGAAGGTGACTTAGACCTTATCTTAACTCCACGTACTTTGGCCTTGGCCATTGGAACGGGAATCGATCCTTCGATCTTGCGAGGGCGCCTTGAGGCCGTTGCCGCTCTGCCCGATCCAATTCAACGCCAACTCGCTCAGGCCAGCGCAGTGTTGGGGCGAGCCGAATTTGTGGAGGGCGTTGGGTTTATTTGGATAGACGATCCTGAAGTAAGACGCATGCTTTCTACCCGCCGTTCCACGGCAGATCTCTTTGTGAACCCATCACCTCCCAGCGGTCTACTCGTCGCCCCCGGCGTTGATTTGGACAAGCTATCTCGTCGTTGTCGAACCCTCGGTGTTGAGATTCTAGACAACGGCAAGGTTCACTTTGCCAGCGCAACACCTGCCTCGCGTCGAAGTCGCAAAGATGGGCCACCTAGCAGCTCGAAAACGGCCGCAAAAAGCGGAGTACGAGCAAAGGCTGCGAGTTCCAAGACCGCCTCGCCGCGAGCGCGGACAAGTTCAAAGCCTGCCCTCCCCACGAAAACTCCAGCGACGCGGCGGCGAAAGACGGCTAGCAGCTAAGCTTCCGGGCTAGAGCGCCTCTCCGTTTGGGTAGAATAGGCGACACTTTCGCCAATCTATCGGCGCTTTAGCTGCCCCCCTGGTCCCGAGAGTCGACAAACCGATCCCCTCTTTTGGGGGTTAGTGCCTCAAACAATCCCTCAGGTGAGAACCTGAGGGATTGTTTTTGTCTTATGCTTTAAGTCGGTGGGCCAACCAGGCGTCGAGCCCAGGGCTTGGGTTGGCGTGGACGACTTTGCCTTCTCGAACAAAAACCTCAGCGGGCAGCGGGCGGGCATTGTATTCACTTGCCATCGTAAATGCGTAAGCCCCAGCATCACGAATCACCACCATCTCTGGAATGGGGCCTAAGGCGTGCTCGCCAAAGTCATCGGTGCTCTCGCAAACAGGCCCAACCACACGGTGTACCAAATCACCGGGTTGCTCATCAATGGGCTCGATGCGGTGCATTGCCTGATAAAGGGCGGGCCGAAGTAGATCGTTCATTCCCGCGTCAATCATGACCCAACGACGCTCGCCACTCTTTTTTTCCTGTAAAACCCGTGAAATCAATACACCGTAAGAGCCGACTAGGCTTCGTCCTGGCTCGACAACCAGCGTGAGATCGTCAAGCTTTTGCTCTTTGAGCAACCCGAGGGCTGCCTGGGCGAATTTTTGTGGCGGATCTGCTGGTCCTCCTCCGTAGTCGATACCGAATCCCCCTCCAAAGTCTACATATTCAAGAGGTCGCCCTGCTCCGCGTGCCCGATGAGCGCTTTCACAAACCACTCGAGCCGAATCGATATAGGCATCTGGGGTGCGCAACATGGATCCCACGTGCGTAGACAGACCGACGAGTCGTAAGTGTTTTTCCTCTGTTTGCAGGAAGGAGAAAGTCGCGTCCAGTTCAGTCCGGGCAATTCCGAACTTTGCCGCGTCATGTCCTGTAGAAATATGTGCGTGAGAGTCAATTTGCACGGAGGGATTGAGCCGCAATGAGACTCGCGCCGGAGTTCCGCGGCGGCGGGCTATCAAGACGATTCGTTTGAGTTCTTCCAGGCTTTCAGCTTGGATCGCCAAAATATCTTCCGAGAGAGCGAGCTCAATTTCGTCATCTCGTTTGGCCACTCCGCTCAGAACGATCTTTCTGGGGGGGACATTGAGCGCGCGTGCGAGGCGTAATTCACCCCCCGACACAGCGTCGATACCCGCCCCAGCTTCAGTAATCGTTCGGACAATGGAGCCGGCGCTATTGGCCTTCACAGCATAAGCGATGAGATGAGGTGCACTTCCAAAAGCTCCTCGAATCTCCTCAACGCGCTCTTTTATCGCAGAAAGGTCGTACAAATAGGCCGGTGTGGTGACTCCTGCGTCAGCGAGTAGGGTTCTGACGGGGGTCCCGCTCAGGGTGGCGACTCCGTCTGGCGCTCGACCAAAACCCCTTTTTTTGTCATTCATGCTCAGGCATTACCAGTCAGGCCCAGGTTTCGCTATTCTCCTCTTGGATTTCGTAGGGCACGCCCTGTACCCGCCGAAAAGGAACTCGATCTTTGCTAGCCATTCACCCCGAAGTTGAACTGTCGAAATACGAGCTGCTTGAGGAGCTCGGCCACGGTGGAATGGCTACGGTTTATCGCGCCCGCGATCCTCGCCTGGGGCGCGATGTGGCTATCAAAGTGATTCATCGACATCTGCGCGAGAGCCCTGAAGTTGCAGCGCGATTTAGGAGCGAAGCGTTAGCTGTTGCCAAAGTCAAGCACCCTAATATAGTAGAAGTGTACGATGTGTCCGCCGAGGACGAAGCCGATAAATACCTCGTCGTGGAGTTGATTCGCGGAATCACCCTCCGACAATTATTGCTGGAGCGCGGCCCTTTACCTCCTGAAATAGCGGCGTGTATCGCTGTAGAAGTTGCTCGTGGTCTGGGCTGTGCTCATCGTGAGGCTGTCGTTCATCGAGACATTAAACCAGAAAATGTCCTTTTGAATATGGACAGAGACTTGGACCCGCCATCAGGGGCGAGTTCCGCCCGGGTGAAGCTGACAGACTTTGGTATCGCCAAGTTACTGGACGTGCAGGGAGTGACCCATACGGGACAAGTGTTGGGATCTCCCGCGCATATGGCTCCCGAGCAAATAGAAGGACGCGATGTTGATGCTCGGGCCGACGTTTTTGGAGCCGGGGTTCTCCTTTACGAGATGCTCACAGGTGTTTTGCCTTTCGAGGGCAAAAACCCAGCTCAAGTGTTGAGAAAAGTTTTAGATGGGGTCTTTTTACCTGCGGAGCGTCAACTTCCGAAGGTCGGAAGCGCCTATGGCAAGATAGCAAACCAAGCACTCGCTAGACTTGCCGAGGATCGTACGGCAAGCGCTACGGTGTTTGGGGATGCCTTAGAAAGTGAGTTGAGGAGTCTTGGTATTCAAGATGTGCGTCGTGAAATATCCAAGTTTTTGGACGAGCCTGACGCCTATATTACCGAGCACGAGCGTCTGATCCCCGAGGTAATTTCAAAGGCAGCTACCGCGGCTCGGGCACAGGGCGACGTGATCAGGGCAGCCTCTCTTTTCAACCGAGCGCTAGCCTATCGTCCCGACGATACCCAGCTTTTGGCAGAGGTTGCGGGGCTTGCCCGTAGAGGACGACTGAGGAGAAAGTTAGTGGCCGGCGCGCTCATGATCACCGCTGTAGCGGGGGTTGGCGCCGGGGTCTATTCTTGGGGACGGCAAGAGACATCGAAAGACAACGCATCCAATTCTCAGAGCGAGAATGACATTTCGTCCGAGGTGCTACCGGGTCAGGCAAAGACTCCGCCCCTTCCTGTTGTAAAGAAGCCCCCGGATGTCCAAATCAAAGTAACTCTTCCCGATCCAGTCGAACCCGCACAAATCGCAGTGGTTCGCTCTCCGCGAAAGAGTGCCGGACGATTGTCCAAACCGTCCCGACCCAAGTCTAAGGGGGCGCGGGTTGTGCGAACGGCAGTGGTGGGTCCTCAAAACGCCCGGGTGCGAATTGATGGTCAATTGTTGCAATGGTATCAGCGCCACACACTGAGTATTGGTCCGCATACATTCGAGTTCGTTCCTCCCAATAGCGAATGTTGTGAAACCTCCCCTCCCACGACGGTGACGATTGTGGCGGGTGAAGGGGTTCAAGTTGTCCGGGGAGTCATCAAATTTCGCCCGGCGATTCTGCGCCTTGCCGCGCCCGACGGGAGTCGAGCAAGTTGTGGGATAGGCGGGGTGATTGTAGCGGGGGCTTCCCGGACAATTCCGATGGATCAGCCATCGAGGCTCTTGAGGTGCACCATTTTCCCTCCCGCTGGAGAAAATACCAAACCGAGGCGTATTGATGCTGATTTGAGGCCCGGCCGGACCTTCACTTTGAGAAATCACTAGAAACAAGCGCTTCAATACTTCTCTAGAGGATATGACAACACCCCCCGATTGCGTATAGGCTCAGATTGTCGCCTGATGCTCTCCATTAGAACAATAGAAATATCCACCTTCTGTTTCCTCGTGCTGCTCGCAGTAGCCGCGGAGGCAGGGGAGGGAAACGAGAGTTCTTCAACGGATGGGAGTACTCCCACACCTCTCAATGACCAGAAAAACCCTGAGCTAGAATCGTTGGGGGCACCCGCCGGTACGCAAGAGGGAGCCCCCACAACGAAGGATGAACTAGACTCCTCCGAGCGCCTCAGTGACCGAGCCGAACTGGACCGAATCATTGAACTTTATATGGCCGGTCGTTACGAGCGATGCTCAGCCGAGCTCCTTGTTTTCTTAGAACGATCCAACCCTCGTGCTTTTCAAGAGCGCACTGTTGTAGAACGCGGGCGCCTCTACCTTGCCTCTTGTTCTCTTTTGGAGGGCAAGAGAACTCAGGCGCGTTCTGCATTGCATGCTGCGCTGGAGCAGAACCCTTTGATGCGCTCTCCTGATAGTCTCACCTTTCCTCCGCCCGTTGTGAGTTTATTTCTGGAGGTCCGGGACGAAGTGCAGCTTTTGATTGCAGCGCGTGAGAAAGAGCAGGTGATTCGCCTGCGTCGCGAAAATGAGGAAGTAAAGCGTCGTGCCGAGCAACGGGAATATCGTGAGAAAGAACTTGAGAAGCTGGCCCAAGAAGAAATTGTTGTAGCCAGAAATTCTCGATGGATAGCAAGTGTTCCTTTTGGAGCTGGTCAATTTCAAAATGGAGATAGGGCTTTAGGCTACACTCTCGCGGTGAGTCAGGGGCTATTGCTCGCAACCGCCGTGACATCGGGCATTATTTTGCGAAGTTTGACGACTCAAACCTCTCCCGATTCCAGCGGAGCTGCCAATACGCCCGTGTCCTTCGAACGCATTAACGCTCAGCGTGACGCGGCCTATTCGGCAATGGCCTGGTCTAGTTGGGGGCTTTTGGGTTTGGCCGTCCTGGGCATAGGCGAAGCTCACCTCAACTTCGAACAAGAGCGTTTTTACGAGAAGCGCAAGAGAGATCTTCCGGAGGATCTAAGGGACCCTGACTCAAACGAGGAGGTGGGCCGTGGAAATTGGAGCCCTCAATTTTCAATCGGCCCGCGCGGTGGGAGCTTGGGGCTCATCGGGTCGTTCTGAAGTTGGCGAGGGAAGAGCCGTTATTGCTTTCTATATTTCGCGACGTAAAATCCGGCGAGGGCGCTCAAGGGGGAATCCGCTAAGAAAGTCTCTGCTTTGTAGACGAGGGGGCCAATGAGGGGCATGTCCACCACTTTTGCAGCTGGAGTAATGATGCGCACCCCCCGTGCACCTTCAAAAATGCAGGAACTGGGAGTGAGTTTGCGGGCGCGGATCGGGTTGTCAAAGCGTGTATAGACATCTCCCTCGTTCCTGGTCGTGCCAATTTTACGTGCAGGTCCCAAAGCGCGTAGTAAACCCCGAATACTCCAAGGGTTGTAAAGCTCCGCAAGTACCATTCCACCGGGGCGTGTTACTCGCGCCATTTCGGAGAGTGCTAATTCGATATCTGGAATATGTGCGAGTACCTTAAACGAACAGGTCACATCAAATTGATTGTCGTCGAAAGGTAGTTGAGTTGCCGAGCCTTCACAGACATTGAGACCACGCTCGCGGGCCTTTTCTAGCATTCCCGGAGATAGATCGATTCCTTGAGCATTGCGGGCGAATTGTGCAAGGCGGCGCAGAACCAAACCCGTGCCGCATCCCACCTCAAGAATGTCTCCGTTTGTACCAAATTGGGCCACCAAGCTGCTCTCCAATTCGTCAAGCATTTCGTGGTAGCCTCCTGGGACGTTTTTTCCACGCCTTTCTTCGTAGCCTTGAGAGAATTCATCGTAATATTCTCTACTTCTTTTGGCGTTTTCTAAGGAGGAGCGTGGGGTGGCAGGGTCGACCATGGCCCCCCTCATACTCTAAGCGGGAAGAAATCTCACGGGGCTCCCTTGAACGAACTCTCATTGTCGAATCGTTCAACTGAGGGCCAAGAGGACGCAGCTGTATCTTCTTGCAAAAAAGCAACCATTTTTCCGCATTGAGGACATGCTGACCCCAGGGCTTTCTCAGTGGTACCCGTCTGTAAATTTCGAATCTCGTAGGTGCTCTGGACGGTTCTTGCGCCACATGAAAAGCAGTCTAATGCCCCCTCTGAGGTACTTGCTTGAGGTCGCGCAAGGAGGGCCTGACGCAGGGCGTCCAGTGAACTTTCGACGCTTTTCATCAAGCTGCCCCGGGCGACGATGGACGAACTCAAAAAAACGAGAACAGCTCCACCGAGACTCCAAAATAGGGGGCCTGTGGGCAATGTTTCCCGAGAAAACGCCATAATTCCAGAAACAACTGCCAACGCCACCAAATCGGCGGCGTGCCCCTGTTGTGCCCGCTTTTTTACTCTGCGCTGGGCAAGTTGAGTGGCTCTAGCGACGAGAGCTTGGTGCTCCTTGGAGTCGGTAGCGCCCTCTTCGCTGGCCGAAATGAGTTCTGCCGCTGACTCACCATAGGGGTTTCTGTAGCCAATGCCTCGGGCTCGCTGGCGCAACTGGGTCGAATTGCCGTTGTCGATAGCCTCAAGCATTTCCAGGTGTGCCAAGGGGACGCCCCGCGTTGCACGAATCAATGAATAGAGACGAAAAGCTAGAACGCATGTCGCTGCACCCACAGCAAACTCAAGAGAGACAATACTTTCACCAGGCATCTACTTCTTCTACCTCTGGCGAAGGGGGAGGGATAGTCAGGTGCAATTTGAGGGATGCAACGCCGAAACGCACTTGCACCAACGCAGACCATGGAGTAACTTCCGGCCACAATTTGGGTTTCACTGCCGGGCGCCCGAGGGGTCTCCGGTTTTTTTATGCGTAATTCCCTCCCCGAAGCCTATAATATCTCCGTCTTTTACCCCCAGTTCGAATAAAAATGAGTATCGCGTTCACCAAATTACCAGGATTGAATCAGGAGAAGATTCTAGCCATGGTGGAACCAATTTTAGAGACCAACCAGGTCGATGGGGTTGAACTCATCTGGCAAGGGACCAAAGACGGTCAGGTTCTACTGCTCACCATTGAAAAACCGGGTACCCGTCAAACAGGTGAGGGAATTACAGTCGATACTTGTGCTGCTATCTCTCGACAGGTTTCTGAAGTTCTTGACGAGTCTGAGGCAATTTCTGCGAAATATCACTTAGAGGTGGGCTCCCCCGGGGTTGAGCGCGCTCTCTATGTCTTTTCTGACTTCGAACGATTTCAAGATCAAGAAGTAAAAATCAGATTGCACGAGCCTTCTGAAGAAGAAGGGTTTATTGGTCAACAAACTCTTCGCGGGACGGTCCTGGGCATTCAGGACGATGAGCACATTTTGCTCGACACAGACCAGGGTGAATTAATTTTACCCTATCAATCAATTTCTAGCGCACGGTTGGTCTTCAATTGGGGCCAACCAAAGCGTTCAGCCAAGCGCTCTCAGCGTGCGGCAGTGAGTGGTAAAAACCACAATGAAACGGAGCAATGAAAATGGCGGAAGGTGATCTTCTAGGAATGATCGAGCTGGTGGCCCGTGAAAAGGGCCTCGATCGCAAAGTTTTGGTCGATACGATGGAGGCTGCGATCCTCAAGGCCGCTCAGGCCGCGTTTGGTCAAACGCGCGAGATGGAGGCGAGTCTCAACGAAGAGACCGGAACCATCGATCTCTTTCAATACATGACCGTAGTTGAAGAGGTTGAAGATCCTGAAAATCAGCTTTCTATTGATGAAGCCGAAAAAGTAGGACTTGAAGCCGAGTTGGGCGAAGAACTGGGGTTTCAGGTGTTTTGGCATCCCCGTGATGCGGAGGCCGCACGTCAACAGGACAAAGAATTTGGCGACCTCTTGGACATGGCCCAAGCTCGTAGCTCCTTTGGGCGCATCGCAGCTCAAACCGCCAAGCAAGTACTTTTGCAACGGGTTCGAGAGGCTGAGCGTGACATCATGTTCAACGAGTACAAGGAAAAGCAGGGCGAGCTGATTCGTGGAACGGTGCATCGTTTTGAGCGTGGCCACAATATTATTGTTGACCTTGGAAAAACCGAGGCGGTTTTGCCAGGACGAGAGCAAACACCTCGTGAGACCTATCGGCCAGGGGACAGAATTGTCGCCTATGTAAAGAATATTGACCGCGAAGCGCGCGGCGCAATGGTAATTCTCAGTCGCTCCTCTCCTCAATTGGTCGAGAAATTGTTTCAGGCAGAAGTTCCTGAAATTTTTGAAGGCATTGTGAGCGTTGTGGGTGTTGCACGCGAGGCTGGTGCCCGTAGTAAAATTGCGGTGGCGTCACGCAATGCAGACGTAGACGCTGTGGGAGCGTGCGTGGGCATTAAAGGCTCGCGCGTTCAAGCCGTTGTACAAGAGTTACGCGGCGAGAAGATCGACATTGTTCCTTATGATGAAGATCCCGCTCGTTACATCATCAACGCAATTCAACCAGCTGACGTAAACAAAGTGATCGTTGACGAAGCGGATCATCGCATGGAGCTTGTTGTACCCGATGAAAAGTTGAGCTTGGCAATTGGGCGCAAGGGGCAGAATGTTCGCTTGGCTGCCCAGCTAACTGGCTGGAAACTCGACATCATCAGCGAAAGTAAGTTCAAGCAAATTGAGGAACAAGCTTTGACTGCCCTTCGTGAGATCGAAGGCGTTGACGATGAGCTGGCCCGAGCATTCTACCGATTAGGATTTCGTGCCTTGGAAGAAGTTGCCGAGGCAACTTACGAAGAACTCATGGTAATCGACGGCGTTGTCGAGCAAGAGCATGCGATGACATTGCGCGCCTCGGCGGAGACCGCGATGGAAAGACTTCGTCTGCTTCGTATCGAAAAAGCCTCTTCGGGTACCGAGCCCTTGAGCGAACACGAAAAACTTCGATTTGTAGAAGGTATTGGTCTGCGCACCCTACAGCTTCTTGAAGAGTCGGGTTATAAGAGTGTGAGAGATGTTGCCCCTGAGGACCCCGAGCGTTTGGCGATTCGCGCCCGACTAGACTTGGAGAAGGCTCGCTTGATCCAAGCGGCGGCTCAGCGTTTTCTTGACACTGAACTTCCGACAATTGCCGCGGCTCGTGCAGAAGTTGCCGACAGGCGAGAGGCTGAAGCAGAGGCTGAGAAGCTAGCAGCGGAGGCCGCTCTCGCTTCTTCAGAGGCTGCGGAGGCTTCTTCCGAAGCTTCAGAGGCTGCGGAGGCTTCTTCCGAGGCAGGGCCGGCAGAAGCCAGCGTCGACTGAGCGCGGTCGTTTTTAGAGAACTGAGAGTAAAATGGGTCAAGATCGCAAAGAAAGGAAGACAAAAACCACTTTGCGAACGTGCGCCTCCTGTCGAAAAGAAGACGTGCCCTCGGAGATGATTCGTTGGGCACGTGGGGACGATGGTGCGATTGTCCCCGATTTGGCGGGTAAAAGCTTTGGTCGGGGGGCATGGACGCACCCCAGCCAAAAGTGTCTAAAACAGCTGCAAAAATCATTGCAGCGTAGTTTTAAGGCAAGTGTCAGCACTTCTACTGAAGAAGCGTTACTTCTTCTTCGTGAGGCAGCGACCCATCGGGCCAATCAAATACTCGGTTTAGCCCGCCGAAGAAATTTACTCGTGTATGGCTCTGATGCCACACGCGAGTGCTGGTATAAGGGAGATCTTTTTGGTCTTCTGGTTGCCACCGATGCCCGTGCAGCTGCAGGGGCATCTTTTGTTGCCGAGGCTATCGTCGCTGGCTCCGCTCGTGCATGGGGAAAAAAAGCTCAATTTGGGCTTCTTTTTGGCCGTTCTGAGGTCGGAGTGCTAGGAGTTCGCGATAGAGGCTTGGCTATTAGTCTATTTGGCGCTATCGCCATGGCCCTTCCGGTTCTGGAGTCGTCTTCGGCGATAAAAGCGAATCGGGAAAATGATGTTTCGAGTGAGGTTGAATGAGCAGCAAACGCCGCGTTTACGAAGTCGCGCGTGAATTGGAAATGGACAACAAGGCTTTCTTGGCCGTGTTGAAGTCCTTGGACGTGCCAGACGTGAAGAACCATATGAGTGTTCTGACCACGGATGATGAAGCACGTGTAAAACGACACCTGGGCAAGAGTGCTGGTGGCGTGGACGGTTCCTCAGATCAACCTCCGAAACGACGCGCCGTGGTTCGTCGACGTAAGGCAAAGGTAGAGGCACCAGTCGCTCAACCTGAACCGGCCGTCGAACTTGAACCAGCGGCTGCCGTCGAGCCGGCTGCTAGTGGGGGCGTTGCCGTTGAGGCTGAGCCCGTACTCGATGCACCTGCGTCAGCATCGGCTTCGCCCGAGGTTGCGCCGTCTGCTGAAGCAGTAGCGTCTGTCGAGCCAGCTGGATCAGCTGCGCCGACAGCTTCGCCTGTCGAGCCAGCTGGATCAGCTGCGCCGACAGCATCGTCTGCCCAGGCGGTATCTTCTGCCGGCTCAGCTGAGCCGGTTGCAAAGGATGTTGCGGCAAACACGGCCGTCGCCGCTGAGGAAAGTCCACGAACGGATTCTTCAGATGCGGCCCCGGTTCTCGCTGCTACGCCTGATTCGCCCGAAAAGCTTGTCTCAAGCGCTCAGGAGAAGCCATCGACTGAGGTTGCGACGGGCACAAGTGCCCCTTCTACCTCCGCCACAGGCTCTCCCGCGCCAGAGGCAAAGACCCCCACAAAGGTACCCGCCGTTTCTAGTCCCGACAAGCAGTCTGCTCGAGGAGCCGCGGCTCCAGCAAAGCCAGGCGCTCCCTCAAAATCTAACTCACCTGCTGGCACTTCGGGTGGTCGCACTGGAGGCCCCGCCGCCAATGCTCCCTCTAAGGGCGCACCTGGGCGTGGCCCTGGCGGGCGACCCGCTGTGACTCGACCGCCATTGGCTCCCGGTGGAAGGCTGCCTGTAGGCGGGCCTGCTGCGGCAGCTGCTGCGGCTAAGGCCGCTGGCCGTCCAGCTCCTCCGGTTGCGGCAGTCGCACCTCGTCCGGCTGCACCTGTTAAGCGCGGTATTGATGTTTGGGAGGGCCGTCCAGGCGTTCCTATGCACAATCATCGTCCCGGTCCTCGTCGTATTCAATACGACGCTAAGGCTCCGGTTGGGGGTGGTGGCGGACGTCGCGGACCTGGTGGGCGCATGATGCGTTCGCGTCAGCGCGGTATTGGTTCTTTCAGCAAGGGACGCGGAGGCGGACCTGTTACGAAAGAGCGTAATGCTCACAAGAAGGTCGTTCGCATTGAAGGAACGGTCACGCTGCAAACACTAGCCGGTAACATGGGCGTCAAGACTGGCGACATGCTGCGCAAGCTATTTCAGCTTGGCATGGCAGGTATCAACATCAACAGTACGCTGGACGCGGATACAGCCAAAATCATCGGTGATGAATTTGGCTGGGACGTTGCCGATGTCGCCGTGAGCGAGGAGGAACAACTCCAAAAAGCTCAGGGTACAGATGTAGCCGAGGACAAGCCTGAAGATCTCAAGCCGCGTGCACCTGTTGTGACCATCATGGGTCACGTGGATCACGGCAAAACGAGTCTTCTGGACGCGATGCGCACCACAAATGTCGTTTCGGGCGAGGCCGGGGGAATTACTCAGCACATCGGTGCCTACTCGGTCAAAACACCTTCCGGTAACGTGACATTCCTCGACACTCCTGGTCACGGGGCTTTCACTCAGATGCGTGCTCGCGGCGCCAAATCGACGGATATCGTTGTCTTGGTTGTTGCAGCTGATGATGGCGTGATGCCTCAGACCAAAGAGGCGATCCAGCACGCAAAGGCTGCCAAGGTACCAATTCTTGTCGCCATCAACAAATGCGATAAGCCCGAAGCTCAGCCCGAACGCGTCAGGCGTGAGTTGTCCGAAAATGGACTTGTTCCCGAAGAATGGGGTGGCGACACTCTTTTCTGTGAGGTTTCAGCTCACACCAAGGTCGGCCTTCCTGAACTTTTGGAGCGTCTTGCGCTTCAAGCAGAAGTTATGGAGCTACGCGCCAACCCCGACAAACCTGCCTCCGGTGTGGTTGTCGAGTCTCAACTAGATCGCGGTCGCGGCCCCGTTGCTACTATTCTTGTAAAAGAAGGTACCTTACGGCGCGGCGATGTGGTTCTAGCAGGGGCTGGGTACGGCAAGGTTCGTGCAATGCAAGATTGGGCTGGTAAACCTCTAAATGAGGTACGTCCTTCTGAACCTGTGGCACTTATCGGTTTGAGCGAAGTTCCTCGCGCTGGCGACTATGTCTACGTGGTGAAAGATCTCAAGACTGCTATGGCCATTGCGGACACCCGTAAGGTAAAGGAGCGACGCAACTTAGCTCCTTCTGCCGGGAACAAGCCTAGAACCCTCGAGGAGATCGCTCAGTTGATGAGCGAAAACGAGCAGCTTGAGCTCAAAGTAATCGTGAAGTCGGACGTCATGGGTTCGGCCGAAGCCGTGAGCGAGTCCCTCGTTCAATTGAGTACCGAAAAGGTCAAGGTTACGGTTGTTCTTCAGGCAGCTGGGGCGATCACCGAAAATGATGTGAACTTGGCGGTTGCAGCTGGGGCCATCATTGTTGGCTTCAACGTGAAGCCAGCAGGTAAAGCTGCTCAGGTTGCTCAGCGCGAGGGTATCGAAATTCGTCAGTACTCAATCATCTACAATGTGTTGGATGATGTGAAACTTGCAATGGAAGGTCTTCTCGCACCCAAATTGGTCGAAAAGGCTCTGGGTCGGGCTCAAGTTCGCCAGGTTTTCCGCATCAGCAAGTCGGGAACTATCGCAGGTTGCATGGTCATCAAGGGCTCTATCAAGCGCAATGCTGGTGCCCGCCTGATTCGAGGTGGCGAGCAAATTTGGGAAGGCAAAGTCTCTGGTCTCAAACGCTTCAAAGAGGACGTTAAAGAGGTCAAGGACGGCTTCGAATGCGGTATCTCACTCGAGAATATGAACAGTATTCATGTCGATGACGAGATTGAAGTCTTTGAGATGGAAGAAGTGAAGCAGAGTCTTTGAGTTCATGCTTTGGAGCCCTTTCGGGGGCTTCAAAGCGTGTCTTTCTTAGGTTCTCCAATGCCCGCCGGCGCGGATCCTCGTTCTTTAGAAGGAGAATTCATCGTCCGGCGGGCATACTTTTTTGAAAGGTTAAAAGATTATGGCCGACAATATTCGAAGAAAACGACTTGCAGGGACGATTCGTAGGCATCTCTCAGAGGGAATTGCTCGCGAGGTAGCCGATCCACGTCTTGCCGCTCTCTCTATTCAGGAGGTCGAAATGACCGGGGATTTGAGTATCGCGAAGGTCCAAGTACGCTTGATGTTTGGTGGCGAAGACGAGTCAGCACGCACGATGGCGATGGCCGCACTGACCCGTCTAGCCCCAGGTCTTCGTGCCTCGGTGGCTGGTGCGCTCCGCATGCGCAATGTTCCAGAACTTCGTTTCGTCTACGACGAAGGAGCAGATAAACGAGCTCGGATCTCCGAGGTTCTTGATGAAATCAAGCGCGACGACGCCGAACGTACTGCAGACCTGGCCGAGAAACCCAAGGAATAAGCACCGCGCAGCGATGGTTTTTCCACTGTATCAATAATTAGCTCGCCTTAGATTCAAGACTCGGTGAATCAGGGGGCGGTGCAATGGAGGGGCGAGCGCCGGCCACCATCGAAGTATCGAGACAGGCTTCGTTGCCTCTGCAAGGTATGACAAAGCGCAGAGTCGTACCTTTTAGTGTGGTTGAAATCACCCCGATGCGTCCCCCCAGTCGTGCACAGGCAGCTTCAACAGCACCCATTCCCACCCCTCGACCTGATGTCTCCGACGCCTTTTCTAGGGTGGTGATTCCGTCTGAAAAGAGGGCACGCACCAGATGATCTCGCGTGGCGCGGGGGAGTCCCACACTACGAGCTTTCATACTGAGCCCTTTCCAATCAATGCCCTTTCCATCATCGGTGAGTTCGATGACGAAGTGATCTCCTACTTTTTGAGAGCTCAGGAAAATGTGCCCTTGAGGAGGTTTTCCTTGAGCCGTTCGGACTTGAGGCTCTTCGATACCGTGGTCGATCGCGTTGTTGACGACGTGAATGAATACACTCCAAAAGTCACCCCATCTATCGGCGGGTAAGCGGACACCGTTGTCATGAATGTCCACGGTAGCCCCCTGTGTCAGGAAAGATGTCGCAGCCTATTTAGGCGAGGCGCTTGAGTCTCGAGTCACACTCTTTGTCTGACTGAGCGTGACATAGCATGTTGCGAGTTCGACAACTTCGCGAAGCCGAAAATTTTAGTTACATCGTCCGCGATGATGCTTCTCGCCAGGCCATAATAGTCGATCCTCTAGAGGAGCTTTGCGATTTAGTGGAGCTTTTTGTCGACGAAGACTCTCTGGTTCCCGTTGCAATTCTCGAAACGAGCCACGCGAGTCAAGTGGTCGCAGGTGTGCAAGCTCTTCAGGGAGAATACGACGTAATCGTCCACTCCGCAGGGAGAAGTGGAGGCGAGGCTTCAGGTGATCGTTTGAGCGCTGGTTGCAGCATTTCGTTAGGTCATGAGCAATTGCGGGCTCTCGCATGGCCAGGAGACTCCCACGAGGGGACAGTACTCGCTGGCGCAGATTTTGTTTTGCTAGGAACCACCTTCGAGACATTCAAGAGCAAATCTTTGGACCGACAAATTCTCACTGATTGTTTATCAAACGTCAGCGATGTCGCAAAAGACGAATTGATTCTGTACCCCCGCGAGGACTTTCACCATGTCCTCTTCAGTACGTGGGGACATGAGAAGGCGAGGGCACTGGAGGCGATAGTCGAAAAAATCCCCTACGTGAGGGTGGAGGAGGTGGAGTGCCTAGCCTCGCAGGGACATCTTCTTGTGGATATTAAACAGCATCGCATTGAGCTGGGATCAATTCCTCAGAGGAACCGAGCCACATAATTTCCTGGCGTCGATGGACGGTCGTCGAACTCTTGGAAGGTGACGGTGAGGGCTGCGTCGCGTT